>Ga0307317_10000285_pt1 | contig 14921 bp, 12 predicted proteins | sample ER_DNA_357_FD_194498 | JGI IMG/M metagenome (GOLD analysis project Ga0307317, IMG submission 194498) | Bulk soil microbial communities from the East River watershed near Crested Butte, Colorado, United States - ER_DNA_357 | ecosystem: Environmental > Terrestrial > Soil > Floodplain | place...
GCTGGCGCTGGGCGAGGAGCTCGGCCTCACCGCGCAGCAGCTCGACGCGCTCCGCTTCGGCTCGCTCTTCCACGACATCGGCAAGATCGCGGTGCCCGACGGCATCCTCGTCAAGCCCGGCAAGCTCGACCACTGGGAGTACGCGCAGATGAAGACGCACTCGGCGGAGGGCGCCAGGATCGTGGGCAAGTTCGGCCGCCTGCGCGAGTCGGTTCCGATCATCAGGCACCACCACGAGCGCTGGGACGGCGAGGGCTATCCGGACGGCATCGCGAGCGCGGCGATCCCGCTCGAGGCTGCGATCGTGGGGCTGGCGGACGCCTGGGACGCGATGACGACCGACCGCCCGTACCACCGCGCCCTGACCGCCGACGAGGCGCTCGCCGAGGTTCGCGCCGGCCGCGGCACGCAGTTCTCCCCTGCCGTGGTCGACGCCTTCTTCGCGGCCGCCGCCCGCCGGCCGGCCGAGCTCGGGCTGAGCGACGTTCGTCGACGACGCGCTTGCTACCGGCTAGTCGCCGCGCAGTAGAGTCGCCGCGTGGGCGACGTGCTCGAGCTGATCCGCCGCGACCCGGAGCCTGACGAGCACGAGGCGATCCGCGACCTCTGGAAGCGCCACTCGATCGCCGAGGACAAGCGTGACCTTCCCGGGCTGCTCTCGACCCTGACCGAGGACTGCGTGTACGAGCTCGTGCAGACCGGGCACCGCTGGGAAGGGCACGAAGGAGCGAGCGGCTTTTACCTGGGCCTGCTCGGCGCGTTTCCGGACATCGACTTCAAGCTGAGCGGGATCGTGATCGGGCCGCAGGGCGTGTGCGAGGAAGCCGACGTCACCGGCACGCACGAGGCCGAGTGGCTCGGGATTGAACCGACCGGGGAGCGCCTGGCGTGGAAGGTGACGATCTTCTTCCCCTGGGACCGCGAGCAGCGCCGCTTCCAGGGCGAGCGGGTCTACACGGCGGGGCTGCCGCTACCCGGCTGACGAGCCATGCGTGGAGCCGAAATTCAACCCTTTTCCGGCGACCACCTCGACGATGCAGCCAGGCTGCTCGGGGAACGCCATGCCCGTCACCGTGAGGCGGAGCCGCTGCTGCGCGAGGAGATCGACTTCCGCGGCGAGATCGAGACGCTGCTGGCCCGAGAAGGTGTCTCGGGCGCCGTCGCGTTCCGGGACGGCCGTGTCGTCGGATACTTGCTGGGCGCGCCGCGCGACGACTCCTGGGGGCCGAACATCTGGGTCGAGGTCGCAGGACAGGCCGTCCAAGAGGCCGAGGTCACGCGCGACCTCTACGCGGCAGCAGCAGAGGCCTGGGTCGAGCAAAGACGGACGAGGCACTACGTCCTCGTACCGGCAACCGACGAGACGCTCGTCAACGCGTGGTTTCGAGTCGGGTTCGGCGGCCAGCATGCGCACGGGATCAGGGAGGTTCCGCCTCACACAGAGGTCGCGGTGCCGGACGGATTCGAGATCCGTCACCCCGAGGAGAGCGAGATCGAGTCACTCATCGACGTCGGCCTCGCTCTGCCCAGGCACCAGTTAAAGGCGCCGGTCTTCTCCCAACGGCCGGTTCCGACCGAGGAGGAGGAGCGGCAGGAGTGGCTGGACACACTCGCCGGTGACGAAGAAGAAGTGCTGATCGGATATCTGAACGACAGGCCGGTCGCCTGCTGGTCAGTTGTCTCGATCGAGCGCTCTCGGGAGCACGACGGCCTGGCTCGCCCCGACCGCGCCGCGTTCATCGGCTTCGCGGTCACCCTGCCCGAGTCTCGAGGTTCGGGCATCGGCGTTGCGCTCACCGACGCCTGCTTCGCGTGGGCGGACGAGCACGACTATTCGACGATGGTCACGGATTGGCGCGAGACAAACCTGCTCGCCTCGCGGTTCTGGCCCAAGCGCGGCTTCCGCCGGATGTTCCTCCGGCTCTACCGCTCGATTCCTTAGTGGCCCGCGCGAGCGAGCGCAACAGGCGGATCACGAGTCGCCCGTGCGCAAGGAGTGTCAGCCGTTCTTCGCGCAGCGGGCCTCCCGCCGGGCAACGCCGACTCGGGCGGCGACACCTTGCGCCAGCTTTAGCCGGCCGAAGGCAGCACTAGCCGCTGGCCCGGCACGATCGTGCTCCCGCCGAGATGGTTGCGGTGGTCGATGCGGTAGATGGCATCGCGCGGGTCGCCCGCGTAGTGCCCGACCGCGATCGACCAGAGCGTGTCCCCCGCTTTGACCGTGTAGCGCTGCTCCGGCCCGGCGCCGTGCGAGGCGCGGGCGACGACTGCCCAGGCGATCAGCGCCAGGGCCGAGATGAGAAGGATTTTCCCGAACATGTGTTCGCCATGCTAACGCGAACGTCTGTTCGTGTCAAATGCTCAGGAAGCGCCCATCGCGATAGACGAGCTCGCCGTCGGCGTGGACCTCGCTGCCGCTGCGGAGGTCGCAGATCATGTCCCAGTGGAGCGCCGAGCGGTTCGTGCCGCCGCACTCGGGATACGCGGTGCCGAGCGCAAGGTGCACGGTTCCGCCGATCTTCTCGTCGAAGAGGATGTTGCGCGTGAACATGGGGATCGCGTCGTTCAGCCCGAACGCGAACTCCCCCACCCGCCGCGCGCCCTCGTCGACGCCGATCATCTCCTCGAGGAAGTCCTGGCCGCGCGCGGCGGTGGCCTCGACCACCTCGCCCTGCTCGAAGCGCAGGCGCACGTCGTCGACCTGCCGCCCGCGGAACACCGCGGGGTACGTGAACCGGATCTCGCCGGAAGCGCTCGTCTCGTGTGGCGCCGTGAAGACCTCGCCGTCCGGGAAGTTCTCGTGGCCGTCGGCCGGGATCCACGTCCGGCCGCCGACGGCGAGGGTCAGGTCGGTCCCCTCCGCGACGATCCGCAGCTCCTCCTTGGCGCTCAGGAACTCGGCCACGCGATGCAGCTCCTCGGAGAACGCGCGCCAGCGAGACACCGGGTCGCCGTTGTCGAGGAAGGCGGCCCGGTAGCTGAAGTCCTCGTACTCGGCGAGCGACATCTCCGCGTCCTGGGCCGACGCGTTCGTCGGATAGGCGCTCAGGACCCAGCGCAGCTCCCCGCTCAGGGCGCGCTCAAGGTAACGGTCGCGCAGCTCGGCCCGTGAGCGCTCGACCAGCGCCTGGCGGGCCGGGTCGACCGCGCTCAGCGACTTCGTGTTGGTCGCGCCCTCGATCACGATCCGGACGTCCGCTCGCTCGATGTCCTCACGCCGGGCCGGATTCACCCACTCGACCTGCTCGTCGCTCCCGTCCGCGAGCAGGAACTCGGTCAGCTCGAGCTCGACCCGCGTGACCGGGTGCGCGCCGGCCTTCAGCACCGAGCGGTAGAGCTCGTCGATCAGCGGCTCGACGGCGACCGACCCTTCCAGCAGCACGAGCTCGCCCGATTTCACCCCCGCCGAGTAGCCGACGATCGTGTCGGCCAGGTGGCGCAAGCGCTCAGACACCGGCGACCGCCGGCTCGGGCTGCTCCAGAAAGCGGCCTGCGCGCCAGACGAGCTCGCCGTCGGCGTAGACCTCGCCGTCTGCGCGCAGGTCGCAGACGAGGTCCCAGTGCAGGACCGAGTCGTTCCGGCCGCCGAGGGCGTGGAACGCGGAGCCGAGCGCGACGTGCATCGTCCCGCCGATCTTCTCGTCGAAGAGCGTGTTCTGCGTGAAGCGGTCGATCTCGTAGTTGAGGCCGAAGGCGACCTCCCCCAGGCGCCGTGCGCCCTCGTCGAGCTCGAGCAGCGCATCGAGGTACTCGCCTCCGCGGCCGGCCTCCGCCTTCACGACCACGCCGCCCTCGAAGCGCAGGCGGATGTCGCTCACCTCGCGCCCGTGGAAGAGCGCGGGGAAGTCGAAGCTGATCTCGCCCTCGGTGACCGTCTCGACCGGGCTCGTGTAGACCTCGCCGTCGGGCATGTTGTAGCGCCCGTCCGCGGCCTGCCAGCGCCGGCCCTCGACGCCGAGACGCAGGTCGGTTCCCGGGCCGACGATGCGCAGCTCGCGCGCCTCCGACAGGGACTCCGCGCGCAGGCTCAGCTCCTCCCGCACGCCCTCCCAGTGCGCAACCGCGTCGCCGGGCTCCTCCACGTGGCAGGCCCGGAAGACGAACTGCTCGTACTCCGCGAGCGACATCTCCGCGTCCTGCGCGTGGCCCTCCGTCGGGAAGAGAACGCCGGACCAGCCGAGCTCGCCGGTCGCCATCCGCTCCCAGCGGCGCTTCGAGAGCTGCTGGGTGGACGCGATCAGGCGCTGGTGCCGCTCGGCGTCCACACGGCTGAGCGCGCGCGTGTTCGACTCCGACCAGATCGTGACGATCGCGTCGACGAGCTCGAGCTCGGCCTTCGCGATCGGAGAGACGAAGTCGAGCTGCTCGTCGCTGCCCTCGGCGAGCAGCAGCTCGGGCACGCGCTCGGGCTCGACGCCGACGTACGGCTGCGCGCCGGCCGCAAGCGCTGCCCGGTAGAGCTCGATTGCGAGCGGAGCCGCCACGGGCGCGCCGTCGATCCGCAGCACCTGCCCCGGCTTCAGCCCGAGCGAGTACGCGACGATCAGCTCGCCGAGCCGCTCGGCGCGCTGGTCCCTCATCTACGCGGTCGGCCGACGCGAAACGGCTTGCTCACGAAGACGGTGAAGCGCTGCGAGCTCATGGTGGCGGTCATTCGAATGGCGTAGACGTAGGTCCCGGCCTTCAGCTTTCGCGCCGGAAGATATACGACCCGCGACTTGGCCTTGATCGTCCCCTTGGCACTGAGCAGCGGCTTCGGGCGCCCCGTCAGCAGGCGCTTCGCGAGCACGGCCTTGCGCGGCCCGGCCTTGAAGATCGCCGCCTTGAACGACGCCTCCTCGCCCGCTCCCGCGGTGAAGCTCCACAGCCTGCGCTTGAGCGGGAACGGCTTCTTCAGCTTCCCCCACGCGACGCGCGGGAGGACGACGGCGTTGGTGTGACTCCAGGTCACGGGGACGTCCTGGCAGTCGCCGTGCGTCTGGGCGATCGTCTGCTTGACCGCGTCGTACGAGGGGCGCTTCGAGCCGTCGGCGCGGATCAGGCCGCTCTGCCAGCGCCCGAGGTCGAGCTCGTCGCTGAGATGGAAGAAGCTCAGCATCCGCACGGCGGGGTCGCACTCGACGGACGTGATCACCTCCCGGTAGTAGTCGGCCTGCGTCTGCTCGCTGACCGGCACGAGGTTCGGGGTCTCGGCGCCGAAGTAAAGGCCCACGAGCGCGGGCTGGATTGCGACCTGCCAACCCACTTCGTCGAGGTCCAGCTTGAGCGGGCGCGCGAAGGTCTTGCGCGGCTCGGCGACGGTCGGCTGCGCGGTTCCGTGGAAGGCATCCCACAGCGCCTGCTTGATTCGGTCGAGGTTCGGCAGGCCCGCGTTCGGCCAGACGTAGCCGACGTCGGGCGCGTCGCTGTTGCGAGCCGGGTAGGGGTGAAACGCGAACTCGTCCATCAGCGGAGTCGTGCGCTTGCTGGCGCGGTAGGCGACGCCGAGGTCGTGCAGGAACCGGACGGGCGAGCGCGAGATGTTGCTCTTCGCGAACGGCAGATCGTTGCCGCGCGGAGAGAGGCCGACGCCGATCACGGTGATCGTCGGGTTGACCGCCTTGAGCGCGTCGTACGAGCCCGCGAGCACGGGCAGATACGCGGCGGCGGAGACGGCCTTTCCATTGGGCGCGAATTGCGGCAGCTGGAAGAGCGGCTGGTTCGGCTCGTTGCCGATCACGTAGTCCTTCACGGTCGGGAACGTCTGGGCGAGCTTGCGGACGAAGTCGACGAATTGCGTCTTGGCCCCCGCCGAGCTGTTGAAGTCCTTGGCGTCGTGCGGTGCGACCGCGAAGACGACGCGCGTGCCGCTCACCTGCGCCTTGGGGAGCCACGCCGCGAGCTGGGCCTGGCCGGAGATCGTCGTCTGGTGAGCCGGGTCCCAGTTGATCGAGACGCGGTTCGCCTTCAGGCCGACGTCGCTGAGCGTCGCGAAGAACGCCGCGCCGCCGTCAGCCTTGCCGGCGTCCTCGGTTACGCCCACCTCGAGGCCTGCGGCCGCCCCGTGCGCACCGGCGCAGGCGAGCGCCGCACACGCGCACAGCAGCAATCCCCGAATCCTCGTCATTCGTCGTCCTCCTGGTCTCGGCCCGTCAATAGATTCACATGTTCTTCTGCGAACCGGAAGCGGCTCCTCGACGCTAGTGATCGGCGCGGCTGTCAGATGCTTGAGCCTCGAATGCGGCAAGCACGGCTTCCAGCAAGGGGCCGGCCCCGAAGCGGACCGGGTCGTCGGCCGGGAGCCCTGTGGCGCTCGCCGCGTCGGCGATCGCGGCGCGGGCCGCCTCCTCGTCGAGCTGAGCGGTGTTGAGCGCGAGACAGGCGACACGGGCCGGGCGCAGCGGCAGTGCGATCCGCTCGTGCAGCTCGATCAGCTCGGGCAGGCTCGGGATCGGGTGGCCGGGGTAACCCTCGATCTCGTCCGAGCCCGCCTGGTGGCAGAGGACGAAGACGTGCGGCGCCGAGCCGTGGATCAGGCCGAGCGTCACGCCCGAGTACGCGGGGTGCGAGAGCGACCCCTGGCCCTCGACGAAGAGCAGCTCGCCCCCGCGGCGGTGACCCTCGACGACCAGGCGCTCGGCGGCGCCGGCGAGGAAGTCGGAGACCACCGCGTCGACCGCGATCCCCCAGCCGGCGATCGCGATCCCGGTCTGGCCGGTCGGTACGAAGACGGACGCGAGGCCGCGGCGGCGCGCCTCGAGGTCGAGTTCGAGCGCGACGGTCTTCTTGCCGATCGCGCAGTCCGAGCCGACGGTCAGCGCGATCTGGGCAGGGAGCTCGAGGTTCTCGCCGGTCGGGACGTTCAGGTCCGCCGGCGGTTTGCGCAGGTCGCGCAGCTCGACGCTTTGCTCGCGGGCCAGCCCGGCCAGCTCGGCGTCCTCGCTGACGAACTCGTGCAGGCCGCTCTCGATGTCGAGCCCGCTCGCGATGCACTGCTTCAGCAACTCGCGCCAGGCGGGCGGGAAGCGGCCGCCCTGAGTGGCGACGCCGACGACGGCCGTAGTCGGCCCGTACGGGAGCGCCTCCTCGACGGTCGCGACGACCGGGACGCCTTCGTGCGTCTCGCCTGCGTGCGTGGAGTCGAGGAGCGCCACGGTCGGGTCGGGCGCGTAGCGGAGGATCCCGCGCGCCGTCTTGCCGTAGTGCGGGTCGCCGGAGCGACCCTCAGCGAGGATCAGGTACCGCTTCTCTGACACCGAGGCCCGGGTCGTTCGAGGGGAGTTGCACGCCGTCGACGAACTCGACGCCCGGCCACGGGTCCTCGACCAAAAGCAGGTTGCCGTCGAGGTCGACGTGGTCGAAGAGGCTCGCGATCTGAGCCCCGGCGGCGACGGCCAGGCCGGACTCGTTCATGCAGCCGAGCATCAGGTCGAGCCCGAGCGCGCGAGCGGCGTGCGTCATCCGCACGGCCTCGCGGATCCCGCCCGACTTGGCGAGTTTCACGTTCACCCCGTGCGCACGCTCGGCGCAGGCGGGCACGTCCTCGAGCGTGTGGCAGTCCTCGTCGACGTAGATCGGGAGCGGCGAGCGTCCCTTCAGCTCCGGCCCGCCGGGATCGCCGGCCGGGAGCGGCTGCTCGCAGTACTGGACGCCGAGCTCGGCGAGCTGCGGCAGCGCCTCGAGCGCCTCGTCCAGCGACCACGCCTCGTTCACGTCCACCTGCAGCGGCACGTCCGAGACCGACCGCACCGCGCGCGCACGCTCCACGTCCCGCCCGTCCCCCGCCCCGAGCTTCAGCTTCAGCCGCTTGAAGCGGCCGCGCACCTTCTCGGCGCGTTGCGCCATGTCGTCGGGGTCGCCGAGCCAGATCGTCCACGAGGTCGGCGGCCCCTCTCGCCGCAGACCGAGCAGCCGCCAGACGGGGAGCCCGACGAGCTTGCCGCAGAGGTCGTGCAGCGCCCCGTCGATGGCCGCCTTGGCCGCGTGCTCGCCGGGCCGCTCGCGCAGCCGCGACTCGATCTCCTCGAAGGCGAACGGATCGTCGCCGAGCAGCTCCGCCGCGTCCTGCGCGAAGGCGTGCGCAGAGGACGCTGACTCCTCGTAGCGCTCGATCGGAGCCGCCTCGCCGAACCCGCTCACGCCGTCGTGGCGGATCTCGACGACCACGACCTCGGCCTCGTCGGCCGCGCCGCGGGAGATGACGAACGTCTCCGCCATCCGCACGGTCGCGATCCGGGCCTCGAGCTCCACGGCGGATACCTTAGAGCGCCTCATGCGCTCGCTGGCGACCTATCTCCGAGGGCTCGACCCGCAACTCCCGAGAACGGTCTGGCTCGTGCAGGCGGGCGGCGTCGTCAACTCGCTCGGGAACGGGATCGTGTTCCCGTTCGCCGTCATCTACCTCCACAACGTGCGCGGGATCTCCTTCGCGCAGGCCGGCTTCGCGCTCGCCATCGGCGGAGTGGCTGCCCTCGCAGCCGGGTGGCTCGCCGGCTCCCTGGTCGACCGGCTCGGGGGCCGAAACACCCTCCTGATCGGGCTGCTCATCCAGGCCGTCGCGTTCAGCCTCTTTCCCCTGATCCGCGAGCCGTGGCACGCGTACGCACTCCTCGCCCTCGACGGCGCCGGCACGGCGTGCTTCTGGCCCGGTCAGTCGACGCTGCTGGCACGCCTGACGCCCCCCGAGGACCGGCACTCGGCCTACGCGCTCCAGCGCGTCAGCATGAACCTCGGGGTCGGCCTGGGCGCGGCCATCGGTGGCCTGATCGCGACCACCGCCGACCCGGGCAGCTTCACGAAGATGTTCCTCCTCGACGCGGCGACGTTTCTCGTCTTCGCCGTGCTGCTGACGACAATCCGTGAGCCGTTCCCCGCCGAGCCCGAGGGAGACCGCTCGGACCAGGTCGGCTACCGGGCGGTGCTGCGCGACCGCAACTTCGTCGCCTTCACCGGCCTCAACGTGCTCTTCGTGGCCGTGGGCTATGAGGTCTTCGCCCTGCTGCCGCCGTTTGCCAAGAACTACGCCGGCGTCAGCGAGCGCTGGGTCGGCTACATCTGGCTGGCGAACACGGTGCTGATCGTCCTGCTCCAACTACCCGTCTCGAAGGCGCTCGAGGGCCGCCGGCGGATGGCTGCGCTCGCGCTGATGAACGTGCTCTGGGCGACGGCGGCGCTGATCGTGCTCGCCGCGGGTGAGCTCCTGAACGGGGCGTCGGCCGCCCTCGTGTTCATGACCGCGACCATGGTCTTCGCGGTTGGCGAGACCCTGCAGGGCCCCACCCAGGCGCCGCTCGTCGCCGACCTTGCACCGGAGCACCTCCGCGGTAGGTACTTCGCCCTCAGCGCGATGTCGTGGAGCGCGGGCGCGATCCTCGGCCCCGCGGTCGGCGGCCCGCTCCTCGGCTGGCACCCGCTCGCACTGTGGCCGATCTCGGCAGCGGTCTGCCTCTTTGCCGCAGCCGGCTGCCTGCTACTCGAGCGCAGGCTGCCGGAGCGCGTCAGGCGCACGCCGAAGCCGGAACCCCTGACGGTGACCCCGCTCACGCCGCCGCTAGACTTGGCGGCCGAGCGCCTGTAGCTCAGGGGATAGAGCGCGCGCCTCCGGAGCGCGAGGTCGCAGGTTCGATTCCTGCCAGGCGCATGCACCGCTTCGTTGAGCGGTTTCCGTAGCTCCTCGCGGGAACGATTCACCTTTCGCCGCCCGCATCGGCGATCGCGCGCAGGGTGTCGGCGAGCTGGTTGATGTCCCAGTCGGAGATCGAGGAGTGCCCGAGCAGCTTCTGGAGCCAGACGCTCACCCGTTTGAGGGATGCGAGGCCGTCTGGGCGCCAATAGTCTCGCTTGCGGGGGAGGGTGCGGGGCAGCGCCTTCAGTGGCGGCCCACAAGGCGTACCCCGCCTTCCTCCATTCAGGACTGCTCGACTCGTTCCTGGTTGGCCGTTCCTAGCCCGGCGCTAAAAGTGGCGAGATACCCGCGGCGGAGTGCCCGGCAGCTGAGATCAGGCGACTTTCGAGGCGGGCGTTTGAGCGGCTCGGTCGGGTTGGCAGGTCTCGCGAAGAGTTTCGTCCCGACCCCCCTGGGCAGCACAGGCTCAGCCGAGTCCAGGCGAGTCTAGGAGGGGTCTGTTGATGCGTGTTCTTGCGATTGGCTTTGCGATCGCGGTGGTGATCTTCGCGGCGACCGCCGGCCATGTCCTGCTGCTGCCCTTGCTGTTCCTGCCGCTCGGCGTGTTCTCCTTCGGCCAGCGCCGACGGCGCCAGACTGACGTCCGTCACGACGAATTGACGAGGTGATCTGAATGTTTCCGCGCTTGTTTCGTCCCTTCGGGCCGCTCGGGCTCGCATTCATGGCTTATCGATTCTGGCGGCGGCTTTCCCCTGAGCGGAAGGCAGACCTCAAACGGCGGGCACGCGGGTTGGCGATGCGGTTGCGTGGCGCTCCCGCCCGCTAGCGGGATCCGGCTCTGCCGTAATGAACTGACGGAGGTCGAGGACTAGTCCTCGAGAAGGACACCTACTGGGTCGCTCGCAAGACTGGTGAGGCCGGCGAATACGTCGAGGGGCGATCCGCGCAGCCGGTAGCTGTCGGTTGGTACTTGTTGCGGCTCGTCGTTCGCCCTAGGCTGCCCCGTCATGACACGGTTTCTCATCGAGCGCCGCTACGAAGTAGCGATGGACCGGATGCCCGAGGTCGGCAAGCGCTCACGCGAGGTGCGCAACGAGCAGTTCCCGGAGATCATCTGGGAGCACAGCCACGTGGTGGTCGACGACTCCGGCACGGTCAAATCCTTCTGCATCTACGACGCGCCTAGCGAAGAGATGGTCCGGAACCACGCGACCCAGCTCGGGATGCACGACGTGGTCTCGATCTACGAGATCGCGGGCGACGTCGTGCCGGAGGACTTCCCGCTCGATCAGGGCTGATCGCCGCGGCGGCCGAGCAGCTCGGCGTCCGCCACGTGGATGAGTGCCTGGAGGGCCACCGCTTGGCGGCGGGTGATCGCACGCCGGCGCTCCTGATCGTCCTCGGGTAGCACGGCCAGAGCCTGCTGGTAGTAGGCGACGGCCTCGTCCTTCGCCCAGCCACGTCCGGCCTGGTCGCCGGCCATGACGAGGAACTCGGCCGCCCGAACCTTCTCACCGGCCTCCAGCCAGTGGTGCGCGAGCGCCGAGGCCGCCGCGTGGCCCTCGCCCGTCGCCTCCTCGAGGAAGCCGGCCACGGCCGCGTGCCGCTTGCGCCGAGCCGGCCGCGGCAGCGTCGCGTACGCGATGTCGCGAATCAGGATGTGCTTGAAGACGAACTGCTGATCGGCCGCCAGGCGCGAGACGGGCTCGCGCCGCACGAAGTCGCGGGCCTCGAGCGAGTCCAGCAGCTCGGCGAGCCTGGTCCCGCCCGAGTCCATCGTCTCGAGCGCGCCGCGCCAGAAGACCTTCCCCACGACGGATGCGTCCATCAGCACCTGGCGCTCTACCGCGGGCAACGCGTCGAGACGGGCCGAGACGATCGCGCGGATCGAGGTCGGCAGGTTGCCGGAACCGTCGGCGGCGTGCTCGGAGAGCGACGCGGCCAGTTCCTCAATGAAGAGCGGGTTGCCCTCAGCCGTCGTCGCGATCGCCACGGCGTCGTGCGCGGTGGCACTGGCTTCGCGCAGGGCATGCAGTGCGAGCTCCTGCGACTGCTCGGCCGCCAGCGGCTGGAGCGGGAGCGCCGTGTAGCCGGGAAGCCCTCCACCCCACGCCGGCTTCGCCTCGAGCAGCTCGGGCCGGGCGAGCGCGAGCAGCATCAGCGGCACATCGCGCACGCGCGAAGCGAGCGACTCGACCAGCTCGAGCGTGCCCAGGTCGGCCCACTGGAGGTCCTCGAAGACGAGCACGGTGGGCTGGCGCCGAGCGACCTCTTCGACGAGCCGCCTCGCGGCGTAGAAGAGCTCCTCGCGGCCGGCCGCGCTCGCCTCCGTCTCGAGGCCGAGCAGCGTGCCGACGTTCTCGGCCACCTCCGCGGACTCGCCGTCGCCGAGCAACGTCGTCGCGGCCTCGCGCAGCTTCTGCCAGGCCTCCTCGGAGGTGTCGCTGTCGAAGACCGTCGTCATCTGCTTGACGTGCTGGGTAAACGCGCCGTAGGTCGTCTTCTCGCCGTACGGCACCGAGCGGCCGCGCAGTGCACGCCCGCCGCACTCGTCGACGGCCTCGGCGAACTCGCCCGCGAGCCGCGTCTTGCCGATCCCGGCCGGGCCGAAGACGGTCACGACGTGAGGCCGCTGCTCTGCGACGACCTGGTCCCAGATCCGCCTCAGCGTGGCCAGCTCGTGGTCGCGCCCGACGATGGGCAGCTGCTGGGCCTTCCGCTCGCCCGGAGCGGTCGAGGCCGCCAGCGCGATCCACGAAGGCACCGGGGAGCTCTTGCCCTTGAGGCTGACCGGGTCGACCGGGCGGTAGTCGATCGCGCGCTTCGTCGAGCGGAAGGTCTCTTCGCCGACGAGCACCCCGTTCACCGGGGCGACCCCTTGCAGCCTGGAGGCGGTGTTGACGACGTCGCCGGCCACGAGCCCCTCGCCCTTGCTGGTGTCGGAACCGAGCGCGACGATCGCCTCGCCCGTGTTCACGGCGACGCGCACCTGCAGCTCTTCGTCACGGCCCTCGCCCAGCTCGGCGATCGCGTCGCGGATCGCAAGCGCGGCACGGACCGCGCGCTCGGGATCGTCACCGTGGCTGACTGGCGCGCCGAAGACGCCCATCACCGCATCGCCGATGAACTTCTCGACCGTTCCGCCGCGGGACTCGATCTCCGTGCGCAAGCGCTGGAAGTAGGGCGACTGGATCGCGCGGACGTCCTCCGGGTCGAGCTGCTCGGACCGCGACGTGAACCCGACGAGGTCGGCGAACAGGACGGAGACGATCTTCCGCTCCTCCCTGGCCGGCGCCTCGTCGACCAGCCGCGAGCCGCACGCACTACAGAAGTGCGCGGCAGGCGGGTTCTCGTGGTCGCAGCTCGGGCAGGCGCTCACGCGCGAAGCGTACGCTGCGGCCCGGCTTGGCCCCGAGAGATCAAGCTTGCCGCGCGCCGGGGTCGAAGGCGCGCGGCAAGCCTTGTCTACTTGCAGCCGGGGAACTTGAACGAGACAACGCGCGTCCGCCAGGTTCCAATCACGAGCGTGTCCTGGCCGAGGTACTCCTGCGTGTACCAGAACGTGCAGTTGTCGCTCGGGTCGACCGTCAGGTCGCTGTAGTCGCCCCAGCGGCCCTCGGCCTCGGTCTGCGGGCCGGTGCCCGTGTACCCGACCTGCTCGGCCTGCGTCATCTGGCCGAGCGGGTCGCCCGCCGCGCGGCCGGTGTAGCGCACTGACGGGTAGTTGTTCGGGCCGGAGGCGCTGAAGCCGGCGGCGATGTCGCCCTTCTTGTCCTGGGCGACGCTCCCCATCCAGCGCCAGAGCGGGTTGGTGAGCCCTTCGTCCGGGGCGTAGGTGCCCTGCTGGTAGATCGAGGCTGCGCCGCCCTTCGGGATCCGCACCTCGTACCAGCGGATGCCCGTGCGGGCGTCGGCCTTCACCGTGTGGTTGAGGAGCAGCGAGCCGTAGCTGCCGAAGTTCCGGTACGAGAGCCGGAACATCGGCCGGTCGCCGAGGACGTCGAGCCCCTGGGGACCGCCCTTCTGCGGGACGCAGTCGCCGTAGCCGTACACGCACTGCGGGCGGACGAACGCTGCGACCGGCAGCGTGTAGCTCGGCCCGCCGTTGTTCCCGAAGGTCGAGTTGGCCGGGTTGGCCCAATCGACGTGGAACTTCCAGAGTCGCATCGCGAACCCGTCGCTGCCGTCGGTCGGCGGGATGGAAGCGGCGTCGTCGACCTCGGCGAAGAGGTTCGGCGAGCCGGAGGGCGGAGCCGTCGAGCCGTCGAGGTCGCCCGGGAGCTGGCCGATGTACTGGCCGCCGGCCGGGTTGTTCGCGGACTCGTCGAAGAAGACGACGCGCGCCGGCTGGCCAGCGAGCATCTTCGCCCGCTCGAACGCGAAGGCGCCCGCGCCGGCCGAGGTCGGCTGGCCGTCCGGGAACTCGTTGGTGGACATGTAGTACGCGTCGGGCCAGACGCCGAGCTTCTCGTAGTCGTGGAACGTCCGGCCGAAGTGGAACTCGTAGAGGTAGTACGAGCCGGTCGCGTCGCCGGTCGTCGAGACAGCGATGCATTGGCCGTACTCCTCGTTGTCGGCAGGCGTGGCGATGAACTGCGTCAGCAGCCAGCGGTTGGCCAGCTGGTCGTACAGCACCACCGGGTCGCCGTTGTTGTAGGTCTTGCACTCACCGCCCGCGTTCGCCCAGAGCTGGTTGATCGGGGTCGCGGTCCGCAGCACCGCGCCGTTCTTGGAGAAGACGGCAAAGTCCGTGTTCACCATCTGGACGTACTGCGTCGCGCCCACCTCGCCGTTCGTGTCCGGCGGGAGGCAGCTGCAGCTGCTCGGCAGGCTGCACGGCTCGCCGAAGGGCAGGCAGATTCCGTCGAAGTTCTGGATCGGCCCGGAGATAGGGCCTGTGCCCTTCTTGCCCTGCACCACCGGGTCCTTCGTCCCTGGCGGGGACGAGGCCGGCTTGAGCGACTCGATCTCGCGGCTGTGGATCGGGCCCTGCAGGACCGGCAGCACCGGTAGCGAGCTGACCTCGGGCGAGGTGCCCTGGAAGTCGCCCTGGATCACCTGCGGCCCGGCCGTGGCGGTGCTGGCCGCCGTTGCGGCGCCGGCCAGGCCCGTCGTGCCGCCCGAGCTGCTCGCGCGGGCGATTCCGGTCAGGCGCGTGGCTCCGTTCCCGGTCGTCCCGGAGCCGGCGATTGCGACCACCAGGGCCGCGAGCACGATCGGGAGCGAAGCCACCACGAAGACCCTGCGCCGCGACTTCAGCAGCGCGAGAGCCTGCGGAACGAGCTTCCGCGACATCCTCATCCACCACCCCCCAAGG
>Ga0307317_10000286_pt1 | contig 14867 bp, 17 predicted proteins | sample ER_DNA_357_FD_194498 | JGI IMG/M metagenome (GOLD analysis project Ga0307317, IMG submission 194498) | Bulk soil microbial communities from the East River watershed near Crested Butte, Colorado, United States - ER_DNA_357 | ecosystem: Environmental > Terrestrial > Soil > Floodplain | place...
CTACGCCGGCTGGAACTGGCGGGCGCGTGCGCGCCGCTTCTCCGCCTCGGCCTCGCGGTCCTTGGGCGGCGCGTTCGTCACGAGCTCGTGGATGAGCCGGTGGGAGGCGTCGGCGACGGCGTCCACCGCACGGGCGAAAGCCTCCTCGTTCGCGTGCGACGGCTTCGTGAAGCCGCTGATCTTGCGCACGTACTGGAGGGCCGCCGAGCGGATCTCGTCATCGCTCGCCTCGGGCTCGAAGTTGTAGAGCGTCTGGATGTTTCGGCACATGCCGCCAGCCTAGCGGCTCGTTTACAACCTCCCAACCTCTGGGTTCGGTATAAGGGAACCCGTGACCTTGGACAACCGCAGGCGCTGGATCGCGCTCATCGTTCTCTGTCTCGGAGATCTGATGATCGTGCTCGACGTGACGATCGTGAACGTCGCGCTGCCGTCGATCCGTGAGGATCTCGGCTTCTCGCAGACGTCGCTCGCGTGGGTCGTCAACGCCTACCTGCTGACGTTCGGAGGCTTCCTGCTTCTGGCAGGACGTCTCGGCGACCTCTACGGACACAGGAGGCTCTTCCTCACCGGCATCGCCCTCTTCACGACGGCCTCGCTGGCGTGCGGCCTCTCCACGACGCAGGGCCTGCTCATCACCGCGCGCGCGATCCAGGGCTTCGGCGGCGCGATCGTCGCGGCAGTCGCGCTCTCGCTGATCATGACGCTCTTCACCGAAGCCGGAGACCGCGCGAAGGCGATGGGCGTCTTCGGCTTCGTCGCGGCCGGCGGAGGGACCGTCGGCGTGCTCCTCGGCGGGATCCTCACGGATCTCCTGACCTGGCACTGGATCTTCCTCGTCAACATCCCGGTCGGGATCGCGGTCTTCGCCCTCTGCGCCGTCCTCCTCCCCGCCTCCCGTGGCCCGGCGAGCGAGGCGCGGCTCGACATCGGGGGCGCGATCACGGTCACCGCCGCGCTCATGCTCGCCGTCTACGCGATCGTGAACGGGAACAGCAACGGCTGGACCTCCGCGGAGACGCTCGGCCTGCTCGGCGCCGCGATCGTCCTCTTCGGGATCTTTCTGGCCCTCGAGGCACGTGTCGCCGCCCCGCTCATGCCGCTTAGTCTCTTCAAGCACCGCAACCTCTCGGTCGCGAACGTGACGGCCATGCTTTCGGCCGCCTCGATGTTCGCGATGTTCTTCTTCTCCGCCCTCTACATGCAGCTCGTCCTCGGCTACTCGCCGCTCGAGGTCGGCTTCGCGTACGTGCCGAACTCCGTGCTGATGGCGGCCCTTTCGCTCGGGATCTCCGCCAAGATCGTGATGCGCTTCGGGGTCAAGCCGCCGATCGTGGTCGGAATGCTGTTCTCCGCGACCTCGCTTCTGCTCTTCGCCCGCGCGCCGGTGGACGGCAGCTACGCCGTCGACCTCCTGCCCCCGCTCATCCTGCTCGCGCTCGGGGCAGGCATCGCCTTCAACCCGATGCTGCTCGCGGCAATGGGCGACGTCGACCAGAGCGAAGCGGGGCTCGCGTCGGGAGTCGTGAACACGTCCTTCATGATGGGAGGCGCGCTCGGGCTCGCCATCCTCGCCAGCATCGCCGCATCGAGGACGGACAACCTGCTTGCTTCCGGAGAGGAACAGCTCGTCGCGTTGAACTCCGGCTACCACGTCGCCTTCCTCGTCGGCGCGATCTTTGCCATCGGGGCGTCGACCATCGCCGGGGCGCTGCTCCGGCCCCTGCCGCAAGGCGCGCAGGCGCACGAAGGCTCTGAGGCGATCGGCCCGCCCGCGATGGCGGACGCCGACTAGGGTCGCAGGACCATGGGCAAGGTCGTCGCCGACATCACCATGTCTCTGGACGGGTTCGTTGCGGGCCCGAACCCGACCCTCGAGGAGCCGCTCGGGAGAGACGGTGAGGAGCTCCACGAATGGGCCCTGGAGACCGCGGCGTGGCGCGAGCAACACGGGCTCGAGGGCGGCGAGGCGAACGTGGACTCCGAGGTAATGGCGGAGCGCGTCGCGTCCGTCGGCGCCCACGTGATGGGCAGGAAGATGTTCAGCGGCGGATCCGGGCCCTGGGAGGAGGACCCGAGGTCAATGGGATGGTGGGGCGACGAGCCGCCTTTCCACGCACCGGTCTTCGTCCTCACCCATCACGCGCGGGAGCCGGAGGAGATGGAGGGCGGGACGACGTTCTTCTTCGTCACTGACGGCATCGAGGCGGCTCTCGAGCAGGCGCGTGCCGCCGCGGGCGACCGCGACGTCGCGATCGCGGGCGGCGGCACGGCGATTCAACAGGCGCTGGCTGCCGGGCTCGTCGACGAGCTGCAGGTGCACGTGGCCCCGATCCTGCTCGGCGGCGGCACCCCCCTCTTCGGCGAGGGCGCGGATCCGGTCAGGCTCGAGGCCACGCGCGTTCTTGCGTCACCGAGGGCGACGCACCTCAGGTTCGCCGTTGGCTCCTGATCAGGCTCCTGTCGCGATCGCGAACGTGACGGTCAGCGAGGCCGAGACCTGCTGCGTTCCAGGCTCGACCGGAGCCACCTCGGCGCCGGACGCGGCCGCTCGGTCGTAGGCCATCACGGGCCCGGGCACGTACCCGCCGCCCTCGACGATGGCGGTCGGCGCGCCGAGGGAGACGCCGGCCTTGGCGGCGATCGCCTCGGCATGCGCCCGGGCGTCGTCGAAGGCCTTGTCCACCGCCTCGCGGTACTGCGCGTCGGTGTCGGACGGATGCAGGTTGGGCCCGTAGACGTCGTTCGCGCCGGCGCGGACCGCTGCGTCGACGACCTTACCCGCGTCCCCGAGCTTCCTGACGGTCGCCGTGACCGTGCTCGAGGCGGAGTAGCCGGTGACGGTGCGGCCGTCGTCCGCAGTCTCCGGATAGAGCGAGACCTGGGTCGTCTGCAGGTCCTCCTTGGACACGCCCGCGCCCTTGAGCGCGTCGAGGACCGCGTTCATCGCCGACGCGTTCGCCGAGAGCGCATCGGAGGCGGTCGCGGCCTGCGAGCTGACGCCGAAGCTCCAGTCGGCCACGTCGGGGACGACGTCGGCGGTTCCGGTGCCGACGACGGTGATCCCGCTGCCCGTCACGACCCCGCCCTGCTGCACGGGCGCGGCCGAGATCGCCATGTCGCCCGAGCCCGAGTTCGAGCCCGAATTCCCTGAGAGCGCGATCTCGGACCCCCCATTCCCTCCACCACAGCCTGCCGCCGCGAGAGAGGCCGCTGCGACCGTTGCCAGCACGACGAGCTTCATGGTTCCTCCGATCGTGATTTGCAGGGCTTTGACCGGAGCGGGCTGGAAAAGGTTCCCGTCCCGAGGACTATCCCTGGGCCACCCTGGGGATATGAAGGCGATGCGGCCTGCTGCTCTCGTTTCGCTTGCCGTCGTGCTGGCTCTTGCCGGCTGCGGCGGCGCGACCCCGACTCAGACGGAGTCGGCGTCAATCCCGCGCTCCGTGGCCGACCGGCTTGCCGCGCAGAGCGAGTCCATCGCGGCGGCCTGGGAGGCCGGAGACACGTGCGGCGCCGCCAAGCAGGCGGACGATCTCAAGCACGCGGCCGACGACGCAATCCGGGCGGGAGACATCCCTGCCGCCTACCAGGACGAGCTCGAGTCGGCGGTCGAGAACCTCCAGAACACGGCGAACTGCACCGAGGAGGGCGACGAGGAGGAGCATGGCAAGGGCAAGGCCAAGGGTCACGACAAGCACGACGAGGGCGTGACGATCACGACCGACACCGTCGGCACGACCACGGAGGAAAGCGGTTGAGCACGCAGACGCTTGCAAGCGGGCGCTACCGAGTCGCCGACGTGCTCGGCCGCGGCGGCATGGCCGTCGTCTACCTTGCGCGGGACGACGAGCTCGAGCGCCCGGTGGCGATCAAGGTGCTCGCAGGCCACCTGGCCGACGACCCGGTCTTCCGAGACCGCTTCATCCGCGAGGCGCGCCTCGCGGCGGGCCTCTCCCACCCCAACGTCGTCCAGATCTACGACGCGGGCGAGGACGACGGCAACCCGTACATCGTCATGGAGTACGTGGACGGCCGTTCCCTTGCGGACGAGCTCGACCTCGAGGAGCGGCTCGACCCCGCGCGCGTCGTCGACCTCGGCGTCCAGGTCTGCGCCGGCCTCGAGCACGCGCATGCGACCGGGCTCGTGCACCGCGACATCAAGCCCGGCAACCTCCTCCTCAACGGGGGAGGCACCGTCAAGATCGCCGACTTCGGGATCGCCCGCGCCGCCGAGACCACGCGGCTGACGCAGATGGGCAGCGTGCTCGGCACGGCGGCGTACCTCTCACCCGAGCAGGCCCTGGGCGAGGAGGTGACCGCGGCGGCGGACATCTACTCCTTCGGCTGCGTCCTCTACGAGTGCCTCACCGGCCGGACGCCCTACGTCTTCGAGACGCTCGCGGAGCTCGCGGTCAAGCACCGGCAGGAGCCGATCAGGCCGGTGCGCGAGCTCCGACCCGAGATTCCGGAGGCTCTGGAAGCGGTCGTGATGCGCAGCCTCGCGCGGAATCCGGAGTACCGCCCGCCGTCGGCGGCGGCGCTCGGCCAAGAGCTCGCGGGCTCGGCTCCCGACGACGTCACGCGGCCTCTACCGCAGGCAAGCGGTGTGCGGGCCTCCGAGGTGCGGACGGAGCCGCTCCGGCGCCCCGAGCGGCGCGAAACCAGGAGCCGTGCGTCCGACCGCCGCGTCGTGATCGGCGCCGTCCTCTTCCTGCTCGTGCTCGCGGCGATCGTCATCGCCGTCGTCGGGCCCGGAAGCGACAACGGCTCCACGGAGCGGAGCCCGGCCCCGGCCCAGGTCGAGCCGGTCCAGCGGACGGGCAACCCGGCCGACGACGGGCAGAGCCTCGCCGACTGGCTGCGGGCGAGCTCGGGCTAGGCGCCCGGGGAGTAAAACTCGGGCTCGGTCGCCGCCGACGAGGCGATCTCGCGGTCGTTCACGAACACGAAGGTCGCGATCACGCTCGCGACGCCGAGCGCGGCCAGGAACCAGAAGGCCCACTGGAAGCCGGACGTGAGCGCCGCCGGCGCCGACGTTCCCGAGCTGACGAGGTGCGTGAAGTGCTCCGTGAAGATCGTCGAGGCAAGTGCGACGCCGATGGCCCCGCCAATCTGCTGTGACGTGTTGATGAGCCCCGAGCCGAGGCCTGCTTCGTGGTCGGCGACTCCGGCGAGGGCGGCAATCGTGACCGGAACGAAGGCGAACGCGATCCCGATTCCGACCGCGACGTAGCCCACGAGCAGGTCGCTGACGAACGAGCCGCCGACGGAGATCTGCGTGTACCAGAGCATTCCGATCGTCATGAGGACGAGTCCCGTGGCGAGAATGGGCTTGACGCCGACCTTGGTCACGAGCGCCTGCGCGGCGCCCGCCGCCAGGACAGCGGTGCCCGCGGTCGTCAGAAACGTGAGGCCGGCTTTCAGCGCCGAATAGCCGAGCACCTGCTGCACGTACAGCGTCAGCAGAAAGAAGTTCGCGAACACGATCGCACCGAGGATGAACCCGACGATGTTCGCGCCGGTCACCGTGCGCACGCTGAAGAACTTGAGCGGCAGCAGCGGCTGCTCGACCCTCGTCTCGATGACGACGAAGAGGACGAGGATGGCGACCGAGAGGATGAGCAGGCCGATGGTGCGTGTCGAGCCCCAGCCCACGTCGGGGGCCTTCGTGATCGTGTAGACGAGCAGCGCGAGGCCGGAGGTGACTGTCAACGCTCCGCCGATGTCGTACCGGCGGCGCGTCGTCTCGACGCGGCTCTCGGCGACGAGCGCAACCGTGAGCGCGAGCACCGCGGCGCCGACCGGCACGTTGACGAAGAAGATCCACTCCCAGCCGAGATACTTGGTGAGGATGCCGCCCATGAGGACGCCGACCGCGGCGCCGCTCCCTCCCACAGCTCCCCAGATGCCGAGTGCCTTGTTTCGCTCGGCTCCCTCGGCGAAGAGCGTCGTCACGATGGAGAGCGCCGCCGGCGAGACGATCGCGGCGCCGAGGCCCTGCACCGCCCGCGAACCGATCAGGACGCCCTCGCTGTTCGCGAGGCCGCAGAGGAGCGAGGCGAGCGTGAAGAGCGCGACCCCGACCATGAACACACGCCTACGGCCGAGGTAGTCGGCTGCGCGCCCGCCGAGGAGGAGGAAGCCGCCGAAGGTGATCGCGTACGCGCTGATCACCCACTGCAGGTTCTCTCTCGAGAAGTCGAGCGCCTCGCCGATCGAGGGCAGCGCGACGTTCACGATCGAGACGTCGAGAATCGTCATGAAGAAGGCGACGCAAACCAGTGCGAGCGCCTTCCACCGGCGAGGATCAGGGGCGGCGGTGACGATGGCCCCTGAAACGTACCTGTTCAGGTGCCTATTCCCAGGATGCTCTGCGGCCTAGCCGGCGTGCTCGACGGCTTCGAGGACGAAGTCCGTCCCGAACCCGAGAAACAGCCCGAGGAGCAGCATCCACGTGACGAGCACCGGCAGCTGAAACTTGCGGTTGACGTGCATGAGCTCCTGGACGACATAGAGGATCGAGCCGGCGGCGACTGCGAAGAACGCGATCGAGATCGCCTCGTTCACCCAGGCGCTCCCGACGACGGTCCCCAGGAAGGTCGGGCCGCCTCCGATCAGACCGAGAAGTCCGAGGAACGCCCAGCTCGGCCGCTCGCTGTCGCCGGACATGGGGCCGACGATGCCGAAGCCCTCCGTCGCGTTGTGCAGGCCGAAGCCGATGATCAGTGCGAGCGCGAGGCTGATCTCGCCTGCCGCACCCGCCTGGCCGATGGCGAGCCCCTCGCCGAAGTTGTGCAGGCCGATGCCGACCGCGATCAGGAGCGCGAGCTGGCGCCCGGTGGAGAGTCGGTCGATCCACGGCCGCGAGGCGAACTCGTCGATCGCCGCGGCGCCCGGCCCGACGAGCGTCGAGGTACGCCGCTGCTTCATCCACCGGTCGTAGTAGACGAGGCTCATGAGACCCGCGATGAGGCCGCCGGCGAGGAGCGCGGCGTAGCCGATGAACTCGGCCCACGAGCCATCGCCCTCGACGGCTCCCGTGAGCGCCTCCTCGACGGGCTCGACACCGTGCACGAGCACGTCCCAGAGGAGGAAGAGGAGCACGCCGCAGGCAAGGGCAGAGAGACCGGCTCGCAGCCGGACGTCGGTGCTCCGGACGCGTCCGAGGGGCAGGCCCAGGAGGATCGTGAATCCCGCCACCGCACCCAGTGCGAGCGTCTGTGCCGTCGACATGCGGTCGGTCGTCCTTTCGTCGTGGATGTAAGGGTGACCTTACAGGCGGGGGGAGCATAGGGGTGTCCGTCCGAGGCTGTCAAACTGGAACCTGTGAGGGTCATCTTCCTCAGCGTGCTCGCTCTGCTCACGTCTGCGGCGCCCGCGCATGCCGCTCCGCCGGTGATCTGCATCGACCCTGGCCACGAGCGCACGCCGGACCTCTCGACCGAGCGGATCGGCCCAGGCTCGGACACCTACAAGATCAAGGACGGAGGCGGCACCGCAGGCGAGGCCACCGTCGTCCTCCAGATCGGCAAGAAGCTCCGCAAGATCCTCGTCCGCCGCGGCTACGAGGTCGTGATGACGAGGACGACGATGGAGTTCGACTACGGCAACGGCGGCAACATCGCGCGGGCGAGGTTCTGCAACCGCCACGGCGCGGCGCTCATGGTGCGCATCCACGCCGACGGGTCGACCGACCGATCGCGCCACGGCGCCTCGACCCTCTATCCGGCCTGGCACAAGGGCTGGACGAGCGACATCCTCCCGGAGAGCCGCGAGGCGGCCGCGCGCATGCAGAAGGCCTTCGTCGCGAGGACGGGTGCCGCCGACCTCGGCCTCGTTCGCCGCGCCGACCTGACCGGGTTCAACTGGGCCAATGTCCCGGCGATCCTGGTCGAGACCGGCTTCATGACGAACCCGACCGAGGGCAGGAGGCTCAAGACCGATCGCTACCAGTCGAAGGTCGCGCACGGCCTCGCGAACGGGACCTCCGCCTTCGTCCCGAAGCCTTAGCTCTCGGCCTCGACGATCCGCTTCAGCTCGGCGAGGTCGGACTCGAGCCGCTGCTGGGCGTGGCGCGTGACCACGCCGGCCATCATGCGCAGGAGGCGCTTGGTGTATTCGGTCTCGATCAGCGCGGTGAGGCGCGTGCCACCGCCGTCGATCTCCTCGAGCCTCTGGCTGCTCGTCGCCTCGACGCCGTCCCCGCGCAGGCTCACCTCGAGGTAACCGGGCGGCTCGAAGCGGACGACTTCGGCCTCGAGCTCGATCCGCTGGCCGTGGTCGACGAAGACGTCGCGGTAGCGGGTGCCGGCGCCGGGCTCGCCGTCCGTGAGCGGCTCGGATTCCTGCAGCGCACCCATCCACTCCAGGCGTTTCGTGCTCTCGACCACGTGCGGGAAGACCCGCTCGGGCGGTGCCGCGATCTCGATCGTGTGCTCGTTCCGGTGCAGGGGGCGAAGCTTAGGAGGTCGTAACAGGGTGGGCCCTCGTCGCCTGGTTGCGCTGGACGGATGCGAGGCAAGGGCGCAGGGAGCACGGGTATCGAACTGAGATACCTGTGCGACTGAGGACGCAGCATCGCGCCGTTCAGCGCGGCCCGGTGACTCAGGCGCTCATCTTGTTACGACCTCTTACGAGCCTTCGTCCGGCGCGCGGCGCATCTCCTCGGCCGCGGCCTTGCCCTCCTGGTGGATTCGACGGCGCATCGCCTCGAACTCGTCGGCGGGAGGAGGGCCCGACGGCGGCGCGGGCCTCGCCTTGGGCTGGGGCGGCGGAGGCTGCGCGGGCGGAGGCGGTGCCGGAGGAGGCGGTGCCGGAGGAGGCGGTGCCGGAGGAGGCGGTGCCGGAGGAGGCGGTGCCGGAGGAGGCTCGGGGGCCTTCGGCGGCTCGGCGGCCGACGACGTCTCGGCGGCCAGCGCCTCCGCCTGCTGGGCCCCGGCGAGCTTCTCGCGAAGCTCCCGCTGGCGGGCCTCGGGCGCCGGCGCGGTCCGAAGGCGCGACCGGCGGTCCCAGACGACGGCGGCCGCGGCGCCGAGAAGCGCCCCGACTCCGAATGCGGCATTTCTGTTCACAGTGGAGACTCTTCCACGACGAAGAGGTGCGGGGCAAGCGGGCGCGCTCGCTATACTCGGACGACTTCCTGCCTCGTCCGGCGCCGCCCCTTCCCGAGTGGCGCTCACGAGCGAGGCCGCTTCAGACCGTGGGAAGGAGGAATCGGGAACTGTGAACGCATACGAGATCATGCTCATCCTCGACGCCGAGCTGGCCGAAGAGCGCCAGAACGAGATCGTCGCGCGCATGCGCGAGCTCATCGAGACGCGCGGTGGATCGTGGGTCGGGCAGGAGCCGTGGGGCCGACGAAAACTCGCGTACGAGATCGACAAGAAGAGCGAGGGGACGTACCACCTCCTCCACTTCGACGCGGACGCCGAGACGCTCGCCGAGGTCACCCGCGTGCTCAAGATCACCGACGGCGCCATGCGGCACATGGCGGTCCGCCGGTCCGCGGCTCAGCCGCGGCGCACCGAAGCCGTCCAACCGGCCGGCTAGCATACGAACGAGTGTTCGACTAGGTTAGGAGACTGAAATGGCTGGCGACATCAACCGTGTGACCCTCGTGGGACGCCTGACGCGCGACCCGGAGCTCCGCCACCTTCCATCGGGGTCGCCGGTCCTCCAGCTCGGCGTGGCCTGCAACGGCCGCCAGAAGGACGAGGCCGGCAACTGGACCGACAAGCCGAACTTCTTCGACGTGAAGGTGTTCGGAAACCAGGCCGAGATGCTTTCCCAGCATCTGGCGAAGGGTCGGCGTATCGGCATCGACGGGCGGCTCGACTGGTCCTCCTGGGAGGCACAGGACGGGTCGAAGCGCTCGAAGGTCGAGATCGTCGCCTTCCAGGTGCAGTTCCTCGACAGCCGCAGCGACAGCGGCGAGGGCCAGTCCTACATCCCGCAGTCGGACGTCAACGCAGACCGCACGGACTTCGCCCCCGCCGGAGCGGCGGCGAGCACCGACGACGACATCCCCTTCTAAGACCAGGAGCGACGAGAAACCGCATGGCACAACGAGAGAAGCAGAGCGGCGCGCGCAGGCGCCCGTCCCAGTCGACCGGTCCGCTCCGGCGGAAGAGCTGTTACTTCTGCAAGGAGAAGATCGAAGAGGTCGACTACAAGAACTACAACCAGCTGCGCCGCTACGTGTCCGAGAAGGGCAAGATCCGCTCACGCCGCATCACGGGAGCGTGCAGGCGCCACCAGGAGCAGATCGCGGTCGCGGTCAAGCGCGCGCGTGAGATGGCGCTTCTGCCGTACGTCTCCGGCTAGCTCATGGAAGTCATCCTCCTGAAGGACGTGGAGAAGGTCGGGCTGCGCGGGGACGTCGTCGCCGTCTCGCGCGGTTACATGCGCAACTACCTCGGCCCGCGGAAGCTCGCCCAGGAGGCGACGCCCGCGCGCGTTGCCGAGCTCGAGAAGGTAGACGCCCACCGGGCCCGGCACGAGGCCCAGAGCTTCGATGACGCACAGAAGATCGCCGCGGCACTCGGCAAGGCCGAGCTTCGCTTCGACGTGAACGCCGGCCCGCAGGGACAACTCTTCGGCTCGGTCACGGCGACCGACGTCGCCGACGAGATCTGGGAGAAGCTCAAGATCCGCGTCGACCGCCGGAAGATCGACCTGCCCGACCCGATCAAGCGCATCGGGCGCTACGCGATCCCGGTGGAGATCTTCACCGACGTGTCCGCCGAGGTGCGAACGCTCGTCGTCCCGGAGGGCGGCGAGCTTCCTCCCGAGGAGGAGCTCGAGGCGATGGAGGCCGCCGAGAAGGCCGCCGAGGAAGCGGAGGCCGAGGCCGCCGCGGAGCACCAGGCTGCCGTCGAGGCCGAGGTCGAGCAGTTCGTGGCCGAGGAAGAGACCGTCGAGCCCGAAGAGGACGCGGCCGAAGCCGAGGAGGCCGAGGCGGAGGCTGTTGAAGCCGAATCGGAAGAGCAGGTCGTCGACCCCGACGCCGAACCTTCCTAGCTCTCCACAGCCGCCTTCCACAGCCTTCTGGACAACTCCACGAACTTTCCGCTCCGTGCGGGAATTTCCGTGGGAAGACCCGGGCCCTTTCTGGGGATGCCGTCCGGCCCTGATGCGAACATCTGTTCGTTATGCCTGCAAAACGGCGTCCTTCGCTTGTGGAACCAGGAGACCCCACTCGTCCAATACGGTCGAGTCCTATGGCGACGAACGGAAATCCGGGGACCGTGCTCGAGGACGCCCTCGTCCCGCCCCAGAACCTCGATGCTGAGGAGTCCGTTCTCGGCGCGATGATGCTCTCGCCCGGCGCGATCGCTTCGGTGAGCGAGATCCTCACGACCGACGGGCGCGAGTTCTACCGGGAGAGCCACGCGAAGATCTACCGCGCGGCGCTCGGGCTCTACGCAAAGGGCGAGCCAGTCGACGCGATCACCTTGGCCGACGAGCTCGACGAGCGCAGCGAGCTCGAGAACGTCGGCGGCAAGTTCCGGATCCACGAGCTGGCCTCGCTCGCACCCGCGACCGCGAACGCCCACCACTACGCGCAAATCGTCCGCGAGACCGCGACGCTCCGCGGGCTGATCCGGGCCGGCGGCGACATCGCGCAGCTCGGCTGGGACCGCCCGGGCGAGACGACGGAACTCGTCGACAAGGCCGAGCAGATCGTCTTCGACCTCTCGCAGCAGCGCGCCCGCGGCGAGTTCAGTCACATCGAGGAGCTCCTGAAGGAGAGCTTCGAGCGGATCACCGCGCTCTACGAGTCGGGCGCCGACGTCACCGGCGTCCCCTCGGGCTTCCGCGACATCGACCGCATCACGTCGGGCTTCCAGGACGGGAACCTCATCATCGTCGCCGCGCGGCCGAGCATGGGAAAGTCGGCGCTCGGGCTCTGCATGGCCGCGAACCTCGGCGTGCGCAAGGGCGTGCCCGTCGCGCTCTTCACGCTCGAGATGTCGAAGTCGGAGGTGACGCAGCGCCTCATGTGCAGCGAGGCCAAGGTCGAGTCGCAGCGCCTCCGCACCGGCAAGCTCGCGGCCGACGACTGGCCGCGCCTGACCGCGGCCTGCGACAAGCTGGCCAAGGCGCCCATCTACGTGGACGACACGGGCTCGATCACGATGATGGAGATCCGCTCGAAGGCTCGGCGCCTGAAGCAGAAGCACCCCGACCTCGGGCTCATAATCGTCGACTACCTGCAGCTCATGACCTCCGGGGTGAACGCGGAGAACCGCGTGCAGGAGGTATCCCAGATCTCCCGCTCGCTCAAGGTGCTCGCGCGCGACCTCGAGGTCCCGATCATCGCGCTCTCGCAGCTCTCCCGTGCGGTCGAGCAGCGCCATGACAAGCGGCCCATCCTCTCCGACCTGCGGGAGTCCGGCTCGCTCGAGCAGGACGCCGACATCGTCTGCTTCATCTACCGCGACGAGTACTACAACGACGAGTCCGACCAGCAGGGGCTCGCCGAGGTCATCGTCGCGAAGCACCGGAACGGCCCGACCGACACGGTGAAGCTCTCCTTCCTGCGGCGCTACGCGAAGTTCTCCGACCTGGCGGCCGCGTAGCCATGGCCAGCTGGACGATCCCAGCGGAGCCACGCAGCCGCTCGCTGTGGTCCCGCCTGCGCGCGCTTCTGCGCCCGCCAGCCTGAAGGAGTTCTAAGCTCCAGCCGTGCCCGCCACCGTGATCGTCGGCGCGCAGTGGGGCGACGAGGGCAAGGGCAAGATCGTCGACCTGCTCGCCCAGAGCTCCGAATTCGTCTGCCGCTATCAGGGCGGCCCGAACGCGGGCCACACCATCGTCTCGGGCGGGGAGACCTTCAAGCTCCACCACGTCCCGTCCGGGATCCTGTACGAGGGCAAGATCTCGGTCATCGGGGCGGGGTGCGTGATCGACCCGCGGCTCCTGGTCGAGGAGATCGACGCCCTCGAGGCGCGGGGCATCTCCACCGAAGGGCTGCGCCTCTCCGGCAACGCGCACCTGATCATGCCGTGGCACGTCGCAATCGACTCGGCCAGCGAGCGGCGCCTCGGCCGGCTGCAGATCGGGACGACGCGGCGCGGAATCGGGCCCGCGTACGCGGACAAGGCTGCGCGACTCGGGATCCGCGTCCAGGACGTCCTCGACCCGAAGATCCTGCGCCAGAAGTTCGAGACCGCGCTCGCGGAGAGGAACCGCCTCCTCGACGAGCCGCTCGTGGCGGGCGACCTCGCCGACCGGATGGAGGAGTGCGCCGCGCGGCTACGGCCGTACGTCGCCGACACCTCGCTCCTCGTCGAGCGGGCCTTGAAAGCTGGCCAGAAGGTGCTGCTCGAGGGCGCCCAGGGAACGTTGCTCGACCTCGACCACGGCACCTATCCCTTCGTGACCTCGTCGAACCCCGTCGCCGGCGCGGCCGCGACGGGAATCGGCATCGGGCCCACGAGGATCGAGAGCGTCCTCGGCGTCGCCAAGGCCTACGTGACGCGCGTGGGCGAGGGGCCCTTCCCCACCGAGATCGAAGGCCCCGACCAGGCGCGCGTCCGCGAGCTCGGCGAGGAGTACGGGACGACGACGGGGCGCGAGCGGCGCTGCGGCTGGCTCGACCTCGTCGGCCTGCGCTTCGCGGCCCGGGTCAACGGGATGACGTCGCTCGCGCTGACGAAGCTCGACGTCCTCTCGACGTTCGCGGAGATCCCGGTCTGCGTCCGCTACAAGCTCCCCAACGGCACCGAGACCGACGAGTTCCCTGCGCACCAGAGCGATTTCCACCACGCCCAGCCCGTCTACGAGACGCTGCCGGGCTGGCAGGAGCCGCTCGACGGCTCGCTCCCGCCAGCCGCGCAGCGCTACGTCGAGTTCGTCGAGGACGGGCTCGAGCTCGACGTGGTCATGGTCGGGACCGGCGCCGACCGCGAGAGCGTGATCACGCGAGATCAGCCGGCGTATTCACGTTCCTGAGCTCGTCCCCCTCGGTCTCCACGACGCGCACCGATAGCTCCTCGAGCGCGCGGTAGAGCGCGAGCTCGCCCGCTGCGAGCCGCGCCTCGAGGACGGGGAGAGCGGACTTCCTGTACGCGCCGGGAAGCGGCCCCGTCCGCGGCACAGCCACGTCGTGACCCTCGACCTCGTCGGCCAGGCGCCGAAGGAGCTCGGCGGAGACAAGCGGCATGTCGGTCGGGAGGACGACGGACACGTCGGTCTCGGCGTGACGAAGCGCGGCGACCAGCCCGACGATGGGCGCTCGCACCTCGCTCCCGTCGTCGACCACGTCGAACGGGAGACCGAGTTCGTCGCCCGCCTTGCCCACGACGAGGACGCGCCCGAATGCCTCCTCGAGGACGCGATGCGCACGCTCGCCGAGCACCTCGCCCTGAAAGCGGGCAACGGCCTTCGGCGAACCGAAGCGGCGGCTTGCGCCGCCAACCAGGAGGACGCCCGTTACCTCGTCCCGACTGCGTACCACGCTCGGGCCTGAAGCTCGAAGGGCCCCTCCGGCGAGCCGAGGCGGCGCCGGTACTCCTCCCGCAGGGCTGCTTGCGCCTCGGGCTCGAGCGAGGCAGTGAAGTCGCCGCCGGGCCCGACTCCAGCGAGGAAGGGCTCCCAGAGATCGTCGAAGTCCTCGTAGGATGCGGAGACGCCGATCTCGCCGCCCTCGACGCCGCGAAGGCCGGCTCCTTCCCAGAGCTGCACGACCTCCTCCGGCTCGCCAAAGCGCATCCGCGTGCGCTCGTCGCGAGCCGCTGCGCCGCGCTCGTCGACCGCGCCCGCCGCCTCCCAGAACACCCTCAGCATGGTCATCTCGCCACGGTAGTCCCAGACCGCTGCCGCAACGACGCCGCCCTCCTTCGCCACGCGCGCCATCTCCG
>Ga0307317_10000293_pt1 | contig 14670 bp, 15 predicted proteins | sample ER_DNA_357_FD_194498 | JGI IMG/M metagenome (GOLD analysis project Ga0307317, IMG submission 194498) | Bulk soil microbial communities from the East River watershed near Crested Butte, Colorado, United States - ER_DNA_357 | ecosystem: Environmental > Terrestrial > Soil > Floodplain | place...
ACGTGTCGCCCTCCTCGCGCCCGATGCGCTCGAGCTCCGGAATGCTGCCGAATGCGCGCTCGCCGTCCGCGGTCAAGGTGCGGCCGGTCTCGGCGGCGACAAGCTCGAGCTGCTCTCCGTCCGCTTCGAAAGACGCGACCCGGACGCGGCGGGCGGCAACCGCCCAGACGCCCTCGCCCTGACGCACTGCCTCGGCCCGATACGGGGGCTCGACGGTCTGCTCGACGGCGTCGGCGAGCGGCGCGAGCGTGTCGGGCGGCTCGTCTTCGTCCACGACCAGGTCACCGTTCGGCAGCGCGACGAAATGGACCTCGTCTCCCGCGAGCCCGGGCGCATCAGCGGAGGCGACGGCATCCCAGCGGCGAGGGCGCGGGACCCCGTGGATCCCGGTGACGCCCCAGTGCGGGCCCGGGTCGAGGGGCTGCGTCTCCAGCTGCTGCTCCAGCCTGGCCTCGCGTGCGAGCTTCTTGTGGATCGGCTCGCGCCGGAAGATCACTGGGGCTCGATCAGCCCGTACTCGCCGTCGCGGCGGCGGTAGACGACGCTGACGACGTCCGAGTCGGCGCTGCGGAAGACGAAGAAGTCGTGCCCGATCAGCTCGAGCTGGAGAACTGCCTCTTCGGGCGTCATCGGAGTGACTGCGAACTGCTTGGTCTTGACGATCCGCGGCTCCGCCTCGTCGGCGGTGATCGGGGTCGCTTGAGCCGTCGTCCCGTTGGCGCGGGCGGCCCGGCGGCGACGTGAGCGGCCGCGCGTCCGGTACCGCTTCACCTGACGCTCGAGCTTTTCCACGAGCTGGTCGATGGAGGCCCGCATGTCGGAGGACGACTCGCGGGCTCGCAGCACGGGGCCGTCCGTCCAGATCGTGGCCTCGGCGACCTGGTTCTCTGCGATCGAGGGATTCTTCTCGACGGTCAGCTCGAGCTCCACGCGCGGGTCCGTCAGCTGCCGCTCGAGCTTGCCGAGCTTTTCCTCGGCATAGCTGCGGATCGCGTCGCTGACCTCGAGGTTCCTGCCCTTCACCTGGAACTGCATGAGCTCTCCTTCGACGCTGGGCTCCTCTTCAGAATCTAACGGACGACCCGTGCGAACGTCACGATGTCGACCCGGCGCGCGCCGGCTTTGCGGAGCGCGCTCGCGGCGGCGCTGGCTGTCGCGCCGCTCGTGTAGACGTCGTCCACGAGCGCGACCCGCGGCGGGGATTCGCGCGCTGGGGCGAACGCACCGGCGACGTTGCGCCGCCGGTCGGCGAGTGACAGCCCGCGCTGGCGCGGAGCAGGGCGAGCCCGGCCCAGGAGCGGGACGACCGGCAGCGACCAGCGCTCGCCGAGCTCGCGCGCGAGCCGTTCCGCCGGCTGGTGCCCGCGCCTGAGGCCGCGGGCCCGGTCGGGCGGGACGAACGCGAGGGCGGTGGCCCGGGCCGGCGGGGGCAGCGCGTCCACGAGCACGTCGGCAGCCGTGTCGGCGAGCGTGCGGAGGCCACGCTCCTTCCACGAGCGGACGAGGCGGCCCACGGCGTCGTCGTACGCGACCGCAGCACGAGCCGAGGCGAAGGCCAGGCGACGGCCGGCGCACTCGCGGCATCGAGCGACGGGCCAGGCGGTCGGGGCGCCGCAGCGGTCGCAGAGCGGCGGCCCGAGCCGCGGGAGGGCGTCGCGGCAGGCTCTGCACAGCTGCTCGCCGTCGGCGTCGCACACGACGCAGCGCACGGGCAGGATCAGATCTAGGAGCTTCACGTCACACCACACTCACCTCCGCGACCGAGCCTAGAGGCGAGAACGTCACGTGTCTGAGACGCCTTCGTGACGAATGTGTGCCGGGTTATCCCCCGGCGGCGAACGCGCTGTCGGCTTCCGCCAGCGTCTCCTTCGAGCCGACGTCGTACCACCGCCCCGGCACGCGCCAGGCGTACACCGGCGTCCGCGGATAGAGCCACTCGACGAGCCGCCCCGGCTGATCGGGGTTGTTACCCCCGTCGAGGTACTCGCGCACGAGCCCGAGCAGCGCCTGCGGATAGAAGTAGAGCGCGATCCCGGTCAGCGTGCTGCGCGGCTGCTCGGGCTTTTCCTCGAAGAACGTCACGCGGTCCTCCCCGTCGAGCTCGATCGCGTTGTAGCGGCGGATCGCCTCGAGATCGCCGACGTCGTAGACGCCGATCGCCGGCGCGGCCTTCTCGCGCCCGAGCTCCGCGAACGGCGCGAGGCTCTCGCTGAAGAGGTTGTCGCCGGCGAGGACGATCAGGTCGTCGTCGATCCCGCCCTCGCGGATCGCCAGGTCGAGGTCGCCGATCGCGCCGAGCTTCGTCTCCTCGTCGCTGGTGCCGTCGTCGACGATCCGCACGATGCTCCCGCTGCTCGCGGCCCAGGACTCGAAAGCCGCGGCGAACTTCGAGTTCGTCACGACATAGATCTCGTCGAGGCCCTCGACCGCCTCGAGCCGCTCGAGCAGGTGCTCCAGCATCGGCCGCCCCGCAACAGGCAGGAGCGCCTTGGGGCGGTCGAGCGTCAACGGGTAGAGGCGCGTCGCGTAGCCCGCAGCGAGGACGACCGCCTTCATCCGACTTTCCCCCGCGGAGCTAGGTGCCTTCGTCCCAAGAAGCCAGGTACTTGGCCTGCTCCTCGGTCAGCACGTCGATCCCGACGCCCATCGTCTCGAGCTTGAGGCGCGCGATGTCCTGGTCGATCTCCTCGGGCACCGGGTAGACCTTCCGCTCCAGCGTCGCCGCATTCCCGACGACGTACTCCGCCGAGAGGGCCTGGTTCGCGAACGACATGTCCATCACCTGGGCCGGGTGTCCCTCGGCGGCGGAGAGGTTCACGAGCCGCCCGTCGGCGATCAGATAGATGCGCCGCCCGTCCTCGAGCTTGAACTCGTCGACGAACTGCCGCAGCGTCCGGGTCTCGGTCGCCAGCGAGCGCAGCGCCGGGATCTCGATCTCGACGTTGAAGTGGCCCGTGTTGGCGAGGATCGCGCCGTCCTTCATCTGCAGGATGTGGTCGCGCGTGATCACCGACTTGTCGCCGGTGGCGGTGACGAAGATGTCGCCCACCTTCGCCGCCTGCTCCATCGTGAGGACCTGGAAGCCGTCCATGACCGCCTCGAGCGCGCGCAGCGGGTCGACCTCGGTCACGACCACGTGCGCGCCCATGCCCTTCGCGCGCATCGCGACGCCGCGGCCGCACCAGCCGTAGCCGGCGACCACGAACGTGCGCCCGGCGAGGAGGATGTTCGTCGCCCGAACGATCCCGTCGATCGTCGACTGCCCCGTGCCGTAGCGGTTGTCGAACATGTGCTTGGTCAGCGCGTCGTTGACCGCGATCACCGGGAACCCGAGCGCGCCGTCGCGTTCCAGGGCCTTTAGGCGGATCACGCCGGTGGTCGTCTCCTCGGTCGCGCCGATGATGTCGCCCAGCTGCTCGCGCCGGTGCGAGTGGAGGACGCCGATCACGTCGGCGCCGTCGTCCATCGTCAGCTGCGGCTTGTGGTCGACCGCGGCCTCGATGTGCTGGTAGTAGGTGTCGTTGTCCTCGCCCTTGATCGCGAAGACGGAGATCTCGAACTCGTCGACCAGTGCCGCGGCGACGTCGTCCTGGGTCGAGAGCGGGTTCGAGGCGCAGAGCACCACGTCGGCGCCGCCGTCCTTCAGCGTGCGCATCAGGTTCGCGGTCTCGCTCGTGACGTGCAGGCACGCGGAGACGCGGTAGCCGGAGAGCGGCTGCTCCCGCTCGAAGCGCTCGCGGATCGCGGCCAGCACCGGCATCTGCCGGTCCGCCCACTCGATCCGGCTCAGCCCCTCAGGCGCGAGCGCGAGATCCTTGACGTCGAAACGCTTGGTGGTCGCCACGGGCCGCAGTGTAGTCAGACGTCTAGTTGTCGGTGCGGCCGTACTGGTCTTCGAGCCGCACGATGTCGTCGAGCTCGGGCGTCGAGACCTCGAGGATGGTCGTGTCCTCGACCGCCTTTACGCGATGGACGGTTCCAGGCGCGAAGTGGAAGGCCGCGCCGGGGCCGACGACCTCTTTGTTGAGCATCCGCTCGCCGGGTGCCCCGAGCTCGAGCTCGGCACGCCCGTCGAGCACGTACCAGGCCTCGTCCTTGACGTTGTGGAACTGCAGGCTGAGCGACTCGCCTGCTCTGATGAAGAGGAGCTTGCCCGCGTACCGCTCGGTCACCGACCAGATCACCTCGTGGCCCCAGGGCTTGTCCACCTTCTGGGGCTCGGTGGAGAACCTGTCGAGCCCGCCGAGGTTCGGGGAGGTCAAGTGATCGTGCTCGCCCACGAGCCGGGCGAACCTACCACCCTCCGACTACGCACGCGAGCTTGCCGGCCAACCCGGGTTTGCAGCGAGGTGCTCGTTCGCCACTCGAAGATCCTTGGGGGTGTTGACCGTCAGCCACACGCCTTCGTGGCGAAGCGCGCGCAGCCGGCCCTCGGCCGCGAGCTCCGGAAAGGTCGTCGCCTCGTGGTCGCCGCGCTCCGGAAGCCGCGCCAGTGCTTCCTCGCCGAGCGCGTAGACGCCGCAGCTGACCCACTGGTCGAGCCTCGGCGCCTCGCGAAAGCCGGTCACCAGGTCGTCCTCGAGGTCGACCACGCCGAACGGCGAGCGGAGCGGCACGACCGTGATCGTCGCGGCGGCGCCGCGCTCCCGGTGCAGGGCCAGCAGCTCGGAGAGGTCGACGTCGACGAGCTCGTCCCCGTTGAGCGCGAACAGGTCGCCCTCCTCCCCCCGCGCCGCGGCCGCGTGCCGGATCCCGCCGCCGCGCCCGAGCGGCTCCGTCTCCGGCACCGCCACGATCTCGGGCCCGAGAGCGCTGAGCGCGGCCTCGAACACCTCCTCCTGGCCGGCCGCGCAGCTCACCAGCACCCGATCGACCCCCGCGGCGCTCAGCTGCTCGACCTGGTACTCCACGAGCGGTCGCCCGCCCACCTCTACCAGCGCCTTCGGACGCCCGCCCGCGGCGTCGCCGAGGCGCTCGGCCTTCCCCCCCGCCAGGATGATCGCCTCCACTACAGCTGCTGCTCGCGGTCCGGCTCGCGCTCCTCGGTCTCCGGGAGCACGGCCAGCGGCGAAGCGGCGCGGCCGATGCCTTCGTAAGCGAAGCCCGCAGCGCGCGCCTGTTCCGGGTCGAGCAGGTTGCGGCCGTCGAGGATGAGGGGCCGGCGCATCGCGAGCCGTACCTCCTCGGAGGCGAGCTCGCGCAACTCGTCCCACTCCGTCACGATCACGGCGGCGTCGGCGTCGCTGACCGCGTCGAGCACCGTGTCGCAGAAGGTCACGCCCTGCAGCAGCCGGCTCGCGTCGGCGATCGGGTCCCACGCGCGCACCTCGGCGCCCTCGGCGAGGAGCCGCGAGGCGAGCACGAGCGACGGCGCCTCGCGCAGGTCGTCGGTGTTCGGCTTGAACGCGAGCCCGAGCAGCGCAACGGTTTTTCCGCGCAGCTTGCCGAGGTGCTTCTCGAGCTTTCCGATCACGCGGCGCTTCTGCAGCTCGTTCACCTCGATCACGGCATTCAGGAGTTGGAAGTGGTAGCCCGAGTTGGACGCGAGCTGCTTCAGCGCGACGCCATCCTTGGGGAAGCAGCTCCCGCCCCAGCCGATCCCGGCCCGCAGGAAGTGCGGCCCGAGCCGGTGGTCGAGCCCGACGCCCTCGGCGACCTTGACCACGTCGGCCCCGGTCGCCTCGCAGACGTTCGCGATCTCGTTGATGAAGCTGATCCGCGTCATCAGGAAGGCGTTCGCGGCGAGCTTGATCATCTCGGACGAGGCGACGTCGGCGTTCACGACGGTTGTCTCGAGCGGCTCGTACAGCCCGGCCACGGTCGCCGCGTCGGCCTCGGTGAAGGCGCCGACGACGACGCGGTCCGGGTGCATGAAGTCGTGGACGGCGCTCCCCTCGGAGAGGAACTCCGGGTTCGAGACGTAGCCGACGTGCGCGAGGCCGCGTGCGTCGAGTGCGGCGCGCACCTTGTCGCCGGTGCCGACAGGGACCGTGCTCTTCATCACCAGGATCGCCCGTTCCTCGAGCGCCGGTAGCTGGTCGACGACCGACCAGACGGCCGAGAGGTCGGCGTCGCCGGAATAGGTCGGCGGCGTGCCGACGCAGACGAACAGCACCGGTGCCGAGACGACAGCGTCGAGCTCGAGCGTGAAGGTGAGGCGCTCGCGGTTGCGCTCGAAGAGCTCCGCGAGCTCCGGCTCGTGCAGCGGGACGCGGCCCGCCTGCAGCGCCGCGATCCGCTCGGGAATGACGTCGCGGACGACGACTTCGTGGCCAAGCTCCGCGAAGCAGGCGCCCGTGACGAGGCCGACCCAGCCGGCCCCGAAGATCCCGATTCTCGGCTTTGCAGCGCCTTTCACGCGCCGGGAGCCTATCGAGGCAGCGGCCGCAGACCGCGAGCGATCGCGAGCATGGTCTCGTTCGAGAGCCGGTTCGAGAGCGTGTTCACGACCCAGTAGGTCGCCCCGTTGTCGCGCAGCACGACCATGTGCAGCTGCGAGCCCGCGTAGTAGAGGTCGAAGGTGCGGCCGCCGACCCGCTGCGTGAGGTTCTTGTCCGCCAGCACGGGGGCGTCGGCCCACGCCGTCTCCTGGATCCCCCAGTATTCGGCCTCCCCCGCGCGGAAGGTGAGGCGGACCGTGGGTTGGCCGCCGAGCGCGTACACGCGCCACGGCACCTCGCCCGGACCGTTGTCGAGATAGGAGCTCCGCTCGAGCCAGGTCGGATACTCGAGCCGGAACGGCAGGCGCTTGCGCAGCTTGAAGAGCGTCGAGCGGGTGTGCTCGGGATCGCGTCGGACGTTCGGACGCTGGCGCGTCGGCGTCTTCGGGAGGACGACCGGCGTGAGCTGCCCGTGGAAGGTCGAGCCGACCACGACCGCCAGCAGGGCCTGATTCGAGCGCTGCCGGATGTCGAGCGGCATCGGCTCCACGTCGGCGCTCCCCACCAGTCGCGCCACCTGCGCGGCCGCGATCTTCCCGTTCCCGGGCCTGGTCGGGTCGTAGTAGACCTTCGAGTGGAAGTAGTTCCAGTTCGGGGCGTTGGCCGGCTGGTTCGAGGGCGGGAGAACGGCCACGTAACCCTGGCGCCCGAGCAGGTAGCTCGCGTTGGAGGCCGAGCCGGCCACTCCGTTGCCGTTGAGCACGGTCAGGGTGACCTGCTTCGGCGGCAGAGTCCGCTTCCGCGTGCGGATCTTCTTCCCGAGGGCAACGTCGGTCGCGACGGTCGACGCATCGACGTCCGGGTTGAGGAAGCTCTGCACCGCCGCTTCGATGTTGCCCGGATCGGTGGTCAGCTCGCTGTAGCCCGTCACGCCGGCGATCTTGACCTGGAAGACGTGGCCCGCAGGCAGCCCGTACGCGAACTTCGCGTAGCTCAGGATCGTGCCGAGTCCGAAGTGGCCAAGCACCTCGACGTAGTGATGGTGGGCGATGGTGTTCACGATGTCGACCAGGCTCTTCGCGCCGATCGACTTGGCGATCTGCTGGCGGGCGGCGCTGACGAACTGCTGCTGCCGCGCGAGCCGGTAGAGGTCGTTGTCGGTGTGGCGGTAGCGCGCGAAGTCGAGCGCCTGCTTGCCCGTCAGCTGCTGGTAGCCCGGCTGCAGGTCGATGTTGGCGAAGTTGGTGCTCTCCGTCCCGACATTCCGGTTGTAGTAGCGGCGGTCGATGTCCATCCAGACGCCGCCGAGCTTGTTCACGACCGCGATGAAGCCGAGGAAGTTGACGCTGATCAGGTAGTTGATCGGGACCCCGGTCAGATGCCGAACCGTCTCGAGCGCGCCGCTCGCGCCGCAGTAGGCGTAGGCGCTGTTGATGCGGTCGGTGCCCGAAGCGACCGCCGGTCCGTTGCGAGCCCCAGACGGAGTCCGCCCCGGGCAGTAGAGGGTCACCTGGAGATCACGCGGGAACGAGAGCAGCGAGATCGTCTTCGTGACCGGGTCGGTACGGATCAGCATCATCGTGTCCGAGCGCGAGGGCGAGTTGCCGTCGCCGGCGCGATGGTCGTAGCCGATCACGAGCGCGACCGCGGCGTGCTTCGCGTCCGGGATCGTGTCGAGCCGTTGCTGCGTGCGCTTCGCCGCGGCCGAATGGCCCTGCAGCGCGGAGGCGCTCTCGTGCGCCCAGAGGTAGAAGCCCCCGACGAGCCCGCAGACGGCCATCAAGATGATCACGACCAGCCCGAGGAAGAAGCGGCCGATCTGCGCGGCGAGCCCGCGCTGGGGCGGCGGCGGCTGCCGGTACAGCGTGACAGGGGTCAGCGCCCCCGGGGGGAGGATCGCCCGGCCGTTGCCGTTCACCTCGGCGCCGCGGCCGATTCCTCTCTTCAGCGTCGTCCGCATCAGAAAAAGAGAACGCCCGGGGAGGCGTTCGCCGAGATCAGGATAGCCGACGCTCCGGAAGGCCTACGCCGAGGCGTGGGCCTGGCTGAGCGCCTCTTCGGCGAGGCGCGTGCCCTCCACCAGCGAGCGCAGCTTCTCGTACGCGACATCCCAGCTGCGCGTGCGCAGTCCGCAGTCGGGGCAGACGTGGATGCGAGCGGGATCGCCGAAGACGTCGACCGCGTAGAGGATCCGGTCGCGCACGAGCTCCGGCGGCTCGATGAAGTCGGTGTGGATGTCGAGCACGCCGAGCCCGAGGATCGGGTCGTACGGCAGGTCGCGGAACTTCGAGATCACCTCGTAGCCCGGCCGGTCGGCCGCCGTGGTGCCGAGCTCGCGGCGGTCGTAGTTGGCGAAGCCGACGCAGTACTGGCGGCAGCCGCTCATCCCCTCGATCGCCGGGAAGAAGAGGTCGTAGTCGGAGAAGCAGAGGTGCGTCGAGAACATGCAGTCCAGGCCCTCGACGCTGACGTTGAAGCTCTCGACGAAGATGTCGAGCTCGTCCGCTTCCGTAGACGCGCCGGGCTCGTCGATCTGGATCCACTCCGCGCCCAGGCCGATCAGCGCCTCGAGGTTCGGCCGGATCAGGTTGCGCGCGATGTCGAGCGTGAGCTCACGCCGCGCCTCGATCTCCTGCGGGCGCCCGTAGCCGCCGCCGAGCCGGCCCTCCTTGGGCGTGTGGTGCTCGTCGTACGACCAGACCGCGAGCGTGTACGCGCCCGTGACCGGGATCTTCAGCTTCGCCTGCGCGACCGACTGCAGGAACGAGAACTCGTCGTTGTGGTACGGCTCGCGCAGCCCGACGGGGCCGACCGCCGCGGACTTGTTGTAGTACTTGTTGTCGAAGCTGCGGACCGTGCCGCGCGACTCGAAGCCGGTCGCGTGCTCGATCGCCCAGGCGTACATCTCGCTGCGGAGCTGCTCGCCGTCCCAGATCACCTCGAGGCCGGCCGACTCCTGCAGGCGGATGCAGTAGCGGCTCGACCAGCGCGCGATCTCCTCGAGGTCGGCATCGCCGCGCTGCAGCGACTCGACGAGCTCCTCGTGACCCTCAACGCCGACCTTCTCGCCCCACGTGCGCGCGTGCTCGATGTCGCTCTCGTCGAGCTCGCGTCCCAGGGCGCTCTTCGTCAGCCAGGGCGGCTTGGCCAGGGAGCCGATCTCGTGGGTGAGGAACTTGTGGTCGCTCATGCAGCGGCCTCGACGCTAGCGGTCCGGGCCTGGCCGAGGCGGGTGAGCTTCTCGCGCGCGACGCGCTCCGAGACGTACTGCAGGTCGCCGTTCGGCACGAGCGCGATCCGCTCCGCGCGCTCGCCCAGGCGCTGCGCGAACTCGGCCAGCTCGCGCGGCTCCTCGAGCAGCGAGCTGCGTGCGTCGACCACGCCCGCCAGCAGGAGTTTCGAGAAGCCCTCGGGCACGTCAGTCGGGCGCGTCGCGTAGAAGTCGACCCCGATCCCCTCGACCGGAAGGTCGGCCGCACCGCCCTCGAGCACCTTGCGCGCGTCGCCGAACGTGAACCAGACGGCGAGCTTCGGCCCGCCCGCGAGCGCCTCGAGCGCATCAGCCAGGTCGCCGAGGTCCGCCTCGTCGTCGTGGGCGAAGAACGGCTCGGCCAGGACGACGAGCTCCGCGTCGAGCGCGTCCAGCTGGGGCTTCAGCACTCCCAGGGCCATCGCCTTGGGCGTCACGGCCGTGCCGTGTGCGAGCGCGAACGGCGAAGGCAGCGTCACGAGCCTCGGCCCCGCGAGGGACGGCACGTAGCGCTGGTCGATCGGTGCCCCGAGCGACGGCGTCTCCGTGGTCGCCTTGGGCGCGCGGTAGAAGGTGTTCGTGTCGAGGAAGCGCGTCAGCGCCCCGGTCTCGAGCCCGTCGGCGGCCTCGAGCAGCGGCCTGAAGTGGTCCTGCCAGCGCAGCTTCCCGTCGGCGAGGAGGTCGAAGCCGGCCCCCTGCTGGGCGGCGACGAGCTCGGCCTGGTCGCGCTCGACCTGCTCCTCGACTGCCTCGGCGCTCGTCCGCCCGCGGTCGAGGTCGCGCGTCGCCTGCACGAGCTCCTCGGAGCGCGCGTAGAGCCCCGGGATGAAGGCCTGCAGCTCAGCCATGGCCGGACACCGCCAGCTGGTTCTCGGCGTGGCGAATGCGCTGCTCGAGCTGCCACCGGTCGGCGTCGGACTCGCCTCGTTCGACGCGCTCGAGCTCGGCCTTGGCGGCCTCGAGCTGCTCCTGCGCCCTCGCGGTATCGATCTCCCGTGCGTCGACGGCGTCGTCGACCAGAGCCAGCGCGCGGTCCTGCTCGACCTTGAAGAACCCCGGGCCCGTCGCGAACTCGACCATGTCCTCGGTGGAGCGGTCGCGGTAGATGCGCGTCGAGCCGGCCTTCAGCATCGCGACAAGCGGCGCGTGCCGTGCGAGCACGCCGATCTCACCCGCGTCGCCGGGCACGATCAGCATCTCGACCTCGCCCTCGAAGGCCGCCCCCTCGGGCGTCACGAGGGAGAGTGCAAACGTCTTCTCCGCCACTAGGCCGGGACGGCCTCGGCCTCTTCGGCCTCCGCCTCGGGCTCGTCGGCGACCGGCTCCTCGTCGTCCGCGGGCGCGTCGTCCCCGCGGGCCTTCGCGACGGCTTCCTCGATCGTGCCGACCATGTAGAAGGCCTGTTCCGGAAGCTCGTCGTGCTTGCCGTCGAGGAGCTCGTTGAAGCCGGCGATCGTCTCCTCGAGCCGGACGAACTTGCCCGGCTGGCCGGTGAAGGTCTCGGCCACGAACATCGGCTGCGACAGGAACCGCTCGATCTTGCGGGCCCGCTGGACGATCAGCCGGTCCTCGTCGGAGAGCTCGTCCATGCCGAGGATCGCGATGATGTCCTGCAGGTCTTTGTAGCGCTGCAGCACCTCCTGCACCCGCGTCGCCGTCTCGTAGTGCTCGTCCGAGACGATCCCGCGCGCCAAAGCGCGAGAGTTCGAGTCGAGCGGGTCGATCGCCGGGTAGATGCCCTTCTCCGAGATCGGCCGCGAGAGCGTGATGAAGGCGTCGAGGTGGGCGAAGGTGTTCGCCGGGGCGGGGTCGGTCAGGTCGTCGGCCGGCACGTAGATCGCCTGCACCGAGGTGACCGAGCCCTGGCGCGTGGAGGTGATGCGCTCCTGCAGCTGGCCCATTTCCGTGGCGAGCGTCGGCTGGTACCCCACCGCGCTCGGCATCCGGCCGAGCAGCGCGGAGACCTCCGAGCCTGCCTGCACGAAGCGGAAGATGTTGTCGATGAAGAGCAGCACGTCGGCGCCCTCGTCGCGGAAGTACTCCGCCATCGTCAGGCCCGTCAGCGCTACGCGCAGGCGCGCGCCCGGCGGCTCGTTCATTTGCCCGAACACGAGCGCGGTGTCCTTGAGCACGCCTGACTCGGTCATCTCGATCCAGAGGTCGTTGCCCTCGCGCGTGCGCTCGCCGACGCCGGCGAAGACCGAGTTGCCCTGGTGCTCGCGCGCGACGTTACGGATCAGCTCCTGGATCAGAACCGTCTTGCCCAGGCCGGCGCCGCCGAAGAGGCCGACCTTGCCGCCGCGCACGAACGGCGCGACGAGGTCGATCACCTTGATGCCGGTCTCGAAGATCTCCATCGTCGGCTGGAGCGAGTCGAACGACGGCGGCGCGCGGTGGATCGGCCAGCGCTCGGAATCTGCCTCGAGCGCCTCGCCCTCGTCGATCGTCTCGCCGAGGACGTTGAAGAGCCGGCCAAGCGTCTGCTTGCCGACCGGGACCGTGATCGGTGCGCCCGTGTCGATCACGTCGACGCCGCGCGGGATTCCGTCGGTCGCGTCCATCGCGACCGCGCGGACGCGGTCGTCGCCGAGATGCTGCTGCACCTCGGCGACCAGGTCGATTGCCGGCCGCCCGTCGCGCTCGGGCATCTCGATGCGGAGCGCGGTGTTGATCTCGGGCAACCGCTCGGTGAAGGCAACGTCGATCACGACGCCTCTGATCTCGATGACCTTGCCGACGTTCTGGCCGTTGTTCTGGTCAGGCATGAGTCTCCTGGAGAGGTGGTGGTTCGGGTGCGCTGCCGAGGCCGTGGCGTCGCCGCCGGCCCAGGAATGTGAGTCTAGCGAAGCGTCGCCGCTGCGGACCCACCATGGCGAACGTCCTTCCGTCCTCTGTCAGCGCCGCCACCCGGGAGGCGTGATCGAGGCTTCAGACGTACGAGGTTACGAGCGACGGAAACATCCAGGAACAGTATCCGCCGGGGACGCAGCGTTACTGCGCGGCGCTACCGCTCGCGGAGAACCGGCCCGCCACGCAGCGAGCGCTTGGCGTTCACGGCGCGGGCCTCCTGGGCGGCGCCCAGGCGCTCGAGCGCGGCCGAGGTGCTCAGGTTCATCGTGTCGAGCCCCGCGGCGAAGCCACTGGTCGCAAGCGGGCGAACCGTCGGGCTCGAACCGGTTTGAACCGCGGACGACGCCAGGATGCTGCCCAGGCCGACGGCGGCCACGGCGACTGCCGCCACGGCGGGCGCGAGGCGAAGCCGGCGACGCGGGCGGGCGATGCGGCCGAGGTCGATCATCGCGTCGAGCGGCTCGAGCGGCTGCGAGCGAAGAGCTCCGGTCAGCCCCGAAATCCCGTTTCGGAACTCGCGGCATGAGGGACAAGCAGCTAGATGCGAGCGCAGCAGGACGCGCTCAAACGTCGACAACTCGCTGTCGAGCTCGATCGACGCCCACTGCCGGGCGCGGTCGCAATCACCGTTCATGGGACTCACAGTAGCTTCGACGGCGGCTGCGTCGAGAAGTTAGACCCCTCAGACGAGGGAGTGGCGCGCGTCGACGAGCACTCCGATCACGACGAGGATCAGCCCGAGCAGGATGAACACCGCCGAGTTGCTCATCGCCTCGCTCTGCTCCTCCTTGGTGGCCCAGCGAAGCCGGCGCGCGCCGAAGCCGGGCAGCGGAAGCATCGACGGGCCGACGGGCTCGGACTTCACCCGCGCGGGGCCTCGATTCCCGACGAAGAAGCCCGAGACCATCAGGAAGCACCCGAGGCCGTAGAAGCCGAGCGAGATGGCGCGCTCGAGCGACGCGCCGACGAGGAGGCCCAAGAGCCCCGAGACGGCCACGGTCAGCGCGGACGAGATAGCCACCAGGACGACGAGACGGCGAAGCGCCGCGAGCATGTGCTTCTACGCCGGTAGCTGCTCGGACTGCTCGGGCTGCGGAGCAGTCCTCGAGCCCGGGCGTCGCATCTCGCTCGCGGTCAACGGCCAGCGCTCGAGCGCGTAGTGGCACGCGGCGACCTGGCCGTTGCCGAACGAGTAGAGCGGCGGCTCTTCGACGTCGCAGTGGCCCTCGACGAAGCGGGGGCAACGAGGATGGAAGTTGCAGGCGCTCGGCGGGTTCACCGGGCTCGGCACGTCGCCTTCGAGCACGATCGCCTCGCGCTTGCGCCCCGCCTCCGGGTTCGCGATCGGCACCGCCGAGAGCAGCGCGCCCGTGTAGGGATGCTTGGGCTCGCGGTAGAGGACCTCGCGCGAGGCGATCTCCGCCACCTTGCCGAGGTACATCACCATCACGCGGTCAGAGATGTGCCGGACAACGTTGAGGTCGTGCGCGATGAAGACGTACGTCAGGCCGAAGTCGTCCTGCAGATCCTTGAGCAGGTTGAGGATCTGAGCCTGAACCGAGACGTCGAGCGCCGAGACGGGCTCGTCGCAGACGATCAGCTTCGGGTTGACGGCGAGCGCGCGGGCCACGCCGATGCGCTGGCGCTGGCCGCCCGAGAACTCGTGCGGGAAGCGGTTGTAGTGCTCCGGGTTGAGGCCCACGACCTCCAGGAGCTCCTGGACGCGGCGCTTGATCTCGGTCCCCGAGCCGAGCCCGTGCACCTCGAGCGGCTCGCCGATGATGAAGCCGACGCGCTTGCGCGGGTTCAGCGACGCGTACGGGTCCTGGAAGATCATCGTCATCTCGCGCCGGATCGGCCGCATCGCCGGCCGCGAGAGGCGCGTGATGTCGCGGCCCTCGAACATGATCTTGCCGTCTGTGCTCTCGAGCAGCTTCACGATGCAGCGGGCCAGCGTCGACTTGCCGCAGCCGGACTCGCCGACGATGCCGAGGGTCTCGCCCGACTTGATCGTGAAGGAGACTCCGTCGACCGCCTTCACCGAGGCTATCTCCTTCTGGAAGATGATCCCGCGCGTGATCGGGAAGTACTTCTTGACGTTCTCGACGCGCAGCAGCTCGTCGCCCGCAGGCGCGGTCTGCGAGTACTCGTAGGCGGCCTCCACCTAGCCGGCCTCCGCCATGGTCGCCG
>Ga0307317_10000305_pt1 | contig 14291 bp, 12 predicted proteins | sample ER_DNA_357_FD_194498 | JGI IMG/M metagenome (GOLD analysis project Ga0307317, IMG submission 194498) | Bulk soil microbial communities from the East River watershed near Crested Butte, Colorado, United States - ER_DNA_357 | ecosystem: Environmental > Terrestrial > Soil > Floodplain | place...
GCGCGAGCGCGCCGGCGTGCTTCTCTCGCGGCTGACCTCGGACGTCCAGTCGTTGACCGAGTTCATCCGCGAAGCGCTGATCGAGGTCGTCGGCAGCGGCCTGCAGATCGCGCTGACCATGGTGGCCCTGTTGATCCTCTCGCCGACCCTGGCAGCCGTCTCGCTGGTGGCGCTGCCGATCCTGATCGGGTCGAGCTGGACGTTCCACCACAGCGCGGGCCGCGTCTACCACGCAATCCGTGACCGAGTTGCCGAGACATTGACCGCCTTGCAGGAAGGCCTGGCCGGCGTGCGCGTCGTGCAGGCGTTCCGGCGTGAGCAGCGCACGCTCGAGGCCTACAACCCGCACAGCCAGGCGCAGGTCCACGCATGGCGTCGCGCGTCGTTCGTGAACATTCGCCTCTTCACGATGATCCCGCTCGCCCAGACGGTGGCGCTGCTCGCCGTCCTGCTCGTCGCAGCGTCGATGTATCGCCACGGGTCGATCTCGAAGGGGACGATCGCCGCCTACGTCCTCTACCTGGTGCAGCTGTTCGACCCGGTCGCCCGCTTCAGCGAGTGGCTCGGCGAGTTCCGCCAGGGCCTCGCCGCGCTCGGGAAGATCGTCGGCCTGCTGCAGACGCCGAATGCGATCGTCGAGCGCGGCGGAGCGGTGGACCTCCCGCGCAGCGGAACACTCGCGCTGAACGACGTCACGTTCGGCTACGCCGAAGAACGGCCCGTCGTTCATGGCGTGACGGTCGAACTCGAGGCCGGCGAGCACGTCGCCCTCGTCGGCGCGACCGGAGCGGGCAAGTCGACCCTGGCGAAGCTGCTGACGCGCCAGTACGACCCTCAGCGCGGCGCGATCACGTTCGGCGGCGTCGACCTGCGCGACGCGACGCTCGATTCCCTTCACCGCCGGATCGTGATGCTGCCCCAGGAGGGCCACCTGTTCAGCGGCACGATCGCCGACAACGTGCGCCTGGCCGACCCGGACGCCTCCGACGCGCAGGTCGTGCGCGCGCTGAACCGAATCGGCGCGCTGGAGCGCTTCGAATCGCTGCCCGAGGGGCTAGAAACCGACGTCCAGACGCGAGGCCTGCGGCTCTCCGCGGGCGAGCGCCAGCTTGTCGGGATCGCCCGCGTCGCGCTGGCGGACCCGGCTGTGATCGTGCTGGACGAAGCGACGTCGAGCCTTGACCCGGCGACCGAGGCCGCGGTCGAGCGCGCGCTCGCAGCGGTCGCCGCGGGCCGAACGGTCGTTACGATCGCGCACCGCCTCTCGACGGCCGAGCGCGCCGACCGCGTCGTCGTAATGGAGCAGGGCCGCGCCGTCGAGGTGGCATCCCACGAAGAGCTCGTCGAGCAGGGCGAGCGCTACGCGAAGCTGTGGGCGTCCTGGCAGGCCGGCCTGGCCGCCGACCCGGTCTCGTAACCTCTTGGACGGCCCGAGTGACCGGCGTAGGGGCGGGCTTTGCCCGTCCCTGCTCACCAGCGCCGAGGGGTCGATCCGAACAAAGTCGTCATGGCTCGCGCGAAGCGCCAGCCGGACTTCGTTCGGCGAGGCTAGCCCTTCGCGCCTTCCGGTGGCGGGGGCTCCGAGGCGTCGCTTGCGATGCCGACCAAAAAGGCCGTGCCGGCTTTGCCGGTACGGCCGCTAAACCCCAGAAGCAAAAGCGCTAACCCTTCGCGCCTTCAGGCGGCGGGGGCTGCATCGTCGCCCCGGGGAGCGGGAATGGGCGCGGCTTTGGCTTGGGCAGACGCTTCGGCTCGTCGGCCGGGGCCTCGGCCTCCGGCTGCTCGTCCTCGGCGAAGATCTCCTCTTCGGGCGCGCCGGCGAGCAGGCGCTCGAACTGGTCCTTGTCGATCGTCTCGCGCTCGATCAGGATCGCCGAGATCTTGTGCAGCTCAGCCATGTGCTCCGTGAGCACGGTGATGGCGAGTTCGTGCGCCTCCTCGATCACGCGCTTGATCTCGTCGTCGATCTCGCGGGCGATCTCCTCGGAGTAGTCCGGCTCGTTGCCCATCTCACGGCCGAGGAACGGCATGTCGTGGTTCCGGCCGAGCACGCGGGGGCCGAGCTTGTCGCTCATGCCGTAGCGCATGATCATCTGCTTCGAGATCGACGTGACCTTCTCGAGGTCGTTCGCGGCCCCGGTCGTCACCTCCTGGAAGACGAGCTCCTCCGCAGCGCGGCCGCCGAGAGTCATTGCCAGCTGTTCCATCAGCGCGGTCTTCGTCGTCAGGTAGCGGTCTTCACGCGGCAGCGAGATCGTGTACCCAAGCGCCTGGCCGCGGCTGATCACAGAAATCTTGTGCACATCGTCGGTGTGCTCGAGGTAGTGACCGACGAGAGCGTGGCCGAGCTCGTGGTAGGCGGTGATCTTCCGCTCCTCCTCGGAGAGCAGGCGGGTCTTCTTCTCGGGCCCGGCGATCACGCGCATGATCCCTTCCTCGAGCTCCTCCTGCTGGATCACCTTCTTGCCGCGGCGAGCGGCGAGCAAGGCGGCCTCGTTGACGAGGTTCGCAAGGTCGGCGCCGGTGAAGCCCGGCGTGCCGGCGGCGAGCGTGTCGAGATCGATCTCGGGCGCGATCGGCTTGCCCTTGGCGTGCACCTCGAGGATCTTGCGGCGGCCGATGCGGTCAGGCCGGTCGACGACGATCTGTCGATCGAAGCGGCCGGGGCGCAGCAGCGCCGGGTCGAGGATGTCCGGCCGGTTCGTGGCCGCGATCAAGATGATGTTGTCCTTCAGCTCGAACCCGTCCATCTCGACGAGGAGCTGGTTCAGGGTCTGCTCGCGCTCGTCGTGCCCCCCGCCGAGGCCGGCGCCACGGTGGCGGCCGACGGCATCGATCTCGTCCATGAAGACGATGCACGGGGCGGCCTGCTTGGCCTGCTCGAAGAGGTCGCGGACGCGCGAGGCCCCGACACCGACGAACATCTCGACAAAGTCCGAGCCGGAGATCGAGAAGAACGGGACGCCCGCCTCACCGGCGACGGCGCGAGCGAGCAGCGTCTTACCGGTGCCGGGCGGCCCGTAGAGCAGCACGCCCTTCGGGATCCGCGCGCCGAGCGCCTGGAACTTCTTTGGGTTCTCGAGGAACTCTTTGATCTCGTGTAGCTCCTCGACGGCCTCGTCCACACCGGCGACATCCTTGAAGCCGATCTTCGGCGAGTCCGGCGCCATCCGCTTGGCGCGGCTCTTGCCGAAGCTCATCACCTTAGAGCCGCCGCCCTGGACCTGGTTCATCAGGAAGATCCAGAAGGCAAACAGCAGCACGAAAGGCAGCAGCGAGGTAAAGAAGCCGATCCAGGACCAGTTGCCCGTGCCCTTCGAGTCGTACTGGATGCCGTTGTTGAGGAGCGCCGTCTCGATCCCCGGCACCGACTGGTCGGCCGGGTAGTGGACCGAGTACTTCTTACCGTCGGTCAGCTTGCCGCTGATCTGCCGCTTGCTGGGGTTGAACTCGGCGCTGGCGATCTTCTTGGCTGGAATGTCGTTGCGGAACTCCGAATAGGTGACCTTCTGCGTGTTGTTCCCGTGCGGGATCAGCGTCTGGCTCGCCAGGTAGACGAGCAGCACGATTACGAACAAGGGGAAGAGTGCGCTGCGGAAGAACCGGTTCACGAAACCTCTATCGGCAGGGTACCAGGGTGCATGAGGGCGACCAATCGCCCCATTTGGGCTATCCGCGGTCTAAATGTCTTCGGGCAGGGCGTCGTCGCTGAGCACAGCGACGTAGGGGAGGTTGCGATACCGCTCCCCGAAATCCAGGCCGTAGCCGATCACGAAGCGATTCGGAATCTCGAAGCCGACATAGCGGACGGGAACCTCCATCTCTCGGCGGTCGGGTTTCGTCAGGAGCGCGCAGACCTCCAGAGTCGCGGGCTCGCGGGACTCGAGGTTCCGCATCAGGTACGAGAGCGTCAGGCCGGAGTCGATGATGTCCTCGACGACGAGCACGTCGCGCCCCTCGATGTTGATGTCGAGATCCTTCAGGATCCGGACGACGCCGGAGGAGTCGGTCGACGCGCCGTAGCTCGAGATCGCCATGAAGTCGACCTCGCAGGGGATCGTCAGCTTGCGCATCAGGTCGGCCATAAAGAAGACCGCCCCCTTGAGGACGCCGATCAGCAGCAGGTCGCGGCCCGCGTAATCGGTGGAGATCTCGGCGCCGAGCTCGGCGATCCGGGCGCTCAGCGCCTCCTTGTCGATCAGAACTTCGCCGACGGCGCTTTCGAGCTCAGCCTGAGACACGCTCGGCCTTCACCTCGGGGTGCTCGACAACTCCTGGGACAGCAACGACCTCGTCGCCGCGCACCACGAGGGGCCACGCCTCGCGCTCCGAGCGGGGGATCTTGGCATCGACAAACACGTCTTGAATCTTCTTGCGCCGGCCGGCGAGCCTGTCGCCCGGCCTCCAGCCTCGTACCTTAAGGCCTGCGAGCTCGGACTCGATCATCCACTCGCCCCAACGAACCGCTCCCTCGAGCGCCACGGGCCCGCGCTCGAGCCACGCGCGGTCGTACTCGCGGACGAGCTGGACCCCATTGCCGAGATCGAGCCGCTTCGAGCCGGTCGTCGATCCGATCAGCTCGGCGAGGGCAGGCTGGAGCGTCGGGCGCTGCTCGAGGGCGCGTAGGAGGTTGTCGTCGGCGGCGGGGTGAATCTCGCGCAGGAGCGGCAGGATGCGCTCTCGGATCAGCCCGCGTGTCGTGTCCCTGTTGGTGCTGTCATTGCGGTAGTCGAGCCCCTGCGCCCGGCAGTAGGCCTCGGTCTCCCTCCGCCAGATCGGCAGCAGCGGACGGACGACTCCGTCCTCGCGCTTCGGCTTGATCCCTGTCGCGCGGCCGCTCGTCAGCAGCCGATAGAGGACCGTCTCGACCTGGTCGGAGGCGGTGTGACCCGTGGCGCGAAGCCGGTCGGTCGCGAAGCCGTACCGAATCTCGCGTAGCTCAACCTCCGTCGTCCCGCCACGCCCGTCGACGATCTCGGCCTCCATCAGCTCGCGACAGAAGCGAGCGTCCTTGTCGGCTTCTTCTCCGCGCAGGCCGTGGTTGACGTGGAGGGCGGAAACGCGGTAGCCGAGCTCGCGGAGAACATGCCAGGCGCACGTCGAGTCGGCGCCGCCGGAGACGAGCACGGTCACCTCTCCTCCCGGCGGGATCAGCTCGAGCCGACGGATGTGGTCTTGCACACGCGAGAACAGATCGGCGGGCTCCATGCGGAGATTGTGCAGGCGCGAAGCGCTTGTCCGCGAAGCGGACCAGTGGAGGTGAAACTAGCGCGAAGCGATCGGGAGGTTCCCCCAGCTAATCACGGGAGCTAAAGCAGAGGTGCCACGTCGCAGCCGCGTTTGGCAAGCCCAGGCTCGGCCTTCAGCAGCACATCGTGAGCGAAGTTCGCCAGCCCGTAAGCGTGGAAGATGTGGTCACCCGCGTCTCGGTGCTTCGCGCGCTGCTCCATCGCCTTGCCGTACGCGGTGAACATCGCCACCAGCAGCTTGCGCGTCTGGGCGAGCGACGGGTCTGTCGGGGTGGTGGCGCCGACGATCTTCGCTGCGCGAGCTGACTCGGCGGCGACGGCCGCAGGCGTGGCCTCGCCGTCCAGGTACTGCTGGCCCCAGAGGTCGACAGCGTCCACGTTCGTCTTGGCCCCGTTGATGAACGCGCGATCGGTCACCGAGCAGGTGTGCGAGACTGGACCGCCCGACTTCGCTCCACTCGACGTTGCGTACGTCAGGGCAAGCGCAGAAGCCAGCAGCAAACCAAGCCCGTAAAGGGCGATTCTCCGCATCGCCTCCATCATCGGAGCCAGGCGGGCTCCACGCCTCCCTCTTTCGGTGGTTCACCGCCGGTCAACCACGCGGAGCGGCATCCAACCAGGCCGGCGCGCCGATTCCCTCGGCGGCGGCCCAGGCGGCAGAAGTCGGTGCCCTGCGTAGGAGGCGAGCTCCATCGCCACCCAGCGACCGACCCAGAGGCCGAGCGCAACGTAGGCCAGCCGCCGCAAGCACCTCAAAAGATCAGGCTCCGATACGAGATCGTGTGCCGCATCCCGACCGCCTCGTAGACCCGGATGGCGACTGCATTGTCGCGCCGGACGAACAGGCAGACGGTCGGTACGCGGGGGAGTAGCAGGCGGCAGAGGTCGCGCAACCCGCGCTGCGCATAACCGTGCCCTCGCACCTCTGGGTCGACCCAGACCTGTTGCAGCTGGACGGCGCGCGGCGTCCACGCCGAGGCTTCGGCCTTGAACAGGATCCTTTCTCGCTCGGCCCAGAGCCAGGAACGCCCCTCGTCGATCTGCGCGCGCGTCCGCCAACGGAACCCCTCGGGGTCCCGTTCGAGCGGATCGATTCCGATCTCCTCCCGGTGGGCCGCCGCACACGCGGGCAGAAGCAGATCGAAGTCGTCCGGCGTGGCCGCGCGCAACCCGGTCTCTCCCGGCACGGGAGCCTCGTCGAGCACGTAGACCGGCTGACCGGGGCGGTCCTCGCGCGGCGGCGGCAGTCGCGGCGAGGCGGCGTCCCAAAGCTCGGTCACCGCGCCTTGCTCGCCGATGATCATTCGCGCCCGCCAGTCGTCTGCGAGCTCAGCGAAGGCGCCGCAGCCCTCTCCCGACGGCACGAGGTTCGCGCCTGCATGGCAAAGCGCGGTGAGATGGCCGTTCCGCGCCAGTGCGGTGAAGCGACCGAGTCCGCGGCGGGCGATGTCCTCGAGGAAGACACGCTCGACCGGATCCTCCGCGCAGAACGCCAGGATCTCGTCGAGCTCAGGCTCCTTCAGCGCGGGCACGCCGCAATCGTGCACGACACGATCCCCTGGCGCCTGAGGCGTCGCTCGCGATGGGTTGTTTGGCACGTCTGCGCAGCGCAGCCCAGCCGGCTCCGCTTAAGGTTGCGTCGTGCCGATTCACATCCGCGCCGAGCCCGGCGACTATGCGGAGGCCTGCCTGCTGCCGGGGGATCCGCTGCGCGCTCAGTACATCGCCGAGACGTACCTCGACAATCCCGTACAGCGAAACAGCGAGCGCGGCATGCTCGGCTACACGGGTGAGTTCGAGGGCCGGCCGGTGTCGGTGCAGGCGACCGGCATGGGCTGCCCGTCGGCCGCGATCGTGGTCGAGGAGCTGGTGCAACTCGGCGTCAAGCGGCTGCTCCGCGTCGGCACCTGCGGCGGCCTTCAGCCGGACCTGCAACTGGGAGACCTGATCGTCGCGGTCTCGGCGGTGGCCGCCGACGCCACCGCACAGCATCTCGTCGGGGGGGAGCCGCACACGCCGACGTCGGACTGGGAGCTCGTTCACGGGGCCGTCCACTACGCCAAGGAGCTCGACCAGCCTCTCCGCGTCGGGCCGATCGTCTCGAGCGACCTGTTCTACAACCCCGACGGCGGCCAGTACGAACGCTGGTCTTCCCGGGGCATCCTGGCCGTCGAGATGGAAGCGGCGGTGCTGTTCACGCTCGGCGCCCTCCGCGGCGTCCAGGCCGGTTGTCTCCTGACAGTCAGCGACGTGGTTGTCGAGCAGGAGTTCAAGCGGATCTCGGACGAGGACCTGCGCGCGGGCGTTGACCGCATCACACGGATCGCCCTGGCGACCGCAACCGCCGAGCCCAAGCATTAGCGCGCCGCGGACCGTTTTTCTCGTCAACCCGGCCTCGGAGAACGGCGCCACCGGCCGGCGGTGGCCCGAGATCGCCAACCGAGCCGCAGCCGCCGGGCTGAGCGGTGACGCGCTGCTGTCAGAGAGGCCCGGACAGCTGGCCGAGCTCGCGCAGCGGGCCGCAGAGGACGGCGCCCAGCTGCTCGTGGCCGTCGGCGGCGACGGGACGGTCAACGAGGTCGTGAACGGGATCGCCGGCCGGACCGGCGTCGATCTCGCGATCGTCCCACGGGGTACGGGGCGGGACTTCGTCCGCACCTACGGGATCCCGCGCAAGCTCGACGACGCCCTGCGGACGGCCCGGGACGGCCCGATCCGGGAGATCGATCTCGGCCTCGCCCGATTTCGCTCCTGGCAGGGCGAAGCGGCCGAGGCGTACTTCGCGAACATCGCCAGCGCCGGCATGAGCGGCGCAATCGCAAAGCGTGCGAACAAGACGAGCAAGGCGCTCGGAGGCAAGGCGTCCTATGTCTGGGCGACCCTCGCAGTCTTCGCGCGCTGGCGTGCCTCGCAGATGACCGTCACTGTCGGAGCGGAGACGCGGCGTGCTCAGATGCACGACGTGATCGTCGCGAACGGACGCTACCTCGCGGGTGGGATGAAGATCTGCCCTGAGGCGGAGCCGGACGATGGCATCTTCGACGTGCTGCTGATCGGGGACCTGACGAAGCGAGACCTGCTGCTCACGCTTCCCAAGACCTATCGAGGCAGCCACCTCCCGCACCCGAAGGCCGAACTGCTCCGCGGCTCCACCGTCGAGATCGATGCAGAGGAGCCGCTGCCGGTCGAGCTCGACGGCGAGCAGCCAGGGACAACCCCGGTCCAGTTCGAGCTCGTGCCGCAAGCGCTTCGGCTGCGCGTGCCGAGCTAGGTCGAGCTCGAGCCGCCGCCCGCGGATGACGCCCCGGTCGAGGGCTTTGACTTCGCACCCGCCGAACCCGAGGATGCCGACTTCCGCGTCGTACGCTTGCGACCTGCGGCCTTCCCTGTCAGCCGATCGACCCGGCGCTCGAGAGCGTCGACACGCCGCGTCAGTTCGTCCAGGCCGCGCATCCGCTTCTGGAGGTCGTCGACCCGCTCCTTCAGCGTGTTGACGCCGTCGAGCAGGCTCTTCGCGCCGGGGAGCTCGTTGATCCGTCCCAGCAACTCCTCGCTGATTCCTTTAAAACCGCCTTGTCGCCGTGAAGCCATCGGGTTCCTTTCGTCGTTTCGCGCGCGCGTGACGCGGAGGCTAACCGGTCCACGGATCCAAGTGAGGGTCTCCGCCTTGTCACAACTTCTTCACCCTTTCGAGCGTCGTAGGTTCCGAAGGCGAAGCTACCTTGAGTGAGATGCGTAAAACACTCCCGTTCCGGGCTCGGGCACCACACCGGCATACCAAGGTGACGAGCTACTCGCTGCGCCAGCGCGAGGGCATTCCCTACGAGGTCGAGCGCGTGCACTGCAGCCAGTGCAGCCGAGTCCTCGGGGAACGCCCGCTCAGGCGCGCCGTCGCTTAGACGAGCTCGCCGGCAACCGCGCCGAGGGCGATTCCGGCGTTCTCTTCAAGTTTCAGATCGGCCCTCCCATCGTAGGGCGTCGGCCCTTTGTTGACGATCGCGACGCGGCCGCCTGCCGTCAGCGTTTCCTCGGGCAGTGCGGCGACGGGATGCACCTCGAGCGAGGAACCGACCACGAGCAGCAGCCGCGCCCGCCGTGCGAGCTCGAAGGCCTGCTCGATCGCAGCGGCCGGTAGCAGCTCGCCGAAGAAGACGACGTCCGGCTTGAGGATCGCGTCGCAGTTGTCGCAAGTCGGAGCATCCGCGCGCTCGAGCTTGGCCACGACGGCAGCCCGCGGATACGAGGAGCCGCAACCTGGACACGTCGCGGTGCGGATCGACCCGTGCACCTCGATGAGGTTGCGGCTGCCGGCACGCTCGTGGAGGAGGTCGATGTTCTGGGTGACGACAGCCTCGACGAACCCGGCCTTCTCGAGCGCGGCGAGCGCGCGATGGGCGGCATTGGGCTGAGCCTCGGTCAGCATCGCGATCCGCGGCTTGTAGAACCGCCATACCTTGACGGGATCGGCTCGGAATGCGGGCAACGAGGCGTATTCGGCCGGGTCAAAGTCCGCCCAGATCCCGGTCGGCGAGCGGAAGTCCGGGATCCCGCTCTCGGTCGAGATGCCTGCTCCGGTCAGAGCGACGCACGGTTGATTCGCCCTGATCAGGCGGGCCAGCGCGGGCGCGTCCACGGCGCCGATGGTAGAGAGTTCAACCGTGGACTTCGGCTTCTCGACCGAGGTGAAGGTTCGCTTCGCCGAGACGGACGCTCAGGGCATCGCGCATCACGCCGTCTACCTCGTCTGGTTCGAGGTCGCGCGGATCGAGTACCTAGCCCGCTTTCGCGGCGGCTACCCGGCGCTGCAGGCCGAGGGCATCGAGGCGCTGACGCTCGAGGCCAACGTCAGCTTTCGAGCGCCTGCCCGTTTCGACGACCCGCTCGTGATCTCCGCGCGCTGCAGCGACGTTCGCGGGGCGCGCTTCCGCTTCGACTATCGCGTCGAGCGGGACGGCGAGTTGATCGCGGATGGATGGACCGGCCACGCCTGCGCTGATGCGCGCACCCTGAGGCCTACCCGTATACCGGTTTGGCTTGTCGAAGCGATTTCCGAGGCCGAGGCTACGGCCCAGTCGTCGTCGTAGTCGTCGTCGTGGTCGTAGTGGTGGTCGTCGTCGGCGGCGGCTTCTTTTTCTTCTTCGTTGGCACGGGCTTCGGCTTCGTCCCCACGAGCACGAGTTCGGGCTCGCTCCGATACGACGAGTACCAGGTGTCGTCGTAGAGCAGCTTTCCGCGCTTGTAGACGAGCCGCCGAACGCTGGTCGAGCGCGACGGCTCTCCGCCGTCGACCACCACCGTGCGACCCTCAGAGAGGCTCGGGTCCGGCTCATGCTTCACCGGCGCATGCCCTGCGTCGACGAGCGGCCGAGCCTGGGTGACGACGCGGCGATGCTGCGGCGTTCCGTAGAGCCCCACCGTCAGCGAGTACGAGCCGACGAATGTCCGGAGAAGGAGCCAGTGCGACGTGTCGTTGACGAAGCGGAGGTCGACGTCCGGGTAGTTCACGGTCGCGTCGCGCCCGAGCGGGTAGTGGCTGATGTAGAGGGCATGGTTCGTGCGTGAGGTGATCTTCAGCCCCGCCTCGTAGGCGGCGTTGAAGACGGTGGTCGAGACCTGGCAGACGCCGCCGCCGAGGCCTGTCCCCAATTCGCCGTTGATGATCACGGGCGCCTCCCGGAAACCCTTTTCCGCCGTCCGCGCACCCGTCGTTTGGTTGAACGAGAAGGTCGCCCCGGGAGCGATCAGGTGCCCGTCGAGTAGCCGCGAGACGAGCTGGACGTTGTGGATGCGGTTCGCATCGCCGCCGTAGATCGTCTCGTAGCTTCCGACCAGGCCGCGAATACCCATCGCTCGGGCCACGCGGGTCGTTCGCCCCGGCCTTGCGGTCGAGACGACGATGCGGGCCGTCCGCTGGTTCTGCGAGAGCGCCGCGGCAAGCAGGTTCGCCGACGTGGCCGCCACATCGAGCCTCCGTCCAACGCGCGACGGGATGATTCCGACCTCGCCGCCCTGCGAGACCGCGAAACCGGCGTTTCGGGACGGCCGGTCAAGCGCTCTGCCGAGCCGCGCGAAGTAGCGCTCGGCTCCTGGGCCGCCGACTCCCAGCGTGGTCGTCCCGCCGCCGGGCAGCGCGAGCATCGCCCGCAGCCGGTAGGGCTTGACCGTCCAGTGGACGCCCCGCCACCGCATCTGAACAGACCCTGAGAGGGCGGTGCGCACACGTGTGGCGGCGACGGCGAGCTGGGCGGCCGAGACGGCGGTCGGCTCGCTCCTGACAGGCAGGACGACGGGTTGCCGCGAAAACCCGGCCAGCGCTGCCACGACAATCCGCGCGGCCGCGGGTCGGTCCAGCTTCCGGCCGGCGCTTCCACTGATCACCACAGGCACGAGGCCGTGGAGGCGGAGCTGGGGATCGCGGTGGGGTCGGTAGACGGCCCGGCCAAAGCGGCTGAGCTCGAACCCAAGCGCGGCTTCGTAGACCCGAGTCGGAGGCGCGAACTGGGCACCGAAGACCCTGACGCCGATGCGCCGAAAGCCGCGAAGCGGACCGAATCCGTCCCCGTGGCGCCGCGCCAACTCGACGGCGGCATGCCAGTCCGCGTGGACGCCCAGCTGCTGCGGAGTCAGCCTCCAGCGCCGGTCGCCGGCCACGAAGATCACCGGAACCCTCTCGAGGCTGCGGGCCCGTCGCTCGAGGAGCCGCTGCGCCGCGTCGGGTTTCATACCGCCGACGTCGACGCCGTCGATCTGCACGCCGGCGGCGATCCGCTCCGGCGAGCCCGCGAAAACGAGCCCCAGGACGGAGCCGATCACGGCCAGGACCACGAATCCAAGCGCGCCGCGTTGGACGCGCACGCGCGTCGAGGTCTTCCGCTTGCGCCGGGCTCGGGCGCGCGCGGAATCGGCCCGTGATTCCGCAACCACGAAGGCGGGAGTCTAGCGGCGCCGGAGGGCGGTTTTGGGCTTGGTTGGGACCTCGGCAACCGGCGTCGCTTGCGACGCCGACCAGAAGAGGTCGCGCCGACACGGCGGGCGACCGCTCAACCCGGGTCCGCGGCGAGCGTCGGCTGCTTCGCTAGCTATCCCGCGGCAAAGGCGTCGCTTGCGACGCCGACCAGAAGAGGTCGCGCCGACATGGCGGCGCGACCGCTCAACCCGGGTCCGCGATGAGCGTGGGCTGCTTCGCTAGCTATCCCGCGGCAAAAAAATCTCGCGGGCTATTACTAAGCGCTGGATCTGCGAGGTGCCCTCGTAGATCTGGAACAGCTTCGCGTCCCGCATCAGCTTCTCGACCGGGTACTCCTTCATATAACCGTAGCCGCCGAAGATCTGCACCGCGTCGGTCGTCACCTTCATCGCCGTGTCCGCGGTGAAGCGCTTCGCGTACGACGACTGCAGCGTCGCGCGCTCACCCTGGTCGATCAGCCACGCAGCCTGCCACGTCAACAGCCTGGCGGCCTCGATCTCCGCGGCCATGTCTGCGACGAGGAAGTTGACACCCTGGTTGATCGCGATCGGCTGGCCGAACTGAACCCGGCTCTTGGAGTACTCGACCGCGTGCTCGAACGCCGCGCGCGCAACGCCGACGGCGCCCGCCGCGGTACCAGGCCGCGTCAGGTCGAGCGTCCGCATCGCGATCTTGAACCCCTCGCCCTCCTCGCCGAGCCGGTTCGCAGCCGGCACCCGCACCTCGTGGAACGCGAGCGCCGATGTGTCGGTTGCCCGTTGACCCAGCTTGTCGAGGTGCTCCTCGACGATGACGCCTTCGGATTCGGCCGGAACGACGAAGGCCGACAGACCGCGGTGACCGGCTTCCCGGTCCGTCGAGGCGAAAACCACGAACCAGGCGGCCTGTCCCGCGTTCGTGATGAACATCTTCGATCCGTTGAGGACGTAGTCGCCGTCGCGCAGCTCGGCCGTCGTCTGGATCGCCGAGACGTCCGACCCGGCGCCCGGCTCGGTCAGCGCGAACGAGCAGAGCAGCGGCTCCTCCACCAGCGGCGTCAACCAGGCGCGCTTCTGCTCGTCGCTGCCCGCTAGGAGCACGGGCAGCGAGCCGAGGATGTTCGCGACGATCGAGGTCGCGATCCCGGAGCAGCCCCAGGCGAGCTCCTCGCCGATCAGGATCTGCTCGAAGGCCGACAGGCCCGGGCCGCCGTACTCCTCCGGGATGTGCGGGTTCATCAGCCCGACCTCGTGCGCCTTTGCGATCACGTCGGCGGGATGCTGGGAGCGCTCGTCGTAGTCCGCGGCTACCGGCCGGATCTCCTTGGCCGCGAACTCGCGTGCAAGCTCGCGTAGCGCACGTTGCTCGTCGCTCAGAGCAAAGGAAACGCCGCTCGTGGTCTCGGTTGCGCTCACGATTGACTCGCGAGTCAATATAGACGCCGTCGCAGTCCGAGAACCTTTCAGAAAGAGTCAGCGAGATCTGTGCTGCCGGCCGAGATCAGCCGGACGCCCCGGCAAAGCCGAGACCTCTTCCGAGCCGGAGTCGCAAGCGAGCGCCTTGGATCAACGAAAACCGGCGCCGTTCGAGGCCGCCGGCAGTGGACTCGAAGGCAGCCCTGGGCGCGGCTCGCGCTCGTTGTAGCCGCCGGGAGCCACGTCGTTCGGCCCGTCCGGGTTGAAGAGCGAGGCCAGGTGCTGGATCTGTCCGCGCCCGGGGCCGAGCTCGAACATGCCGCCGCCGTAGAGATCGATCGCATGGGCCGCGCAGTAGTCGTAGAAGTCGAGTAGCTCGCGGACAAAGCCGAAGCGAGAGGGCTTCACGTTCAGCGTGCGTGGCGGAAACGCGAGACCCTCGACGTCCGCGACGGAATGAATCGGCGCGTCCCAGGTGATCCGGTCGCGGTGGGGCCGCAAGATCTCCTCGGTCTCCGCCGTCAGCGCCGGGTCTTCAAGCCACGCCTCGGGAAAGCCCTCGGCGACTCGGCGATAGAGCGGAACGTCGGGCGGCGGGGCGTCCGGATCCGAGTAGAAGGCCTTGTAGTCGACGATGTCGACGGTTCCGGTCGCGGCCAGCGCCTGAACTAGCTCGTCCGT
>Ga0307317_10000308_pt1 | contig 14259 bp, 14 predicted proteins | sample ER_DNA_357_FD_194498 | JGI IMG/M metagenome (GOLD analysis project Ga0307317, IMG submission 194498) | Bulk soil microbial communities from the East River watershed near Crested Butte, Colorado, United States - ER_DNA_357 | ecosystem: Environmental > Terrestrial > Soil > Floodplain | place...
TTCCCGATCGTCCTCCTGCTCGGCCTGTTCGGGGTGATCGTCGGGATCCTGAACAGCTACGAGCACTTCACGATCCCCGCGCTCACGCCGGTGTTCTGGAACCTCGTGATCATCGGCGGCCTCGTCATCGGCGTCCCGCGCGTGGAGGGGAACACCGAGCTCTACGTCTACGCGGGCGCGATCCTGGCGGCCACGCTCCTGCAGCTCGCACTGCCGATTCCGTCGCTGCGCGGCCTCGGCGGGCGGCTGCAGTTCGTCCTCGACTGGCGCGACCCGGCGGTCAAGCGCGTGTTCGTCTTGATGGTCCCGGTGACCCTCGGGCTCGGGCTCATCAATGTGAACGCGCTGATCGACGGCATCTTCGCGGCGCAGCTCATCGATCCGAACATTGCGCCGAGCGCCATCAACGCCGCATTCCGCATCTACATGCTCCCGCAGGGCGTGTTCTCGGTCGCGATCGCCACGGTGCTCTTCCCGCGTCTTTCGCGGCTCGCCACCCGGAGGGACACGGACGGGTTCAGGGAGACGGTCTCCATGGGCCTCGGGCAGATCGGCTTCACGCTCATCCCCGCAAGCGCCATCGGCGCGGTGCTGGCCGTCCCGATCGTGCGGCTCATCTACGAACGCGGGGCGTTCACGGCATCTCAGACCACCGTGGTCGCCGGCGCGCTCGCCGCGTTCACCCTCGGGCTCACGTTCAACGGGACGATGCTCATGCTCATTCGCGCGTTCTTCAGCCTGCAGTCGCCGTGGGTGCCGACGACAGTTGCGCTCGCGAACCTCGGCCTGAACGCGGCGCTCGACGCGGCGTTCTATCGCTACGGCACCTGGGGGATCCCGCTCGCGACGTCGTTCGTGAACATGGCCGGCACGGCCGCGCTCATCGTCGTCTTCCGCCGGCGGATCGGGCGAATGAACGGCCGCGCGCTCGTCCGCTCCTACTCGCTGATCATCGTGGCGTCGGTCGTCTCCGCCGGTGTCGCTGCCGGCGTCTGGTACGGGCTCGACCAGCTGCTCGGCCGCGCCCTCCTCGCCCAGATCGTGACCGTCGGCTCGGGGCTCGCCGCTGCCATTGCCGTCTACCTTCTCTCTGCGCGGCTGCTGCGAATTCCGGAGCTTCGCATTCTTCTCTCGCTCCGCCGCCGTTCAGGTACAACGAGCGAGTGAAGCTCGACCGCATCCGCAACTTCTCGATCGTGGCGCACATCGACCATGGCAAGTCGACCCTGGCCGACCGCATTCTCGAGGTGACCGAGACGCTCACCCAGCGGGAGATGCGCGAGCAGGTGCTCGACAGCATGGAGCTCGAGCGCGAGCGCGGGATCACGATCAAGGCGCAGGCGGTGCGGGTCGCCTGGAAGGGGCACCAGCTGAACCTGATCGACACCCCCGGACACGTGGACTTCACCTACGAGGTGTCGCGCGCGCTGCAGGCGTGCGAGGGCGCCCTCCTCCTCGTCGACGCGGCGCAGGGGATCCAGGCGCAGACGCTGGCCAACGCCTACCTGGCACTCGAGAACAACCTCGAGATCGTCCCGGTTGTGAACAAGATCGACCTGCCGCAGGCCGATCCCGAGGCCGTCGCGCGCGAGCTCGCCGAGCTCGTCGGCGAGGATCCCGAGCGCGTCCTCCGCATCTCCGCGAAGACCGGGGAGGGGGTGGCCGAGGTCCTCGACGCGATCGTCGAGCGCATTCCACCGCCGGAGGGCGATCCCGACGCTCCGCCGCGCGCGCTCGTCTTCGACTCCTCCTACGACCAGTACCGCGGCGTCGTCGCGTTTGTCCGCATGGTCGACGGGCTCTTCCGCACCCGCCACGACATCCGCGCCATGGCGGCCGGAACCCGCTTTGAGGCGGAGGAGCTCGGCTTCTTCTCGCCCGTTCGCAGCCCGACGGACACACTCGAGGCCGGCGAGGTCGGCTATGTCATCACCGGACTGAAGGACGTGAGCCGCCTGCGCGTCGGCGACACGCTCACGAGCGCCCGCCACGGCGCCACCGAGCCTCTGCCCGGCTACAAAGAGGTCAAGCCGACCGTATTCGCTGGCCTCTACCCGACCGACTCCGACGACTACCCGGAGCTTCGGGACGCTCTCGAGAAGCTGAAGCTGAACGACGCGTCGCTCTTCTACGAGCCCGAGACCTCGCAGGCGCTCGGCTTCGGCTTCCGCTGCGGGTTCCTCGGCCTCCTGCACATGGAGATCGTGCGCGAGCGGCTCGAGCGCGAGTTCGACCTCGACCTGCTGGTAACCGCTCCCAACGTCGCCTACCGGGTCTTCACCCAGGACGGGAGCGGGATCGAGGTGCACAGCCCCGCGGACATGCCGCGCGAGTTCGAGCGGGTCGAGGAGCCGTATATCCGAGCGACGACGATCGTCCCGAAGGAGTACGTCGGCACGGTCATGGAGCTCAACAACGAGCGCCGCGGCCGCTTCGACCACATGGAGTATCTGAGCGAGGAACGCGTGATGCTCTCCTATGACCTCCCGCTCGCGGAGATCGTTTACGACTATTACGACCAGTTGAAGAGCCGCACGAAGGGCTACGCCAGCTTTGACTACGACGTCATCGGGTTCGAAGAGGGCAAGCTCGTCCGCGTGGACATCCTCCTCGCCGGGGATCCGGTCGACGCGCTCAGCCTCATCGTCCACCGTGACGGTGCCTACGGGCGGGGCCGCGCGCTCGTCGACCGGTTGCGGGAGGAGATCCCGCGGCAGATGTTCGACGTGCCCGTGCAGGCCGCGATCGGCTCACGCGTGATCGCCCGGGAGACGATCAAGGCGCGCCGCAAGGACGTGCTCGCCAAGTGCTACGGCGGCGACGTGACGCGCAAGCGCAAGCTGCTCGAGCGCCAGAAGAAGGGCAAGAAGCGGATGAAGCAGGTCGGCTCTGTCGAGGTTCCTCAGGAGGCCTTCCTGGCCGTCCTCAACCTGGACGGAGACAAGCGGTGAGCGCCGCCGGCGTCCGGCACCTGTACGTCCATCTGCCGTTCTGCGCGTCGCGGTGCGGCTATTGCGACTTCGTCACCCTCGTCGGCCGGCGCGACGAGCACGGCCGCCACGTGGACGCCGTGCTGGCGGAGCTCGACGCCGAACGCGGCCTGCTCGCGAAGCAAGTGGAGACCGTTTTTATCGGAGGCGGGACGCCCACCTTCACGGAGCCTTCGGAGCTGCGGCGGCTGCTGGCCTCGCTGCCTGCGGCCGAGGAGGTCACGGTCGAGGCGAATCCGGAGACGGTCACGCCTGAGCTCGCGGCGCTTCTGCGAGCGGAAGGCGTGACTCGGGTCTCCCTCGGCGCCCAGAGCTTCGACCGGCGCCTGCTCGACGTGCTCGACCGCCGGGGCGGGGCCGAGGACGTCCGCCGCGCGTACTACCATCTGCGTGATGCCAGCTTTGACAACATCAGCCTCGATCTCATCTACGGGATCCCCGGCCAGGAGCCCGCCGACCTCGAGCGGGATCTCGGCGAAGCCCTAGCCCTACGTCCCGAGCACCTGTCCTGCTACGAGCTCGAAGCGAAGCCCGGTACGCGTTTCACCCATGCGCACGGGGAGGAGCTCGAGCGGCAGGCGGGCGCAATGGAGGGCTTCTTCCAGCTCGTCGTCGACACGCTCACCGATGCCGGCTATCGGTGGTACGAGACGGCCAACTTCTGCCGCGATGGAAGACGTTCCCGCCACAATCTCGCCTACTGGCTCGGGCATGACTATCTCGGCGTGGGGATCGGCGCCGTCTCGACCGTGGATGGCCTGCGCTGGCGGAACCTCCCGGCGCTGCCGCGCTACCTCGCGGCGCTGGAGCGCAGGGAGCGTCCCCCGCGGGAGTTCGAGCCGCTGGCTGCATCCACTCAGACGCAGGAGCGGCTGATGCTCGGGCTACGGCTGGACGAGCCCGTGCCGTACGCGGACGTCGAGTCGGCAGTGGACCTCGATGCTCTCACGCGCCTCGAAGGGCTCCGCCTGGTTGAGCGGCGGGGCGAAGGTCTCGTCCTCACCCGGCGTGGACGGTTTCTGGGCGGTGGCGTGACGGCCGACCTGCTCGCTGAAATCCCTGCAAATAACTACAGTTGAGCGAAGATGGCGCCAGAACCTGATCCGGTGCTCACGCCTCGCCAGGAGGAGATCCTCGTGCGCGTCGTCGAGGAGTATGTGGCCACGGGCGCGCCCGTTGGATCGAAGACGCTCGTGCAGCGGGCGGCGATGGACGTCTCCTCGTCGACGGTCCGATACGAGCTCGCCGTCCTCGAAGAGCAGGGCATGCTCTCGCATCCGCACACCTCCGCCGGGCGGGTGCCGACCGATCTCGGCTATCGGTTCTTCGTCGACCGGGTGATCGACCAGCTGGAGCCGCGCCCGCCCGATCTCGCGCTCGACCTGGACATCACTCATCTGAAGACCGAGGTGGAGACCGCGTTGCAGGCCACGACCGACGCTCTCGCCGAGGTCACCCACCTGCTCGCCCTCGTCTCGGCGCCGCCGCTCGAGGCCACGACCGTGCGGCGCGTCGAGGTGCTCCTCCTGCAGCCGCACCTAGTGATGGCCGTCGTCATCACGGCGACGGGGGGAGTCACCAAGCGGCTCTTCACGTTCGACGTCGCGGTCGATCCGGGCCTGGCGGACTGGGCCGGCGAGTACCTGAACGAGAGCCTCGGCGGTCGGCAGCTCGGGGGTCGCATGCTCCGTGTGTGCCTCGAGGACCCGCAGCTCAGCGCGCGGGAGCGCGATTTCCTCGTCGAGCTGCGTCCAGTGTTCGCTGCCGTTCTCGAGACCCCGGAGCAGGCTTTCTACGTGGGCGGCACAGCGGGCGTTCTCGGCGAGTTTCGTCCCGACGAGCTCGCCGGCTACCAGCGTCTCCTCGAGGTCCTCGAGCAGCGGGCGATGACGCTCGAGCTCATGAGGGCGAGCCTGGTGTCGAAGCGCCCGTTCGTCCGGGTCGGCTCCGAGCTCGCGGATCCGCAGCTTGCCACCGTCTCCTTGGTCGGCGCGCCGTACGGGCTGCAGCACCGAAACCTCGGGACCGTCAACCTCGTCGGCCCGATGAGGATGGACTACGTCAAGGCGATCTACGCTGTGCGGACGGCCGCGCGCGAGCTCTCGCGCTTCGTCGACGACCTCTACGAGGGGTGACGGGAGCATGGCTACGGCGAAACGCGATTACTACGACGTGCTCGGGCTCCAGCAGGGCGCCTCCGACAAGCAGATCAAGTCGGCATTCCGGCGGCTTGCGCGCGAGCTTCATCCCGATGTCTCGGACCATCCGGAGGCCCAGGAGCGCTTCCGCGAGGCAGCCGAGGCGTACGAGGTGCTCTCCAAGCCCGAAACCCGGGAGCTCTACGACCGCTACGGGCACGAGGGCCTGCGCACGGGCGGCTTCCGTCCCAGCGACTTCGACTTCGGCAACCTCGCCGACCTCTTCTCCGCGTTCTTCGGCGACGAGCTCTTCGGCGGCGGGGGATTCGGCCCTCGCCGGTCGCGCGGCGCAGATGTCATGGCAGAGGTCGAGGTCGAGCTCGAAGAGGCGGCGAGGGGCACGAAGCGCTCGGTGCCGCTGCCGGTGCACGTGGCCTGCGCGACTTGCGCTGGAAGTGGTGCCGCCCCGGGCACGAGCCCCGATACCTGCCCGGGATGCGGAGGAAGCGGACGACTCCAATCCGTCTCCTCGTCGGTCTTCGGGCAGTTCATCCGCACGCGGACGTGTCCGCAGTGCGCCGGTGTCGGCCAAGTGGTCGCCACTCCGTGTCCCGACTGCCGGGGCACGGGGCTGAGAACCGAGGAGCGGACTCTCGAGGTCGACATCCCGCCCGGGATCCACGACGGCCAGCGCATCCGTCTCTCCGGCGAAGGTCACTCGGGCGACGTCGGCGGACGCGCGGGCGATGCGTACGTCCTCGTGCGGGTCCTCCCCGACTCCCGCTTCGTGCGTGACGGCAACGACATCATCTCGACCGTCGACCTGACGATGTCGGAGGCGGCGCTCGGGGCGCGCACGGCGGTGCCGACCCTGGACGGAGACGTCGAGCTCGAGTTCAAGCCGGGTACGCAGTCGGGGGAGATCAGAGTGCTGCGCGGAAAGGGCATGCCGGTGCTTCAGGGGTTCGGGCGCGGAGATCACCGGCTCCTGGTGAACGTGGCCGTGCCGCGCAATCTCACCGACGAGCAGCGCCGCCTCCTCGAGGAGTTCGCCAGAGCGGAGCACGAGGCGAACTACAAGTCCGAGGAAGGCTTCTTTGAGAAGCTTCGGGCTGCGTTCCGCTGAGCGACTCCCTTCTCCGCCGGGTATCCGTTCGTGTCGCAGCAGACCGGGCGGAGGAAGCCCGCGCCGTCATGATCGAGCTCTTTCCGGAGGGGTTCGAGGAGGCCGCCGTGCGGGGCGGCATCGAGTTCGCCGCGTACACGAAGGCCGGCGGCGAGGAGCGCCTATGGCAGGTCTTCGGCCCGGGAGCGGCGACGGACGTGCAGCCCGGCTGGGCCGAGGCCTGGAGGGACTTCCACCGGCCCGTTCGGATCGGACGACTGTGGGTCGGCCCTCCGTGGGAAGAGCCCGACGACGGCCTCGTCGCAGTGGTGGTCGATCCGGGCCGGGCATTCGGCACCGGCGCCCACCCGACGACGCAACTCTGCCTCGAGTACCTCCTCGCCCACGAGCCGGTCGCCCTGCTCGACCTCGGCTGCGGGTCGGGCGTGCTCGCCATCGCAGCGGCCAAGCTCGGCTACGCGCCGGTGACGGCCCTCGATCTCGATGAGGCGGCAGTGGAGGCAGCACGCGTGAACGCGGATGCGAACGCCGTGGACATCGACATCCGGCTCGTGGACGTACTCGCCGATCCGCTGCCCAAGGTCGTCCTCGCGCTCGCGAACATCGCCGGTGAGCCGGTGCAGGAGGTCGCCGGCAGAGTGCAGGCGCAGGAGCTGATCGCGTCCGGGTACCTCGTCAGCGAGGAGCCGAAGCTCGAGGGGTGGGAGCTCCGCGAGCGGCGAGAGCTCCAGGGCTGGGCCGCCGACCGGTTCGCGCGCGTCTGATTTCGACCGGGTAGCTGCCGCTGGTCGGCTAGCATCGAGCGGTCATGGCGACCTTCTCGACCGGGTTTCTGGGCTGCAAGATTTCGCACACCGACGCTCAGGGAATGCGGGAGCGCCTTGTCTCGGATGGGCATGTCGAGGCGGGCGGCAAGGTCGACGTCGCGATCGTGAACACCTGCTGCGTCACGCACGAAGCGGTGCGGAAATCGCGCCAGGAGGCGCGCAGGGCGGCTCGCCGCGCGCGGCGCGTCTACGTGACCGGGTGCGCGGCCAACCTCGAAGGCAGCTTCGAAGGGCTTCCCTCCAACGTCGAGGTCGTGGCGCTTCCGAGCGAGAGGGCCGTCGACCACGTCGCCGGCGCCGTCGGCGCGCTCGGCTGTGTCAAGGCCGACATCGGGCTCGACCGCGTCCGGGCCTTCGTGAAGATCCAGGATGGCTGCAGCTTCGCGTGCTCCTTCTGCGTCATCCCGCAGGTGCGAGGCTCATCACGGAGCCGCTCCGCGACGGCGGTGCTCGCGGAGGTCGCACGGCGCGTGACCCAGGGTCACCCGGAGATCGTCCTCACCGGCATCAACCTTGGCTGCTACCGAGACCGCGCCGCGGGCTACGACCTGCCGCGCCTCGTCCGCGAAGCCGGTGCGCTCCGCGGGGTCGAGCGGCTCAGGCTCTCCTCGATCGAGGTAAACCATCTGAGCGAGTCGCTGGTCGCGGCAATGCGCGAGACCGAGAGCGTTTCCCCGCATCTGCACGTCCCGCTCCAGTCCGGCGATGACGGCGTGCTCTCGGCGATGAGGCGGCGCTACGACGTCGCCACATACCTCCGCCGAGTCGAGCGGGCCGAGGGCTTCAACCTCACGACCGACGTGATCGTCGGTTTTCCGACCGAGGACGACGCGGCGTTCGAGCGGACCTTGCGAGCGGTCGAGGCCGCGGGCATCACGAAGGTGCACGTGTTCCCTTACTCCCCGCGGCCCGGAACCCGCACGGCCGCCCAGGACCCGGTCCCCCCCACGGTCAAGAAGGAGCGGAGCGCGCGCTTGAGGGCCCTGTCGGCCGATGCATGCAGGCGGCATTGGGCCGCGAAGCTCGGCGAGGAGGAGACGGTGCTCGTCGACCGGCCGGGCCGGGGGTACGGCGACGACTACACGCCCTGGCTCATCGACGCGCCCGCCGGCGGTTTCGTCCGCGCGCGAGCTCACGACGTCACGGAGGAAGGCATCGTTGGCCTCGCGGCCTGACTGCCTCTTCTGCCGGCTCGTCGGCGAGGGCAAGCATGTCAACGCGGCCGAGGGCTTCGTGGCGATCGAGGACATCAATCCGAAGGCGCCCGTTCACCTTCTCGTGCTTCCCGAACGCCATGTGGACACGTTTCGAGACGTCTCCGAGTTCGAGAGCGACGAGGCGAAGCGGATGCTCGAGTTCGTGGCCGACACTGCGGCGAAGGCCGGGATCGAGGATTATCAGGTGATCGTCAACGTGGGGAGGGGAGCCGGCCAGACCGTCTTCCATCTCCACTGGCACGTGCTCGGCGGAGGGAGCCCGTTCGAATGAGCCTGATCGCGCGCATCGAAGACGACCTCAAGGCGGCGATGCGCGCCCGCGACAAGGAGCGCACGGACACGCTGCGAATGACGCTCGCATCTCTCCGCTCTGCGGAGAAGGAGCTGCAGCGCCCGCTCAAGGACGACGAGGAGCTGCAGGTGCTCCAGCGCGAGCGGAAGCGGCGGGTGGAGGCGGCCGAGGCATTCCGCGCCGGTGATCGAGTCGAGCAGGCGGACAAGGAGGAGCGCGAGCTCGCCGTCATCGAGGAGTTCATGCCCGAGCCGATGTCCGAAGAGGACATCGAGCAGGTGATCGACGACGCGATCGCGGAGACTGGCGCGACGTCGCTCCACGACCTCGGCCGCGTGATGGCAGATGTCATGCCGCAGGTGGCCGGGCGCGCAGACGGCTCAACGGTGAGTCAGCTCGTGCGCGAGAAGCTCGCCTAGTTCGGCGCGATTTCGTCACGCTCCGCGCGCCACACGCGCGTCCGCCGACGTTACGCTGAAAAGCGGAGGGAGGCATGCGGTGGCCCCGAGGACGATCTGCGCCGCCCGCCTCACTAAACTCCGTCTCGTTGCAGGAAGTTCTTTCGGTTTCCAACGAGGTCGCGGCCGAGCTCGCCACGGTCGACGACGGCATCCTCGAGGCGCTCCGCGACCGGCTCGGCATCGCGCTTCTCCTCCGCGGCAACCGCCTCACGCTCGAGGGTGACGATGCGCGTGTCGGTCAGGCCCGCGCGGTTGTGGACGAGCTCGTCGAGCTCGTTGAGGGCGGCCAGGCGATCGGGCCGGGCACCGTGGACGCCGTTCTCGCCGCGCTCGACGCCGCCGAGAACCCGCGCGAGATCTTCGAGGATGTCGTCTGGCGCCACCGCGGCACGCAGATCACTCCGAAGACGGTCAACCAGAAGCGCTACGTCGACGCGATCCGCGACTGCACGATCACGTTCGGCGTCGGCCCAGCCGGCACCGGCAAGACTTATCTGGCCATGGCCCTAGCGGTCGCGGCGATGTCGGAACGCGAGGTCAGCCGCATCATCCTCACACGCCCAGCCGTCGAGGCCGGCGAGCGCCTTGGCTTCCTCCCGGGCGACATGCTCGCCAAGGTGGATCCGTACCTACGGCCGCTCTTCGACGCGCTGTACGACATGCTCGACGCCGACCGGCTCAACTCGTACCTCGAGAAGGGGACGATCGAGGTCGCGCCGCTTGCGTTCATGCGGGGCCGCACGCTCAACGACTCGTTCATCATCCTCGACGAGGCGCAGAACACGACCCCCGAGCAGATGCAGATGTTCCTGACCCGCCTCGGGTTCGGCTCGAAGATCGTCGTCACCGGCGACGTGACGCAGGTCGACCTCCCGCGTGAGCAGGCCTCGGGGCTCATCCACGTGCGCGAGATCCTCGGCGCCATCGAGGGGATCGAGTTCGTCGAGTTCGGAAATCAGGACGTCGTCCGCCACGTGCTCGTGCAGCGGATCGTCGAGGCGTACAAGCGCCACGCCGACGAGACGGGCACCCAGCGGCGCAAGTGATCGCCATCGAGCTGGAGAACCGAAGCGGCGCCGTCGTCGACGAGGCTGCGGCCGACTTGCTCGCGAGGGAGGTCCTCGCCGCCGAGGGAATCGCGTCGGGCGACCTCGGGATCGCCTTCGCGCCGCCCGACGAGATGCGGAAGCTGAAGCGCGAGCACCTCGGGATCGAGGAGGCGACGGACGTCCTCTCCTTCCCGATCGACGGCCGGGAGGAGCTACCGCCAGGAGTCCCGCGCCAGCTCGGCGACGTCGTCCTCTGCCCCCAGGTCGTCGGTGAGGCGTGGCAAGCACCGCTCGTCCACGGTCTCCTTCACCTGCTCGGCTACGAACACGGGGGCGAGATGGAGCGGCGCGAGCAGGAGCTCCTGCGGGCCTGATGGCAGAACGGCGCTCACCCGCGGTTCTTCGCAGCTTCAACTACGCCTTCGAGGGCGTCATCCACGTGCTGCGCACGCAGCGCAACATGCGCATCCACTTCGCCATCGCCGGGGCCGTCCTCGTGCTCGCGTTCATCTACGACGTCACGCGGCTCGAGCTGATCGCGCTCATGATCTCGATCGCCTTCGTGCTGATCGCGGAGATGGTCAACACCGCGGTCGAGGCGACGATCGACCTCTCGACGCCGTCTTTCGACCCGCTCGCGAAGATTGCCAAGGACATCGCGGCCGGCGCGGTTCTCATCGCCGCGGCCAACGCGGTCGCCGTCGGCTACCTCGTACTCGCCGACCGCCTCGCGCGGCCGAGCGCCCGCCTCGTCAACTCGCTCGGGGACGCCCCCATCAACCTGACCGTGATCGCGCTCGTGCTCACGATGATCGTCGTCATCGCGTTGAAGGCGCTGACCGGCAGTGGGACGCCCCTGCGCGGAGGCCTTCCGTCTGGCCATGCGGCCCTCGCGTTCGGCGGCTGGGCGGCGATCACGTTCATCGTCAGCGAGCACCGCATCGTCGTCTCCTTCGTCGCGCTGATCATGGCCCTGCTCGTCTCCCAGACCCGCGTCGAGGCGGAGATCCACACGCCGTACGAGGTCGCGGCGGGCGCGGTCATCGGTACGCTCGTCACCCTCATTCTCTTCCAAGTCTTCCGTTGACCGATCAAGAGCTCTACGAAGCGGCGCTCGCCGCCTCTGAGGCGGCCTATGCGCCCTACTCGAGGTTCCTCGTCGGCGCCGCCGCGCTCCTGTGCGACGGGCGGGTCGTCACCGGTGTGAACGTCGAGAACGCCTCCTATCCGCTCGGCGTGTGCGCCGAGCGCTGCGCGATCGCGCGGGCGGTCGTCGAGGGCGCGAAGCCGGGCGACTTCGAGGCGATCGGGATCACGGCCTCGCCGTGCGGTGCGTGCCGCCAGTGGCTCGCCGAGTTCGGGTTCGAGCGCGTTGCCTTCATGCATGAGGGCGAGCTCCTCGTGCGCCGCCCCGAGGAGCTCCTGCCCGACTCGTTCGAGCTGTGAAACTCAAGAGCGGGTTCGTCGCGGTCGCCGGCCGGCCGAACGTCGGCAAGTCGACCCTCGTGAACGCCCTCGCCGGCGGCAAGATCGCGATCGTCTCCGACAAGCCGCAGACAACGCGGCGGCGCATCGCCGCGGCCGTGAACGGGGACGGCTACCAGCTCGTGCTCACCGATCTCCCCGGCTTCCAGCGCCCGCGGGACGCGCTCACGGAGCGGATGCAGCGGACCGTCGACTCGTCGCTCGAGGACGTCGACGCCCACCTGCTCGTCCTCGCCGCGGACGAGGCGATCGGGGCGGGCGACCGCTTCGTGGCCGAGCGGGTCTTCGCCTCTGGCCGGCCGGTGGTGATCGCGCTCAACAAAGTCGACCGCGTCAAGCCCGCGCGGATCGCCGAGCAGATCCAGGTCGCCGCGGAGCTCGGAGACTTCCATTCCCTCCATCCGGTCAGCGCGACGCGGCTCGAGGGCCTCGGCCCGCTCCTCGACGACCTCGTCGCTCTCCTGCCAGAAGGCCCGCTCTACTTCGGCGGGGACGAGGAGACGGATCTTCCGCTCGAGGCGCGGATAGCCGAGCTCGTCCGCGAGCAGGCGCTCGCGCTGACCCGCGACGAGATCCCGCATGCGATCGGTGTCGAGGTCGAGGAGCTGGAGGAGGGGAGAGTGCGTGCGACCGTCTTCGTGGAGACCGAGTCCCAAAAGGGCATCCTGATCGGCAAGGGCGGCACGATGATCAAGGCGATCGGGACGGGTGCGAGGCCCGAGATCGAGCGCCTCCTCGGCGGCCCGGTCTTCCTCGAGCTGCAGGTCAAGGTGCGGCCGCACTGGCGTCGTGACGACAATGTGCTCGAACGGTTCGGGATCTAGATCGAGAACGAGGGAGGGAACTTGGCAGCTCTGACCGCGTTGCAGTTCGAAGAACGGCTCAACCGCTATCTCTTCGAGCGCTCGGAGGAGGCACGCGCCGTGCGCGTGGGGGAGAAGGAGACGAGCGAGCAGGCCGAGATCGTCGCCCGCTATGCCGATCTCTTCACGCGCGGGCAGCACGAGTCGCTTCGCGACGAGGAGGCCGCGGCCGAGGGCGACGAGCGCGAGCGCCTCTATCGCCTCCGTGAGGCCTGCCTCGGCGGCATCGTCGTCGGCGAGCTGGCCGAACGCTCGGACCGCTTCGAGAACGAGCTTCTCGCGGCCCGGGTCGATTTTCGCGGCGAGTCTCTCCCCTTGCGCTCGGCGCAGGCAATGCTGGCGATCCTCGACGAGTACGGCGCGCGCAACGAGCTCGGAGACCTGACCGCGGACGCCTCGGCACGTTTCAACGACGACCGCCACGAGCTGATTGCGGCCGGCGAAGATCTCGACCGCGAGCTGTCGGGCGACCCCGATCCGATCCACAGGAGCGCGGAGCGCAAGGCAATCGACCTGTACGCCCTCGCGAGCGCCCTGGGAAAGGCTGCCCGGGAGCAGGACGAGTCCTTCGCGCCGCTCCGGGAGCGCTGGGCCGACCGCATCCTCGGCGAGGAGCGGGAGGCGGAGCCGGCCTCCTACCACGTCTCCTACCTGCGGCGGCTCTCGCCGCTCGCGGACACCTACACGAAGGAGCGCGCCGTCCCCGTCTGCCTCGAGTCGCTCTCGCGCCTCGGCTTCGACCTCGCGGCGGAGGAGCACATCAGGCTCGACCTCGACGACCGGCCGCAGAAGAACCCGCGAGCGTGCGTCATCGCCTCCGACCCGCCCAACGTCGTCCACCTGATCACGCGGGCGCAGGGCGGGCTCCACGACTACCAGGGCCTCCTGCACGAAGCGGGGCACGCGCTCCACTACGCGGGCGTCGACCCGGCGCTCTCGTACACCTTCCGCCGGCTTTCACGCGACCACGCTCTGACTGAGATCTACTCGTTCCTGCTCGAGTCGGTCAGCCGCGAGCCGGGCTGGCACGCCGAGCACTTCGATCTCTCCCCGGGCGAGGCCGAGGAGCGCGCGGAGGCGACGCGGTTCCTCGACGTCCTCCTCTTTCGCCGCTACGCCGCCAAGCTCGACTACGAGCTCGAGCTCTGGGCGGACTTCGAGCACGCGCCCGACTATGCCCCGAAGTACGCCGAGCGCCTGCGCGGGGCGACGGGCTTCCGGTATCGGCCCGACGGCTACCTCGCCGACATGGACGACGGCTTCTATTCGGCCGACTACCTGCGCGCGTGGATCCGCGCGGCGCAGCTCCGCGCCCATCTACGTGAGTCGATCGGAGCCGACTGGTGGGAGCGGAGCGAGACGGGCGCGTTCCTGCGCGAGCTCTTCGCCGAGGGCACGCGACCGTCGAGCGAGGACATCGCGGCGCGCATCGGCGCCGACCCGCTCGACACCCGCCCGCTCGTCCAGGAGCAGGCCGCGACGACCTAGGGCGTTGACGAAAGCGCACACCCTCGTACGAGGGATGCGCCCGTTTCCGTGCCGATTACTGTCTGGAAGCGGCATGGACGAGGACTTCCGACACCACTCGAGGCGGGTCAGGCGGCGGCGACGGCACAAGTCGTCTGTCACCAACATCAACATCTTCGCGCTGACAGCCGGGGCGGAACCCGTGCCCCCGGCCGAGCTGCCGGCTCCAGCCGTTCCGACGGACGAAGAGGATCTCTTCGGCGAGCGGATGGTGTCCACCGAGTGGCTCGAGCGGCGCGCGAAGCGGCTCGAGAAGCAGGAGCAAGAGCTCAAGCAGCGCGCGC
>Ga0307317_10000310_pt1 | contig 14231 bp, 15 predicted proteins | sample ER_DNA_357_FD_194498 | JGI IMG/M metagenome (GOLD analysis project Ga0307317, IMG submission 194498) | Bulk soil microbial communities from the East River watershed near Crested Butte, Colorado, United States - ER_DNA_357 | ecosystem: Environmental > Terrestrial > Soil > Floodplain | place...
ACCGAGACATCACGACGAGAGTGGTCGCCGAGGCCGCAGACCCGAAGATGACGTCGGTCGATGATGTCTACTCTCGGGACCTCATCAGCGTTGAGCCCGACAAAGACCTCGAAGAGGCGCTCCGACTGATGGCCCGCCACCAAGTTCGGCGGCTGCCCGTCGTCGAGAACGGCCGGCTCGTCGGCATCGTTGCCCAGGCCGACATCGCCCTCAGGGAGAACGAGAAGAAGACCGGTGAGCTCGTCGAGGCGATCTCTGCGCCCTCAGAGGGAGAACGCAGCTAGCGTCGATCGGTGCTCAGAAGGCATTTGCGGCCGACCTCCACTCCCGGAGGCGCTGCGCGATGAGCTCAGCCCGCTCCTCCTCGCTCCCGCCGTCCAGCACCTGGAGGTCTGAGGGGTCCGCTCGAAGGTAAACACCGGCGGTTCGGGCATTCAGTCCGGGGTCGCGATCCGACCGTGTCGTCCAGTACCCCGTGGCGCGGTCGGCAGTCTCCACCGTGATCTCGCCGGTGCCCTCGAGCTGCGGGGCATTCGGGTGCCGGGGGCGCTCGCCCTTCCAGAAATAGAAGATGCCGGCCGGATCCCTGCGCTCCTTCGCAGCCTCGCTCCAGTAGCGGGCCGACAGGGTGCCGTCCTCCTGCCAGGCGCGGCCGTTCACGTTCAGACCACCGTCGCGGTCCCGGGAGATGCGCAGGAGACTCACCGCCGACGGTTCTTCCTCGCTCCGCACGGTGAGCGAGAGCTGCCACCAGAGCCCTTCGACCGGGCCGCGGCGACCCTCGGTCTCGATCGCCTTACGGAGCTTCTCGTTGATTGAGCGAACCTCCGCCGGGCTCGTGGCCGGGTCGTAGCGGACGGAGGTCAGTCCGAGCAGGTCGCTCGGCAGCTTCGAACCGTGCGCGTGGAGGATGAACGTGCGCCGGATGCCGAGCGCACCGCCGAACAGCCCGGCCTCGAACACAACGTTGTCGCGCGGCGACGCCTCGCCGGACTCGGACGGATCCGTCGTGGTCCAGTCGTCCTGGGCGAACACGAAGGCGGCGAAATCGACCTCCTGGGAGAGCTCGACGAGCCGGTCGAGGGTGGACCGTCCCGGGTTGAACGTGGTCGTCCAGGGCTCGACGTCGGCGACGTCCTCGAGCCCGCGCGTGATTGCCTTGAGCAGCTTGGCCTGCTTGCCCGACGACCCGAGGAAGATGCGCGGCTTGTTCATGCGCGATTCAGGATTCTTGCAACGCTTGCAGACCGTTGGCGGTGTCGGGCGCTCTAAACGGAGAAGGCCCTGTCTCCAGGGCCTTCTCAAGTAGCGGGGGCAGGATTTGAACCTGCGACCTCCGGGTTATGAGCCCGGCGAGCTACCTGACTGCTCCACCCCGCGTCGCTTGGGTGCAGTTTACCAACCGTTTTCGGCGGCTGTCAGCCGGATTGCTTTAGCAGCTCGACGCATCCCTCGAGCACGCCGCTCGAGTCCGCGGTCCGCGCGAGCAGGGAGTGAAGCTGCTTCCGCTCCGCTGCGTCGAGGCCCACGAAGAGCTTGTCCTCGACCTTGCTTGCGGCCTGCTTGGCGGCCGCCAGGCGGGCCCGGCCCTCCTTCGAGACCTCGACGATGTGCCGCCGGCGGTCGTCGGGATCGCGGCGGCGGACGATCAGGCCTTCCGCCTCGAGGTCGTTGAGCAGGCCGACCAGCTTGCTGGGGTCGACCTCGATCGATTCGATCAGTGCCTGCTGGCTCGTCGGGTGGGCGTCGACCTGGAACAAGACGCCCAGGTGGCGCGGCGTCAGGCCTGACGGCTTGAGCGCCTCGCCGAACCAGCGCTCCGCGGCGCGGCCGACCTTCACCAGCAGCATTCCTGCGCTCGGCGTGTAGCCGAGCACTTGCTTCTTGTCGACCGGCTCAGTGGTTGTCATGCCGAAACCCTAGCAAATTCTAGATATTTGACAAGTCAGAATCGTATGTCATAGTAAATGATCGTACTCGACAAGCATTTCAGGAAGAGAGGGATTTCCATGTCGCCACGAAGCAAGATCGCCAACACCGACCGGCGCTGGATAGCCCTTGCCGTCCTCGTCGCCGCGCAGTTCATGGTCGTCCTCGATGTCGCGATCGTGAACGTCGCGCTGCCTTCGATCAAGACCGACCTCCACTTCACCCAGTCGAGCCTGCAGTGGGTGATCACGGCCTACGCGCTCATGTTCGGCGGCTTCCTGCTGCTGGGCGGGCGGATGGCCGACCTGCTCGGGCGCCGCCGGCTGTTCATCGCCGGGGTCGCGCTCTTCACTGTCAGCTCGCTGCTCGCCGGCTTCGCCTGGTCCGAGGCCTCGCTGATCGCCTTCCGCGCGACTCAGGGGCTCGGCGGCGCGCTGCTCGCGCCGGCGGCCCTGTCGATCCTGATGACGATGTTCGCCGAGGGCCGCGAGCGCAACATCGCGCTCGGCGTCTGGGGCGCAGTCTCCGGAAGCGGAGCGGCTGCCGGCGTGCTCCTCGGCGGAGTCCTCACCAGCTGGCTCGCCTGGTCGTGGATCTTCTTCATCAACGTCCCCGTCGGCCTGGCCGTCGTCGCGCTGACCCCGTTCCTCCTGCGCGAGAGCCGCGCGGCGCTCGACCACCGCCACTTCGACGTTGCCGGCGCCACGTCGGTGACCGCAGGGCTGATGCTGCTCGTCTACGCGATGACCCGGGCGACGCAGATCGGCTGGGGCACCGCCGAGACGGTTGGCCTACTGACCGCCTCTGCCGCCCTGATCATCGCGTTCGTCGTGATCGAGCTGCGCTCGAAGGCGCCGCTCCTGCCGATGCGCATCTTCCGCCTGCGCACGCTCACAGGCGCGAACGTGACGGCGTTCCTGCTCGGCATGTCCGTCTTCTCGCAGTTCTTCCTCGGGACGCTGTACATGCAGCAGGTGCTGCACTTCTCCGCAATCGAGACCGGCGTCGCCTACCTGCCCCTGACGCTGACGATCATCGTGCTGGCGAACTTCTCCCAGAGCCTCGTCACCCGCGTCGGAGTGAGGCGCGTGATGCCGGTGGGCCTCGCGCTCGCCGCGGCGGCGCTCGTGCTGCTCACGCAGCTGCCGGCCGACGGCCACTACTTCTTCGACCTCTTCCCCGCGTTCCTGTTGAGCGCGGTGGGGCTCGCATTCACCTTCGTCCCGATGACGATCGCGGCGCTGATGGGCGTGGAGGCAGCCGACGCCGGCATCGCGTCCGGCCTGTTGAACACGACCCAGCAGGTCGGCGGCGCGGTCGGGCTCGCGGCTGCATCGACGATCGCGACCACCTTCACGACGCGCTACGTGGAGGCTCACCCGGGATCGTCCCCGCTGAGCCCCGAGGCCCTGACGCACGGCTTCGACGTCGCGTTCTACGTCCTCGCCGCGCTGGCTGCGCTCGCCGCCGTCCTTGGGTGGGTGCTGATCGAGTCCCGACCTGCGGCTCCGGCGGAGGAGCCGGCATTCGAAGCAATTCCGATCGAGGAGGCTGCCTGATGGGATTCCACGACATCGACCCACTGCTGGAGCGGATCCGCACGGTCGTCGCGGAGACGGAGCAACTGGAGGGTGACGGGGCCGACGAGACAGCGCTCGCGGCCCCGCGGCACGAGCTCGCGCAGCTGAAGTCGCTGCTCGCGAAGGCCGTCAGCCACGAGGCGGTGTACGACTCCAGCGCAGCGGCCTGAGGCTCCAGTAGCCTCGGAGCCATGCGCGTCGGCGTCGTCGACCTCGGCACCAACTCCACCCGCCTGCTCGCGGCGGACGTGGACGACGGTTGCGTCGAGGAGCTCGCGCGTCAGACGCAGATCACGCAGCTCGGCGAGGGCGTGGACGAGCGGCGCAAGCTCCTGCCGCTCCCGATCGCACGCGTGCGGAACGTGCTCTCCGACTACCGCCGCGAGCTCGAGGCTCTCGGCGCCGAGCGCGTGCTCGCGATCGGGACCAGTGCGATTCGCGACGCCGAGAACGGCGAGGCCTTCCTCGGCGAGATCGAGTGGAGCTACGGCTTCGCCACGCGGCTGCTGAGCGGAGACGAAGAAGCCGAGCTGACCCGGCGAGGCGTCGCGGCCGGCCGCGAGCTCGACGAGGGAACGCTGGTGCTCGACGTCGGCGGCGGCTCGACCGAGCTGATCACCAGTGGCGAGCGGACGAGCATCGACGTCGGCAGCGTGCGCCTGACCGAGCGGCACCTGCACTCGGACCCGCCCTCACCCGAGGAGCTCGACGCCGCAAGAAGCGCCGTCCGAGACGCGCTGCCAAAGCTGGAACCACGAGCCGCGATCGGCGTCGCCGGAACGGTCACGACGCTCGCGGCACTCGAGCTCGGCGGCTACGACCCGGACACGGTGCACGGCCACCGCCTGTCGCGCGAGGCCGTCGAGTTGCAGCTCGAGCGGCTCGCCTCCCTCCCACTGTCAGAGCGCCGCGAGCTGCCCGGCCTCGAGCCCGAGCGCGCGCCCGTGATCGTCGGGGGCGCGGTGATCGTCAGCGAGGTGCTTCGCCGCTACCGGCTCGCAACCCTCGAGGTGAGCGAGCGTGACATCCTCCACGGCGCGGCGCTCGAGGCCGCGACGCTGCCGCCGGTGGAGGAGGGTGACGCTCCGCCGGGCGCGTACACCTGCTGCTGAAGGGGAGAACTTCGAGGCGCTCGCCGAGGCCCAGGCCGCCCGCGCCTAGAGCTCGAGCACGTCCAGCTCTGCCGGCGGCTCGTCCTCTGCGAGCCGCCGCTGGAGCACGCTCCGGGAGAGCACGCCCACGAGCGCGCCGTCGTCCAAGACCGGCACGCGCTCCGCGTCCCACTCCTCGAGCAGGCCGAACGCCTCGTCGAGCGGAACGTCGGGGTCGATCGTCCAGTTCGGAGGCTCAGCGATCTCGCCGACGGAGACCTCGCGCGGGTCACGCCCGGCCGCGACGACCTCGGCCACGAGCGTCTTGCGCGTGACGACGCCGACGAACCGCCCGCCCTCGCAGACGTAGACCGCACGCACGTCGGGCTGAACAAGGTGCGCGCCCGCCTCCTGCGCCGACGCCGAGCCCTCCAGCGTCTGCGGGTCGGGGATCATCGCGTCGCGAACGCGACTCATGGATAGATCCCTCGCGAGCGGAGCGCGCCTGCGACCTCGCGGATCCCGGCCACGAGCGCGGCGCTGCGCAGCGACAGGCTCCGCTCCTCGGCCAGCAACCAGACGCGGTCGAAGGCGTCGTTGAGCTGCTCGGCCAGCTTCGCCCGGATCTCCCTGCGGTCCCAGAACAGGCGCCCGAGGTCCTGCACCCACTCGAAGTACGAGACGGTCACGCCGCCGGCGTTCGTGAGCACGTCGGGAAGCACGAGGATCCCACGCTCGGCGAGGACAGCATCGGCCTCGAGCGAGGTAGGCCCGTTCGCGCCCTCGGCGATCATGCGCGCCTGCACGCGCGTGGCATTGGCGGCGTGAATCTGGTCCTCGCGCGCGGCCAGGACGAGGATGTCGCAGGGAAGCTCAAGCAGTTCCTCGTTCGTGATCCGCTCGCCCTCGCGCCAGCCCTCGAGCGACGCGTTCGCCTCGACGAAGCGCCGCAGCGCCTCGACGTCGAGGCCTCGCTCATCGTGGATCCCGCCCGACATGTCGGAGACGGCGATCACGGTCGCGCCTTGCGCCTGCAGCTCCGCGGCGGCGATGCCGCCGACGTTGCCGAAGCCCTGCACGACGCAGCGCTGCTCGGCCAGGTTCCAGCCCAGCCGCTGGCACGCGCGTTCGATCACCATCACGACCCCGGCGCCGGTGGCCTCGTGCCGGAACAGCGAGCCACCGAGCGAGATCGGCTTGCCGGTAACGATCTCGGGGACGGCGTGGCCGATCTCCATCGAATAGGTGTCCATCATCCAGGCCATCGTCTGCTCGTTCGTGGCCATATCGGGCGCAGGGATGTCCTTCTGCGGCCCGATGATCGGCAGCAGCTCCGAGGTGAAGCGGCGAGTCATCTTCCGTAACTCGTCGAGTGAGAGCTCACGCGGGTTGCAGCGCACGCCGCCCTTGGCGCCGCCGTAGGGCAGCCGTAGCAGTGCGCACTTCCAGGTCATCCACATCGCGAGCGCCGCGCACTCGCCGAGCGAGACCTCGGGGTCGTAGCGGACGCCGCCCTTCGTCGGGCCAAGCACCGTCGAGTGCTGCACGCGGTAGCCCGGGAAGACCGTCCAGCGGCCGGAGTCGAGCTTGACCGGGACGCTGACGACGAGCGAGCGCTCCGGATAGCGCAGGCGCTCGGCCACGAAGTCCTCGACATCCGCGTGCGGAAGGGCCAGCTCGAACTGAGCGAGCGCCGTCCGGTAGAGCGGCGTTTCCCACTCCAGGTGCCCGTGCTCGGGCGAGACCTCCTGCACCTCCGTCACGCTCGGAGTCTAGTGCCGGGGAAGGGACTCGAACCCTTACGCCCGCTGTGCGGACACCTGATTTTAAGTCGCCCCGTTCGCCGAGACGCAGAGAGAGCCAGCGAGAATTTTTCCTGCTCAGCGCCTTTTTTCTTGGTATCGCACCCGACCCCGCTCTCGTGACTTCTCGGCCTGTCTCGCTGTTACCTCGCTGACACCCTCGAAGTCTCCGCAGCGTCGAAGCGGTGTCCGCGAGGGCAAGCGAGCAGATCGATCCTGAGAGCATCACGGCAACCACAGCATGGCGGAGATAGGCTCGTCCGAGTGGACGTCGTGTTCGAGGTCGCCAGCCAGCCGTACCTGCTCGGCGAGCGAGCGGCGACGCTGATGGCGGAGAACCTGAGGGTGAAGGCGGCCCACGAGCCTGGCGCCGAAGGAACCGTAGGAGCTCGGGCCCTCGCCAACGCGATCGAGCTTCGGCTGATCGACGACACCACCGATCCAATCACCCTGGGCGGAGACGGGGCCGAGGCCGTCTATTACGCGCTGAACGCCCCGACTGGCGAAAGCGACCGGCCGTGGGCGCTCTTCCACGCCGTCAAGCGGCTGCACGACGAGCGGCCACGCCAGAGGAACTAAGGACAGCCTGCCGTCGAATCGAGTACTTCGGCAAGCGCCACGAGATCGGTGGGCGACGACCCCTTGACCGCTCGCCAACCCGTGCGTCGAATCGAGATCGACGCCGATTTCCATGAGCCTGAACGGCGGGTTGTGGTGACCGGCTTAGGTGCTGTTACACCGCTCGGCCAGGACATCGACACGACCTGGCGACGGCTCTTGGCTGGAGAAGGTGGTGGCGGCCCGATCACCGCCTTCGCCGCTTCGGGCCATTCTGTGCGGATCGCCTGTGAGGCGAGCGACTTCGAGCCGGAGCGCTGGCTCGATCGGAAGAGCATCCGCAAGATCGACCGCTTCGCGCAGTTCGCGGTGGCCGCGGCGCGGATGGCGGAAAGCGACGCCGGGCTAGAGATCGGGTCTGAGCCCGATCGGGTCGGTGCCTCGATCGCGACCGCGCAAGGGGGTGTCGCGAGCCTCGCGGCGTGTCTGCACGAACTCGGTGAGTCTCAACGGATCCATCCCAGTTTGGTGACGGCGTTCATGCCGAACATGGCGGCCGGGTGGGTGTCGATGGAGCTGGGGACGCGCGGCCCGCTCGGCGCCCCCTGCACGGCCTGTGCCGCGTCGGCAATGGCAATCGGCGATGGATACGACGCGATCCGCCTGGGCCGAGCCGAAGTGATGCTCTGCGGCGGAAGCGAGGCGGGGATCACCGAGCTGGCGGTTGCGGGCTTCGCAGCCATGCGAGCGCTCTCATCCCGAAACGGCGATCCCGCAGGTGCCAGTCGGCCCTTTGATGCCGACCGGGACGGCTTCGTGATGGGCGAGGGGGCAGCCGTCCTTGTGCTGGAGGAGATGGAACACGCTCGTGCCCGTGGCGCCAAGGTCTACGCGGAGCTCGCCGGCTACGGCCTCAGCTCAGACTCCTTCCACATGACCGAGCCCGATCCGCTCGGCGCCGGACAAGCCCGTGCGGTGGAGGCTGCGCTGGCTGACGCGGCGCTCGCTCCGACAGACGTCGACTACGTCAACGCCCACGCAAGCTCAACGGGGCTCGGCGACGCGATCGAGACGCGCGCACTCAAGCTGGCATTGGGCGAGGACAAGGTCTCGACGCTCGCAGTCTCCGGAACGAAAGGCGCGACCGGTCACTGCCTTGGAGCGGCGGGTGCGGTTGAAGCCGCATTCACTGTCCTCGCGGTCGACCGCGACATCGTGCCGCCAACGATCAACTACCAGACGCCTGATCCCGCTTGTGACATCGACTGCGTTCCTAACAGAGCGCGGGAGCTACCCGTCCGAGTCGCGCTGAGCAACAGCTTCGGCTTCGGCGGTCACAACGCTGCCCTCATCATGTGCAAGTTTGTCGACGGGCTGGAACCGCAGAGCGCATGACTCGGGGTCGCAGTTTCCGCGTCGGCCGGCGTTCGGGGCGCCGCGGGGCGAGCCGAACGCCTAGGACGCTTCCCACGACCCGGCCCACGCTCACGATACGCCTCGAGTCCGCCCGCGACTAGTCGCTCTCTCGGCCATGGCCCGAAGAGTCAGGGCGGCGTCCCGGTAGCGGCCCCCGGCAAGGGCAGCGAGGCAGGAGGCGACCGTCGTCGCCTCGTCGATCGTCGTCTCGGGGCAGTCCTCGAGGTAGCGGAGCAGCCAGCGCGCGCCAACGCTCCTCGTCGGCCGGCAGCCAGACGGCCTCGCACTCCGCGCACCTAAGGATCAGCGCGACGTTCTCGGCGCTCATTGGGCATCTCGCCTATTCCGCCTCGTCAATCTCATCGAGAGATCGGATTAGTTGGCCCGCTCTGTCGTAGATAGCACGCATCGCGGTGGTCTTCTGCTGTAGGAGGTTCCGCGGCAGGATGCGAAGCATTGTGTCCCCCTCCTGGCGCGCCTGTTCGTCTCTCTGCGAGATCGTGCGCTCGGCCTCAAGAAGCTCGTGAACCTGCGTCCGGAGGCTCTCATCTCGCACCCGCGAGGCGAGCATCCGAACCCGGAGCGCAGCCGCATCGTGCTTCGCGACGGCGTCATCTTGTTCAGCTTCAGAGCCGTCATGGGCCACCCGACGCAGGTCGAGCAGTTCCAGCACGGCATCTTGAAGCAGGACGAGGGTGTCTCGCTGAAAGCTCTTGACTGCAAGACGGCGTGCCTCGCGCCGATTCTCGCGTCCGAGACGCAGAGTGAATGTCTGGGTGATGAGAGCGCCGGCGACGGTGCCGATGACCGCCAGACCGCCACCAGTGAGGAGGGCGAGGATGAGCTGAGTTGTGTCCATCGAAGTGCGAACGCCGAACCTACGACATGTCAGGCTTCGCCGCGAGTGCCTCTCTTGCGACAGTGAGCAGTGCGCATCCGCCTAGACGTCCTCGACAACCAGCACTGGCGGCTGGTCGGCGTGGTCGTCCCTTTTCCCGATCACGCGAAGGGTTCGCCGCCCGAGCGGGATCACATCGCCAGGACCCCAATAAGAGGCTGCAATCACGTCTAAGGTGGCATGCGCCACACACTGGAGGCTCCGGCTCCAATGCCTATGCGCGGCTCTTCTCCCGTCCTCGGCCGACTCGTCTGGTTAGGTCGTGCGGCGCGGCTCGCGCTCGAAGACCCGGTGGAAGGTCTCGACCGGGCCCTTCACCGAAGCCAAGCCCCCCAACAAGGCAATTGGGATCGCGCCTGGGAGCGTCATCTCCACGGTCGCATCGGCGCGGCCTGGCCTTGCCGCGCGAGCGAGGCATTCGAGCGTGTCTTCTCGGACACCAAGGTGCTCTTGCAGGCGCAGGGTCTGGCCTTCGGCAGGGGCGCGTTCGGCGGTTGGGACGACGCCGATCCGGCGTTCGTACGAGCGGTCTGGTGCCTCACCGTGCACCTCCGGCCCCAAAGGGTCGTCGAGACCGGCGTCGGCCGGGGCGTCACGACTCGACTGATTCTCGAGGCGCTTCAGCGCAGGCAGTCCGGGCACCTCTGGAGCATTGACCGGCCGCCGCTCGACCGGCGTTTGCACGAGGAGATCGGTGCAGCTGTGCCCGCACGGCTGCGGGGGCGCTGGACGCTGCTTCGCGGGACGAGCAGGCGGGTGCTTCCCGGACTCTTGAGTCGTATCGCTCCAATCGACCTGTTCGTTCACGACAGCCTCCACACCGAGCGCAATCTCCGATTCGAGTTGGCGAGGGCCTGGGCAGCGATGGACGATGCCGGCGCCCTTGTGGCCGACGACGTGGACCGGAGCTCCGCCTTCCGTCGATTCGTCGATGCGACCCCTCCGCTCGACTCGGTGATCGCGCCCGCGGCCGATGGACTAAACCGCTTCGGTGTCGCGCTGCCCGCGCAGGACCATTAGCCCCTAGCGCTCGATGATTTCGACCTCGCAATTCGTCCTCACCTCCGCAGCGCTCGATCTCCCCGAGCACCTGGTTCACGGGAATGAGCACCGCGAAGAACTGCGGGTGCTGCCTAATAACCTCGTCGCCCAGCTTGTAGTAGCGGCCTCGGTGAACTTCGTGACCGATCGGCATGGGTCGGAAGCCCTCGAGCGCAACCACCTGCGGGTCGTCCTCGAGGAAATCCCGGAGCTGCGATGCCGTCTAATCACAGACACCTGGGAGGTCAGGTGGCAGCCTGGCCACCCGGTGTCTCACTCGCCGCCGGGACTACCGAGACCCCAGGTGTTCTCAGACGGTTCCACCCGCTGCCGCGGTCCTGTGGCAGAGTTCACGTGCTGGGGCGAGAGTGGCCGCCACTACTCTCTCCCTCCCGCGCCCCCTTGCGCGGAACCGGCGGCCACTTCTCGCCCTACGGGTGTCAGCCGATCAGCGGTGCGTCATCGTCTCGCGGAGCGCTCTTGAGCACGGAGCGTGAGAAGCGAGGACATGGCTGCTCAACGGCCCACACCTATGCACAAAGCCTTTTCGACCTCGTCAGCGCCTTACCGGGTGCAGAAGCGGACGGCGATCAGGTGGAGTGGGATAGGTTGTGGACCGAGGCGAACACGGCCCACAACGAGTTCCTTCAGGCAGAGTACGAAGCAGATGCGGCGCCCGTCGCGTGTGCGCTAGGGACTCAACCCGCCCGCGGTCTTTATGTCCCGCCGCGCATCGCCGATGAAGGCGTTGCGGGCGGTCACCCAATGCAGCGTGCCCGTGCCTCCGGCCAACGCGTCACGCACCACGGCGGCATCTCTTCGGACGTCATCGGAAGCGACAAGACGAACTTGCGCGTCGGCTGCGCGGAACCTCACGAAATCCACCTCTTCCTTGGCGTGGTTCCGCGCTGCCTGGGCCGTATCGCCGATCTTCGTGGCCTGCCTTGCCAGGTTCCGGTCCGTCACGACGGCCTGAGCCGCGCCTAGAAAGTTCGAATATTCGGCTTCCAGCAAGTCCTGTGCGTGGGCGAGTCGCTGGTTCTTGAACTGCTTCTGCTGTCCCTCGTTCGCCACCGAGCCGCCGATCCACGCCCCGCCGATACCGCCGGCGAGGCCTATGACGGCTGCCAGTACCGCAGCCAGAACGGGTACCCATACCTTCACGACGAACCTCAGCTTTATGCCCTTTTGTGCGTGACCACTAGACGTTGTGAGCGAAGACCGTCTTCCGTGCTTGGACGGGGCGAAGCAGGTGCCGCCGTGCAGAATGGCGAGAGGGGCGGGTGGGCGCGAGCTCGCCTCTCTCCGCGGCTACTCCGCGGGGGCAACCAGTCGCCTTCGGCGCTACGTGGCAGGAGTCTCGCTGTTGAAGCAGAAGAGATCCCGTTCATGAGCGAGCGAAACCTGGCCGGAGAGCTTTCCCTGCTTGCGACGGAGGTCGATTCGCTTGCGAAGTCGCTCGTGCAGGCGAGGGCTGAACTGGCCCGCGAAGCAGACCGCCGGACCCGTGCCGACACGAAGGCGGAGGAGCTTCGCCAAGAGCTTGGGCGCGCTAAGCGGCGGGCGCAGACCGCGGAACGGGAGTTGGGGAAGCTCACCGCCGGAATCGAGGCGACGGCGCACGCCGCACAGGGGTACCAGCGCGAGCTGGAGACGCGGCTCGAACAGGCGGAACAGGTGAACGAACGGTTTCGGCAGGAAGTACAACGGAAGGAACGCCAGCGCCGCGCGCTCGAGGCGAACCTGCGCGAGGTGATGGAGAACCTACGCAATGCCGCGCACGAGGCCCAAGGCTCGGGCGTCGTTACTGGAGCCGCGCTCCCTGAGGAGGCGACAGTCGTCCCTCCGCAGCGGAGCGACGGCGGCTGGTAAGGCGTAGCAGTCCCGCCTCGGGGGCGCTTCATCCCAACCGAACGATGGCTGGCGTCGGTTGACCTCCAGGAGATTGGTGAGTCGTGCGAGCCCGCGGTGGACGCGGGTCCGTGCGGAACCTTCGCTGCAGCCCAGCCGTGCTGCGATCTTGCCGTACTCGAGCTCGGCAATGACCCGCAGCTCGACTGCCTCGCGGTCGAGTCCGCTCATTTGCGCCATGGCCGCGCGAAGAGCCGGGGCTCGATCCTCGGCGTCTGTCAAGGCATCCATGCGAGCAATCGACTCGTCGTCGAGTTGTGGAACGGCGACGCCGAGCTTGCGTACCGCTCGAAGGTCGACCGAACGCCGGCGGAAGTAGTGGGAAAGCTCCTTGCGCGCGATCCCAAAGAGCCATGCGCCTCCGGGGTGGCCGGTGTCGCGGAAGTGACGACGGCGCTCATAGGCGAAGGCGAAGGTCTCAGCCAGCAGATCGGCTGCCACCTCCGGCTCACGTACTCGGGCGTAGAAATGTGCGCCAGAGGACCGCGTCATAGACGCTCCGCCGCCGTCGAGTGACACCCACACGCTGGCCCAACCCAGCGACCCAGTGCTATGTGCGCCTGCTTTCGAGGTTAGGACGGCGAGCGGGTATCCGGCCCCAACTTCTTCCCGCCTGCCCGAAGCGGCGGCCCTACCGCGTGACCGTGCCCGGTCAGACCTTCGCCTTCGCTCTCCACAAGAGGAACGTGGTCGTTTTTGTCCAAGGGTGGACTCGATCCTGAACAACGTAAGCGAATCACGCTCACCCTCAAGAGCCTGCACTGACGTTGGGGCCCTGATGCGCGTCGGGTGACATTCCCGCACGCCGGCCCACGGCGGCGTGTTATCGCTCGAACGTGGGTCGGCGGGTCGGCGCACCCCGGCGGTGGTCAGATGGCGATGACTACCTTGCCGCGTGCGCGGCCCTCTCTGAGGTAGCGGATCGCAGCAGGCACCTCGTCGAGCGGGAACGTCCTGTCGACGACGGGCCTGATCGTGCCAGCTTCGAGCAGCTTCCGAAGTTCCTCCAGGTCCTCCCGACGCTCCTTCGAGATGAAAAAGCCGAGCTTCTGCCGGACGAACGGCGAGAGTGCGGCGGCGCGCAGTTGACGGCGGATGCCGAGCCAGTTGCCTGCGTCCTCGGCGCCGACGATCATCAGCGTCCCCCGCGGGGTCAACGCCCGCCGGAGTTCTGAAAGCGGGCGGTTGCCAGCGATATCGAGAATGACGTCGTAACGGTTGGGACCGTCAGCGAAATCCTCTCGGGTGTAATCGATCACGTGATCGGCACCGATCGAGCGCACCAACTCGGTCTTTGAAGCACTGCTAACGCCAGTCACCTCGGCCCCGACCGCCTTCGCAATCTGCACAGCGAACGTACCGACGCCCCCGCCCGCACCAATGATCAATACCCGCTGGCCGGGGCGGACCCCTCCATGGCGAACTGCCTGCAGTGCCGCGAAGCCTGAGATCGGGACGGACGCAGCCTGCTCGAAGCTCACATTGTCCGACTTCGGTAAGAGGCGATCCAGGGGAGCGACGGCGTACTCGGCAAAGGACCCGCGGCAGGTGCCAAACACCTCCTGTCCCGGCCGAAACTCCGTCACCCGCGGCCCGATCGCCTCGACGCGTCCGGCCACGTCGTACCCGAGCAGCGGGTTCTTTGGAGCGCGGATTCCGAAGCCCGCCAAGCGCACCGCGTACGGCGTGCCGGTCATGAGGTGCCATACCCCCTGGTCGACGCCCGCCGCATGCACGCGCACCAACACTTCCCCCTCGCGCGCAACGGGCTTGCCAGTCTCGGCAAGTCGCAGAACCTCGACCGAGCCGTAACGGTCCCGGATGATCGCCTTCACCGAGCCACCCTGCGCGAGCGTACCTCCTGTCGGAAGCTCGCCCAAACGCGCGCGAGCTCAGGCGTCATTCCTGAACACTGGCGCAGGCGACTGACCTTCACAAGACGCTTCGGGTGGTCGCGAAGACGACGAACGTCTCCCACCGATTCAGCCGCTGGAGCTAGAAGCTC
>Ga0307317_10000312_pt1 | contig 14119 bp, 9 predicted proteins | sample ER_DNA_357_FD_194498 | JGI IMG/M metagenome (GOLD analysis project Ga0307317, IMG submission 194498) | Bulk soil microbial communities from the East River watershed near Crested Butte, Colorado, United States - ER_DNA_357 | ecosystem: Environmental > Terrestrial > Soil > Floodplain | place: USA...
TCGCGAAGAGAACCGAATCGACCTCGTCCCGGAAGCGCTCGAGCAGCCGCTCCCGAGGTGCATCTCCTTGGCAGAGAACCGTGTACGGAAGCCGTGGGCCGACGAGCTCGACCAGCGAATCGAGGGCACGGTACGAGGACGTCAGAACGAGCGCACGCCCCTGCGAGAGACGACAGAGGGCCGTCACCTCGTCCGCGAGGCGCTCTGCGTAGCCGGGGGCCCGAGGCTCTGGGAGGCGCGCCGGGACGTAGACGAGCGCCTGCTCGCGAAACTCGAAGGGAGACGCCGCGACGAGCGAGCGCGGGCTCTCGAGCCCCAACCGGGCCCGTGCGAAGCGTTCGTCCAGCGTGGCCGAGACGAGAACCGAGGTGACCGGCCGGTCCCAGAGCTCGTCCCGGAGGAGGTCCGACACTTCGACCGGCGCCCATGCCACCGCCCCCGCCTCCGCCCAGGAGACGCGCTCCGGGTCGTCGACGACGAGGCAGGCGTCGAGGTCGTCGGCGGTATCGAGCGCTCGCCGGCGGAGTCCCTCGGCTTCCTCGCCCCCGCCTGCAAGCGCCTGGGCCAGCTCCTCGAGCGCCTCGCCGAGCGCGAAAGCCTGGTCGAGGAACGGATCGAGTGCGGGCGCCCTGAGGCGGGTGCGACCTCCGGCCGGCTCGAGCGCCGCAATGAAGGAGCTCCCCATGCGATCGAGCGCAGCGAGCGGCCTGGCAGGAGGAACCTTCCCCTCCTCGCGGCACGAACGCTCGATATCGCGCGCGAGCTGGCGCAGCCGCGCCACGGAAACGCGGCCGCCGAACCAGGCCGAGGCGGCCTCCTCGAGCCTGTGGGCCTCGTCGAAGATGACAGCGTCGTGGTCGGGAAGGACGCCGGTGCCGTCGCTCCGGCACCGCAGGGCCAGATCCGCGAAATAGAGTGCGTGGTTCACGATCACGAGCTCCGCCTCTCCGGCGCGCTCGCGGGCCGCCTCCGAGTAGCAGGACGAGACGAGCGGGCAGCGCTTGCCCTGGCAGCGATCGGCGCCGACCGCGAGGTCGGCCCAGAGCGACGCGCTCGGCTCGAACGCGAGCTCCGCTCGGTCCCCCGTCTGCGTCGCTTCGACCCACTCCCGCAGCCGCTCGTACTCACCCGCGTCCGCCTCCGTCCGGAAGAGCGCCGGCCCGGATCCGCCGAGGAGTTCGAGCCCGTGCAGGCTTTTCCGACAGAGGTAGTTCTGCCGCCCTTTCAGGACTGCGCAGCGAACGTCCCGTCCGAGAGCGCGGGCGGCCGCCGGGACGTCCTTGGTCAACAACTGGTCCTGGAGTGCTTTCGTCGCCGTCGCTACGACCACACGCTGACCGGAGAGCAGTGCCGGGACTAAGTATGCAAGGCTCTTGCCTGTCCCGGTCCCGGCCTCTGCCAGCAGGTGCTCACCGGCTTCGAGGGCATCGGCGATCGCAGCAGCAAGCTCGCCCTGCTGGGGTCGGGGCTCGAAGCCCGCTAGGACAGCGGCAAGAGGACCGGAGGCACCGAAGAACGTCTGCATGAGTGGGCCCAGAGGCTAGAGTGGTCCCCGGCCATCATAGGCGAACATTTGTTCTGATTCTACTGTCCTGTCTGGACGAGGACGTGGATCTCCGGCAGTCGGTCGGCCCGTGCGACAGGCGCTTCCGAAAAACGCCGCTCTTTGCGGGTTCTCCGGAAGCTGGCTCTTGACTCCTGTAAGGCCCGGGCCATAGGCTCCGCGGGCCAGATCCGGTAAGCCTCACGGCTCGCCGGATTTGGCGTTTTTTTCGGGCTTTGTCGGGGCAAATCACAGCCCGAGCCCCTACCAGGAGGTATTCACTAATGGGATGGCTTGACAAGCTCATGGGACGCAGCAAGGAGACCGTCGGCACGGCAACGGACTCTCCCGCGATGCGTGAGGAGGGCCGACACCAGGAGGCGGCCGGAGAGGCTGAGGACCGCGCGAGCGCAGCCGAGGACCGCGCTCAAGCCGAGCGCGAGCGCGCGGCCAAAGAAAGCGCCGAGGCAGACCGCCTGAACCCGTAGCGGAGGTCTTCGGAGGGGGCGCCGTCCGGCGCCCCCTCTAGCGTTTGTCGGTCCATGACCGCCTACGCATCTCTTGGAGTCCTTGTCGCCCTCGGAGCCTTTGGCTTCGTCTGGCTCGCGCGCTTCTTGCGCGCGGAGTCTGCGCGGGTGCGGACCGAGAGTGGGACCCAGCTCGCCGAACGCAATGCCGAAGTCGACAGGCGCCTCGTCGGCATGATCGAGACGATGGACCGCCGGCTCGGGGAGCTCGACGGCAAGGTTGACCGTAGGCTTTCGGATCTCGACACCAAGGTCGATCGGCGCATGGAGAGCGCGTCCCAGACGTCGCAGAAGATCCACGAGCGCCTCGGCAAGGTGGGCGAGGCGACTGACCAGATGCTCGAGCGCGCCAAGGACCTCGCCCGGCTCGAACAGGCGCTTCGCCCGCCGAAGGCACGAGGCGGATTCGGCGAGTACCTACTCGGGACGCTGCTCGCAGACATCTTCCCGCAAGACAAGTACGAGTTGCAGTACGGCTTTCGTGGAGGCGAGCGAGTGGATGCCGTCATCCGCATCGACCGCTCGCTGGTCCCGGTCGACGCCAAGTTCCCGCTCGACAACTTCCAGCGCATCGTGGAAGCGGACAGCGACGTCGAGCGCGAACAGCACGCGAAGCAGTTCTGCCGCGACGTGAAAGGACACGTCGATGCGATCGCGGACAAGTACATCCGGCCTGAGGAGGGCACGTACGAGTTTGCGCTTATGTACCTGCCCGCCGAGGCGGTCTACTACGAGCTCGTTTGCGGACGGCTCGGAGGCGATTCGAGCCCGCTCGCCTACGCGCTGGAGCGCCGGGTCATCCCGGTCTCCCCCTCCACCTTGCACGCGTACCTGATGGTGCTGGTCCTTGGATTCAAGGGGATGCAGATCGAGGAGCACGCCCGCGAGGTGATGGCCTACTGCGGGCAGCTCACCCGCGACTTCGGGCGCTTCCGCGAAGATTTCGAGCTGGTCGGGACGCACCTCGGCCGGGCGCAGTCGAAGTACGTCGAGGCCGAGAAGCGGATGGGCAAGTTCGAGACCAAGCTCGAGCGCGCTGCCGAAAGCGACGTCCCCGCACTCGTCGAGTCGCCACCCGAGCTCCCACGGGCGCTCGATGCTGCCTGACCGGAAGCGTCAGCCCCGGAGGCGAGCGATCGCGGCGGCGAGCGCCTCTGGAATGCGCCGGTCGAGGACGAGGCCCCAGTGGGTGAGTTCTGGGAACTCCAGCGTCTCCGAGCCATAGAGAGCGGCGATGGCTCGACCCCTGTCCTCAGGAAACTCCTGACCGTAGACAACGAACCGACGAGCACGAAAGCGAGGGCACGCTGATGCCCCGCTTGCGCTCTGCCCGCGCAACCGCCGACTCGGGCCGCGCCGGGACGCCCTCGGGAAAGGGCCCGTAGGCCGCCTCGGGGTCGAAGGTCCCGAAGGCCAGAGGTAGCCCGGGATCCGAGCCCTGCACTTCCGCCGGAGGGCTCGGTTCAAGCAGCACGACCAGGTCAGGACGGACGCGCTCGGCGGCCATGAGAACAGCCAAGCCGCCGAGGCTCCAGCCACATAGGACGAGGGGGCGCGGGGTGTGGGCGGTTGCGCGCTCGACGACGCCGGCGTAGTCGGCCATCGAGGCCTCGGCGACCTCGAGCCCTGCTTGCAGGTCGGCGACCTCGACCCGCCACCCCTCGAAGGAGCACCTCCAGGGCTCGAAGATCCAGGGCCCGCTCCCCGCGCCGTGCACGAGGACGAGGGTTCCGGCTTCGCTCCTCGAGTTCAGAAGCGGAGCAGGGCGCCGATGCCGTCGACCGGGGCGAGATCCTGGACGTGTTGGACGACCCAGACGGCTCCACCGTGCACGAGCGTCTGGTGGACGAGCAGATCGAGACCGTTCTCCCGGTCCTCGAGCGAGGTGCCGTCGAGCGGGCACTTCCCTCCCGTCGCAGCCAGGCGACCGCAGGCCGGGCACCGCCACGCGAGCCGGTCCGTCCCGTCCTGAACCAGGAGGAGCTCCACCCTCCCGTCGGAGGCAGCCTCGAGCGTCTCCTCCCACCCGGAAGAGGCACGTCCGCCCCGGCCGGCTTCCTCCCGCCAGCGCTCGACGGTCTCGCGCTCCTTGTCGATTCGCCAGCGCTCCAGGACGGGTGTCGCAAGCTCCAGGAGTTCGACCGGGCTGGCATGAGCCTCGGCGTGCGTGTGCCCGACGAGGGCGTTCCGCGCCTCCTGGGAGAGAAGCTCATCGAACTCGGCCCAGATCTCGTGCGTGGCGACAACGACGACGCGAGGGCCGTGCAGACGACGCACGAGCGAGTCCAGGCGCTCGGCGACGGTGCGAAGGTGCTCCATCGCATGCACGTCCACATGCCGCTGGAATCGGGCTTGCGAGAGACCACCCTGATCGTGGCGGCGCAGTTGCTCCTCGAAGAGGTTGTCGACCTCCTCGAGCTTCCCGGCGCGGAGGCGGAAGAAGTGGCCCTGCTCCCGGCTCACCACCACCACGATGGCCCCTTCTCCGCGCCCTACGAGAGGCACGAGGGGCGCTAGGTAGAGCTGGCGGTCGACCTTGATCTCATCAACGACCGGCTCGGTCAGGGGAAGGGGCCGCCACACGTTGTCAAGCCCGTCAGCGAAGACCGCGAGTCCGTGGGCGCCGTCGCGCTCGAACTCGTCTACGACATACGTCCGGATCCGGTCGAAATCAGCCTGGAGGGCCAGCCGCTGGTCGTGCGACAGATCGCGGCGATGTGCACCGTCCGACTTGGAGCCCGCATCGAGGAGCGAGTTCAGCCGGGTGTGCGCGTCCGCGGGCGTGGGAACCACACTCGGATCGAGGTTCAGATAGACGCTGATCGCGCACCCCTTCTCGGCCTCGAACGCGGCGAGGTCTCGGAGGTCGTCCCAGGAGATCGTCCGTGCCATGGCTCCCTCGCTACGATTGCCGCGGGCGTTGAAAACTACCGTAAGAGGGGAAGCTTCAGCCGAGCTATCTCGTTTAATGTCATGAGGGGCGAAAAGGCCTCTGCGGGTCTTCAAAACAGAGAGGGACGAGTGAGCGACAGGAGCGTTCGAGAGGTGATCATCATCGGCGGCGGCCCAGCCGGATATACGGCTGCGCTCTACAGCGCCCGGGCGAACCTGAATCCGCTCCTGATCGAGAGTTTCTCGTGGGGCGGCCAACTCATGATCACGAGCGACGTCGAGAACTATCCGGGCTACCCGGAAGGTGTCCTCGGCCCGGCGATGATGCAGGACTTCCGAACGCAAGCCGGCCACTTCGGCACCGAGTTCATCACCGACGACGTGACGAAGGTCGATTTCTCGGAGCGGCCGTTCCGTGTGTGGGTCGGCGAGGACGAGTACAGGGCCGAGACGGTGATCATCGCGACCGGCGCTGTTGCGCGCCAGCTCGGGCTCGAGTCGGAGCGGAAGCTCCAGGGGGCTGGAGTCTCCTACTGCGCAGTGTGCGACGCGGCCTTCTTCAAGGAGAAGAACGTGATGGTCGTCGGGGGCGGCGATTCGGCGATGGAGGAAGCTGTCTTCCTGGCGAAGTTCGCAGACAAAGTCACGGTCGTGCACCGTCGCGAGGCCTTCCGCGCCTCACCGATCATGGTCGACCGCGCGCGTGCGAACGAGAGGGTTGAGTTCGTCCTCGACTCGGTGGTCGAAGAGATTCGCGACACGGAGACCGGCCGCGTCACGAGCGTGGTCGTACGTAACGTGAAGACGAACGAAGTGATCGAGCTCCCGGCAGACGGGGTCTTCGTCGCAATCGGGCACGATCCCTCGACGAAGCTCTTCAAAGGCCAGATCGAGATGGACGAGGCGGGCTACATCCTGACGAAGGGAAAAACGACTGAGACCAGTGTCACCGGCGTTTTTGCGGCGGGCGACGTACAGGATCACGTCTACCGCCAAGCAGTGACCGCGGCCGGGTCAGGCTGTCAGGCGGCCCTCGATGCTGAGCGTCTCCTTGCGGCCCAGGAAGGTGCTTCCGAGGAGCCGCTCGTCGAGGACGAGGCCCTGGCAACGCCTACGAACTGGTAGCACGGGCCCCGGCGCGAGCCAGGGACACTTTCGACGCAAACGGCACCCCACAGGTGCGCTTTTCCTCGTTAAGCTCGAAAGCGGGTGGTGGGTTGGGGTGCCCCGGACGGGACACGGTGAGCCGGCAATGCGGGCCGGCTGTCGTCGCCCGGGCCCGAGGCCTCTGGGTAGCATCGCGCGGGTGCCGTACTTCATCTGCCCCCACTGTCGCCGCCGCTCCGTCGACCACGATCGACGCGAGGGGTTGACCGCACGCGCAGTCGGGTGCCCCCACTGCGGATTCGGGTTTCTCTTCGAGCTCCTCGACGATTACTATCCCGCTCCCGGCACGGGCTTCGTTGTTTGCGACAAGGACTGCCGCGTGATCGCGACCGGCCAGGGTGTCTTCGAGCTGACCGGCTTCCGAGAGCAGGACCTGCTCGGCCAGGACGTCATGGAGGTCTTCGGGATGAACGGGGACGACCAAAACCCCGCCCACGTGGCCGTGGAGTGGGGTGTGCGACAGCTCGACAAGCGTGCGTCTCTGAGGACACGGTCGGGCGTCACGAAGCCCGTTCGCGTCGACTTCTTCCCCGCCTACGACGAGGACGGAGGACTCCTCGTCGCGTTGACTCCGGCCTAGACGTCTTCCGAGCGCCGCTCGGGCGCAGCCAGCGGCCTGGTGAAAATGCAGGCGCTGTCCCATTAGGCCCGCGCTGCTCGGACGGACGACGGGCGATGTTGCACTACCCCCTCTACGCGGCCAGATCGGGCTCGTCGCCGCCGACCAGGCCCAAGGCGATGGGTTTGGCGTGCACATCCTCACGCGCGGCGAAGAGCTGTGCGTCGACCCAGGCCTGGAGCTTCTCGACCGACCTGAGGGCCGCGGCCAGGTCGGTGACCTCGGTTCGAAGGCCGCGTACGTCCGCGGCCGAGAAGACGCCCAGACGCTCGAGCTGGGCCGACGTCTCCGGGCCGAGCGCCCGACGCGCTTCGCGCTCGATCGACGCCTGGCGGAGGCGGTCCCGTGACCGCTCGAGCTGCGCTCCGAGACCCGCATGCTTGGCGGCAAGGACGTCGAGGTAGACGGCGAGATCGACCGTTCGCATTCCGGCTCACACTAGGTCTGATCACCACACGGGTGGCGCGCGGCTCGAGCCGGAAGAGGGCCTGGACCGTGTCCGATCTAAACGCGGCTCGAGGGGCAGAGGTCGTTCACGACGCACCGTTCGCAACGAGGGCGGCGTGCGAGGCAAACGCGGCGCCCGTGCCAGATCAGGAGATGCGGGAATCGCGCCCAGTCCTCGCGAGGAACGAGACGCCGCAGGTCCCGCTCGATCTTGACCGGATCCTCCTGCCGGGTGAACCCGAGCCGCTGCGAGAGTCGGCGTACGTGGGTGTCCACAACGATCCCCTGCGTCGCCCCGCGCTCCGCGGCGACGACGTTAGCCGTCTTCCTCCCGACTCCGGGCAGTCGCACGAGGTCCTCGATCCGGAGCGGCACCTCGCCGCCGAACTCTTCGAGCAGCATCGCCATCGCGCCTCTCAGGTTCCTGGCCTTCTGCCTGAAGGTGCCTGTCGGCCTCAGGTCCCGCTCGAGCTCTTCGAGCGGGACCGCGAGGTAGTCCTCGGGACTTTGGTACTTGCGAAAGAGGCTCTCGGTGACACGGTTCACGGTCACGTCCGTCGTCTGGGCGGAGAGCATGACCGAGACGAGGAGCTCGAGATCGTTTCGGAACCGAAGGGCGATCGTCGCGTCAGGGTGCTCGCTGGCCAGACGCTCGATGACCGGCCGGATCCGGAGTCGCTTCGGGCCCACGCGTCGCCGCGCCTCAGCGACGTAACTTCGCATGGCCATCTACACGGCTAGTGAATCCGGGTGGAGGAGCCGAGGCCCGGCGCAAATGACGTCGAGCGCCGGACAGCCAGGACAGACGAACTCGCCCGGCGTCGGCCGGAACTGCCCCTCCTGAATGCGGTCGATGGCGGCAGTAAGCTCAGCCTCGAGCCCGGAGATCTCCGAGCTCTCGAAGGTCGAGACAACCGGCTCGTCGGGACGCTCGAGGAAGACGTAGGCCACCTCGACTTCGTCGGCTCCGGCGCGGAAGGCGGCGAGGGCGTAGACGAGCCGCTGCAGCACGTAGTCGGACTCGACGGCCTCCGCGGGGGACGTCTCCTCGAGGCGATTCGTCTTGTAGTCGACGACGAGGGCACGGCCTTCCTGCAAGCGCAGGAGGTCGAGACGCCCGTGCAAGAGCACTCCATCGTGTTCGAAGGCAAAGGGACGCTCGGGCAGCACGTCCTCTAGGGAGCCGAGGCGGCGAGCGAAAGGCGAGTCGTGCCATGCGGCAACAAGGCGCTCGACTCGTTCGATGTCTTCATCCGTTGCGCCTGGGTAGCGTGTGAGCACCCGCTCGCGCACCTCGGCGGCCGGCGCTTCGACCTCGAGCAGGACGTGGACAGCGTCGCCGATCTCAGTCGCTGCAAGACCGCCTGTTCCCCCCGGCACAGCCCCGTCGCCGTCGTTCGGGGAAAGCCCGACGATTCGCTCCGCGTAGAAGCGGTAGGAGCAGCGCTCGAAGAGGGCGAGCGCGCTGTAGGAGAGCCGCCTGATCCGATGACCCGGCGGAGCGGGCGGAGGGACGAGATCGGGAAGCGTCGGGGCCACGCGCACGGAGCCGCCCCCGCCCGCCGCGAAGAGCTCCAGCTGCGCCTCTCCGATCGCGTCCGAGCTTGGCGCCGCCTCGTCCTCACGTCGATCGACGCGGACGAGCACTCGGCCTTCCCCCCGCTCGAGCTCAACCGGTCCGTCCTCGGGGAGCTCCGCCTCCAGTCCGTCGAGAACCCACCGGATGGGTGCCCGGTCATCACGGCGGCTCGTTGGATCGACGGCGCCGGAAACAATCAGGCGGTCGATCGCACGCGTCATGGCTACGTAGAGGAGACGGCGGCCTTCCGCCTGCTCCGCTGCCGACTCGGCCTGTTTCACCTCGTCGTAGTCGAAGGCCTCGCTCCGCTCGCCGGTCGCCGGGTCGACGAAGCGGAAGCCGAACCGTCCGTCGGGGAGGCAGAGAATCTCGTCGGGAGACGGGGACGGTGGGTTTCGCCCTGCATCCGCGAGCACAACGACCTTGAACTCGAGCCCCTTGGCAGAGTGAACGGTCAGGAGCCGCACCGCTTCTGCGCCCTCCTCCTCGGCGACGGCCTCGACCTCCCTGGCACCTGCCGCCTCCTGGTCGCGGAGGAAGCGGACGAAGCCCTCGATGTCCGGCCCCCTCAGGTCCTCGTAGGAGCGCGCGAGCCGCGCGAGCTTCCGAAGGTTCGCATAGCGGCGGCGGCCATCCCACCGGGCGAGCACGGCGAGGTCGTAATCGTGGGCGACGATGATCTCCTCGCAGAGGCGCTCGAGCCCGAGGCGCGCTGAGGCCTTGACGAGGCGGTCGTACCGCTGGCGGAAGGCGACGAAGAGCCGTCGGTCCTTCTGGCCGAGCGCGGCCGGCAACTCGCGCTCCAGGCCGGTGAAGAGCGGGCGGCGGCCCGCGGAACGGCGGAGCAGTACGAGCGCGTCGTTCGAAACCCCGACGAAGGGCGACGCGAGTACGGTCACGAGCGCCTCGTCGTCATAACGGTTGTGCAGGAGCCGCAAGTAGGCGACGAGATCGACGACCTGCTGCTGCCCGAAGTAGCCGCGTCCGGCCGCACGATGGGTCGGCAGCCCTTCCTCGCGGAGTGCCTCCTCGTAGCGCTCGGCGTCTGTCCCCGCCATGAAGAGAAGCACGATCTCGCCCGGCGTCGCCTCGCCCGCGTCGACCAGCTCCCGGATGCGACGGGCGACGTGACGCGCCTCAGCGGTCCGCCAGTGTGAGTGTCCCTCGCGGTAGGTCGACTTGTCGGTGACGAGAAGCTCGACCCCGGGGCCGAACAGCGGCTCCGGGAACCGGCCGGCCGCGACCAGCGGCTCGAAGTTGGTGCCGAACTCGGTGCCGAAGAGGTGGTTGACGACCCCCAACACCTCAGGTCGCGAGCGGTAGTTGCGCGTGAGCGCGAGGACGCCCTCGCTTGCCGCCCGCCGCTCGCGGAAGACCTCCACATCCGCATGGCGGAAGCGATAGATCGACTGGAACTCATCCCCGACGAAGAAGAGCTCGTCGGCGCCGAGTAGGTCGACGAGCTCGCACTGGAGCCGGTTCGTGTCCTGGAACTCGTCCACCATGATCGAGCGGAAGCGCCAGTTCGTCTGCTCACGCACGGCCTCGTGGCGGCGCAGGAGATCCCGGGCGACGAGCTGGAGATCCTCAAAGTCGAGGGCCGATTCGCGCAGCTTCGCCTCGGCATAGGCGCGGTCGAACCCGACGAGGAGATCCTCGAGCAGGCCCCGGTCGCGGGCCGCGACCTCGTCCAGCGCGGCGCTCTCGACCGCCGTGAGGGCCTCGCCGTATGAGGCGAACCGCTCGGCCCCGGCACCGTGCACGCGCAGCTCCGACAGATCGAGCAGCCGCTCCGCGGGCGGCGGTGGGGACAGAAGCTCCACGGTGCGCTCGACGAGCACGCGACCCTCAGGGTGGTCCTCGGTCAGAGAGTGTGTCAGGGTGGCGATGTCCTGGAGCTCGGCGAGGCGCTCGGCCAGCTTCACTCCTTCACCAGCCCGGAGCTCGAGCGGCCTACCCGCGGAGCGGAGCCGCTCGAAGACCCCGATCAGCATCCGGGCGAGCCGGGCCGCCCCATACGTCGCGAGCAGCCTCACCCGGTCCGGGTCCCGGTTGCCGCAGAACTCGAGGAGAGCCGCTTCGAACGCCTCGGAGCGAAGGACGCTTGCGTGGTTCGCATCGAGAACGCGAAAGCGCGGGTCGAGGCCGGCCTCGAACGGATGGTTTCGGAGGAGACGGGAGCAGAAGCCGTGGATGGTCGAGATCCACGCGCGGTCGATTTCTCGCGCCAGATCGTGGCGCTCCAGCTCGACGAGGCGATCTCTGATCCTGCTTCGCAGCTCCCCCGCTGCCCGCTCGGTGTACGTGATCACGAGGACCGAGTCGATCGAGAGCCCGCGCTCGCAGACCGCCTTGACGAACCGCTCCACGAGCACGGTGGTCTTCCCGGTGCCCGCCCCGGCTGAGACGAAGACAACCCCTGTCTCCTCAATGGCCGCGATCTGCTCGGCATTAGGGGTCGTGGCCGTCATACGGAATCACCGAAAAACGCGCGAACGAAGCGGTGCGAAAGCCCTCCCTCGCGGAAAATCCGCAGCATCTTCCGCGGGTACGTCACGCTCGCCTCACCCGGCACATCGACCAGCGGTCACACCAGGTCGGGCAGGTACCGCCCCGTGGGTCATGCTGGACGTCGCCGGCACGCATCCGCGCGACGGCGACGCGCGCAAGCTCCTTCGCAGCCTCGACCTGGCTCCAGAAGGCCTCTTCGTCCAGGTAGTCAGCCTTCTTCAGGCCGGGAACGTCAGACTCCTTCGCATCCTCGCGGACGAGCCCGCGCGCCTCCCGAGAGCCGGCCAGGGCGCGGTAGAGGCCTCCGATCGGCTCGATGCCGACCAGGTCGCGCAGGGCAAGGATGTAGAGCGGGATCTGCAGCCTGCCCTCCGACTCGATCTGGGCCGCGGAGTGCGACGTCTTTCCGGACTTGTAGTCCTGAACGATCCCGCGTGCGCTGAACGGGTCGACATCGATCCGGTCGATCTTGCCCGACAGGGTGAAGTCGCCGAGGTCGAGGCCCCGTTGAAGCTCGACGGGCGCGCGATCGCTGCCGAAGGCAACCTCGAAGCGCCGCGGGACGAGTGGGAACGCCAGCTCGAGCTCCTGCCGGACGAAGAGCTCGAGATCGCGCGCGAGGGTTCCCTCCAGCTCGAGCAGTTCCACATCCGAGAGGTCCATGCGCACCTGGCCCGCGACAGCTTCGGCGAGGCACTCCCGCAGAAATTTGATGCCCTCGTCCAGGCGCTCGCGATCGAGCCGTTCCACTCCCATCCGCTTCGGGAGCCCGCTGTAGAACTTGTAGAGCGCCTGGTGGGCCACCTGGCCGCGAAGGCGCGGGTCCAGCTCGGCGTCGATCGTCCTCGGGTCGACGACCCGATTGAAGAGCCACATGGACGAGCAGTCTCCGAACATCTCGAGCGCGGTGACCGGATAGCGGGTCTGCTCTCGGAGCTCGGCCAGGACGGCAGGGTGGGTTAGCCTCGTCTCGCGTGAGAAGGCAGTCAGCGCCCGCTCGATCCGCCGCTCCCAGCCGTTCGCAACCGCGAGGGCACGCGCCTCGGAGTCGTCCGCCGCGGCGAGTGATGCGGTCGCTCGGAGCCGCTCCCGCTCGGTCGGCGCCCGCTCCACGTCCCACGCGAGTGCTGACAGAAGCCGCCGTCTCGTCCAGCGATCGACTTCGGCCGGCGCGAAGCGGCTCCGCACCTCTTCGTAGAAGGGGCTCGGCTCGCGAGGCCGGCCGTCGTCGGAGGCGGCCTCGCGAACGAGCGTGAGACGCTTCCAGGGTCGGGTACAGGCGGTATAGAACAGGTACCGGTCGCGGGCGAGCTGATCTGGGCGGACGAGGCGCCGGCCGCGCCCCTTCGTCTCGAGCTCGCACCGGGCGTCGTCCGAGAGAAACGGGGTCTCGGTCGCCCGTCGCGGGAAGGTGCCTTCCTCGAGCCCGAGCAGGAAGACGGCCGCGAATCGGCGTGTCCGAACACGAAGAAGGTCGAGGACGGCGACGTAACCAGGATCGCGCGCACCGGGAAGCCGGACGGACGCGTGCTCGAGGGCCGAAACGACCGCTTCACGGGAGACTGGCTCCGTGAGCCGCGCCCACCCCTCGAGCCCGGAGGTGACGTCACCGACAGACTCGTAGGCGCGGAGATCGAGGTGGGTTTCCGTTGCGGTGGGCGGAGACTCGAGCCCGTACGCGGCGCGCAACATCGTCTGCGCGAGAGCCTGCACCGCGGCGCCGGGGTCCTCGGCAGCCCGTAGGTCGGCAAGTGCCGGAATCGCATGACCCAGCACCCGCAGCGCCTCCTCCTCCACCCGCGTGGCCTCCGAGACGGCGCGACCGCGCAGCCGCCCCTCCACGAAGTCGGCCCGTGTCCGCGGCAGGCCTGAATAGGGCGAGCGGAGGAAGGAGAAGAGATCGCGCCGGGAGCCCGCGAGCCACGCGAAGCGAAGAAGTCCGATGAGGGCGTGCCCGAAAGCTGTCTTCGGAAGCGACACGCGACTCTCGATCGCGTAGGGGACTCCGAGCGACCCGAAGGCGGTTTCGAGCGGTGCCCGGTAGCGCTCGACGCTAGGACAGACGACCGCGATCTCCTCGGCGGGAAGCCCGGAGCGCAGGAGCGCCAGGATCTCGTCACCCACGAGCTCGAGCCCCCCGCGGGAGCCTGCCGCCTCGAGGAAGCGCACGGCACCGTCGAGCGGCGGGGGCTCGGGGCTGGTCTCCTCGAAGAGCGTGTTGGCGAGATGCGCGAGTGCCGGTGCGTCGTACCAGTCCTGCGGTCCCAGCTCCTCGATCCGGTCACCCGAGAGAGCGGCCAGATCGGTCGCCGTCCGCTGAAGCGACGCGAAGACCGGCCGACCCGCCGCGTAGGGAAGCGAGACGGTCACCTCCGTCCGGCCCGCGAGCGCCTCGAGAAGCTTCCACTGGGCGCCTGTCAGGTCCTCGAAGCCGTAGGCGAAGAGCGGCTCCCCGCCCCAGGCCGAAAGCTCGCCTGCAATGAGGTCCGCGGCTCGTCCGCGCTCGAGGTCGGCATCGGAGAGCCCGAGGCGGTCGAGTTCGCTCCGGTAGGAGGCGTAGAGCCGCGCGAGGTCTCCGTCGACGTCGTTCGGACCGAGCAGACCCGATTCGAGATCGGCGATTGCGTCCCCGAGCGCGTCCGCAAACCCCGGAAACCGCGCGGATGCGGAGAGACCGTTCAGCGACGCTCCGGCGACCACGCGGGAGAGGAGAAGCGAGCGCTGGACGGACGTCAGCTGCGGCTTCCGACCGTCGACGCCGCTTGCGAGAATGCGCCGGAAGAGGTCGTCGAACGTCCCGATCCAGCCTCCGAAGAGGCCCGCGGACCGGGTCA
>Ga0307317_10000318_pt1 | contig 13946 bp, 12 predicted proteins | sample ER_DNA_357_FD_194498 | JGI IMG/M metagenome (GOLD analysis project Ga0307317, IMG submission 194498) | Bulk soil microbial communities from the East River watershed near Crested Butte, Colorado, United States - ER_DNA_357 | ecosystem: Environmental > Terrestrial > Soil > Floodplain | place...
GATCGAGGTGCACGGCGATGGCACGCAGACGCGCTCGTTCTGCCACGTCGCGGACACGATCCGCGCGCTCGCAGGGCTGATGGACGCGCGCGAGCTCTCCGGCGAGATCTTCAACGTCGGCTCTTCCGAGCGGGTGCGCATCGTCGACCTCGCCGAGCGCATCAAGGCGGCCACCGGGAGCGCCTCGGAGATCGTCTACGTCCCATACGACCAGGTCTACGACCAAGGAATCGAGGACACGCTTCACCGCGAGCCGGCGATCGGGAAGATCCGCGAGGCGATCGGCTGGAGCCCTGAGCGGAACCTCGACGGCATCCTCGCCGACGTGATCGCAGAGCACCGGGCATCGGTCACGGCCTAGCCCTATAACTAGGTCGATGCGCGTCTCCATCTTCGGGCTGGGGTACGTCGGCACGGTCTGCGCCGCCTGTCTGGCGCGGTTCGGGCACGACGTCGTCGGCGTGGACCTGAACGAGGACAAGAACGCCCAGATCTCCGCCGGCCGCAGCCCGATCGTCGAGCCCGGGCTCGAAGAGCTGATCGGCGAGGCGGTCGAGGCCGGGCGGCTCTCGGCGACCTCCGACCACGAGCAGGCCGTCGCGGGGTCCGAGCTCTCGCTGATCTGCGTGGGGACGCCGAGCCGCGCGAACGGCAGTCTCGACACGAGCCACGTCGACCACGTCGCGCAGACGATCGGCGCGGCCCTGCGGGACAGCGACGAGCGGCACACGGTGGTCGTCCGCAGCACGCTCCTTCCCGGGTCGACGCTCGGGCTCGTGCGGCCGGCGCTCGAGGAGGCGTCCGGCAAGCGCTGCGGCGAGGAGCTCGGGCTCGCCTACAACCCGGAGTTCCTGCGCGAGGGCTCGGCGGTCGCGGACTTCCGCGATCCGCCGTACACGCTCGTGGGCGGGCTCGACGAGGAGAGCGCCCGAACGGCCGGTCAGCTCTACGACAGCATCGACTCGCCGCTGCACCTGGTCACGATCCCGGAAGCGGAGATGGCCAAGTACGCGGCCAACGCCTTCCACGCGGCGAAAATCGTCTTCGCCAACGAGATCGCCAGCTTCAGTCACGCGGCCGGCGTGGACGGCCGGCGCGTGATGGAGCTCCTGGTGCAGGACTCGCGACTGAACATCTCGCCCGCCTACCTGAGGCCCGGCTTCGCCTACGGCGGCTCGTGCCTGCCGAAGGACGTGCGCGCACTGCTCTACGCCGCCCGCCAGAGCGATGTCGAGCTGCCGCTGCTGCGCAGCCTTCCGGAGAGCAACGAGCTGCAGCTCCGCCGTGGGCTCGAGCTCGTCCTGGCCGGACCGGGCAAACGGGTGGGCGTGCTCGGCCTGAGCTTCAAGGCCGGCACCGACGACCTGCGCGAGAGCCCGGTCGTCCAGCTCGTCGAGGCGCTCGTGGGCAAGGGCTACGAGGTGTGCATCTACGACGGCAACGTCAACCTGGCGCGCCTGCTGGGCACGAACCGCGAGTACATCGAGTCCGTCGTGCCGCACCTCGCCGAGCTGATGGTCGACGACCCGCGCAGACTCCTCGACTCGTCCGACACGATCGTCGTCGGCAACGACAGCCCCGAGTTCGCCGACCTGCTGGCCGGGGGAAACGGTGCGGCCGTGATCGACCTCGTCGGGCTCGCGCTGACGGACAGCCAGCGCGAGGCGCTCGGGGAGCGGTACCGCGGGATCGCGTGGTGAGTCCTTTGCGCGTGCTCGTGATCAGCCAGCTGTTCGCGCCCGAGATGGGAGCGCTGCCCAACCGTCTCGCCCCGCTGACGCGACACCTCGGCGCGCACGGGCACGAGGTCTTCGTCGCCACCGGGATGCCGAACTACCCGAAGGGCGAGGTCTTTCCCGCCTACCGCGGCAAGCGGTTCGCGCGCGAGGAGCTCGAGGGGGCGACCGTGCTGCGGACCGCGTACTTCACGACCGCCCGGAACGTCTCGAAGCCGGCGCAGCTGCTCAGCTACCTGAGCTTCCTGCCGGCCGTGCTCCACAGCGGCTGGCGGGCGGGCCGCGTGGACGTCGTCTTCGTCACCTCGCCGCCGATCTTTCCCGCCCTGCCCGCGATCCTGCTGGCGAAGCTGCGGCGGGCGAAGCTCGTGGTCGACCTGCGTGACCTCTGGCCCGACGAGGTCGTCGCGGTCGGCGCGGCTCGCGAGGGCTCGCTCCCGATCCGGCTCCTCCGCCGGATCGAGCGGCTGATGTACCGCTCGGCCGACCTGGTCACCTGCACCACCCCCGCTTTCGCCGAGACCGTCGGCAAGCGCGGCGTCGGCCCGGAGAAGAGCCGGCTGCTGCCGAACGGCGCCGACCTCGAGCTCTTCCGGCCGCTGCCCCGCGAAAACGACATCGCGGCGCCCTACGCCTTTGGCGACCGGCTCGTCGTCATGTATTCCGGCCTGCTCGGGATCAAGCACGGCCTCGAGACCGTGATCGACGCGGCGGCGCTCCTTCGCGACCGCGAGGACGTGGTCTTCTTCATCCGCGGTGAGGGGCCGCGCCGGGAGACGCTCGAGGCCCAGGCGCGCGAGCTCGGGCTCCGGAACGTGATCTTCGGCGGTGAGCGCCCGATCGAGGAGGTGCCCTACCTGCTCGCGCGCGCGGATGTGTGTGTGACCACGCTGCTGCCCGACCCGTACCTGGAGAAGATCGTCTCGGTGAAGATCTTCGAGTACCTCGCCTGCGAGAAGCCGGTCGTCGGCGCCCTCCGAGGCGAGGGCGCGCGCGTGATCGAGGAGTCCGGCGGCGGTATCGCCATCGCTCCGGCGGACGCGCGCGCAATGGCCGGCGCGATCCGCGAGCTGCTGGACGCGCCCGAGCGCCGCGCGGAGATGGGCCGGGCCGGCCGCCACTACATCGAGGAGCACCACTCGCGCGCCGTGATCGCCGCCCAGCTCGAGGAGATGCTCGGAGAGGTGACGTCGGGCCTCCCGCACGGGCCCGCGACGGCCGGCGCGTGAAGCTCGTCTACGTGACGTCGAGCCTGCCTCACGGGCCGCTCGAGGCGTTTCTGCTCCCGGAGATCGCGGCGCTCGAGCGCCGCGGCCACGAAGTCTGTACCCGCGCGGAGAACGGATCCATGCCGACGCCGACCGCCACCGCGAGCGAACGGTCAGCGAGCCGCTGGTCTCGCGCTCGGTCGCAGCCGCGGCGGCACGCGCGCTGCCGCGCTCGCTTCCCGCCCTCGGGCGAACCTTGCGGACACGCCCCCGGCTGGCCGTCAAGAACCTCGCCGTCCACCCGAAGGCGCTCTGGCTGGCGCGGCTCGTGCGGGAGCTCGGCACAGAACATGTCCACGCGCACTGGGCCGCGGCCAGCGCGACGCTGGCGATGGTGGCCGCCGAGCAGGCACGCGTGCCCTGGAGCCTGACGGCGCACCGCTGGGACATCCGTGAGGACAACCTCCTGCGGACGAAGGCGAGCTCGGCCTGCTTCGTCCGGGCGATCAGCGAGGCGGGCGCCCGGGAGCTGGAGGAGCGCGTCGGGGTCGAGGGCTGGCGCCCGGTAATGCTGCGGATGGGCGTCGAGCTCCCATCCGGCCGGGCGACACCGCGCGAAGGTGGCGAGCTCCGGCTCGTAACGCCGGCGAACCTGCTCCCGGTCAAGGGTCACCGCTACCTGTTCGAGGCGCTGGCGCAGCTCGAAGGCGTCTCGCTCGACGTGGCCGGCGAAGGGTCGCTGCGCTCCGAGCTGGAGCGCCGCGCGAAGGGGCTCCCGGTCGAGTTCCTCGGGGCGATTCCGCATCCGGAGCTGCTCGAGAGCCTCACGGGCGGCCGCTGGGACGCCGTCGTCCTGCCAAGCGTGCCGACGCCGGAAGGCGACCGCGAAGGCGTGCCGGTCTCGCTGATCGAGGCGATGGCGGCAGGCGTGCCGGTCGTCTCGACGTCCTGCGGCGCGATCCCCGAGCTCGTCACCGAGGGCACGGGCCTGCTGGTCCCGCCCGCCGACCCGGCGCAGCTGGCGGACGCCTTGCAGCGGCTACGCGACCCCGAGCTGCGGCAGCGGTTGTCGGCGGCGGGCCGCAACCGGGTCGAGACCGAGTTCGACGTCGAGCGGGTCGCCGCCCGTCTCGGCGAGCTGTTCGCCGCGTGCTAGTCCCGAGCCCAGCCATGCTCCGAGCGCCCCGGCCGCACGACGCGCTTGAGCGCCCGCCGCGGCCGGTCGAGCACGCGGAGGGCGGCGCTCGAGCGCAGGGCCAGCTTGAGCCGGAAGCTGACCGGGCCATCGCTTCGCCAGATTCCCACCCGCGGCCACGAGAGCACGGATGCCTCGCCGTAGCTCTCGAGCAGCGTGCAGGCCGCCTCGTAGCCCGCGGCGCCTGCGGCCGCGATCACGCGGTCGTCGACCTCGCCGAACGGATAGGCGAAGGAGCGGCACGGCTCCCCGAGTTCGTCCGCGAGCCGCTCGCGCGACCCCTCCAGCTCGTCGGCCAGCGCCGTGTCGTCCAGCCTGACGAGGCGCGGGTGCGAGCGGGTGTGCGAGCCGATCTCCCAGCCCTCGCTCCGCAACCGGCGCAGCTCGTCCCAGCCGAGCGGCACCAGCTCCTGCTCGTGCGGGCCGCCCTGCCACTCCTCGAGCCCGGGCCATCGCATCGGCGCGCCGGAGCCCACGTAGTCGGTCGGCACGAAGACCGTCGCAGGCAGGCCGAGCTCCGCGAGCACCGGCTGCGCGCGCTCGAGCACCGAGCGGACGCCGTCGTCGAAGGTGACCGCGAGCGTCCTACCCTGCGGAGACGCGGTGACGGCCTCGGTGAACGTCGCGCCCCGGTAGCCGCGGCCCACGAGCAGGCGCAACTGCTCCTCGAAGCGTTCGGGCGTGACGGCGATCTGGGCCGGCCAGTCCGGGCTGACCGCGTGGTAGCAGAGGACGACGACGTCGTTCATGCGACGAAACTACCGGCGTGAGGAAGCTGCGAGTCGTCACGCTGGTCGACCGGCCGACCGTCACCGGGGGCGCGGAGCGGCTGGCCGTCCAGGTCGCGACCCGCCTGGACCGCGAGCGGTTCGAGAGCATCCTCTGCGCCTCCCGCCGAACGGAAGAGCCGCTGCTCGACCAGGAGCTCGCCGAGGCCGGCGTCGAGGTGCTGGCGCTCAACCGCGGCTCGCGGCTCGACTTGCGCGCCTGGCGGCCGCTGCTGCACCGCCTGCAGGACGGCGTCGACGTCGTCCACGCGCACATGTTCGGCTCGAACGTCTGGGGCACGGTCCTTGGACGCCTCTCGCATGTGCCGGTCGTGGTTGCCCACGAACACACGTGGTCGTTTCAGGGCCAGGCGTGGCGCCGGTTCCTCGACCGCGAGCTCGTCGGCCGCTTCGCCGACGCCTTCGTGGCCGTGTCCGGCGAGGATCGGCGGAAGATGATCGAGGTCGAGGGCGTCGATCCGGACAAGATACGGCTGATCGCGAACGGCATCCCCGACCCGCCCGGTGGCTCCGGCGACGCGGTTCGCAAGGAACTTGGCATCCCGGCCTCTGCGCCCGTGATCGGCGTGGTCTGCGAGCTGCGGGCCCAGAAGGCGCTCGAAGTCCTGTTCGAGGCCGCGGTGCTGCTGCGCGAGGAGTTCCCAGAGCTGGCGGTGCTGGTCGCCGGGGACGGGCCGGAGCGCGAGCGGCTTGAGACGGAGATCGGTCGCCTCCAAGCCGAGGAGACGGTCCGCCTGCTCGGCATTCGCAGGGACGTGCCCGCGCTGCTCGACGCGCTTGACGTCGCCGTGCTCTCTTCGGATTACGAGGGGAGCCCGCTCTCGGTGATGGAGTACATGGCGGCCGGCAAGCCGGTCGTCTCGACCCGCGTCGGTGGCGTCCCCGAGCTGATCGAGGAAGGGCGCCAGGGCCTGCTCGTCGAGCCCCGCTCGCCCGAGGCGCTGGCCTCGGCGGTCGGGCGGCTGCTCCGCGACCCCGACGAGGCGCGCAAGCTCGGCGAGGCCGGCCGCGAGCGCCAGCAGCGCGAGTACTCGCTCGACGCGATGGTGCGCCGGATCGAGCAGCTGTACGAAGAGCTCTGGCTCGCGAGCCCACGGCGGACCGCGTGACGCCGCGCCTGCTCGGCGCAGCGCTCGAGCCGCTGGCTGACTATCACGAGCAGCGCACCCGCACCTCCCGCCTGTTCGTCGAGCTCGAGCGCCTCTTCCCGATCGCCGGCTTCGTCCGCCCGGTCCTGCGCGGGCCCGCGGACTGGGCGATCAAGGCGCGCGCGTTTCACCCACAGCGCGACGCGTGGCGCGGGCGCGCCTGGCTCTCGCCCAAGGCGTTTCGCCTCCGCACCGAGCTGGCCGGCCGGGAGCTGTCCCGGCGTGAGGGCGATTACGACGTGGTGCTCCAGTTGCAGACGCTCTTCGCGCCCGGCGAGCCCTCGGCACATCCCTACGCGGTCTACACCGACAACACGTACACGCTCACTCGCCGGCACTACCCGGCCTGGGCGCCGCTCGGCGAGGCCGCGGCCCGCGAATGGATCGAGCTCGAGCAGGCGACCTGCCGGAACGCGGCCGTCGTCTTCGCAATGAGCGAGTGGGCGCGGCGCGCGGTCGTCGACGACTACGGCTGCGATCCCGAGCGCGTCGTCTCCGTCGGCGCGGGCTCGAACCTGGTCGCCGAGGTGGCCGGCAAGGGCTACTCCCCTCCGGTTGCGCTCTTCGTCGGCAACAAGTACGAGCTGAAGGGCGTCCCGACGCTGCTGCGGGCCTGGGAGCTCGTCCGACGTGAGCTGCCCCAAGCGCGGCTCCGGGTCGTCGGCCTCGACTCGCGTGGCCAGGTCCCGGGTGTCGAATGGCTCGGCTGGGTGACCCACCGCGCCGTACTCGAGCGGGAGTACGCGCAAGCGTCGGTGTTCGTGCTGCCGTCGCGCTTCGAGGCCTTCGCGACCGCGCTGCTGGAGGCGATGGGCAGCGGGCTGCCCTGCGTCGCGACCGCCGTCGGAGGGTCGCCCGAGATCGTCACCGAGGGCGAGACGGGTCTGCTCGTGCCTCCGGACGACGCCGAAGCGCTAGCGGCTGCGCTGTCGCAGCTACTGAGCGACCCCACGCGCGCCGAGCGGCTCGGCCGGGCCGGGCACGCCCGTGTGCTGGAGCGCCTGAACTGGAGGGCGGTCGCCGAGCGCATGGCGCCGTACCTCGGAGCGGCTAGCTCCTCCGGTCCGCCAGCCAGGCCCTGACGGCCCGGACATCCGCGGCAGTCAGCTCCCGCAGGAGGAAGAGCACGGCGAGGTAGGCCGCCACGGCAGTGAGGCCGCCGACCACCCAGTCCACGGGTGAGAGGTCGGAGGTGCCAAACAGGAGGAGGACGCCTGCCATCGCCGCCGCGGCGACGAGCGAGCGCACCAGCGAGAGGCCGAGCGGCCGGAGCGGGAAGTGGAGGGCACGCGCGCAGATAACGAGGTGGCCGGGCACGTACAGCAGGAGCGCGAGGTCGGTCCCGATCGCCCCGGCCACGATCCCGATGCGCGGGATGAAGACGAGGTCGAAGACGAGGTTGATCGCGACGGCCGCGAGCGCGATCGGCAAGCGCTTCCGCGCGTGACCCAGGTAGTTCGCGGCCGGCGACAGCAGCGTCCCCACGGCCGCGAGGAAGACGTAGGGAGCGAATGCGCGCAGGACGTTGGCGGACGGCTCGTAGGCCGCGCCGAGCAGCAGGTCGATGATCGGCTCTGCCCAGACGAGGAGGGGCGCGAGCAGCGCCGCGTAGCCGACGAGCAGGAGGCGAAGGGCGAATGAGAACGAGCGGGTGTCCGAGCCGTGCTCGGCGTGGGCTGCGATGCGCGGCGCGACGCTCGTCGACACGATCCCGGCCGGGTAGTGCATGAAGACGGTGAGGCCGAAGGCGGCCTGGAAGAGCCCCACCGAGGCGGCCGGGAGGAAGGCGCCGATCAGGAGCGCGTCGAGCTGGTCGAAGAACAGGTAGGCGCCCTCGACGAGCGCGAGCGCCCCGGCGTAGGACGCGATCTGGCGCGCCCGGCCCTTGCCGGTGGCGACCGACAACGCGCTGCGGCCGAACAATCTCGCGATCAGGATCGAGCCCATGAGCGCTCCGAGCCCGTAGCCGATCGCGCGCCCGAACGCGGCTCCGGTGGCTCCTGCCCCGAGCGAGATCAGGGTGATGGCGGCGACGAGAAACCCCGCGCTCTGGGCAAACGTCATCAGGAAGCCGACCGGCAACCGGCCCTGCGCGATCAGGGCGGCTCCGTAGATCTGCATCAGGCTGCTGCCGATCAGCGCGAGCGCGACCCCGCGCAGGGGCCAGGCCAGGCTCGGCTCGTTGTAGAGCGCGGCCACCTCGCCCGCGAGGAGGAAGAGCCCGAGGCCGAGCACGCACGAGATGACGAGCTTGAGGCGAAGCGCATCGGCGACGTAGTCAGCGATCGCGCGACGGTCTCCGCGGTGCTCGGCGATGAAGCGCCCCGCCGACGAGCTGATGCCGAAGTCCATCGGAAGTGCGAACAGCGCGCCGACGGCGAGCGCCAGCGTGTAGTAGCCGTACCCCTCGGGCGACAGGGCCCGGACGAGGTAGAGCGTGAGGACGACCGTGAACGTCGCCGTGAGGATCGTGTTCGCGGTCGCGAAGATCGTGTTGCGAGTGATGCTGTCGGTGAGGACGCGCTCCTCTGCGTCGGGCGTGCCCGCAGATCCCTCGACACAGGTCAGCGCAACCGCCTCCGCACGCAACTGCATCGTAGGCGACCGCCCGGAGGCGTCCCTACAGTTAGCCGGTGGCCGAGCGCGCGACCTTTCACACGATCGCGAACGCGCGCTACTTCCAGGGCCTCGTCGCCCTGCTCAACTCCCTGCGGTTGACGGGCCACGACCAGGAGCTGAAGGTGCTCGACCTCGGCCTCACTCCACAGCAACGGGAGCGCCTCGCCGACCACGTGACGCTCGTCCAGCTCCCGGACGAGCTCGGCCACCCCGTCTTCATGAAGCCGTACGCGCATCGGCTCTCGCCGACGGGCACGGTCGTGATCATCGACTGCGACATGATCGTCACGGCGTCCCTCGACGAGCCCCTCGCCGACGCGGCCGCCGGAAAGATCGCCGTCTTCAGCGATCACGAGTCCACGCGCGACCGCTGGTTCGCGGAATGGGAGACGGAGTTTCAGCTCTCAGGCCCTCCGCGGCGCCAGGAGTACGTGAACGCCGGCTTCGTCGCGGTCTCGCAGGAGCACTGGCCGGGGTTCCTCAGTCGCTGGGCCGCGGCCTGTGAGCTGCTGCAGGCCGACCGCTATGCCGTCCTGCCGCCGTTCCTGCCCCGACGCGCCGCGATGGACCGGGAGCCGTCCTGGGCCGGCGACCAGGATGCCCTCAACGCGATCCTGATGGCCGAGCTGACGCAGGAGTCGCTGGCGATCCGCCCGCACACTCAGCAGCCGGATTGGCTCGACGAGGTCGAGGTCGTGGACGAGCGGACGCTCGCGTGTCGGTATCGCGGGGACCCCACGCTGATCCTGCACCTGTCCCTCGCGCCCAAGCCCTGGGAGCCGACGGGCTGGCGTCGGACCAAGCGGAACGCGTACGTGCGGCTTCTGTCCCGCGTCTTGCTCGCCGAGGACGTCGCCGTGCGGCTCGATCCCGCCGAGCTGCCGCTCTGGCTGCGAGACACCCGGCAGGGCCGACTCACGCTGGCCGCGCTCGACGGGCGCCGTCGGACGCTGGACGCGCTCGAGCGGGTGCTGCGCGGCGGCTCGCAGCGGCTGCCGGCGACGGTGCGAAAGCCCTTGCTCGGCCTCAGGGACCGGCTTTCGCAACGCGGCTGATACAACCCTCGGCGTGAGCGAAGCGCCGCCCAGAGTCGACATCGGGATGCCGACCCGCGGAGCGGCCCCGTACCTCGACGAGGCGATCGAGTCGGTGCTCGGCCAGACATACGGCAACTGGAGCCTGTTCGTCTCCGAGAACGGGCCCGGTGAGCTCGAGGAACGGCTGAGGCCGTATCTCGGCGACCCGAGGATCCGCTTCAGCCCGACCGGCGAGGACCTGGGCGCGGCGCGCAACCACACGCGCCTGCTCGAGGCCGGCAACGCTCCGTACGTGGCGATCCTGCACGACGACGACCGCTGGGGCCCCGAGTGGCTCGAGCGCCGCGTCGACTTCCTCGAACGACACCCGGAGTGCGGCTTCGTCTTCGGTGGCAACCGGGAGATCGACGAGGAGTCACGGGAGACGGTGAGCTCGGAGCTCGTGCTGGCCGAGGGCGTCCACCGGCCGGAGGAGGTCGTGCCACTGCTCCTGGTGCACAACATCATCGGCATCCCCACCGTGCTCGCGCGGCGCAGCGCCTACGAGGCGGTCGGGCCCGAGTTCACCGAGGAGACGGTGTCGTTCGACTACGAGATGTGGCTGCGGCTGGCGCTTCGCTTCCCCGTTGGATACCTGGCCGTTCGCGATGCGGACTACAGAGTCCACAGCAGCCAAGTGACGATGACGAACCGCAAGCGCGGCGAGGATCAGGTCCGGCTCGTCGAGCGGATCCGCTCGCTCGTCGCAGAAGCGCCCGCGATCGAGGCCGATGACCGCCTGCTGCGGCGGCGCCTCGCGAGGGCGCACCTGTCGGCGGCGCTCGACGCCGTGCAGGGGCCGGACCGCCCTGGCGCGCGGCGGCACCTACAAGCCGCCCTGAAGGAGTACCCGCCTTCCGCGCTCGACCCGCGCACGGCCGCCGTCGTCGCCGGGTTCGTGCTCGGCCGGCGGGGTCGCCGCGCGCTCGACCGGGCGCGCTACCTCGTCCTGCGCAAGGGCCTGCGCGTGCACCTGCGACGTTGACTCGACCGGGCGCGTGACGAGAATGCGTCGGAGGATGTCGCGGTGAAGGTGGTGATCCTGGCGGGCGGGTACGGCACGCGCATCTCCGAGGAGAGCGCCGTGCGGCCGAAGCCCATGGTCGAGATCGGCGGGATGCCGATCATCTGGCACATCATGAAGATCTACTCGGCCCAGGGCCTGAACGAGTTCGTGATCTGCCTCGGCTACAAGGGCCATGTGATCAAGGAGTTCTTCTCGAGCTACTTCCTGCGCGTCAGCGACGTCACGTACAACCTGCGCGAGAACACGATGACCGCGCTCTCGAGCGAGGTCGAGCCGTGGACGGTGACGCTCGTCGACACCGGTGACGCCACGATGACCGGCGGTCGGATCAAGCGCGTCGGGGAGCACGTCGGCGGCGAGACGTTCTGCATGACCTACGGCGACTGCCTCGCCGCCCTGGACGTGCAGGCGCTGCTCGCCTTCCACCGCGATCAAGAGGTGCTGGCGACCCTGACCGCCGTGCAGCCCCCGGGCCGCTTCGGCGCGATCGCGATCGCCGAGGACGAGACCAAGATCTCGACCTTCGAGGAGAAGCCGGAGGGCGACGGCGCCTGGATCAACGGCGGCTTCTTCGTGCTCGAGCCGCAGGTGCTCGACTACATCGCGGGCGACGAGACCGTGTGGGAGCGCGAGCCGATGGAGACCCTCGCCCGCGATGGCAACCTGGCCGCGTACAAGCACCGCGCCTACTGGCAGAACATGGACAGCCTGCGCGACAAGATCGTGCTCGAGGACCAGTGGGAATCCGGCAGCCCGGCGTGGAAGATCTGGTAGCCGTGAGAATCCTCGTCACCGGGAACATGGGGTACGTCGGCCCGGTCGTGGTCGAGCACCTGCGCGAGTCCCGGTCGGCCGGAACCGAGTTGACCGGGCTGGACACGGGCTTCTTCGCGCACTGCCTGACTGGCACCTCGCAGCTTCCCGAGCTGCGCCTCGACTGCCAGTGGTTCGGCGACGTGCGCCACCCGCCCGCCGGGTCGCTCGACGGCGTCGACTCGGTCGTGCACCTGGCGGGCGTGTCGAACGACCCGATCGGGACGACGTACGAGGAGGCGACCTTCGACGTCAACCATCGCGCCACCGTCGAGCTCGCGCGCACAGCCAAGGACGCGGGCGCGCGCAGCTTCGTCTTCGCCTCCTCCTGCAGCGTCTACGGCCTGGCCGAGGAAGGGCTACGCACCGAGGAGTCGGAGACCGGGCCGCTGACCGCCTACGCCAAGTCGAAGCTACGCGCCGAGGAAGGCCTCGCCGAGCTGGCGGACGACTCCTTCGCCGTCACGAGCCTGCGCTTCGCCACCGCTTGCGGGATGAGCGACCGCCTGCGGCTCGACCTCGTCCTGAACGACTTCGTCGCCGGCGCGCACGCCTTCCGCGAGATCACGCTGCTGAGCGACGGGACGCCATGGCGTCCGTTGATCCACGTTCGCGACATGGCGCGGGCGATCGACTGGGCGGTCGACCGGCCTGCCGGCAACGGCGGAGCGTTCCTCGCGCTCAACACCGGGTCGGACGAGTGGAATTACCAGATCCGGCAGCTGGCAGAGGCGGTGGCCGAGATCGTGCCCGGCGTCGAGGTCAGCGTGCGCGAGGACGCCGCGCCCGACGCGCGCTCGTACAAGGTCGGCTTCGGCCGCTTCCGCGAGCTCGCTCCCGAGCACCAGCCCCGGGTGGGGCTGGGCGAGGCGATCGAGGACCTCGCGGCCGGCCTCGAGCGGATGCAGTTCGCCGACCCGGACTTCCGCAACTCCGAGCTCGTCCGCCTGCGCGTGCTCGACGACCTGCGCGAGGCGGGGCTCGTCAACGGCGCGCTCGAGTGGGCTCCGGCGGGCGAGCCGGTCGCGCGTGGCTGACTGCCGCTTCTGCGCCGCCCCGCTGCGGTTGACGTTCGCCGACCTGGCCACCTCGCCGCTCGCGAACTCGTTCCTCAGCGAGGAGCAGCTGCAGCAAGGCGAGACCTTCTACCCCTTGCATGCCTACGTCTGCGAGCAGTGCTTCCTCGTCCAGCTCGAGGAGTTCGAGACGCCGGCAGGGATCTTCTCCGACTACGTCTACTTCTCATCCGTCTCCACGAGCTGGGTCGAGCACGCGCGCGCGTACGTGGAGGCAGCGATCCCGCGCTTCGGGCTCGGCCCCGAGAGCTCGGTCGTGGAGATCGCCAGCAACGACGGCTACCTGCTGCAGTGGTTCGTGCAGGCCGGGGTGCCGGTGCTCGGGATCGAGCCGGCCGCGAACGTGGCCGCGGTCGCCGAGGAGCAAGGCATCCCCTCACTGGTCGAGTTCTTCGGCAGGGAGCTCGCCACGCGCCTCGCCGACGAGCGCCCGCGGCCGGACCTGATCATCGGCAACAACGTGCTCGCCCACGTGCCGGACATCAATGACTTCGTCGGAGGCCTCGGCATCCTGCTCGCGCCGGGCGGGACGATCAACATCGAGTTCCCGCACCTGCTGCGCCTGATCGAGGAGACGCAGTTCGACACGATCTACCACGAGCACTTCTCGTACCTCTCGCTGGTGGCGGTCGACCAGGTCTTCGGCGCGCACGGGCTGCGGCTCTACGACGTCGAGGAACTGCCGACCCACGGGGGGTCGCTGCGCATCTACGCCTGCCACCAAGACGCGCCGCACGAGATGAGCGAGCGGCTCGCGGAGCTGCGCGAGCGAGAGGACGCCTCCGGCCTGCGCGAGCTCGAGACCTACACCTCGTTCGGCGAGCGCGTGCGGGCGCTGAAGCTCGAGCTGCTGGGCTTCTTGCTCGAGGCGCGCGCCGAGGGCAAGAGCGTCGCGGCCTACGGCGCGGCGGCCAAGGGCGTGACGATGGTGAACTACTGCGGGGTGCGCTCCGACCTCGTCGAGTACGTCGCCGACCGCAGCGAGCACAAGCAGGGCCTCTTCATGCCCGGCAGCCGGATCCCGGTGCACCCGCCGGAGCGACTCGACGAGACGAAGCCGGACTACGTCCTGATCCTGGCCTGGAACCTGAAGGACGAGATCATGAGCCAGCTGGCCCACCTGCGGAAGAGCGGCACGCGCTTCGTCACGCCCGTCCCGCACGTCGAGGTGCACGCATGAAGGCCGCGCTCGTGACCGGGGCTTCCAGCGGGATCGGGCAGGCCGTCGCCCGCGCGCTGGCGGCCGACGGCTACGGCGTC
>Ga0307317_10000322_pt1 | contig 13897 bp, 15 predicted proteins | sample ER_DNA_357_FD_194498 | JGI IMG/M metagenome (GOLD analysis project Ga0307317, IMG submission 194498) | Bulk soil microbial communities from the East River watershed near Crested Butte, Colorado, United States - ER_DNA_357 | ecosystem: Environmental > Terrestrial > Soil > Floodplain | place...
CGACGACATTCGTCCGAACCGTCGGAGCGGCTGGTCGCTTGTACCGCCTCGGCGGCGACGAATTCGCGGTCGTTCTCCCACGGTCCACTACGGAAGAGGCAGTCCGGCTCACAGAGGCTGTCCACCAGGCCTCCGGAGCTGATCGTGATGGTCTCCGGCTCGATTTCTCTGCGGGCATCGCATGGCATGAGCAGGGGCTGAAGAAGGACGAGCTCATCCGCCGCGCGGACCTCGCGCTCATCGAGGCAAAGCGGATCCGCCAACGCGCCCTCGTCTACTCCCCGGTGCTGGAAGTCGCAGCTGTTGCAGAGCCGGAAGAGTTCCGCCACGTCCAGGTCCTTGCGAATGCCCTTGCCCGCGCCGTGGATACCAAAGATGCGTACACCAACAGTCATTGTGAGACTGTCGCCGGGCTCTGTGCGCTCATGGCAGCCGAGCTTGGTTTCGATCAACAGCACGTGTTCAAGCTGCGTCTGGCCGGCTTGCTCCATGACGTCGGGAAGATCGGCGTCCCGGACTCGATCCTCCAAAAGCCGGGTCCCCTGACCGAGGACGAGTACGCCGTTATGAAGACGCACCCCGCTTTGGGTGCCCACATCCTCAGTGCAGCCGAACGAAGAGCGGAGGCGAACTGGGTGTTGCGCCATCACGAGCGCCCGGATGGAAAGGGCTATCCAAACGGACTCAGCGACGTGCCGCTCGAGGCCGCCATCATCGCGGTTGCGGATGCGTTCGAAGCGATGATCTCGCAGCGCCCGTATCGCGAACCGAGGCCCGTCGAGGAAGCGCTCGAAGAGCTCTCACGCTGCTCGGGGACGCAGTTCGATGCGCGATGCGTGGCTGCGCTGGAGCGCGTGCTGGGACGGTCAGGACGGACAGCGGGCCCCCCGCAGGTGGATCAAGGCAAGCGGCCAGTTCCGCTCGGCGCTGCCGCCGCGTAACAACGCCCTGCTTCTGAGCACCGAGCTCCGAGAGTGTGGACACTGAGGCAATTCGAAGCGACGACACCCAGATCTTCTACCGGACTCGCGTCCTGGCAGATCCGAGCGAGGTAGGCGCTCTGGTCGATGATCTCGTCGACTCGTAGCTGACTGCAAATCGGCGAAAGAGCAAGGAAAGCTCGAGGCAATCCCAGCGAATCGGTCGTCGGCTACGACTCTGGCGGAGCTCCTGAGCCGGCGACGAGGCTTCGAGCGGGCGGGCGGCCGCCCGCTCTCCGCGCAAGCACCTCCGCGCCGTCGTCGCTCGGCTGCTCGGCTGCTCGGGCGGAAGGGTTAGCGCATCGAAGGGAAGACCTCGTATGTCGGCCACGTCTAGCGAGCATGAGCAAGAGGGTGATCCGACGTTTCCTCGATGGACTCGCTCTACTGGGTGCTGCCACCGTGCTTTGCAGTTTTGCCAGAGCTGTTGAGACGAACAATCGGAGTGGTTGGAGCTGGTAGCCCCTCCGCATTCCGTTTGGCGTGGAAGCGTCTGGAGTAGGCGCCGGCGCGACGTCGAGCTTGCCTGTGAGGCATTTGTCCGTTGAGCGCACGGTGAACTCAGGATGAGCGCTCATTTTCATTAGATTTTGGCCTCGGGGCGAGCGCGGGGTGCTTGATCTGGACTCCCCGCATGTGAAAGCGTTGGCAGCAATTTCCAGCGATCCCGAATAGGAGGCGAGAGGATGGCCGTGCGGACGGTCGCCGCCGGCATCGCCACAGGGCTCGGATTCGTGTGTGTCGGGATTTCCTGCGACCGCGGGGAGGATGGTGAGCAGGCGGAAACGACCTCGCGCTCGGGCAGGGCCATCGACCCGGGGGTACTCCAATCGTGGAAGACGGTCGAGCACCCGACGAGGAGGCTGGCGCTCGACCTAGTCACGAACGTGGTGAAGACGCATGCCACCGGCTGCCATGCGAAGGTGCTCAGGGCATCGGCCGAGCGCGTGCCCGGGGCGGAGTCCTGGCGGGTGCGCGTCGTCGTCAAGGTGCCGAATCACACGGGGACGGCGACGTGGACGGTCGAGCCGGGGAAGCTCGTCGCCAACGACGACTACGCGTTCCGACTCCGGAATCGTTGCGGGGCGCCTCCGCCCTGAGGCTGAACTCCGAGATGCGCAGGTCGTTTACGTGGGTCATCGTTATCGGTTTCGGCGCGCTGTTCCTGATCGCTGGCCTGGATGCAATTCGCTCTTCGACCGATGGCCGTGACTCAGCGACGCCGACTGTGTCGACGAGAACGCCGTCGACGACCGGCTCCAACAATTCCTTGCTTCCCTGCGATGTGGAGGATCTCACGATCTCGATCGAGGTTCGCGGCGGCAACCCGAGCGTCGTCGCACGGAACGCGGGGGACGTGTGTTACCGGATCCTGCGCGGATGGCACCTGCGTATCGAGGATCGAGCAGGCGACCCACTCGTAGAGTGGGCCGAGATTCAGCCGCTCGCCGACGGCATCTTCCCAGCGGGTGCCGAGAGCTCATTCGGGCTTCTCCCGGCCAAGCCGATCCAGTGCAAGTCACCCGGTCCTTACCTCGTATCTGCCACGGTCGGGCCCTACTTTGCTCGTCGCGGTCACCTTTCGGCTGACGAGATCGCCTGCTTCGGGGCCGTCACGAGGGAGATGCGGCAGGAGATCGAGCGGATTGGCAACTGGTGGGCTTCGGTCTTCGCTTCTTTCAGTCACACGTGTGTGCACATGAGCCAACCCCTATGCGAACGAGTCGCCTGCGAACGCGTAGGGGGGTTCAAGATACGGAACTGCACGCCACCGACACGGACGTTTCGGAGGTCGTTCGAGGATGCGACGGTTGAGGACATCGTGATCGGCGGCAACCGAGCGGCGGCGAGGTTCTCCAACGGCGAAGTGATCGAGCTCCGGCGCATTGCCGACAGGTGGTGGATCGAAAAGTTCGGGACGAAAGCGGGTCGCGGGTTCTTCGAGTAGCCGTGCCGACATCCCTCGACAACGGCCGCCGCTCTCCGCACAAGCTTGTCCGCGCCGTCGTCGCTGGGCTTCGCGGGCGGAAGGCCTAGCCAAAGAGAGAGCCGCCCTTCTCTTAGGTGGTGCTAAGCGGAAGCCCGAGCGCGTCGTCCTCTCCTTGATCGCGAGCAAAGACTCGAAACGGTGTCGCGCCGAGAGCCAGAAACTGCATAAATGCCCCCCATTTGGGGGGCATTTGCCGAGCCGGGCGCTTACTCAGTACTTGTTTCCAAAGCTGACGTACGGTAATAAAGAAGCTGGCGTTTGCGGTTCTGCGGATCTTTGATTGGGAGGCAATGCGGCTTCGAGGCCCCGAAGTCGGGCAACGCGAGGACGACTCGCCCGGAGAGGCATCTTCTCGCCGAGCAGTCCTCGGCACGGCGGCGCTCGCGGGCATCGTCGCCGGGCTGCCATTCATCCGTGGGCTGTTCCGACTCGGCGATGCGCTCGGATCTCCGTCCAAGGCTCAGGACGCCAAGATCCTGCAGCTCGTGCTCCAGCTCGAGTACACGCAGGTCGCCTTCTACGAGCAGGCGCTGGCTCAAGCGGGGCTCGACGGCGAGCTCCGGGCTTTTGCGGAGGCAGCGCTCGCACACGAGCGCGAGCATTTGGCCGCGATCCGAAAGGCTCTCGGCGCCAAGGCTGGTCCGAAGCCGACGTTCGACTTCGGCGCCAGGACCAAGAGCGCCGAGGCGTTCCGGCAGGCTGCTATCGATCTCGAGGACACCGCGGTTGCGGGCTACAACGGCCAGGCGACGAACCTGACCAAGGCCACCCTTGCGGCGGCTGCGGCGATCGTCTCGGTCGAGGCGCGCCATGCGGCCTGGGTGCGGGCGATCGCAGGCGAGGTGGCGGCCCCCGACCAGGTCGACACGCCGATGACGGCGCAGCAGGTTGCCCGGAGCTTGGGAGAGATCGGAATGAGGACGCAGTGATGAACGGGTTCCCGCACTTCGACCAGTTCCTCACGGTCGCCGATCGTGACGGCGCCCTTGCGGAGACGAGCTCGCGGGCGGAAGCAGCTCTGTCGCGTCGCGGTCTGCTGGGAGTGACGCTCGGCGCTGTCGGCGCGATCGTGTTCGGGAAGACGTCGGTCGCGGAGGCGGCCGACCTGCCGGCCTCCGATGTCGACATCCTGAATTACGCGCTCGTGCTCGAGTACCTCCAGGCGTCGTTCTACACCGAAGCCGAACGAAGCGGAGCTCTGAGCGGAGCGACCGCGCGGGCGGCGAGAGTTGTTGGTGCGACCGAGCGGGCGCACGTGAACGCGTTCCGCCATCTGCTCGGGTCACGCGCGGTCGCGCGGCCCACGTTCGACTTTCAGGGCGTGACCGAACAGCAGCGGCCGTTCCTGAAGACGGCCGTCGCACTCGAGGATCTCGCCGTCGAGGCGTACAAAGGTCAGGCGCCGAAAGTGCGGTCCAACGCAGTCCTGGCAGCGGCCGTCGGCATCCACTCGGTCGAGGCGCGACATGCAGCCTGGATGCGCGAGCTGTTCGGGATCACACCGGCCGTGAGTGCGTTCGATCCGCCGGCTTCGCGGGCGAAGATCAACCGGATCGTCGCCTCCACCCATTTCATCGTGTCCAGGCCGCGGATGAAAGCGAGAAACAAGCCCCACTTCACCGGTTGATGTGAGACATGGCATTCGCCTGGCGGCGGCGATAACCGCCGCGACGTTCGTCGGCCTTCTCTTGGCGGGCCTCGGCGTCAGCCATCGCGAGAAGCCGATGACGACCGCCACCGGGCTTGTGGCCCTCCCGCCGGCACCGGCCCCCGCGCTGAGGGTCGGCCGCGCGAAGATGCTCTCCGGCGAGCGCTACGTCTCGCAGTGGACGGTCGTCCGCCGGCCGACAGCCGCGCACGCGGCGCCCAGTGTGAGCTCAGTCGTGGTCGCCCGTCTCGGTGTTTCGGCGCCCGAGGGAACGCCGAACCTGCTGGCCGTGCTGCGCGCACGAATCGGAGCCGGCGGGGCGCTGTGGGTCATGGTTCGGTTGCCGGTGCTGCCGAACGGAACCGTAGGCTGGGTGAGCCGGCGCTCGCTCGGCTCGTACCAGGTGGTGACGACCCACCTCGTCGTCAACCGAAGGCGCCTCCAGGCCACGCTGTACAAACGCGGCAGGTCCGTCTTCAGGGCTCCGGTCGGGGTCGGTACGGCGGCGGCGCCGACGCCTGCGGGCAACTTCACCATCCGGAGCAAGCTGACCCGGTACGCCAGTCCCTTCTACGGGCCGGTCGCGTTCGGAACGACCGCACGCTCGGCGGTGCTCACGGATTGGCCCGACGGCGGCTTCATCGGCCTCCACGGAACCAATCAGCCAGGCGTGATACCGGGCCGCATCTCGCATGGCTGCATCCGAATGCGAAACGAGGACATCGTTCGCCTGTCGAGGCTCATGCCGGTCGGAACTCCACTGACAATCCGCTGATGACACGCATGTGGAAAAAAAGCCGCTTCTGGGTTCCGACAGGAGCTCTCTTCCTGGCGCTCTTGACGGCGCTGTCGAGCCCGTATCTGGACGGGGCGGGCGCGAACGGCTCCAATCGCGTTCCCAGGACCCTCTGGAAGACCTATCCGCTCGACCCGAGTGGCGGCAACGCCCGGATCGAGCAGCGACCGGCCGGCCCCGGCGAGATTTCATCGCCCAGCAAAGATGAAGTCGCACCGACGACTACGGCTGGGCAAGACGACGCTGCCCATTTCGCGCAGCAGCAACCGCAGCAGTCGTCCGGAAGAGATCGCCTACCCCTGATTGCACTTGCGCTCGTCGCGGCCGGGGTGCTTCTCGCCATGATCCTCGTAACAAGATCTGCCTCGAGAGTCCTCCGAGACATCGCCGGCGCACTCCCAATGGATACGATTGTGCTGACCGCGTCGGTGATCTTCGTGAGCGTGCTGGTAGGGATCAGCGTCGTTCTGGTTATTGGCCCCGCGCTTGGCCCGTAATCGCGGCCTTCCACCGCCGGTTTTTCCGTGCTCCGAGGCGTATACGCCCTAATGCGGTCCAATCTTTGTCCTGGGCTCGGGCGGCCGTGCATGCCGAAGGCCGTCGGCTCTGGAGTCGCTTGGGGGGTCGTCAGTAGCTCGTGCTGAGCGCCGGCGCGGCCATACGGCCGCGGCCGTTGGCCGATCCACGGGCATGGTGCTACGCTCGCTTGGCGAGGAGGGGAGTATCTGGGGTAAGCGGGGTTTGATTGCGCTCGGCACCGGTCTCGTCGCAGCGACGGCCGTCGCCGGTGGATTGGCCTCGCCCGCCCCCGGCGCCGTCAACTGGAGCGCCTACCTCAAGGGCTCCGGGCACTCGTCAACGAATGCGGCCGCGACCGCGATCACACCGAGTAACGTCCCCTCGCTCTCGGTCGCCTGGACCTGGAAGCCCAATGCGCCGACGCAGGCAGGACAGCCGAGCGCCCAGCTCTATGCCAGCCCGACCGTCCGCAACGGCGTCGTCTACATCGGCGCGAACACCGGCGAGTTCTACGCGCTCGACGAGAAGACGGGCTCGGTTCTCTGGCACCGCTTCCTCGGCTTCGTCACCCGTAAGACGCTCAGCGCACGGGGCATCTCATCGACCGCCACGGTGGCCCGGAATCCGAAGACGAAGCGGCTGAACGTCTACGTCGCGGGCGGAGACGGCTACCTGTACGCCCTTCGTGCAAGCGACGGCGCGACGGTGTGGCGCTCGCCAGTGGCCATCCCGTCAACGACGGTCAACGACTACTACAACTGGGGCTCGCCGACCGTCGCAGGCGGGCGCATCTACATGGGCATCTCGTCGCAGGGCGACAACCCGCTCGTCCGCGGCGGCGTGCGGACGTTCAACCAGGCCACGGGCGCGGTTGTCCACACGTACTACGCGATGCCGGAGGGCACGAAAGGCGCAAGCGTTTGGAGCAGCATCGGCGCCGACCGCGCAGGCACGGAGGCGTACGTGACGACGGGCAATCCAAGCAAGGCGGATCCTGGCGACGGCAACGCAATCGTGAAGCTCGACCACAACGGTCTCAAGGTCTCGGTCTGGCGCGTCCCCGCGGCCGAGCAGGTGTTCGATTCCGACTTCGGTGCCTCGCCGACCCTCTTCTCCGACGTGCGCAACGGGGCGCACATGAATCTCATCGGAGCCTGCAACAAAAACGGCATCTTCTACACCTTGCGACGTGGTCACATCGCCGCGGGGCCGGTCTGGCAGCGCCGGCTCGGGAAGCCGAGCACCGAGGGCCCCGGGCTTTGCCTCGCCGCGGCGATCTGGGATGGCTCGCGACTCTTCGTCACCGGCTCCGGCACGACGATTGACGGCACCGCCTACCGCAGCTCCATTCGCCGGCTGAAGCCGGCCACGGGCGCGATCGTTTGGCAGCGCGGCCTCGAAGCGACGGTCTTCGGGACACCGTCCCTGAACGGGTCGAATGTCATCGCCGCGGCGAGTTACGACAACGGTGGCAGCAACTTCCTCTACTTCCTAGACGCGCGCACGGGAGAGATCCTCCGTAGGATCACCGTGAGCGGGAACGAGTTCGCCCAGCCCGTGTTTGCGGACGGCTATCTGATGTTCGCGAGGGTCGGCGGCGGCCTGCGCGCGTACAAAGTCGGGCCCTGAATCGGGCCTGGCCTCGGTTTATCGCCGCGAACAGTTTCGGGCGCTCGTCACTTTCCTAGGTGGCCACCGGGCGCGCAGCCGAGTGTGTGAGGTCGCGGAACGGCGAGGGCGCCATGAGAGTGTGTGAGGTCGCGGAACGGCGAGGGCGCCATGAGGGTTAGGCTGCCGTCGGACGACGTGCGACACTCGGACAATTCCGACCGCACGAGGCTTGGAGGCCGTCTTGCCACTCAGAGAGGAAGAACCAGCACCGGACTTTGCACTAACGAGCGATTCGGGAGAGAGGGTCACGCTTTCCTCCTTACGGGGTTCTCCCATAGTGCTGTATTTTTATCCCAAAGACGACACGCCGGGCTGCACGACCGAGGCCTGCGAGTTTCGCGACGAGTACTCGCGCTTCCGGCAGCGAGGCGCCGTCGTCCTCGGGGTCAGCCCCGACGACGAGGCCTCACACGTGCGCTTCAAGGAGAAGTACTCTCTTCCGTTCACGCTTCTGGCCGACCCCGAGCACCGTGTCGCCGACGACTACGGGGTCTGGGTCGAGAAGAACATGTACGGCAAGAAGCGCATGGGCATCAAGCGCTCGACCTTCGTCATCGACGCGGACGGCAACGTCGCGCGCGCCATGTACGGCGTGAAGCCCGAGGGCCACGCCGACGAGGTTCTCAAGGCCCTGCCCGGCTAGGCCGCTACGCGTTCGGGGCGAAAGCGCCGCGCGGTACCCCACGCGGCAGCCGCGACGAGCACGACGGCCGCGACGGCGATGAGGATCGCCTGGGCGGCGACGGCGAAGGCGATTGCCTGAGAGGTGCCGATCCCACTGGCGACGAGGATCGCCGCACCCGCGCCAGCCTGAGTCGCGGCGCCGGCAGGAGCGATCGGAAGCGCCGAGGAGGCCGCCGCGGCGACGAGGAACGCCAGCGCGAGGGGAAACGAGACGCTCACTCCCAGAGCTGCGAGGAGGAAGAAAAGGCCTACTGCGCGTGCGACCCATGAGGCGAGGACGAAGACCATCGACTTCCAGGCCTCACGCGGGGTTGTCGTCCGCTCGGTGAGCCAGCGGGCGACGCGGAAGCGGATGAAGCGGCCGCTTGCGACAAGGCGGGGCAGCACGCAGATGATGACCGCGGCGGCGAGCCCGGCAGCCGCGACGACACCCATCCCCGCGCGCACTCCGACGGAGCTGTCGGACGTGGCCGCAGCGGACGAGGCGAGCGGCGTGAGGGCCGCCGTGTCGATCAAGCCGAGCATGAAGAGCGAGAGGCAGACGGTGCCAACGCACGAGTCGCTCGCTCCGAAACGACGGACGACTGCGACCCGGACGACGTCGTCGAAGCGTCCGGGGAGCGCTGCGCCGCCCACCGCCGCGGCGCCACCTGCGGCAGCGAGCGCCATCTTGTGCGGGCGCTGCGAGGGCGCGAAGAGGCGCTGCCAGCCGAAAGCCTTGAACGCGTAGGAGAGGAGGAAGAAGCCTCCTGCGGCAGCCACGAGCTCGAAGTCGGCATTTACGAGCGGCCAGCCGGTCTCGGCGAAGTGCCTGGCTGCGAGGGCGGCGACGCCGATGCCGAGCACACCCGACGCCACGTTAAGCCCGATCTTCCCCCTACGGGACCGGCACAACTCGATGAACTCTCGCATGCTCTTCACCATCGTCCCGCTACCCAACGGACTCAACCCGCAAAAGGGTACGAATGTGTGACCGGAACGAGGTAATAAGGTCCTTCCGCGAAGCGGCCTGTCGACAGAGCGAAAGGGTGGGCCGCCCCAGCAGGGTAGAGGACAGGGTCAGACGGTGTCGCAATCGGTCGCCGGTGACGGAGCGCCGGCTATGCGGATGAGAGGACCTGAACGTTCACAGGGTCCTGCAGCCACGTGGCGGAGATTGGTGGGCCGTGGCGGGAAGTGGTTGCTTGCATCGCTAGGGCTGGTACTGCTGGTCGAGCGAGCGTACGGTGTCGACGTCGAACAGGATCCAGAACCCGGTCTCGAGCGGCTCGAAGAGCGGATGCCCGAGCGGATCCTTTCCCTTGACCAGCTTGGCGAGCTGGCCGACCGTGATCAGCGTCCCGTCCACCCCGTCCGCGAGGACGGTCACGTGGGCGTCCGCTGGAACGAGGTAGCTGTAGGCGCGGTGGCTTTCGTCCACGATGTAGTTGTCGTTCGGAACGTCGCTTGAGCCGGTGTCCTTGAGGGCGGCGTCGCTGGCCGAGATGCCGGTCAGGAACTGGGCCGGGTCGAACCTCATCTTGAAGCCCTCGCCCGAATGGACGAGGGACTTGATGTGGCCGTACTCGATGCGATGCTTGGGCGGCGCGGGCCCGAGCTTTGTGACCGCGACGGTGTGGGGAACGGGGATCGTCACCGGGGCGGCAGGCGGTGCCTCGGTCTTTTCGGTGACGGTCACCGTCTTCGTGACGGTCTCGGTGCCCCCGGGCTGAGACGATTTTCCGCTACATCCGACAGTTAATCCGAGGGCGATGAGAGCGAAAACTGCTGAGACTGCATGCGATTTCTTCATGACGGCCTCCTACGGTGGGTCGCCCCATCGTCTCGCCCTCCCGAAACTGCCTTGTTACCTCTTTCTAACGATTCTTCATCAGTGCGCGGCCCAGCCCGCGCATCGGGGTCCGTAGGAGCTTTTTAGAGCTGCCGCGGCCGTTGTCGAGCGTCGTTTCCCACCTCGAAAAGGCCGGACCTCTGGCGCTAGGGGGTTCGCGATGCCTTGAACTCTTCGACAGTTTCGTTCAGGAGGCGGTTAAAGGCGTCGGGATCCTCCAGCATGACGAAATGCCCGACGCCCGGCATGAGGACGGTCTTCACTCCGTGGCGCCGAAGTGCTTCGATGTCTGTTGGCCGGTAATCGGGGTTGATCGCCACGACGGGCGCCCTCAGCTTCCGTAGGCCAGCCAGGATGGCGCGATCGTTGCCGATGGCATGTTCCAAAGCGTCGACCGCAATCTCAGGAGGAGCGGCCGACATGTCGGCGGCCACCCAATCGGCTAGGGCCGTATCCGAACTGGGTACGAACATCCGCCGAACGAGGTCACGGGTCGCGGTGACGAAGTCCTCGCAAAACGGGACGAGGAACGCCTGCACCTCCTCGCGGGTGCCTGGCTCTCCAAGACTGCCGTAAACATCGGCCCAGACCAGCCCCGCTACCCGGTCGCGCAATTTAAGCGCCGCATCAACGATGACATCGCCACCCATCGAGTGACCAATAAGGACCGTGCTTTCCAGTCCGAGCTGCGCGACGACCGTCACGACATCGTCGCCGAAAGCCGGCATCGTCCACGCCTGGCGGCCCAGACCCGATTCGCCATGCCCCGCGAGATCGATGGCCACCACCTTGTGCTCCTCGGAGAAGTAGGGCAACTGGTCGCGCCAGTAGCTTCGGTCGCACGACCATCCGTGGACGAACACGAGCGCTGGTGTCCCGGCCCCATGCACCTCATAACAGAGACGAACACCATCCGTGGAATAGGCAACGGCCTTCATCGGGCACCTACTCTGAGCGACATGCCAACCCAATCATCGCTCGCCGGTACGGGGGCAGGGGGTCGCTCGATTCGAGCGCCGCCACTGACCCCGCGCATCGCGGCTCCTACTGATTAGCCGTGTCTCCCATCTCCCACGTAACGGGCGAAGACGACAACGTTGTCGACGTAGTGGCCAGTCTGTCGATCAAACCGCCCGCCACAAGTCACCAGCCTCAATTCAGGTGCCGGCGTCTCTCCATACACCAGGGACGTGGGAAAAGCTGCCTTCGCGTATTCGCGAACGGCATATACCCGGAACGACACCTCACTCCCGTTCGCCCAAGTTATGCTCACAAAGGCACCGGGGGTGACTGCACCTAACCGGTAGAAGACCGCCGGCCCCTCTCTTGAGTCCACATGTCCGACGATGACCGCGGCTCCTTGCTCGCCTGGTCTGGGCCCGAGTTCGTACCAGCCGGCGACTGAGAAGTCGGCCGGGACTTCCAGTGTGCCGTCTGGGTTCAATCCGAGCCTGACTAGTCCGGTGTGGACATCGATCGCTGAAATCGTCAGCGTTGCTGGCGCTCCGCGTGGCACTCGTGGCCATGCGGCGGGTCGTAACGCACCTAGTGGGAGCTTGAGTCGAGGCGACTGGGCAGACCGCGTGGAAGGCGAGGTGGCTAACAAGGCGCCGCTCACGCGCAGAGGTGGCGGGCTGTCCGCGGCCAGCCGGCTGAACGCGAGAGCGGCGAGCCCGGCCAGGGACAGCCCGACGATCGCAACGTCGAGCAGGAGCGTCGACCGGGTGAGCCGCCCTCGGTTCCTGGAGATAGACACAGGCCCTTTGTCTTCCGACGTCAGGGGCGGCGCGCCAGACGACGCCGCGCGACCAGCACACTGGCCAGCAACAGGCAGCCGGCGCCGGCGACGGCCCACGGCGTGGAGGAGCCGTGCGCGGTTCCGCCCGCGCCCGTGGCGGGTCCGCCGAGGGGTCCCGCGCTCACCGTCAGCGTCGCAGCGATGCCGACGTTACCTCCCCCGCAGCGCACTCCAACGTCGTAGCTCCCGGCGGGCGTGGACGTGGGCACGGTGTAGTCGAGGGAGAAGTCTCCTTGCGAGTCGCGGGCTGCGCTCGGACCAAAGCCGTCGGGCGGGAACAATGCGGCATTCCCCACCACCGTTGCCGAGTCCGACGGCGGACAGCCCTGAACGGAGACGGATCCGGATATGTGCACGGTGCCGCCTGCAGGCACGGTCGACGGAGAAACGCTGATCGAGCCGTTCTGCGCGGCAGAGGCCGCTCCAGCAAGCACGGCGGCGGCGGCCACTCCTCCCAGCAACGCAACCGCGAAGAGTCGTCTCATGACTGCCTTCCTTTCCGGGGCCCGCTTCGGGCCGCCTGTCCGTTACGCATCGCGACGCCCGGCAGCTGACCTTCCGGAGTCGGCGGGTGCCTTCTTCATCGGACCCGATTCTGATCCCGCTGAGTCGCTCGTGTGCGGCGACTGCGTAACGAAGCGGCAACTTGGGGGCGCGACCCAGGAGCGATGACCGAGGTCTCGCGTTGCCTGAAACCCGACACTTGTCGACGTTGCGTGTCCGAAGAACTGGGGGCCGTGCCCGACCTGCCGCCCTTCCGCAAGCATTCCAGCTCCGGTCACGTCCTATTTCCTAAATGGGGACAGCCGGTGGAGGGTTCGCCGGGATCGTGGCTTGCTCGTAATCGGACTTACGGGGCGCGGCACCAGCCGTGGACCCTCAGTGCGGATGAGAGGACTTGAACCTCCACGGGGTTCGCAGGGGGTTGGCGAGGGTTGGCGGGACGTGGCGGGAAGTGGCTTAGCTCCAGGGGTTGCTCGACAGCGACCGCATGATCAAGCCGAGCCGTTTCGGAACGTTTGGGCCACGTTTGGGCACGCTGCGACCGACTAGCGGTCTCAAACTTCTCGGACTCCGGGTTGTATTCGACGTTCCCGCCCCAGGCGATTTGGTCCGCGCCGCGAGCGAAGCGGAAAGACTCCACCGCCGTGCTGTTCACCGGACTCCTTTCTCGTGATGGACGTACGAGGTTGAAGTAGCCGCTTCCCATTAGCACCAGCGAAGAAGAGGCAGACGAGGAAGGCGAGCACGAACCAGACCACGGCGACGATGAAGGTGAACTCGAGGACCCGCACGCGGAGACAGTATGTGGCATCTGGGCCGGCAGGAATGTCCCACTTGTACTTCGAGGGAGCCCGCTTCGGCGGGTTCTCTCGTTCCCTAACCCGTCGGTGGCAGTTCGCCCCCCTGCACGACCGAGAAGCCGAGCCTCAGCCTGAGTCCTACCCATAGCTGCCCGAGGGCGAAGCGACGTCTCATGGCGGTGAGACTAAACGGCTTTTCTCGTTCTAGGGACGACCACCCGTCGCGCTAGCCTCTGAGCTGTGCGCCGGCCGAGGCTGAGGCGATGCTTGAGACGGTGCTCGAAGACGAACCCAGCTGGCGAGACCTGCTCTACGTTGAAATCCGTTGAGCTTGTGACGGGCGGCAGGAACTAGCGCGGCACAGGGGTTTCGCGGATCTCGCGGACTGGTACTAGCCGTCTGCCATGGCAAATCGCACTGAACGCCGCGCCGAGAACCAGTATCGCTTCAACGATGCCAACGACCGTCTTCGCGAGATCGTCCACGATCAGGTCAGCCCCGGCCGGACGATTCCATTCCTGTGCGAATGTGCAGACGACACCTGCCTCGCCCGGGTTGACCTCAAGCAGGAGGAGTACGAGAGCCTCCACGAGGGTGCGGACGTCTTCGTCATCGTCCCAGGCCACCCCCGCGTCAACGGAGAGATAGTCCTCCAGCGCCAGGCGGGGTTCGAGCA
>Ga0307317_10000323_pt1 | contig 13875 bp, 10 predicted proteins | sample ER_DNA_357_FD_194498 | JGI IMG/M metagenome (GOLD analysis project Ga0307317, IMG submission 194498) | Bulk soil microbial communities from the East River watershed near Crested Butte, Colorado, United States - ER_DNA_357 | ecosystem: Environmental > Terrestrial > Soil > Floodplain | place...
GCCGGGATCGTCGACCCACCCCGCGCCGAGGCCAAGGCGGCCATCGCCGAGTGCCGGGACGCCGGCATCCGGGTGCGGATGATCACCGGCGACCACGCCACCACCGCCGGCGCCATCGCCGCCGAGCTCGGCATCGAGGGTCGCGCCATTACCGGGGCCGAGTTCGCGGCCATGGGCGACGACGAGCTGCTCGGCCAGCTGCCCGACATCGGGGTGGTGGCCCGGGTGGCCCCCGAGGACAAGCTGCGCATGGTCCGGCTGCTCAAGCGGAGCGGCAACGTGGTCGCCATGACCGGGGACGGGGTCAACGACGCGCCCGCCCTCAAGGCCGCCGACATCGGCGTGGCCATGGGCATCACCGGCACCGAGGTCTCCAAACAGGCCGCGGTGATGATCCTGACCGACGACAACTTCGCCACCATCGTCAATGCCGTCGACTACGGCCGGGCCCTGTACGACAACCTGCTCAAGTACCTGCGCTTCCAGATGTCGTGCCTGGTGGCCTACATCGCCATCTTCATCGGATCCGGGATCTTCGCCATCGCCGGCGGGGTTCCCCTGAACCCGCTGCAGATCCTGTGGATCAACTTCGTCGTGGACGTCCCCATCGCGGTCGCGCTCGGCTTCGACCAGCCCAGCCAGGGGCTGATGGGCCGTCCCCCTCGTCCTGTCGGCGCCCCCGTGCTCTCGCGGGCGAACTGGGTTCGGCTGTGCGTCCAGGGGCTGGTGATGACGGTGGGCACCCTGGTCGCCTACCAGATCGGCGACACCCAATATGATGACCCCGTGGTCGCGGCCACCATGCTGCTGACCACCCTGTCGCTGTTCCATGTGGCGGCCGGGCTGGTGGCCCGCGACCAGCACGACACCATCTTCAGCCGGGCGGCCCTGCCCGGACCGACCCAGCTGCGCCGCTACGGGATCGTGGTGCTGGCCATCATCGTGGTCACCACCATCGGCTTCCTCCAGCGCATCTTCGAGACCACCGAGCTGAGCTTCGCCCAGTGGTCCATCTGCATCGGGATCGCCGCCAGCCTCGTCGTCGTCGAGGAGGTGATAAAACTCTTCATCCGGCGACGCGACCGGGCATCGGTGGGAGAGGAGTAAGAGGCTTGAGCGACTTCCTCGGCGAGGCGACCTGGTCGGAGCGGGCGCGGCGGCTGGCCGGGTGGCTCAACCCGGTGATCGCCTCCCCGGCGGCGCCGCTGGAGACCTTCGCCGCCCTGGACGCGTTGGGCCCGTCGCTGATGCCGCGGACCTCCCGGCTCCAGGGCGTGTCGATGGGCCTGAGCGTGCTGGGGGCGCGGGCCACCGCCGGCGCCGCCGAGCGGTTGACCAGGCTGGCGGTGCCGGCCGAGGCGCCGCTGGCGAGGCAGCTGGTGACGCGGGCGCTGATCGGCGCCGGAGGCACGGCGCTGGCGGCGCTGCCGGAGCGGGACGGCGAGCGGTTGTGGATGGCCTCGGTGCGGTCGGCCGGCCGGCTGCTGCGGGCCGGCGCCGCCGGTGGGGCCATCCACGACCTGGGCCGGGCGGTGCAGGAACGCTACCCGGCCCAGCGGGCGATCCGGCCGCTGGCGGTCAGCACGGCGCTCGCCGGGGGGCTGCTCGGGTGGGGGGCTCGGCGGCTGCGGACCAGCGAGGCCGCCGTGGGGCGCTGGCCGCTGCCGCAGACGACCACGCTGCCGGTCACCGTGGCCACCTCCTATGCCGTCACGGCGGTGGGCACGGGGCTGACCAGGGGCTTCGTGTGGTCCCGGGGGGCGATGGAGTCCTACTTCGGGCCCGGCGCGTCCAAGCGGCTGCTGGCCCGGGCGGTCAACGCCGGCGTCTGGGCGGCGGGGGCGACCGCCCTCTACAACGCCGGTGTCGCCTACGTCGGACGGGCCAACGAGAAGGTCGAACCCGGGTACTCCACCCCGCCGGGCACCCACCTGGTGTCCGGGGGCGGCGACAGCCTGCTGCCGTTCGCCGACCTCGGCCAGCAGGGACGCCGCTATGTCACCGACGTGGTGACGCCCGCGCTGATCAACGAGGTGATGGGCGAGGAGGCGGTCGCCCACCCGATCCGCGCCTACGTGGGGTTCAACAGCGAGCCGATCTACCAGACGGGGCGGGCGGAGCTGGCCCTGGCCGAGCTCGACCGCACCGGCGCGTTCGACCGGTCGCACCTGTTGCTGGTCTCCCCCACCGGCACCGGCTGGGTCGACCACACCCTGATCGAGACCGCCGAGCTCCTCACCCGCGGCGACATCGCCACCTGCTGCATCCAGTACGGCCGCTACCCGTCGTTCCTGTCGGTGCAGAAGGTGGCCCTGGGCCAGGGCCAGTTCCGCCTGCTGCTGTGGGGGGTCAGGCAGCGGCTGGCCGAACGCCCGCCCGAGCGGCGGCCCCGGGTGCTGGTCTTCGGCGAGAGCCTTGGCGCCTGGACCAGCTCGGACGTCGTGATGTTCCAGGGCGTCCAGGGCTTCGACCACTACGGCATCGACCGGGCGCTGTGGGTCGGGCTGCCGTGGCTGGCCAAGTGGTCCCGCAGCGGCATGACCCGCGGCAGCAGCACCCTGGTGCCCGATGGCACCGTCGAGGTCTTCGACCGGTACGAGCAGCTCCAGGAGCTGGACGACGAGCGGCGGGCACGGCTGCGGGCGGTCATCCTCTCCCACGACAACGACCCGATCGCCGTGCTCGGCCCCGAGCTGCTGATCCGGCGGCCCTGGTGGCTGGCTGACGGGCGGCGGGGCCGCGGCGTCCCCGAGTCCATGCGCTGGCGGCCGCTGGTCACCTTCATCCAGACGGCCATGGACGCGGCCAACGCGATGGTGTCGGTGCCGGGCAAGTTCGGCTCCTTCGGCCACGACTACCGCGCCGACATGGTCCGCTTCGTGCACGACGCCTACCGGCTGCCCGCCGCCACCGAGGAGCAGCTCGACCGCATCGACCAGACCCTGCGGTCCCTGGAGCTGGAGCGCGCCCAACGGATCAAGGCCAAGGACGTCGACGCCGCCCCCACCCCGCCGGCGCACCGCGCCGACGAGGACCGCTTCCGTGCCGGCGTGCCCCTGCGCACCCGACGCACCCGCGGAGCCCGCTGGGCCCAGCGGCGACCGGCCCAGCAGCCCGGCCTGGCAACCCAAGGCGGTGGATGAAATCATCCCGAAGGCATGATGCCGCCTGTCCCGGAACCCGGTTCCATCCGTGGTGCAGGAGCGGACGACCAGAACAGGAGGTAGCGATGGCGGACCTGATCGCGATCGGGTATCCGGACGAGACGACGGCGCTGTCGGCGATGGACGAGGCCGAGCGGCTGCAGAAGGAGCTGGTCATCCAGGCCGACGCGGTGGCCGCGATCATCCGGAACAAGGAGGGCAAGATCCGGGTCGTCACCAACCACCACGCGGTGGGGGCCGGGGCGACCTGGGGGATGTTCTGGGGCATGCTGTTCGGCATGCTGTTCTTCGTCCCGTTCCTCGGGATGGCCGTCGGCGCCGGGATGGGCGCGCTGATGGGCAAGGTCACCAAGAGCGCGGTCGACAAGCAGTTCCAGGACCAGGTCCGGGATATGCTCAAGCCCGGCACCTCGGCCCTGTTCATGGTCATCGAGAAGGTGACCCCGGACAAGGCCGTCGAAGCGATGTCCACGTACGGCGGCACCGTCCTCAAGAGCTCGCTGTCGAACGAGGCGCAGCAGCAGCTCCAGGAGGAGCTGCACGGCGAGGGCAGCACCAGCCAGTAGGGGGACATGGAGGCATCGAGGGAGGCCGGGCGGTGGCTGCCCGGCCTCCAGACCCTTCGCAGCTACCACCGGTCCTGGCTGCCCCGCGACGTGGTGGCCGGGATCGTCCTCACCGCGCTGCTGGTGCCGGCCGGCATGGGGTATGCCGAGGCCTCGGGGCTGCCGGCCATCTACGGGCTCTACGCGACGATGGTCCCGCTGCTGGTCTACGCCCTCGTCGGTCCGAGCAGGATCCTCGTCCTCGGCCCTGACTCCTCCCTGGCCCCGCTGATCGCGGCCGCGATCCTGCCCTTGGCCGCCGGCAACGAGGGGGAGGCCGTCGCCCTGGCGGGCATGCTCGCCATCTTCTCGGGTGCGCTGTGCGTGCTCGCCGGGCTCGCCCGCTTCGGGTTCATCGCCGAGCTGCTGTCCAAGCCCGTCCGCTACGGCTACATGAACGGGATCGCGCTGACCGTGCTGTTGAGCCAGCTGCCGAAGCTCTTCGGCTTCTCCGTCGACGCCGAAGGCGTGATCGCCGAGGCGCGGGCCTTCGTCCGCGGGGTCGCCGACGGGGAGACGAACACCGTGGCCCTCGTCATCGGTGTCGCCTGCCTGCTGGTGATCCTGGGGTTCAAGCGGTGGCGGCCGCAGATCCCGGGCGTGCTCGTCGCGGTGGTTGGGGCGACGGTCGCGGTGGGCGTGTTCGGCCTGGCCGAGCGGTACGACCTCTCGGTGGTGGGACCGCTCCCCAAGGGGCTCCCGTCGTTCGAGATCCCCAGCGTCTCGTTCGACCACCTCCAGGCCCTGGTGGCCGGCGCCGTCGGGATCGCCCTGGTCTCGTTCGCCGACACCAGCGTGCTCTCGCGGACCTTCGCGATCCGAGGCGGCTACCGGGTCGACCCCAACCAGGAGCTGGTCGCGCTGGGCGCGGCGAATGTCGCCGCCGGCTTCTTCCAGGGGTTCTCGGTGAGCAGCAGCTCCTCACGGACCCCGGTCGCCGAGGCCGCCGGCGCCAAGTCGCAGGCGACCGGGCTGGTCGGGGCCCTGGCCATCGCCCTGATGCTGCTGCTGTTCCCGAACGTCGTGCGGAACCTGCCCGATTCGGCGCTGGCGGCCGTGGTGATCACCGCGGCGATGGGGCTGATCGAGGCGGCGGGCGTGCGCAAGCTGTACCGCGTCCACAGGACGGAGTTCGCCCTGTCGATCGCCTGCTTCCTGGGCGTCGCGGTCCTCGGGGTGATCGAGGGCATCTTCATCGCCGTCGCCCTCTCGCTGCTGGACTTCATCAGGCGCGCCTGGCGTCCCCACTACGCCGTGCTGGGCCGCGCCGACGACGTCAAGGGCTACCACGACGTCACCCGCTACCCCGACGCCAGGCGCGTCCCCGGCCTGGTGCTCTTCCGATGGGACGCACCGCTGTTCTTCGCCAACGCCGAGGAGTTCGCCGACGAGGTCCGGCAGGCCATCGCGTCGTCGCCCACGCCGGTGCGCTGGGTGGTGGTGGCCGCCGAACCCATCACCGACCTCGACACCAGCGCCGCCGACGTCCTGAAGGACCTCGACGGGGAGCTCGCCGCCGGGGGCATCGACCTGCGCTTCGCCGAGATGAAGGACCCGGTGAAGGACAGGCTGAAGCGCTATGCGCTCTTCGAGCGGTTCGGGGACGACCACTTCTACCCGACGGTCGGGGCCGCGGTGGGCGCCTATGTGGATGCGACGGGGGTCGACTGGACCGACTGGGAGGACGACCGGTCGGCGCCCACGGGCCCAGGGCCCGGGTGACCCAGGGGTCAGCCCAGGGCCATCCCCTCCACCGAGCCCGACGGCTTGACGTCGGGCAGGCGCACCATGCGGAACGAGTTGGCCAGCCCGACGAGGCTGGCCAGGATCGGCACCAGCAGCGCGACCTGAAGGGCGAGCGGTCTGGCATCGGTGTTGATGCGGATGATCTCGTCCTGGATCTGCTCGGGTTGGCCCTTGAGCTGCTCTTCGAGCTGGGTGTTGCTCATCAGCTCCGCGTCGTCCTCGAGCGCCTGGGCGACCTGCTGCTGCTCGGCCGGGGGCAGCACGGTGCTGTGCTCCGCCATGTCGGTGAAGGTGACGGAGAGGGTCGCCAGCATGATGGCGCCCGCGAAGGCCAGCCCGAACGACAGCCCGAACGACCCCCCGGCCGAGTTCACGCCGGCGGCCTCGCTGACCCGCTCCTCCGAGATGGGGGCCAGCGTGTAGTTGTTGAGCTGGGACACCAGCAGCCCCAGCCCCGATCCCGCGATCAGCAGCGGCACCAGCAGCCACCAGCCGGAGTCGGCGCGGGGCACGATCGGGAGCAGCAGCAGCATCCCTACCGTGAGCAGCGCGAACCCCAACCGGATGATGCTGCTCGGGCGTCGCGTTCCCGCCCGTCTCCCCGCCAGCAGTGCCATGCCGAACATGCTGAGCGAGAGGGGGGCGATGGAGAGGCCGGACAGCAGGGCGTTGTACTCGAGCACCATCTGCAGGTAGATCGGCAGGGCGATCATCGTGCCGCCCAGGGCGATCTGCTGGAGCATCTGCTGGGTGATCCCGAGCCGGAAGTGCTTGGACTTGAACAGGTCCGGGTCGAGCAGCGTCGGCTTTCCCTGCCGCTTGCGCCGCGTGAGCCAGAAGACCAGCGCCGCCATGGCGATCGCACCGACCGCCAGGAGGGCGGCGACGGACTCGCCCCCTTCCTGCCAGACCAGGATGCCCAGCACGATGCCGCCCATCCCCAGGACGGAGAGGACCGCGCCGACCAGGTCGACCTCCCGAGGCCCGGTGTAGGGCGCGTCGCGGACGAGCCTGATGTTCAAAAGCACGATCGCGATGATCAGGATCTCGAGCAGGAACCCCACCCGCCACGACAGGTAGGTGGTGATGAACCCGCCGAGCAGCGGGCCGACCGCGGCGGCGATCGCCGCCGCCGCCCCGACCAGCGCGTAGGCCTTCACCTGGGCCGCGCCCTCGAAGTTGCCGTGGATGAGGGACTGCATTGCGGGCAGCAGCAGCGACGCGCCGATCCCGCCCACCACCGCCCAGAAGATGATGATCGCGGTCAGGCCCTGGGCCAGGGTCATCGCCAGGGCGCCGACGGCGTAGCCGAGCAGGCCCAGCACGTAGGCCCGCTTTCGCCCGATGAGGTCGCCGACCTTGCTGCCGATCAGGATGAACGCGGCCGAGACCAGCGCCTCCAGCGCGATCGCCGACTGGACCCCGCTCACGGTCGTGTCCAGGTCCCGGACCACCGCGGAGATCGACACGTTCATCAGCGACGTGTCGACGACCAGCACGAACATCGCCATCGCGAGCAGGATGGCCAGCCGCTGGCTGCCCGCGGCCTGCGCGGGAACGCTGGGGCTCTCTCCCTCGGTCATCGGGTCCTCGAATCGCCGCCCAGGTGCATCCGGGTCGGGTGCCCACCAACCATAGGCATGACCCCGCCGCCGGGCATCATCCCATGCGGGTGAGTTGACCACGCCGGCGACGGCGGGTGGCCGTGACCCGCCACCAGAGGAAGGTCAGGGCGCCCAGGACCACCTGGGGGACGTAGGTGGCGGCACGCCAGACGAGGTCGGCGGCCAGGGCCTGGCTGCTGGTCGCGCCGTAGCCGGTGAGCAGGGCCGTGAGGGCGGCGTCCACGGTCCCGAGGCCCCCGGGGGTGACGGGGATGAACGAGGCGATCCGCGCGAACGAGAACGCGGCCAGCGCCTCGGTCCAGGTCACCGTGACCCCGCCGGCCCCGGCCTCCAGCCCGCGCAGGGCCAGGACCAGGATCGCCCAGGAGGTGAGCTGCAGCAGCAGGCTCGACACGGTCACCTGCACCCAGCGGGCCTGCATGACCCCGACCACGCTGGACCGGAAGTCGAGGATCCTGCCGGTGAGGTCGATGGACCGGCCGTGGGCCAGGCGCCGGGTGAGCGGGTTGACGAGCCGCTCCGCCCAGCGCCCGACCGTGCGGGCCCCCTGCTCGCTGCGCAGCACCATCGTGCCGGCGATGACGGCGACCACGACGGCCAGGACCCCGACGGCCGCCGTCAGCAGGTAGGTCCCCTTGACCACCCCGCTGGCCAGCAGCGCCAGGACGCCGAGGACCGGCATGACGAGGGTGGCGAAGACGTTGAAGATGCTCACGATGGCGATGGCGCCGGCGGCCGCCGCCGCGCCGAACCCGTAGGAGTCGAGCATGCCGTACTGCACGCCCAGCCCGACGGCGCCGCCGGCCGGGACGGCGTTGCTGATGGCGAACGACGTCTGGCGGACGACGAACCCGGGGCCGTAGCTCAGCCCCGGCAGGGCCGCCTGCAGGGGCCACACGTACACCGCGATGTTGGCCACCGTGGCCACGGCCAGGGCGACCAGGTAGGCGGTGGGCATCTGCTGGATCGACGACCATGCGTCGGAGTAGTCGGCGACCTTGGGGAAGATGCCGACGAAGACCACCACGAGCACGGCGACCGTGATGGCGGCCGAGACCACCATCCGCCAGGCGCTCCGGCGCGGCGGCGCGGCCACGTCCTGGCCCGGTGCGTTGCCCATGGGATCACCCTACCGTCCGGCCGGCATCCGGCGGATCATCCCCGGCGGCGGATGTCTCGTCATCCCCCATTCGGGACGATCTGGCGGTCCGAATCCGGGTCCCCTACCTGGGCCGCTGGCCGGTGACGACCCCGGCGACCGCCTCGACGACCTCGGGCAGCTCGGTGCCTGGGCTGGCCAGGGCCACCAGGCCAGGCTCCTCCGCACCGGCGCCCACTTCCCGACCCGCGGTGCGCAGACCCGGCGGCGCGCTAGATGATGCCGTTGCGGTGCGCGAAGGCGCTGGCCGTGGCCCGGGCGGTGCGGCCGGTGGCGCCGATCTTGGCGTAGATGTTGGCCACGTGGCGCTCCACGGTCCGGACCGACAGGAACAGGCCGGAGGCGATCTCGTCGTTGGAGCGTCCCTGGCCGACCAGGCGCAGGACCTCCACCTCCCGCGGGGTCAGGCGCAGGTCGGGTCGGCCCCGGGCGGCCGGGTCGACCTCGGCCAGGAGCCGCTCGGCCCGCTGCGCCTGGTGGGCGGCGCCCAGCGCCCGGAACCCGGCCAGCGCGGCGGTCGCCTCCCGCGCCGCCGCCTCGGGCTGGTCGGTGTCGACCAGGGCCCGGGCCAGCTCCAGGCGGGCCGCGGCCGCCTCCAGCGGCGCGTCGGCCAGCCCGAACAGGTCGCCGGCGCGCTCGAACGCCGCCCGCGCTCCCCCGGGGTCGCGGGAGGCGGTGGCCGCCGCCCCCGTCGCGAGCTCGGCGGCCGCCCGCAGCGCCCGCGTGCCCAGCTTCCCCGCGATCGCCACCAGCTCCGCGGCCGCCCGGTGGGCGGCGTGGGCGTCCCCGGCCGCCGCCCGCGCCCGGGCCAGGACCTCCAGGGCGTCGACCTGCTCGACCAGGTCGTCGGCGGGGACCAGGCGGAGGCTCGCCTCGGCCTGGCGGGCCGCCTCGCCGGCGTCGCCCCGGTCGAGGGCCAGCGCCGCCCGGACCGCCGACACGAGCGGCGCCAGCCCGCCGCGGGCGCCGCCGGCGAGCTCGTCCAGGGCCGCGTCGGCCTCCGCGAACCGGCCCTGCCGCCGGCGGAGGTCGGCCAGGCGCAGCCTGGCCAGCGCCGCCGGCCGCGACCAGCCGGTGGCGGCGATGACGCCGCGGAGCTCCTTGTCGGCCTCCTCCCAGCGGCCCTGCCAGATCAGCAGCGCCGCCCGGTCGGTGCGCGGGTAGTCGAACAGGGTCCCGCCGCCCCGGCTGGCCGCCGCGTCCATGGCATAGCGCGACCATTGCGCCGCCCGTTCCAGGTCCCGGACGGCCAGGCAGGCCATGGTGAGCAGGCAGCAGACGGCGACCGCGCTGGAGGGGTCGGCGATCTCGCCGCTGACGGCTCCTGTGGCGGCGCCGTCGAGCAGGCGCATCCCGTCGGTGACCTGGCCGGAGCCGACCAGGACGAGACCGAGCTGGGCGCGGGCCAGCAGCTCCCCGTCCAGGTTGCCGGCCTGGCGGGCCCCGGTGGCGGCGCGCTCCAGCAGCCGGCTGGCACGGGGAAGGTCCCGCTCGTACATGCCCGCCAGCCCGCCCTCGATCCCGTCGACCATGGCGTTCCAGGGGGACAGCGGCCGGTCGCGGAGCAGGTCCCGGGCCCGTGCCAGCCAGCCCGAGGCCACTGCGGCGTCGCCGCGTGACTCCAGGACCTCCAGGGAGAGGAGCGCGGCCACCCGCGCGGCGGCCTCGTCGTCGCCCCGCCGCCGGTGCAGCAGGAAGGCCCGCTCGCCGGCATCGATGGCCCGGGACGCGTCGCCCAGCCATCGGGCCGAGACCGCCAGGCCCTCGAGCGCCTCGGCCGTCTCCTCCTGGCCGAGCGCCTGCTCGAACGACGCCCTGGCCTGCTCCCAGGCCCCGGCCTCGAGGGCCTGGCGACCCTGGGCGAGCGGCTCCATCGTCGACATGGGCCAATCGTACGGTGCGCCCCTCCGGCGGAGCACCAGTTACGTGGCAGCGCCCACGAGATGGGTACCGGCACGGATGCCACCGGGCGGCCGGCTTCCTAGCCTGCTGTCGGACGGGACCAGCGCGGGAGGCGAGCGCCATGCGTGTCACCCTCAACCAGACCGACATCTATCTCGAGGTGGTGGGACCGGAGCTCGACCTCGTCGACGGCTCCCTGCGGGAGCGTCCGACGCTGCTGGCCCTCCATGGCGGCCCGGGGTTCGACCACGGCTACCTGCGGCCGGCCCTGGACCCGCTGGGCGCCGACGCCCAGCTCGTCTACGTCGACCTGCGCGGGCAGGGCCGCTCGGGAAGGCCCCCGTTGGCGTCGTGCACGCTGGAGCAGATGGCCGACGACGTGGCGGCGCTGTGCGCCCTGCTCGGGGTCGACCGCCCGGTGGTCCTGGGCCACTCCGCCGGCGGGTTCGTCGCGCTGCACCTGGCCGTCCGTCACCCGGGCCTGGCCGGCGGCCTGATCCTGTGCGACACGGCCCCGACGCTGGCGCCGCTGCCCGACCCCGACCCGCCGCCGAGCCTCGCCGACCGCGCCGGGCCGGACGCCGTGGCGGTCGCCGCCCGCCTGTTCGGCGGCGACTTCTCGGCGGCCACCATGGAGGCGTTCGGCCGCCTGGTGGCGCCGTTCTACGCCGCTCCCGGGCACCTGGACGTCCCCGGCCGGCTGCTCGCCCTGAGCAGCTTCCAGCCCGACGTCGCCCACCACTTCTTCGGGACCCTGGCGCCGGCCTACGACCTGCGGGCCCGGCTCGGCGAGGTCACCGTGCCCACGCTGGCCGTCGTCGGCCGCTACGACTGGGTCTGTCCTCCGGCGGCCGGCCGGGCCATCGCCGACGCCCTCCCCGGCGCGGAGCTGGTCGAGCTGGCCGACGCCGGCCACTTCTCCGAGGAACCGGCGCTGTTCCTCAGGACCGTCCGCTCGTTCCTGGCCCGTCTCGACTCGACCAGGCGTCAACCACCGGCGACGGTGGGCAGCTGATCCCACGCGAGCGGGCTACCCCGGACTGACCTGGTCAGGCGGATGGCGGCTCGAGCCCCAGCTGGTCGTGGATGGCCGCCTGCACCTGGGCCACCGGCCCGGTCGCATCCACCGCCGCGACGACCTCCTTGGCCCGGAACAGCTCCAGGACCGGCCGGGTCTTGTCGTGATAGTCGCGCAGACGGCCCTGGACCGCCTCCGGGGTGTCGTCGGCCCTGGCCACCAGCCGGCCCCCGCACACGTCACAGACACCGGTCATGGCCGGCCGGTGGAAGATGAGGTTGTAGTCCACCCCGCACCGCGAGCACAGCCGCCGGCTGAGGATGCGCTCTGTGACCAGCTGGTCGGGGACCTCCAGCAGGATGACCGCATCCAGGTCGTAGGTCTCCAGGAAGAAGCGGGCCTGGGGCCGGTTGCGGGGGAAGCCGTCGATGATGAAGCCGAAGTTCCAGTCGTGCTCGTCCAGGCGCCGCTGGACCACCGAGGCGACCAGGTCGTCGGAGACCAGTTCGCCGGCGACGACGCCGCGGCGGACCTGGGCGCCCAGCTTGGTGTGGTGCTGGATGTTCCAGCGGAAGATGTCGCCGACGCTGATGTGCTCGAGCTCCAGGCGTTCGGCCAGCAGCTTGGCCTGGGTGCCCTTCCCGCTGCCCTGGACGCCCATGATGATGTACTTGCGCATCCCGTGACCTCCCTCTGAAGAAGACGCAGATCCTTTCAGAGTCGCGGCACTCGGACGGCCACTACACTGGCGCTACTGTGAAGCGCCTCTGGTTGCTCCGCCATGCCAAGTCCAGCTGGGAGGACCCGGGCCTTCCCGATCCCGACCGGCCGCTGGCGCCGCGGGGTCGGCGGGCCGCGGAATTGTTGGCGGCCCACCTGGCCGCCTCGGACGTCCGGCCGAGTGTGGTGCTGTGCTCGTCGTCGCTACGGACCCGGCAGACGCTGGCGGCGATCCTCCCCGCGCTCGGGGACGCCCTCGAGATCCGGATCGAGCGGGCGCTGTACGGCGCCGGAGCGGCAGAGCTCCTGGACCGGCTCCGACAGGTTTCGAACGGGGCGCCGTCGACCATGCTGATCGGTCACAATCCGGGCATCCAGGACCTGGCCCTGGCGCTTGCTGCGGGCGGTCCCGCACTGGCCGGGCTTCGGGAGAAGTTCCCAACCGGCGCCCTCGCCACCGTCGAGCTCGACGTCGAACGCTGGCGCGACATCGACCAGGGGACGGTCACCGCCCTGGTGACGCCGCGCTCGCTGGAAGCCGGGGCGGAAGCGTGATGCCGCAGGACTAGCCGGAGGCCGTTTCCTCGGGCGGTCCGGTACCACTGACGCCGGCAGCTTCGCCGTCGCCGGACGTGCGGTCGCGGTTGAGGGTGAGGTTCTCGCCCGTGGCCGGGTCGAAGACGTGCACTCGTTCGGTGTCGAACCAGAGGTCGGCCTTGCTGCCCGGACGGACCCTGCTGGTGGGATCGAGGGCGACGACCAGCTGGGTGCGTAGCGACTCGCTGTCGAGCTCACGCTCGAGCTCTCGCAACTGCTGGGTGACCTCCGCCGGCGCCTCGTACGGCACATAGGCGTACAGCTCGTTCCCGAGCCACTCGCTCACGTCGATCGTGGCTTTGAACGTCTGCCCCCGCTGGCGCTTCTCGTCCGACAGCAGTGACGAATCTTCGAAGTCCTGCGGCCGGATACCGAGGATCACCAGGTCATGCTCGCCGGCACGCCGCATCCGGTCGCTCTTGACCGGATGGGTGCCGAAGGGCGTCTCGAGCTGGCCACTGGTGAGTCGGCCAGGAATGAAGTTCATCGGTGGGGACCCGATGAACCCGGCGACAAAGAGGTTGACGGGCTGCTCGTAGAGCTGGTGCGGCGACCCCACCTGCTGCAACAGTCCCTTGCGGAGCACGGCGATCCGGTCGCCAAGGGTCATCGCCTCGGTCTGGTCGTGGGTGACGTAGACGGTGGTCGTGCCCAGTCGCTGCTGCATCCGGGCGATCTCGGTGCGCATCTGCCCTCGCAGCTTCGCGTCCAGGTTCGACAATGGCTCGTCGAACAGGAACGCGGCGGCCTTGCGCACGATCGCCCGGCCCATCGCGACACGCTGGCGTTGGCCTCCGGAGAGGTTCGCCGGCTTCCGGTCCAGGTGCTCGGTGAGCTCGAGCAGGGCCGCCGCCTCGTGTACCTGCGCCTTCACCTGGTCCTCGGACAGCTTGTGCAGGCGCAGCGGGAAGGCAATGTTCTCGAACACGCTGAGGTGGGGGTAGAGGGCGTAGTTCTGGAAGACCATGGCAAGGTTGCGGTCTCGCGGCTTCTTCTCGTTGACCCGGTCCCCGTCGATGAGCATGTCGCCGGAGGTGATGTCCTCCAGGCCGACGATCATGTTGAGCAGGGTCGACTTCCCACAGCCCGACGGGCCGACAAGGATCACGAACTCGCCGTCCGCGACCTCCAGGCTCACGTCGTTGACGGCCAGGAACCCGTCGTCGTACCGCTTGACGATGTTCTTCATGGTGATAGCTGCCACGGCTGGATCACTCCCCTTAACGCTCAGCCCTTGACGGCGCCGGCGGTCAGACCGGCCACGATCCGACGCTGGAACACCAGCACGATGATGACGACCGGGATGGTGACGACCACCGAGGCCGCCATGATGGCCGTT
>Ga0307317_10000334_pt1 | contig 13777 bp, 18 predicted proteins | sample ER_DNA_357_FD_194498 | JGI IMG/M metagenome (GOLD analysis project Ga0307317, IMG submission 194498) | Bulk soil microbial communities from the East River watershed near Crested Butte, Colorado, United States - ER_DNA_357 | ecosystem: Environmental > Terrestrial > Soil > Floodplain | place...
AGTGCGTCGCCGAGCACGGGCTGCGACCGATCGAGCTGCTCGCGGAGGCCGGCTGCCTCGGCCCGCATTCGACCGTCATCCACGCAACGCACGCGGACGCACACGAGCTCGACCTCCTCGCGGAGGTGGGTGCTCGAGTGTGCGTCTGCCCGACGACCGAGGCCAACCTGGGCGACGGTTTCGTGCCCGCGGAGGAGCTCTGCGAGCGCGGGATCGGGATCTGCATCGGCGCCGACTCCAACGTGCGAATCGACCCCCTCGAGGAGCTGCGCGAGCTGGAAGGCGTGGCGCGTCGCCGAGCCGGGAAGCGCAACGTCCTGTCCGTCTCGACCCTGCTCTGCTGCGGCGCGGACGAGGGCGCTGCCGCACTCGGTCTGGAGCGCTGGAACGACGTCGAGGTCGACCTCGAGCACCCCTCGCTGGCCGGAGTCGAGCCGGGAGACGTCCACGCAGCTCTCGTCTTCGGCTGCGGCGCGGAGGTGATGAGAGTGCCCTAGTCTCGCGGGTTGTCGAGGCGGGGTCACACGAGCGCAGGTTTGTGCCACTTGGCGCATCTGTGTAATCAGGAGCCGGGCGGCCGCCTCCTTTCGTCGCGCGTCCCAGGCGGCCCTGGTGATGCCGCGGGAACACGGCCGCTCGGCTTCTAATCGCGGCGCCGACGCAACAGCCACCCGCCGAGCGCGCCGAGCACCAGGCCGGCCTCGGGCGCAAGAGGAACGTCGGTGACCACGCTGACAAGCACGCCGAGCCCCAGCCCGATCACGGCGCCGACAGCCACGAAGACCCACGTTCCCCGAGCGTCGTCCGTGGCTCTCATGCTCGACATCCTCTTAGCGTCAGCGTCTCGCCGTCAAGGACGGCGAGACTCAACATCCACCGCTGCTGGTCCGGCACCATGGTTCGTACACCAGGGAAAGGAGTCGGTGATGGCCGTGGCTGAACAGAAACGCTCGAACCTAGTAAGCGAACTACTGGAGCGGATTGGCGAGACCGTTGGACAACGGGCGCAGGTCTCGACGATTTTCGGCGAGCCCGTGGAGCGCGAGGGCGTGACCGTGATTCCGGTTGCCAAGGCGCGCTTCGGGTTCGGTGGAGGTGGTGGCTCCGGAGCTCACGAGGCCGACGAAGGCTCGGGCGGAGGCGGGGGCGGTGGTGTGGCCGTCACCCCAATCGGCTACATCGAGGTCCGCGACCGCAGCGCCGCGTTCAAGCGAATCTCGACCCCGCTGGACTTTCTGGCGCTGGTCGCCGCCGCCGCACTCGCCGCAGGCGCGGTCAAGCGGCTGCTGGACTGAGCCACTCCAACGCCATTGCCTTCGCGACTACCCGTCCGCTTCGGCCTCGCCCTGCTCCACCTTGATGAGGTGCACTAGCGCGGGCGAGAGCTCTGGAGTCACTTCGACAGGCCCGACGCCGAAGAGCCAAAGCGTCTCTTGGGCCAAGAGGCTGGTGTCCCTCTCGACGACGCGTCGAACGGTCGAACTGGTCTTGTGGAGATCTTCGAAGTAGGTGCGCCAAGCAAACGCCGCGTCGTCAGTCATCTGGTGGGCCCGGATCTGCCATCCGACGGCCTCCCCGAAACTCATGAAGAGCCGCGCGTACGCGAGCACCTCGTCGTGCCGGCGCGCCCGCACCTTTGGAGCTGCCTTGTCGCTAACGATGTAAGGCGCGAGATACGGACGTTCGACCATGACGCTCGTGATCTCGATCAAGAGCTGCATGAGGCTCTGGGCGTGCTGAGCCGTCTGGAGCTGGACTCCCTTCTCCTGCTCCTGTGCCCCTTGCGGATCTGGTAGCCCGAAAAAAAGAGGCCACCGACGACCCCGACAGCCGCGAACACAGCTGCACCGGCCTGGACGATGTCTGTCCAGCTTGGGCCAGGTGCCGCTGACGCGACCGTGAGGCCGATTAGCCCGTCGGGCATTTCTGCACCGTCCGAGAGCATCCCACGCTCCGGCATCACTTCCTAGAGTCGGCCTCGTGTCCAGCAATCGGGGCCGAGCCTCCTCGACTTGCTCAGGGCTGCAACGTGGCTTCGAGCAGGCGCCAGCGGCCGTCGAAGCCGTTGCGGACGGCAGTGACGAACATGCCGAGGCGGTCGTCGACGTCTGGGTGTCCGACTGGCGAGTAGGCGACCACGAGCAGTTGGTGGAGCCGCCGATCGCGCAAGTCGAAGCCCGGCCGGGGCCAGCGTCTGAGCGCCATCAACCGTGCATGGCCTGTAGCTGTCCGCACCCACCATTTCGCCACGCCTTCGGGCGTGCCGAACGAGGGGCGGGAAAGCGTCCCCGCTGTGAAGACACGGAGCATCCAGTTCGCCGAACGCGCGACTGGTCGCCCGGCGCCGGCCCGCACCTCGATCGGGTAGATGCCGCGAAGAGCCGGGTTCGGCAGGCTTCCACGCCAGACCTTGCCCGCGAGGCGGAGCGGCCTCCATCCGAGCGGGGCGCCAGCCGGCGTCGTGGCGCCGGCGAGCCGCACCTCGAGCCGCCGGCCCGCGAGCCCGCGCACGGTCACCGACGCCGACCCGCCGAGACGAACGATGGCCGGATCCGCGACAACGACTGGAGCTGAGGCGACCGCGGAGGCCTGGCGCCCGACGTTGCCGTCCGGGCCTGCGATCGCTCCGGCGGCACAGGCAAGCGCGGCAACTCCCACGATCGTCGGCCCGATCATGCTGCTCATGATTCCTCCTCTTCGATCGTTCGCTGGTGTGACACGCGACGATCGAAGCACCGGTAGGAGCCCACGACTTCGGGGATCACCCTGGGGTGAGCGCAGGTCGAGGGAAAGCCCTGAGTGCCGAATGAGGTCAGCGCTGCGGCTTGATCCGAAGCACGCGACCGAAGTCGTCATTGACCCAGATCGACCCGAAGGCGCCGCCGAGCCGCACGATGAGGCCGCTGACGTGCAACCTCGCCGCGAGCCGACCCGTACGCGGGTCGATTTGATCGACGTTCCCGGAGCCGGAATCGGCAACCCAGACGGAGCCGAAGGCGACTTCGAGGCCCACTGGTTGCACCTCGGCAACCCGGGCCGTGAGTTCGTGCGTGCGAGCGTCGACCCGCGCCACCACCCCGGCGCCGCAGGCGGACGACCAAACGCCGGTCCTGTCGGCAGCGAGGTATCCGCACGGTTCATAGTCGAGCGCCGCGGTCGCAACCACGCGGTTCGTTGCCGGATCGATGCGCACGAGCCTGTTCCCGTACGGGACAGCCACCCAGACGGCGCGGCGCGACGCGATCACGCTCATGTGCTCCGCGCAACAGGCGCGCTTCGGTCCGACGCGGATGGTCGCCACGACTCGATTCGTCGCGGGATCGATCCGTGAGACGCTGGGGCCGCCCGCGGTCGCGACCCAGACGGCTCCCGGCGACACGGCGATCCCCTCTGGACTCGGGCCGACATGGATGGTCGCGGTGACCTTGTTCGTTGGGGGGTCGATGCGAGTGACCGTGTCGTCGGACGGATTGGAGAGCCAAACGGCGCCGTCGCCGGCGGCAACCGTTTCCGGGGGAGCGACCTTGATTCTCGCGACGACTGCGTTCCGCGCCGGGTCGATCCGCATGAGCGTCGCCTGGGAGTTGCTCATGGCCCAGACAGCGCCCTCACCGACGGCCAAGGCTCCGCCTCCCCTCACCGGGAGCCCACCGCGCCCCACGCGAATCCGAGCGACCACCTTGCCGCCTTCCGGCAGTGCGGGCGCGAGGATCGAGCCCCTCTGGACACGAACCTGCTCGCTGGAGCGATGGGTTGCAAGCAAGACGGAGCCCACGATCGCGGCCACAACGGACGCCGCGACGACCGCCAGGCGGATTCGGCGATACGCCGATATGCGTGCAGGCGCCAGACCGGAGGTCACGCCGTGCATCATCAACCGGAACGCCCTGAGATTCCACCGAATCCGACGCATTCCAGGGAAAACCCTGGGAAGCTTCAGGGACAGGTGTGCGACGATCACGACTGTGGGCACACGCGTGTTGATCGTCGACGACCATCAGTCGTTTCGCGCTGTCGCGCGGGAGCTGCTGGAACGCGCCGGCTACGTGGTCTCCGGCGAGGCGGCGGACGCTGCGGAAGCCCTTGATGCGGTCGCAGCCGATGCGCCGGACGCGGTACTCCTCGACGTGCAGCTCCCCGACCGCGACGGCTTCGCGGTCGCGACGGAACTCGCAGCCGGGAACGGGCCCGCGGTCGTCCTCATCTCGTCCCGGCAGGCAGACGACTACGGGCGAAGGGTCGCGGCGTGCGGCGCGCGCGGCTTCATCTCGAAGTCGAAGCTCTCGGCGGCGGCGTTCGCCGCGCTTCTGGAGTGATGGCCTCTACAGCTCTCAGAGCATCGCGGAGCCGGAACGTAAGGGGCGACCCGGTGCTTCTCCTACCGGTCGTCGTCGCTGCGGGCCTCGCAGTCGGTCGGCTCGGCCTCCACGGTCACGTCTCCGGGATGCGAGTCGCCGCGGACCTCGCTCTTTCGTGGGCCCTGGTGGCGGCTGCGCTCGCGGTGGGCGAGCGGCCGCGCTGGCGTCGAGCAGGATGGCTGCTAGCTACGGCAAGCTTCGCAGTCCTGGGCGCAGATCTCGTGTGGGCCACCTCGAATGCCTTGTGGACGCTCGGCTTCCTCCTCGAGGGTCTGTGGGCGGCGCTACTCGTTCACCTTGCCCTCGCCTTTCCGGACGGGCGCCCGTGGTCGCGCGTAGCCCAGATCGCGATCTCCGGAGCGTACGTAGCAACGCTCGGCGGTCAGCTCGTCGGCGCGTTCGTCGATCCGAACACGCGTGACGTCCTCGGTCTCGCGCCGCACGAGACCGTCGCGCACACCGTCGATCGAACGCAGGAGATCACCGCGATCGTCGTCGGCCTGGTCGTGCTAGTCCTCGTGGTGCGGCGATTCCGCGTCCTAGGTGGGCCGGCACGACGCGCGCAGGGACCACTGCTCGTCGCCGCGGCCGTCACCGCATCGAGCGCCGTCTTCTGCCTTGGTTGGGTGATTGCGACCGACTCGGTCAGCTCAGCCCTCGAGACGATCGTCCGAGCGGTCGCCGTCTCAATGCCGTTGGGCATCGTCGCGGGGATTGTGTGGTCGCGCCTGCGGAGGCCCGAGCTGGCCGAGCTCGTCGTCGAACTGCCGACGGGGGCGGGAGGCATGCGCGAGCGTCTCGCGCGGGCGCTCGGCGATCCGACGCTCGAGGTTGTGTACCGGCTGGCCGACGGCCGCTCCGTCGACGCGACCGGACGACCGGTCTCACTGCCCGACGGAACGGATCGGACCGTAACCGCGGTGACCGCAGGCGGCGAGGAGATCGCCGCGCTCGTTCACGATCCGGCCTTGCTCGACGAGCCGGCCCTGGTGGAGTCGGTCAGGGCCACCGCCGGACTGGTGCTCGAGAACGAGCGGCTGGCTGCCGAAGTGCGTTCTCAGCTCGCAGAGGTGCTCGCGTCGCGCGGCCGGATCGTCACCGCTGCCGACGCCGAGCGGCGCCGGATCGAACGCAACCTCCACGACGGAGCGCAGCAGCGCCTCGTGACCCTTTCAGTCGCGCTTGGCCTCGAAGCAGCTCGCGCCGATCCGGCCGCAGCGGATGTCCTCTCGCGCGCACAGGACGACGTCGAGGGAGCGCTTGTCGAGCTCCGCGAGCTGGCACGGGGAATCCACCCGGCGCTGCTCAGGGACGAGGGTCTCGAAGCGGCCGTGGAGGCGCTCGCACGACGAGCACCGCTGCCGGTGACGGTGCACGGCACGGTGGGAGGACGTCTGTCGGATCCGATCGAGCTCGCCGCCTACTTCGTCGTCTCGGAGGCGCTCACGAATGTCGTGAAACACGCCTCGGCAACCGAGGCGTCGGTGCTACTCGAACGGGAAACAGCGGCGCTTCAGGTTGCGGTGATGGACGACGGAATCGGCGGTGCTCACGTTACGCCTGGCTCGGGCCTGGCTGGACTCCGCGACCGACTCGAGGCGCTCGACGCGACGCTGACCCTCGAGAGCGAGGCCGCTCGAGGCACGACCGTTCGCGCCTCCATCCCATGCGGGTCGTAATCGCCGACGATGCACCGCTCGTCCGCGAGGGGGTCGCTCGCCTACTGATCGAGCACGGCGTCGAGGTCGTCGACCAGGTCGGAGACGCCGAGGCACTGCTAACGAGCGTGCGCGACATGGGTCCGGATGTCGCCCTGGTCGACATCCGCATGCCGCCGACGCACACCGACGAAGGGCTGCGCGCGGCCAGTGATATCCGCTCGCGCTACCCCACGACGGCGGTCCTCGTCCTCTCTCATCACCTCGAGCCCGAGTACGCGCTGCGACTCGTCGAAGAGAAGCCCGAAAAGGTCGGCTACCTGATGAAGGAACGCGTCGGCCGCATTGAGCAACTGCTCGACGCGGCGGATCGGGTCGCGGCGGGTGAGTGCGTCATCGACAGGGCCGTCGTCGAGGAGTTGCTCGCGCGGCGACGACGAGGCGATCCCGTCGCGGACCTCACGCCGCGCGAGCGCGAGATCCTCGGACTCATGGCCGAGGGCCGCTCGAACCATGGCATCGGCAGGGCGCTCTGGCTCAGCCCGAAGACGGTCGAGACGCACATCCGCGGGGCATTCCAGAAGCTCGGGATCAAAGAGGCGCCTGAGGACAATCGCCGCGTGCTCGCCGTGCTTACGTACCTGCGGCGGTAGTCACGAGAGGGAAAAGTATGGCACTACAGCCACGTTGCCGATCTGACGTTGCGCGTCAAGCCGCTTGGCGAGTCGTTGGCCTGCAAGGTCTGCTGGCGGCTCAAGAGCGGGCAACGTCTGAACGCCACCTGTGACTACCCGAACTGCGCCGCCCGGGAGTTCGAGCTGGACTGATGCTCAGATACGAGACGCATCCGGGGCGGACCTAGGGGGTAGGTCTCTGGCGGAAGACCCGGGCCTTACCGTCGAACGCCCCGGACGCCAAGACCAAGTGTAATAACTCGAGTACGGCTGGGCAGGCGAACTGTCGCGGCGCTTGCACTGGAGGGCCAGCCTTCAGCCAGACTCTCAAGCTCGTTTTAGCGTAGTCGCTCCGCCGGACTTGCTGGCGCGGCAAGAGACTCTTGCCCCTATCATCGGGACTTCCAGTCTTGGCGCAAACCTCGGGGGTGAGACGCCAGGGAATCAACTCGGACGAGGGGGAGTTATGAGGACAGTTTCGCGCGTCGTCGGTTGGCTTGCGCTGGTCGCGGCTCTTGTTGCGATCGTAGGTTCCGCTCAGGCGGGTGCCGGGACACGGAGCAAGAAAGCCCACCACGGCAAGGGCTCGCACGCCTGCTGCATCGAGCGCCACGTCGAGATCCAGGCGAACGGCTACACAATCCCCGGCACGTTCACGACCCCGCGCGCGGGCGGCGCCCACGCTCACTATCCGGCCGTGCTGCTTTTGCATGGGACGGCCTCGCAGAAGGACGAGGTCGGCAACATGTACCTGCGCCTCGCGCAGAAGCTCGGCAGGCTCGGCTACGCCTCGCTGCGAATCGACTTCGCCGGTTCCGGAGACTCGACGTTGCCACAGACCGCCTTCACCTACAGCGAGGAAGTTGCAGACGCGAAGACAGCGCTCACCTGGTTGAGCGACAACCGGCACGTTGACGCGGACGCGCTCGGCCTGGTCGGCTTCTCCCAGGGGGGCCGGGTCGCCGCGACGGTCGCCGGCACCGATGTGCGGGTGAAGGCGCTCACGACCTGGTCGACCTGGGTCGAGGACGGCTCGACGGCCGTCAACACCTTCGGCCCCGAGGCCTACCAGGAGGCGCAGCAGAACGGGCAGGTGACAGTCGATCTCGGCTTCAGGACGTGGACGTTCTCGCTCGCCTGGTTCGAGACGATCAAGAACTCGCACCCGCTGCAGGACATCGCCAACTACCAGGGCCCGCTGCTCGGCATCGACGGCAGCGAGGATGTGCTCTGGCCGCAGACGAAGGACGAGCTCTACGCGGCCGGCTCTTTCGACGAGACGTTGCACGTCGTTCCCGGCGCCGATCACATCTACCACGTCCTCGACGCCGATCAGACGCAGGCCGAGGACGTGATGGACACGACCGCCACCTGGTTCTCGCAAAAGCTTGCACCCCGCGTGCATCACGGGCACTAGGTAGTCCCTACTCGAAGCCAATCCCGGCCAGCTTCCCCACGCGGATGCTGGCCGGGACCGTGGCCTCACGGACGGTACTGCTGGGCGAACGTGCGGACCGTGTCCACGTGGACGACGATCCAGACCCCGGTCGAGAGGGGCTCGAACAGCTTCAGCGAGCTCGTACCGTCGATGATCTGCGCCAGCTGAGCGACGGTGATCGTCGTCGCCGGGAACGGTCCGCCGCTCGAGCCGCTCTTGGTCAGGACAGTCCCCTGCGCGTCGGCCGGGACGAGGTAGGTCGTCAGGCGGTGGTCCTTGTCGACGACGTAGTTGTCGTTCGCGACAGGAGGACATGCGCTTGGCTGGCAGGGAGTGTGCTGGTCCTCTGCTTGGGCGACGTTGGCGGCCACCCCGGAGAGGAACAAGGCGGGATCGAAGCGCAGTTCGTAGTGGTCGCCCTTGCGCTCGAGCGACTTCACGTGGCCGTAGAGCCGCTGGTCGCCTGCGGCGCTCACGGCGGCGGCCTTCTGCTGCACCGTGACCGTTCTCACGACGGCGGCCTTCTGCACGGTGGTCGTCCTCACGACCTTTCGCGCGGCGCCGCTGCCGCAACCGGCCGCAAGCGTCACGGCTGCCGCGGAGAGGATGGCGAGAGAGAGAATCGAGTTTGTCGGTGCGAGGAGCTTCTTCACGGGGGCCTCCTTTGGGTGGCGTCGCCCCATCCTCGAAGGCCTCCGCAACGGCCTCGTCACGACCCCGTAACCGTTCTGGCACAGAATGCGAGGGGCTCAATCCGCCTCGCGTCTGTGAGGCAGGGAGGCAGTCGTTGCTTCTCGGCCGGCTCAACCTCGAGGAGGCGCTGAAAGGTGACGGTCCTCATCGCGCGCGAGGATCCGCGCCGGTAAAGCGCGATCCCTGGCTTTCGCGGGCCGCATCGGCGAGAGGCCTGAGGACGTCAACCGGCTCGGCGACTTCTAACCAGTAGACGCGCAGCGGTTTGGCGACTCGATCGACCGGTCGCGGGTGACCAACACGCTACGCCGAACTGCGGGGATTCTGTCCTTCGCCCGTTGGTCTACGTCGCCGCGCTCCTTCGGTCTTGTCAAGGCGAGTGGAGAGTGCAACAGTCGGCGCATGACTGGACTCCGGGTCTGGGCCGGCGTTGCCGCCGTCGCGATCTGCCTCGGAACCGCCGCATGCGGAGGGACGTCTACCACCTCCGTCACCGGCTCGGGCAGCGTCGTGTCGCGGGATATCCCCGTCTCCTCGTTCTCGCGGCTGAAGGTCGGGCGCGCGTTTGACGTGCGGGTGTCGGTCGGCGCCGCCGAGACAGTGACCGTGCAGGTGGACGACAACCTCGTCGACGAGCTGGACGTCGGTGTCTCCGGCGACACCCTCCACGTCGACCTGAAGTCGGGCACCTCCATCTCCAACGCAACCCTGAAGGCGGACGTGACGGTCCGAGCGCTGGAGAACATGGACGCCAGCGGAGCGTCGAGCATCTCGCTTGCCGACGGGATCGAGGCTGGGAAGCTGTCAGTCACGCTGTCGGGTGCGAGCCGACTGGACGGCCGGATCAAAACATCCGAGGGACGCCTGGAAGCCTCGGGTACATCTCGTGCGCGGCTGACCGGATCGGCGAGGAGCCTGGACGTGACCGAAAGCGGCGCGAGTGGTCTGGAGGCGGAAGACCTGACGGTCGCGTCGCTGGTGATCGACCTATCGGGTGCCTCGTCGGCTGCCGTCACGGTCACCGACACGATCTCGGCCGACCTATCCGGAGCCTCCCAGCTTCGCTATGGCGGGTCACCCCAATTCAGTCGCAAGCAGATCTCCGGCGCCTCGTCAATAACGGGCCTCTAGCTGTCCCTGTGAGGCGTCAAAACCTCGGCTCTGCCTTCAAATCAGGTGGAACGGCGTCGCGGCCGCCTTCACGTCGAGCTAGAGGAATCCGACGGCGTATAGGCCCCTATCGGGCAACGAGTGAGGGTGACGGATGCGCCCATTTCGACAGAAAAACCCCGCCTGAGCGGGGCTTTCCGTTGATCGGGGCGCCGAGATTTGAACTCGGGACCTGTAGTCCCCCAGACTGAGCCAGCGCTCTGGCGGGCTGTGGCGGGGAGTGGCGGGAGTGGACGTTTCCCCTGCAAATCGGCCGTCCGTACGCCGCGTACGTCTCTTCCTCCATGCCCCCCACTCCGGACGTTTGGGCAGCGAATGGGCAGCGAGTTCAGGCGCTCACTGGCGCGCAACTGGCGCGCACTCAGCTCGGGAGTCCGAAATCGCGCCGAGCTCGCCGAAGGTCCGCCGCGAGCTGTTCGAGATCGTCTTGCAGGAGCAGATCTTCTTCGCCGCTAGGTGAAGGAAGAGGGACGACGTACTCCCGGATCAGCATGAGCATGCCAAGCGTGTGCTCGATCCGGTTCGGCGGCAACTCGACCCCTTGGCGAAGCGCGTCGAGCGTGGCGAAGACATCCATCACCGCATCCGCGGCTGTCTCGCGAGTCACCAGATCTCGGTCCGGCCCCCATGGCGTGTCGCCCTGCGCGGATGCGGCGGCCAGCGCTTCCATTCTCTTAAGCGCGCGCTCGTACAGGCTCATTCGATCAGCGACTCGGCAGAAGGGGCGCGACTCTCGCCTCTATCTCCCAGTGCGTGTGGCTAGGACTTCTTCTCGAGCCCGAGCCACTTGCGGATCTTCGCCATGAGGCCGGCCATGGGAAAACTCTACGCCCCTTCGCTCGGTGGCGGGCCAAGAGGTTTGGCCGAACGCTGGGCGAAGCGCGGGAGGCGGGTCAGAGGAGTAGACTCGTTGGACTGGCCCTGCGGCCAGGATTCCGGCTGAAAGCCCGAAGTCCGTCGATCGAGCCCTCCGCGGGCACGGGAGATGACACGAGCTTAGGCAAACAGAGTTCGAGTGGCAGGGCCAGCACCTTGTTAAGGGCGCCCTGAGCGAACTGCATTCGCCCGCTGCGCCGCCTGCTAGTGAGGGCCGGGCGGCGAGGCGAACCCTCTCCCTAGCTAGGGTGCGGAGTCGTGAATCGATACCACGGCAGCGCGACGATCAGTCAGGGCGCAGCCGTAGTCGAGGGCGACTGCATTATCGAGTCGGTCGGCGGCCCCGACCCGGGTCCCGATCCTGCATGGTCGGGGAACCTCCAGGAGGATCCAGCGCCTACGATGACTCTCGTCGAGGGTGCCGCCTGGTTGCGCTTGGCGGATGGTCGCGAGTGTGAGATCCAGGTCGAGCATGCGGTTACTGGCTCCGGCCTCACCGAATTTTCCGGCGCCAAGGGCCTCCTCGACCTTCACTGAAACCGCCCGGCCCTTCAGGGGAGGAAACGCTGCCGGGAGCTCGGCCGCAGCTACAAACGGAGTAAGAGGCGTAAAGTCGATTCGTAGCGATGTCCGCCGCCGAGAGCAGCGAGAGCGAAGTCATTGCGCAGGAACTCGAAAGCCTAGGGGCCAAGGTAAATGATCTTGAGACACGCTTGGCGGACGTCGAACGGATAATCGGGGACTTGGAAACAGCCGCTCTGACTACAGCCCGCGCGTTGGAAGAAGTCTCATCGCACTGGGACTCGGTGTACCGGGCGATGCGCCGCGCCGAGTAGTTCAGGCGGCGAGTGGTACCTGGTCTGCGCCCAACAATGCGAGTTGTGCGTAGCAACGAGGTCAGCATGGGGCGCGGCCCGCTCGACCTCACAGACGCGGACACGATCGCGTTTACAGTCTGTGGATGTCGAGGCAAGCAGTAGGTAACGCTCTAGCAGGCGTCGCGTTCCTGGTCATCGCGGTGGTTGATTTCACCCGCGACTCCTCGGGTATTGGCGTCGTCTTCTTGGTATTCGCCGCTGTCTTCTTCGGGCTTGCCGCGTCGGGCACAAGAAGGTAGCGCGGGTTACCGTCGGCTACTCGTCCAGCGCGCCGGAGATCTGCTGTTTCTTGGCACCTAGCAATTGGCGAACGCTTACGTGTCGTCCGTCCCGGCGGCTGCCGCGGGCCTCTCTTCGACTGCGACCACGAAGGCGTCGTAGCGGCCCAGCTTGATTCGGGGCAGCTCGTGACCGGGCACAAGCAAAGACCGCCGCTGCCTCTGTGCGCGTTTGTACAGGCTCCGCGGCACGGCAATAACTTCGCCGCAGCCGCTTCGTCCGCAATCACAGGCGATTTCGACCGTCGCACCGAGAACATCATCTAACTGCTGGCTTGCCGGCAGCTCGAGCTGGGAATCGCGCCTCACGAGATCCCTTCGTTGGTCTTCGAGGTCTAACGAGTCGAAGGTGCGGCCCGCGCCTTCTCCAGCCTACACCCGCGCGCGCGGGGATCTCACCAGGGCACCCTCCGCAGACGAACGCCGACAACGCGGAATACGATGCCGCGTTCGCGGTCGACTACGCGTACGGGGCGATCGAGGAGGCCGAGTACGCAGTCCTCGACGCGACACTCGCGAGAATGCACGCTGACGAACTCGCCACTGCGTCAGTAAGCACAAGGACCTAAACCGACCATCGCCCGAAGGGCGAGCGGCATTCGTGACGCTGCTCGTCTTGCTCGTGGTGGAGAAGCAAGCCGGACGCGTGCGGCGCGTCGGGTCCCCAACCCGTGCGCCGCGCGCGGACCCTTCGAGCGCTCCTGAGACATTGGAAGGTGGCGTTCACCCCACGAATCGCACGATCGTTCAAGGGCGAGTTTTCGATAGGAGGCCTTCTCTATGGTGATTCACGCTGACCTCGTGCAACGCATATCGCAGGAGCAGAGCCCGGCTCTCGTCGAGCACGCCCGGAAGCGGGCCGAGAGCGTGCAGAACCGCATCGCCGACAGGATCACGGCCTTCTCGGGCTCGATGGCATTCGTCTACATCCATGTCGTCTGGTTCGGGTGCTGGATCGGGTTCGGCGTCGAGAAATACCCTTACGGACTCTTGACGATGATCGTCTCGCTCGAGGCGATCTTCCTCTCGACCTTCGTGATGATCAGCCAGAACCGAGCGGACGCAAAGCGTCAGGTCGTCGCCGACCAGCAGTGGCAGACAGTGCAGGAGGAGGACAGGCAGAACCGGTAGCTACTTGACCTCTCACACCAGATCCTCGACCTGACGAAAGCAGTCCACGGCTATGCGGCCGCGCGGTCAGACGGCACCTAAGGCGTGGCAAAACCAAACCTGCGGTGGAGCCAGCCAAGGATTAGGGTCGGACGGTGGCGCACCGAGGAACGATTGAGTTCGAGACCTCGCGCGGTTCCGTCGCTCTTCGTTTCAGAGAGGCCCAGGCGTTTCAGGAGCGACTCTCGCAGGCTCCCGGCGGTCGTCCCATCGAACGGCAGATCCAACTGGCGATCGACGACAATACGACCGTTGTCATCGCCGACAACCAGACGGCCGCGGCTGTGAGCGTCCTGACGACGTGGTTCGATGAGCTCGGCGAGGTCAGTCGCGAGATGGGAGAGCTTCTAGTGATGTTGGCCGCCGAGACCCAGCCAGGCGATTCCTGACTGTTTGGGCAGCGATCGGGCAGCGACAACTGACCCGGGCCAGCGTCGCGCGCAACAAAAAGCCCCGCTCAGGCGGGGCTTTTTCGTGATCGGGGCGCCGAGATTTGAACTCGGGACCTCTAGTCCCCCAGACTAGCGCGCTAACCAGGCTGCGCCACGCCCCGTCCTTTCTCAGTCTATCTCGGTGTGTATGGA
>Ga0307317_10000335_pt1 | contig 13770 bp, 12 predicted proteins | sample ER_DNA_357_FD_194498 | JGI IMG/M metagenome (GOLD analysis project Ga0307317, IMG submission 194498) | Bulk soil microbial communities from the East River watershed near Crested Butte, Colorado, United States - ER_DNA_357 | ecosystem: Environmental > Terrestrial > Soil > Floodplain | place...
GCTCGTTTTTGATGGAGAGCGGATTGTTGAGGCTGATGCGCCTGGGCTCGAGCGGTCGCTTGTCGGGTTGACATTGCTCGAGGCTGCTTCCGTTGGTGGGGAGGAGCTTGCTGCTGATGCGCTGGCCAATGCGATTGGGCCCGTTTTTCGGGCTCCGCGCTTTGAAGGTCGGATCGCGGTTGCGATGAGTGGTGGCGTGGACAGTGCGGTTGCGCTGCTCAAGTCTTTGCCCAACGCGATTGGTGTGACGCTTCGGCTCTGGCTCGATCCTGATGGGCCTGACGCCGAGCGCGCATGCTGTTCGCCCGATGCGGTGTTGGCCGCCCGTGCGACCTGCCACGCGCTCGGGGTGCCGCACGTGACGCTCGACCTGCGCGAGGAGTTTCGGCGTGCGGTCGTTGATCCGTTTGTCCAGGGTTATGAGCGCGGGGAGACGCCGAACCCGTGCATCCACTGCAACGGCGGCTTCCGCTTCGCGCGGCTGCTCGCCTTCGCACACCGCGCAGGCGCCGACACGCTTGCGACCGGCCATTACGCACGCATCGTCGAGCACCGGGGACGATTGCTGCTCGGCCGCGGTGTCGATCCGTCGAAGGACCAGTCGTACATGCTCGCGAAGATCGATCCGGCAAAGCTCGACCGCATCTCGTTCCCGCTCGGCGGCCAGTCGAAGGAAGAGACGCGGGCAGAGGCGGAGCGCGCCGGGCTTGCAGTTGCGCGTCGCGGGGAGAGCCAGGAAGCCTGCTTCCTCGCCGGCGACGACTATCGCAACTTCCTCGAACGTCGTGGGCTCGCTGCTGAGGACGGCTCGGTCGTGGACGAGGAGGGAACAGAGCTCGGCCGCCATTCCGGCTACTGGCGCTTCACGCCCGGCCAGCGCAAGGGTCTCGGCGTTGCAACCGGTGCGCCGGTCTATGCGCTGCGCGCGGATGCACGAACTAACACCGTCGTGGTCGGCAGCCTCGAGTCACTGGCGCGCACGTCGCTCGCTGCGACCGGGAACCTCTACGTGCCCGTCGAGGAAGTCGAAGCGAAGCTTCGCTACCGCTCGGAGGCCGTGCCCGCTCACGTCCAGCCGACAGCCGTAGGCTTCCGGCTCGAGCTCGCACAGCCCGTGTACGGCGTCGCCGCCGGTCAGGCAGCGGTGCTCTACGAGGACGGGGTCGTCGTCGGGGCCGGGATCATCGAGGCCGATCCGTAGTATCCGAGCCGGGTGGACTTCCTAGTGCTCACCTGCGAAACCAACGCCGCCGGTTGTTCGTTGTATCCCAGGGTCAGACTGGAGGGAGCATTTGAGCGTTGACGAGATCTGCCTGACGCTGCCTGCAGACGATGCATTCCACGGCGTCGCCCACCTCGTGCTGGGCGGGCTCGCCGTGCGCCTCGACCTGACGTTCGAGTACCTCGAAGATCTCGAGCTTGCCCTGGACGCCTTGCTCGATCGGCCGAGCGCGGGTGATGAGTTGACGGTACGCGTGCTCGTCGCGGACGGCGAGCTCCGAACGATCGTCGGCCCGTTTACGTCGCTGCGCGCCGAGTACGAAGACGTCGGTGGCGCCGAAGACCTGAATCTGCACCGCATCCTGAGCGCGGTCTGCGATGCAGTCGAGATCGAGGATCGTGACGGCGGCCAGTGGGTCGAGCTCACAAAGCGCGTCGACACCGCGAAAGAGGGCGTGACGTGAACGAGTCCGACAAGGTTCTCCTGCGCCGATATCACGAGAACGGCGATCTCCAGGCCCGCGAGCAGCTGATCGAGCAGTACATGTCGCTCGTCCGCTCGCTTGCCAGGAGGTACTCGTATCGCGGCGAGCAGCTCGAGGATCTGGTCCAGATCGGTGCGATCGGGTTGATCAAGGCGATCGATCGATTCGATCTCGATCGTGGGGTCGAGCTCACCACGTACGCGACGCCGAACATCATCGGCGAGATCAAACGCCACTTCCGCGACAAGGGCTGGGCTGTACGTGTGCCACGTGGGCTCCAGGAGCTAAACGTCCAGTTGTCCAAGATCGTCGAGCAGCTCACCGTGCAGCTCGGGCGCTCGCCGACGATCACCGAGCTCGCAAAGGCTGCCGGCGTCGAGGAGGAAGAGGTGCTCGAGGCGCTCGAGTCCGGACGCGCATATTCGTCGCTCTCACTCTCGACCGGCAGCGGCGGCCAGGACGACGGCGAGGATCTCGACCCGCTCGAGTCGATCGGCACCGAGGAGCACCAGTACGACGTCTCCGAGGACCGCGCGGTGCTCGCACCCGGGTTTCGCGTGCTCGACGAGCGGGAGCGCATGATCCTGCATCTCCGCTTCTTCGAAGGCCTGACGCAGTCGCAGATTGCGCAGCAGGTCGGGATCTCTCAGATGCACGTCTCGCGCCTGATCCGGCGCTCCCTGGAGAAGATCCGCGAAGAGATCGCCTCGGAGGAGCCCGAGCCGAAGGTCGCGAGGGGCTGAGCGGCCGGCGGGGCCTTCGGGTCGCGCTCGTACAATCCAGGGGTGCGAACGTCAGCCGAGCTGCGTGCGGGTTTCCGCGCTTTCTTCGAGTCGAAAGGCCACGTCTTTCGGCCGTCGGCGCCGCTGGTCCCGCGCGCCGACGACCGCTCCACGCTGCTGACCACTGCGGGCATGCAGCCTTTGATGCCGTATTTCCTCGGCCGTGAGCCGGCGCCGGCGCCGCTCCTCACCACCGTCCAGAAGTGCTTCCGGACGCCGGACATCGACGAGGTCGGGCTCGACGGCTCGCACCTCACCTTCTTCGAGATGCTCGGCAACTTCTCGTTCGGCCAGTACTTCAAGGAAGGGGCGATCGACTTCGCCTGGGAGTTCGTCTTCGAGCACCTGAAGCTCGATCCCGAGCGCTTCTGGGTCAGCGTTTTCGCCGGCGATCCTGAGCTGGGGCTCGGCGAGGACAAGGTCGCGTACGACCACTGGCGCAAGCTCGGTCAGCCCGCCGAGCGGCTCGTGTTCCTGCCGCGCGCCGAGAACTTCTGGTCGGTCGGAGGCCCCGGCCCGTGCGGTCCCGACACGGAGATGTATTACGACTGGGGAGTCGAGCACGGCTGCGGTGAGCCCGACTGCAAGCCGAGTTGCACTCGCTGCGAGCGCTTCCTCGAGTTCTGGAATCTCGTCTTCATGGAGTTCGCGCTCGGTGCCGACGGCACGCTGACGCCGCTGCCGCAACAGAACGTCGACACGGGCATGGGGGTGGAGCGAACCGCCGCGATCCTGCAGAACGTCATGACCGTCTACGAGACGGACGTGTACCAGGCGGTCATGCGCTGGATCGCGGACGAGAGCGGCGTTGCCTACGGCGACTCGCCGGAGGCGACGAAGGCGCACCGCATCCTCGCCGACCACGGACGCGGCATGACGTTTCTCGCGGCCGACGGCGTCGCGCCGTCCAACGAAGGCCGGGGCTACGTGATGCGGCGCATCATTCGCCGTGCAGTGCAGCAGGCGGCGCGCGTCGGCCTTGAGCCGCCGTATCTCGCCCGTCTCTCGGACGTCGTGATCGAGCAGATGAAAGACGGCTATCCGGAGCTCGAGGAGCACCGGGACGAGATCCATCGCGTCCTGACCGCGGAGGAGGAACGGTTCGGCAAGACACTCGAGCGTGGCATGCGTCTCTTCGAGGAGACCGCACAGAAGGGCGGGGACATCTCGGGTGAGGACGCGTTCAGGCTCCACGACACGTACGGCTTCCCGCTCGAGCTCACGCGCGAGCTCGCGCGCGAGCGGGGCCTGGGCGTGAACGAGGAGGAGTTCACCCGCCTGATGGAGGTGCAACGCACACGCTCGCGCGGGGCGATCTCGAAGGACGACGACCGTGCGGCTGAATTCGCGAAGGCGGCAGGCTTCCGCTCGGAGTTTGTCGGTTTCGAGAAGACCGACGTGCTCACCCAGATCGGAGCGCTAGAAGAGGTCGGCGACGGGCTCTTCCTGGCCAAGCTGCGCGAATCGCCGTTCTACGTGGCCGGTGGCGGCCAGGTAACCGACGCGGGCTGGATCGGGCGTGACGACGGGAGCGGCGCGCGTGCCGAGCTCCGCGACGCTTACCGGCTCGAAAACGACCAGGCGCTGCTGTTCGAGGGCGAGGGCTTCGCCGCCGGCGATCGTGTTCGCGCGGTGGTGCCCTGGGCCGTCCGCTACCCGACCATGGCCAATCACACCGCGACGCACCTCTTGCACAAGGCGCTGAGAGACGTGCTCGGCGACCACGTTCGTCAGGCGGGCTCCGCGGTGCGCCCGGACAAGCTTCGGTTCGACTTCACCCATCCGCAACAGTTGACGGACGAAGAGCGCGAGCGGGTGCAGCACCTCGTCAACGACAAGATCTTCCAGAACGTCCCGGTCAGGACGTTCGTGACGCCGATCGAAGAAGCGCGCAAGCTGGGCGCGATGATGCTGTTCGGCGAGAAGTACGGCGATCACGTCCGCGTCGTCGAGATCGACGGCTTCTCGCGTGAGCTCTGCGGCGGAACACACGTCCGTTCCACCGCGGAGGTCGGCCCCTTCGTGGTCCTGAGCGAGAGCTCGGTCGGGGCCGGTGCTCGGCGCATCGAAGCGGTCACCTCGGGTGAGGCGCATGCGTTTCTCCATGCAGGGGTGCGCGAGGCCGACGAGCTTCGTGCGGAGCTCGAACAGGCACGCAAGCAGTCGCAGAAACCGAAGCGAGAGGTCGCGGCCGACTTCGAGATCGTCGAGAAGGACGGCGACATCGTGCTCGTCCAGGCGCGGTCGGTGAAAGGGGGCGAGCTGCGCGACCTCTCGGACCGGGTGCGCCGGCAGGAGCAGGCTGCCGGTGTCATCGTCGGGTCCGTGGACGACGGGCGCGCCTATCTCGTGGTGAATCTCGACGAATCGCTGGTCGCCCGCGGCCTCGACGCATCGACGCTCGTGCGCGACATTGGCCGTCACATCGGCGGCGGCGGCGGCGGCCGTCCGACGCTTGCCGAGGCCGGCGGGAAGAACCCCGGCGGGCTACGCGACGCGCTGGAAGCAGGCAAGCAAGCGATCGCCAAAGCGCTCGAGTGAAGGTTCTTGCGCTGGATTTCGGCCGGGCGCGGACCGGCGTCGCCGTCTCGGACCCGACCGGCACGATCGCGCGACCGCTCTGCGTGGTGGAGAGCGCCGCGACCGGCGACGGGCTCGCACGCCTCGCGTCCTTGATCGGCGAAGAGCAGGCCGAGCGCGTCGTCGTCGGGATGCCGCTGACCCTGCGCGGCGAGCGCGGCGAGCAGGCGACGGAGACGGAGCGCTTCGTCGAAGCGCTCACCGACGTGATCAGTGTTCCGGTCGTGACCTATGACGAGCGGTTCACGACCGATCTCGCCGAACAGGCTCCCTCTGATGAACCCGAAGACGCGCGCGCTGCGGCCCACCTCCTCTCCAGCTACCTCACATGGACAAGCGGCGCCGGGGCGTAATCCCGCCGCGGCAAGGGCGCCCGCCGGAAGGTCCGAACCCGGGCCAGGTCGCGCGGCGCCGGATTCTCGCGCTCGGTGTGCTCGTCCTTCTGCTCGGCGGTCTCGGCTGGCTCGCAGTCGCTGCGATCGGCGGTGGCGACAACACCAGCAACAGCGCGCCGACGACGCTCTCGAACACGCTTGTGTACAGGACGGTGACGCGATCGACCGCGACCGGCCCCGTCGTGACGGTGATCGCGATGCCGAAGCCGTTTCACGTCGTCTTTCCCGAAGGGTTCACCCGCAAGCAGATGGCCGACCGGGTCGGGGCAGTCGCCCGAATCGCAGCACGCAAGTCGAAGAGGCGTCCGAAGCTCTCGAAGCGGTCCTATGTCGCCGCGACGGCCACACCGCGGGTGCCGAGTTGCTTTCGCGCCAAGCCGCGGAGGATCGAGGGTTTCCTCTTTCCGGCGACCTATGAGTTCTTCCAGCAGACCTCTTCGCTGCAGCTCGTACAGGATCAGCTCGATGCGTTCTGTGAGAACTGGAAGCAGATCGACCTCGGCTACGCGCGCTCGAAGAACCTGACGCCTTACGACGTTCTCATCATCGCGTCGATGGTGGAGAAGGAGACGCTCTCGCCCGACGAGCGCCAGCTCGTCTCGGCCGTGATCTACAACCGGCTTCACGCGCGCATGCCGCTCGGAATCGACGCGACGCTTCGCTACGGGCTCGACATTCCCCCAACGGAATCGATTCGCGAGTCGCAGCTCGAGAGCAACTCGCCCTACAACACGCGCAAGCGGCAGGGATTGCCGCCGACGCCGATCGCGAACCCGGGGCTTGCGTCGCTGCAGGCCGCAGCGCACCCCGCCAAGGTCAAGTACCTCTACTTCGTGCGCAAGCCCGACAAGAAGCACCACTTCTTCACCGCGAGCTACCAGGCCTTCCTGAACTACGCGAACGCGCACGGCTACGGCGGCCCATGATCTCCGGTGAGACCCGGCTCGTCGGGTTGCTCGGCGATCCGGTCTCGCAGTCGCAGTCCCCGCGAATGCAGAACGCCGCGTTCGCGGTGCGAGGGCTCGACTGGGCATATGTGCCGCTGCGGGTCGCGCATGAGCAGCTCGAGGATGCGCTTCGCGGCCTGGTCGCGCTCGGCTTTGCCGGCGCGAACGTGACCACGCCCCACAAGCTCGCCGTGGCCGAGCTCGTGGAAACTGACGTGCAGTCCGTCAATACCCTCGTGGTCGAAGACGGTCGGCTGCGCGCCTACTCCACCGATGCGGCAATCCTCCGCGGCCTCGACTTTCACCGCGCCGCGATCCTCGGCGACGGCGGCGCGGCAGCGGCGTTTGCCGCGGCTCTCCCCGACTCGCTTCGCTTCTCACGCCGCGGTAGCTGGCCGCCGGACGTGTCGGAGGTCGATCTCGTGGTCAACGCGACGTCGGCGCGAGACAAGGTGCTGGTCGAGCTTCGCGTCGGACAGACGCTCGTCGACCTTCCGTATCCGAGGACGGCGACCGCTGTCGCCGCGGACGCTGCCGATGTGACCGTCGTCGACGGCCTCGAGGTCCTCGTCGCTCAGGGGACGGCGTCCTTCGAGCTGTGGACGGGGCTGCCGGCGCCCGTCGAGGTCATGCGCGCGGCGATCCGGCCGTAGAAGGGGCCCGCGTCACCGCGGGCCCCTTCGGAACGGCTGCAACTACGGAAGCGTCGAGTCGTAAGAGGGCGGCGCCGAGTCGATTGGAGCCGGCCGGCCACCCTGGTCGTGGGGAACACCGATGCGGCCGACGCCGGAGCATTCTCCGCCCAGCCCATCGGTCGCCGTGAACGCGACCCTGTAGACGCGTCCGTCACCCTGCCCGGAGCGCTCAGCTCGCACCTGGAATGCCCCGCCGGAACCGATCGTGGCGTCCGGCGACGTGTTGCCGTCCGCTGTGGAGTTGACCGGTTCGTCCTGCGTGATCCCGTTGATCGTCAACGTGATCGGATTGCCGTCCGGGTCGGTCACACCCGCAATCTGGCCGGCCACGTACTTGTGGTTAGGCGGCCAGAGGGTGCCGAGCCCCGTCGACGCGGCGGTACAGACCGGGTTGTGGTTGATCGTGGTGGTCACCGTCGCCGTGTTGTTCGCGGGGTTCGGGTCGGCCTGGGCGCCCGCGACCGTCGCGATGTTCACGATCGACGCACCCGAGCCTGCGAACAAGGTGATCATGAACGCCTGGCTCCCACCGGGTGCGAGCGTGCCGGCCGTGCAGGTGATCAGGCCGGCGGCCTGAGCGCACCCGGCGCTCGCCGAGACGAACGTCGAGTTCGCGGGTACCGGGTCGGTGACCGTGACGCCGGTCGCCGTCGTCGGGCCGAGGTTCGTCGCCGTCAGGGTGTAGGTGGCGTTGTGGCCCTCGGTCACGAGGGCCGGCCCCGTCTTTGCCATCGAGAGGTCGGGCGCCGGCACGTTGATCGTGATTGTCTCCTGGAACGCCGGTCCACCGTCGAGGTCGTTGAGCAGGAACTTGACCGTGCAGACGTAGGTCCCGGCGAGCGTGCCGGCATTGACGCCGTAGGTCTCACTGAACGTGAACGTCGTGCCGCTCACGTCGGTCTGGCTCGCCGGCGTGAGCGATGCGCTCACACCCGCGTCGCAGCTCACGCTGGGGGTCACCGTCACCGGCAGATTCGACAAGCCGTTCAGGATCGCGTCGGAGACCTGGCTGTCGCTGGCGCCCGACAGGAAGACACCGTGGGTGGCATCAGCGATGCGTTGGGCCTGTCCGGTGCCGTTGAGGTTGTTTGCCGCGCCCGTGCTGATCGCGATCACGCGGATCCCCGCCGAGACGAGAGCCGCGGTTGCGGACACCTCGGTCGCGCCGTTGCACGGATCGTGCCCGACCGCGTCTCCGAACCACACGACGATGCGCGACGAGCCGCTGCGGAAGCCGGTCGCCGAGTCCGTGGCGACCGTCTGGAGCGCGTTGAGCTGGCATTCGGGGGTGTCCCCGCCGCCACCCGCAACCCAGGCATTCATCCCCGTCTGGACGTCAGCCGTGTTGGCTGTAATCGCCTGGTTGAGCCGGTAGGCGAAGGCGTCGGTGGTGTCCTTGTACTCGCCGACTCCGAATTCCGCCGTTGGCTGCGCGAGCAGCACCGTCGCCATGACGTTGGCATTGCCCGTTCGGACGTTGGCGACCGCCCCGCCCATGCTCCCCGTCGTGTCGGCGAGGAAGAAGATGTCCGGGTTCGGCGGAATCGGCGACGTCTCGACGGACTTCGAGATCGTCGTCGACGCGCCCGGAAGCAGCGTGTCGGTGACCGTGCTCGGTGTGACTCCCGGCGCAGCGACCGCCGCGCCGCCGAGCGCGACCGCAATCGCGGAGACGCCCGCTGTCGCAAGCAGGCTCCGCTTCAGGGCGCGCAGCTTGAGCGCCCAGTGATGTCCCTTCATGTATGCCCTCCCTCTTCGTGGGATCCTCTTCGTGGGATTCCCGCTTTGAGCGTAGGCACCTGCGTTCGCGGTGAACCGGGGGCAATTCTCCGATCTCGGTCGGGGCGCCGAACGGCCCACTACGCTTGACGGCATGGCGCTCCAGCTCACGACGGCAGGTGAGTCGCACGGTCCGGCGCTCGTCGCGATCGTGAGCGGACTGCCGGCAGGTCTCGTCCTCGAGCATGAGGCGATCGATGCGGATCTGCATCGGCGCCAGCAGGGATACGGGCGCAGCCCGAGGCAGCAGATCGAGCAGGACACGGTCGAGGTGCTCGCCGGCCTGCGCCACGGACGCACACTCGGGACTCCGCTCGCGCTCGTCGTGCGCAACCGGGATCACAAGAACTGGGAGTGGGGGATGAGCGCGTGGCCCCCGGATGGAGAGCCGTCCGGCAAGGGAACCAAGGAAGTCACGCTGCCGCGGCCGGGACATGCCGATCTCGCGGGGACGTTGAAGTACGGATTCGCCGACGTGCGCGATGTGCTCGAGCGCGCGAGCGCGCGGCACACCGCCGTGATCGTGGCCGCAGGTGCGGTGGCAAAAGCGCTGATTGGGGAGCTCGGGATCGCAGTCGAAGGTCGCGTGTTGAGCGAGGACCTCGAGCAGCAGGTGGACGACGCACGCGCGGATCGGGACACGGTCGGCGGTGTCGTCGAGGTGCGCGCACGCGGCGTGCCGCCCGGACTGGGCACCTATGCGACGAAGGACGAGCGCCTCGACGCGCGCTTCGCCGCGTCGCTGATGGGGACGCAGGCGGTCAAAGGAGTGGAGATCGGTGGAGGGTTCGCACTTGCAGCGAAGCGCGGGTCCGAGGCGCACGACGAGATCCTGCGGGACGAGCGCGGCGTCTATCGCAAGACGAATCGCGCAGGTGGGATCGAGGGCGGCGTGTCGAACGGCGAGGAGATCGTCGTCCGCGCAGCGATGAAACCGCTTCCGACGCTGATGAAACCCCTGGCCTCGGTCGACCTGCAGACCGGCGAGCCCGCCGAGGCGCTCGTCGAACGCAGCGACACAGCTGCGGTGGAAGCCCTTGCGGTCGTCGCCGAAGCCTGCGTCGCGTGGGAGCTCGCGCGCGCCGCGAGGGACAAGTTCGGCGGTGACTCGCTCGCCGATCTCCTCGCTGCACACCGCGCTTATCTGGAGCGGATCGACTGGTCACCCAGGTAGGCGCGCTCGGGCGTCACCTCGCGCTCGTCGGCTTCATGGGCGCGGGCAAGTCGACGCTGGGTGAGAAAGTCGCGCGGCTGAGCGGGCGACCCTTCGTCGATCTCGACCGTGAGATCGAACGCCGCCATGCTCCCGTCGCCGAGCTGTTCGAGCGGGACGAGCCGGAGTTCCGTCGCCTCGAAGAGGAGCTCGCTGCCGAGGTGCTCTCCTCGCCGGAGCCGGCCGTGATCGCGCTCGGCGGCGGAACAGTCCTTTCCGAGCGCACGTGCTACCTTCTGCGCAGTCGTGCCTACACTGTCCGGGTCGAGGTCGACCCAGCGGCGGCCTGGGAGCGAGTCCGGCGAAGCGATCGCCCGCTTGCGCGGGACGAAGAAGCGTTCAGGGCGCTCTTCGACGAGCGGGAGCCCCTGTACGAGCAGGTCTCCGCTGCCTCCGTGCGGAGCGTCGACGATGTGCTGCTCGCCGCGCTCGAGATCGAGGTCGCGCGGGGTCGACTGGCCGGTCTCGACGTTGCCGGTCCCGTCGCGGTGATCGCCGACGAACACGTGCTCGGGCTGCATCCACTCGGTTTTGGGCCGAACCAGGTGCACGCGGTTCCGCGCGGTGAGGCCGCCAAGACGACGTCGGTCCTCGCGCAGTTGTGGGCAGATCTCGACCTCGACCGCAGCGGAACGATCGTCGGCTACGGCGGCGGTTCGACGACGGACGTCGCAGGTCTTGCGGCCGCGACCTATCTCCGCGGCGTGCGCTGGCTCGCAGTGCCGACGACGCTGCTCGGGCAGGTGGACGCCGCGATCGGCGGCAAGACGGCCGTCGACCTTGCGGCGGGCAAGAATCTCGTCGGCGCGTTTCACTATCCCGCAGGGGTCGTCGTCGATCCAGACGTGCTCGCCACTCTCAGCGAGACTCAGCGCCGCGAGGGTATGGCCGAGGTGGTGAAGACGGGGCTCCTGGCGGGCCGTCCTCTCTGGGAGCTCGGCGAGGACGAGCTGATCCGCGGTGCGGCAGCGTTCAAGGCCGCTATCTGTCTCGGAGATCCGTTCGACCAGGGACGGCGTGCAATCCTGAACCTGGGCCACACCTTCGCGCACGCACTCGAGGCCGCGGCCGGGTACGACGGACTGAGCCACGGGAGCGCGGTCGCATTGGGGCTGCTCGCTGCACTTCGACTCTCCGGGCGTTCCACGGACGTGGTCGAGGAAGTGCTCGTACCGCAACCTGTGCAGGTCGACCGCGACCGCGCCTGGGCTGCGCTTCAGCGCGACAAGAAGTCGGAGCGTGGTGAGCTACGACTCGTCCTGCTGGACGAGGACGGGCCTGTTGTCGCGGCTCGCCCCGAGGCCGAAGTTCGCACGGCGCTGAACGAGCTGATCGCGGATTAGAGTGCGCCGATGCAGGTCGTCGTCCTGAACGGGGTCAACCTCGACGTTCTCGCACGTCGCGATCCTGCGCTCTACGGCGGTCTCTCCCTCTCCGAGCTGGAGACGCGAATTTACGAGTGGGCGTCGGAGCTTGGCTGTGCCGTGCGGTGCCGGCAGACGAACCATGAGGGGGAATACGTCGAGTGGTGCCACGACGCAGTCGACACGGCCGACGGCATCATCGCCAACCCGGGTGCGTGGACGCATTACTCCTATGCGATCCGGGATGCGCTAGAGCTGCTCCAGGCGCCGATCGTCGAGGTGCACCTCTCCAACATCGAGGAGCGGGAGGAGTGGCGGCGCAAGTCCGTCATCGCCGACCTGGCCGCGAAGCGCGTCCTCGGCAAGGGCCCTGACGGTTATCGCGAAGCACTCGAGTTCATCGTCGAGCAAGTCGGAGCGGCTACGTGAACCCGCGAATCGAACGGCTACGCGAGTCGCTGGAAGAGCCGCTGCTCGTCACGAACCCCACGAACATCAACTATCTCTTCGGGTTCAAGAGCTCGAACGCCGCGCTCCTCGTCGAGCGCGAGCGCGCGCGGCTTTTCACCGACTTTCGCTACTCGGAGGCAGCGCGGGCCGTCGAGGGTGTCGAGTTCGAGGAGACGAAACGCGCGCTCCTGAAGGATCTCGCCGACAGGTTGTCCGGCCCGATCGGCTTCGAGGCCGACTTCGTCTCGTACTCCGGGTACGAGACGCTCCGTGGCGGCGCGATCGAGCCGGTTCCCCGCCGTGGGCTCGTCGAACAGCTGCGCGCAGTCAAGGACGAGGACGAGCTCGCGTCGATCAGGCGAGCCTGCGAGATCACGGACCGGATGTTCGAGCGCCTGATCGCGGAGCCCTTCGCCGGCAGAACCGAGCGCGACGTCGCCTGGACGATCGAGCAGCTCTTCCACGACGAAGGCGCTGACGCGGTTGCCTTCGAGACGATCGTCGCCGCCGGCCCGAACTCGGCTCGTCCGCACGGCCGCGCGACCGATCGGCCGATCGGACGCGGCGAGACGATCATCGTGGATACGGGTTGCGTCGTCGGCGGCTACGTGTCCGACTACACGCGCACCTTCACGACCGGGTTCGTCGAGGCGCCGGTCAAGCAGGCCTACGCGGTCGTGCTCGCCGCCCAGCAGGCGGGCTTCGACGCGCTGCGCTCCGGCGTCAAAGGCTTCGATGCGGATGCGGCTGCGCGGCGAGTCGTCGACGAGACGGTCTTTGCCGGAACGTTCGGGCACGGGCTCGGCCATGGGCTTGGCCTCGAGGTGCACGAGGCTCCGCGCCTGTCCATGGAGTCGACCGACACGCTGGCCGCGGGCAACGTGGTCACGGTCGAGCCCGGTATCTACCTCGAGGGTCGGGCCGGCATCCGGATCGAAGACAACATCGTCGTGACCGAAGGCGGCTTCGAGAACCTCACCGGCTTTCGGAAGGATCTGATCACGGTTCGCTGACCGCTAGTCTTCTGCGCCGTGGCCGAGACCGTCAACACGAATCAGTTCAAGAACGGGATGCACATCGAGCTCGACGGCGCATACTGGCGCATCGTCGAGTTTCAGCACGTCAAGCCCGGTAAGGGCGGAGCCTTCGTCCGGACGAAGCTCAAGGGGCTCGACAGCGGTTCCGTCGTCGACAGGACGTTCCGCGCAGGTGAGAAGTTCGCACGCGTCCGCACAGAGACGAAGGAGATGCAGTATCTCTACGACGCCGGTGACGAGGTGGTCTTCATGGACACCGACACGTACGAGCAGACGTCGCTGCCGCATGCCATCGTCGAGGATGCGCTCGAGTTCATGCTTCCCTCGAGCTCGGTTCAGATCATGCTGGTCAACGGCAAGCCGTCGGGTGTCCAGCTCCCTTCGTCGGTCGAGCTCGCGGTGTCCGAGACGGAGCCCGGCGTGAAGGGGGACACCGTCTCGAACGTGACCAAGCCCGCGACGCTCGAGACCGGCGCAGTGGTTCAGGTCCCGCTCTTCGTGAACCCGGGCGAGCGCATCAAGGTCGACCCGCGCGAGAAGCGGTACATCTCGCGGGCTTAAGCCAGCGCACGCTCCAGCGCGGCGGCGCCGTCTTCGAGCACCGGCTCGCCGTGCGAGACGACTACGAGCTCGACCGGAAGCTCAGCGAGGCGCTTCCGTAACTCCGGTTTCAGCTCCTGCTCGGCCCAGTCCTGTTCGCCTTTCGGGAACCAGCCCACAGGAAGCTCGATACCTCCCCCGACCTTCCCGATGAGGAGGTCGCCCGCAATGAGCGCGCGATGCGGCTCGAGGAAGAAGAGCGCCTCGACCCAGTCGCTTCCC
>Ga0307317_10000338_pt1 | contig 13735 bp, 8 predicted proteins | sample ER_DNA_357_FD_194498 | JGI IMG/M metagenome (GOLD analysis project Ga0307317, IMG submission 194498) | Bulk soil microbial communities from the East River watershed near Crested Butte, Colorado, United States - ER_DNA_357 | ecosystem: Environmental > Terrestrial > Soil > Floodplain | place: USA...
CACCGAGAGAGGCCATGTCGGGCTGGCCTCCTACTACACCGAACGCGGAGAGATTCCGGGAGCATGGATCGGCTCCGGCCTGGCTGGCATCGACGGGCTGAGCGCCGGTGATGCGGTGACGGCGGAGGAGATGCGGGCTCTGTTCGGCGCCGGCCTGCATCCGCTCGCCACCCAGCGGTTGGAGCAGCTCGGGACCGCTGATTTGACCGACGCAAACGTGCAGGCGGCGACCCAACTGGGCTTGCCGTTCAAGGTTTACACCGGCGATGTCAGCCTCTTCCGGGTTGAGGTGGCGAAGCGGATCGCGACACGGCACGGGGCGGTCGGACGGCTGGGAGGCGACCCAATCTCCGCGGCACTTCGGGCGCGGGTCCGCACCGAGGTGGCGCGGGAGTTCTTCCGAAACGAGCATGGCCGCGACCCGATGGATGCCCGTGAGATCGCGGCCACCATCGCCAAGGAGTCGCGTCCGCGCACCCAGACGGTTGCCGGCTTTGACCTGACCTTTTCCGCGGTGAAGTCGGTGTCGACGTTGTGGGCGGTCGCCGACCCGCACGTCGCTGCGCAGATCGAGGAGGCGCATCAGGCTGCGGTGCAGGATGCGTTGAACTTCATCGAAGGCCACGCACTGTTCACCCGGCAGGGACGAAACGGGGTCCGGCAGGTCAATGTGACCGGCCTGGTGGCGGCCGCGTTCACCCACCGCGACTCCCGGGCCGGTGACCCGGACTTGCACACCCATGTCGCTGTTGCGAACAAGGTGCAGACCCACGATGGACGCTGGCTGTCGATCGACGGACGGGTGCTGTTCAAGGCGACGGTGGCGGCGTCGGAGAGCTACAACACCGCCCTGGAACACCACCTCCGGGACAGGCTGGGTGTGCGGTTCGCCGATCGGCCCGACACGGATTCGGATAAGCGGCCGGTGCGTGAGATCGTCGGTGTTGACCCAGCGCTGAACCAGCGTTGGTCGACGCGGCGGGTGTTGATCAAGGACCGGCAAGGCGAACTGGCGGCTCGGTTTCAGCGTGATCATGGTCGGCCGCCGACACCGCTGGAGGCGCTGCAATTGGCGCAGCAGGCCACTTTGGAGACCCGGGACGCCAAACATGAACCCCGCAGCCTGGCACGGCAACGTGCCGCCTGGCATGCCCAGGCCGCCGAAACCCTCGGCGGACCTGATGCGGTCCAGGCCATGATCACCCGTGCCCTCAACCCGACCTCCGGGCCGAGCCCTGTCGTGGACGCGGACTGGGTAACGACGACCGCAGAGATGGTGCTGGCGTTGGTGGAGGAGCGGCGTTCGACCTGGCAGAGCTGGCATGTCCGCGCCGAAGCCCTACGCCACGTCCGGGCCGCTGAAATCGATACCGACAAAGTTGATCAATTGGTGGAGCTGCTCGTCGCTGAGGTGCTGCAGACCCGGTCGATCGCCTTGACTCGGACCGACGACGGCATCAGCGAGCCGGCGTTGCGTCGGGCCGACGGTTCCAGCGTGTACACGGTTGCCGGATCCGAGCTGTACACCTCCACCCGAATTCTGGCCGCCGAGCAGCGTCTCGTCGCGGCCGCTGGCCGCACCGACGGGCGTGTTGCGGATGCCGCCACTGTGGATTTGGCGCTGCTGGAATCGGCCGCCAACGGGAATGCCTTAGATGCGGGACAGGCCGCTCTGGTTCGTGCCATGTGCACCTCTGGGGCGAGGCTGCAACTGGCCATCGCCCCGGCTGGCGCCGGCAAAACCACCGCCATGCGCACCCTGGCTAGGGCATGGAGCGACAGCGGCGGCCAGGTGCTCGGGTTGGCCCCGTCCGCCGCCGCAGCCGCGCAACTCCGCGACGCCACCGGCGCAGCGGCGGAAACGTTAGCGAAGCTCACCTGGTCCATCCACCACGCTGACCTGCCAGATTGGGCGGAACGCATCGGCCGGTCCACGTTGGTGATCATCGACGAGGCCGGGATGGCGGACACGCTCTCCCTGGACACCGCCGTCCAGTTCATCATCGGCCGCGGCGGCAGCGTCCGGCTGATCGGTGATGATCAACAACTCGCCACGATCGGTGCCGGCGGTGTGCTCCGCGACATTCAAGCCAGCCACGGCGCGGTTCACCTGACCGAGCTGCACCGTTTCGCTGATCCTGCTGAGGCCGCCGCGACCCTCGCCCTTCGCGACGGCGGAACTGAAGCGCTCGGCTTCTACCTGGACCGGCGACGGGTCCACGTCGGCGACCCCACCACCACCATCGTGGCTGTCCTCAACGCCTGGCAGGTCGACCGCAACCGCGGCTTAGACGCGATAATGCTTGCCCCGACCCGGGAACTCGTCCGCAGCCTTAACCACCGCGCCCGGAACCACCGCCTCGTCGGCAAAACCCCGAGCCAGGAAATCGAGTTGGGCGACGGCAACCAAGCCAGCGTCGGCGACCTCATCATCACCCGGGCCAACGACCGCAGACTCCGTATTACCGCAACCGATTGGGTGAAGAATGGCGACCGCTGGACCATCCTCAATCTCACCAGAGATGGTGGTTTAAAGGTGCGGCACGTACGGAACGGGCACACCGTCACCATGCCCGCCGCCTACGTTCAAACCTCTGTGGAGCTCGGTTACGCCAGCACCGTGCACACCGCGCAAGGTGTCACCGCCGACACCATGCATGGCGTCGTCACCGGTGAGGAATCCCGGCAACAGCTGTACACCATGCTGACCCGGGGGCGCAGCGCCAATCACGTCTACCTTTCGGTGGTCGGGGACGGGGACCCGCACGCTGTTATCCGATTTGACCGTGTTCACCCGCGGACAGCGACAGAGCTGCTCGAGCAGGTCCTGGCCCGCGACGCGACCCCACAATCCGCCACCACCCTGCAGCGCGAACAGCAGGATTCCGCCGCCCGGCTCGGCGCCGCGACCGCCCGCTACCTCGACGCCCTCCACGTCGCCGCCGAACACCTCGCCGGGCCTCAGGCGGTTGCCGGCCTCGACCAGAGCGCCGGCCGGCTGCTTAGAGGGCTCACCGCGGAGCCGGCGTGGCCGACCCTGCGCGGCCATCTGCTCCTCCTGGCTGCCGCCGGCGCCGATCCGGTCTCTGAACTGCTCACCGCCGCCGCAACCCGGGACCTGACGAGCGCCCATGATCAGGCGGCTGTCATCGACTCGCGGATCGAAGACCTTGGCCTCGTCGCCGCGAGGGGGCCGTTGTCGTGGCTGCCGGGCATTCCCGAACGCATCGCCGCCGACCCCAACTGGGGACCGTACCTGGAAGCCCGATCACACCTGGTCGCTCAGCTCGCCGACCAGATCCGCGCTAACGCCGGAGCTGAAGCCCCAGCCTGGGCGGCCCAGCGACACGCTGACATGCCGGCCGAGTTGATCGCCGACATACAGGTATGGCGCGCCGCCACCCAGGTCGACCCCAGCGACCTGCGACCAACCGGGCCACCCCAGCTCGGCCGCGCCGCCCGAGTCTGGCAACAGCAACTCGACATGCGGCTCGCCGCCGCGGACACCCGTACAGAATGGCGATGGCGGCAACTGCTCGCTGCAGAAGTTCCCAGCGCCACCGCGGACTCATTCCTGCCAGAGCTGACAAAAAGGTTGAGCAACCTCACTTGGGCCGGCTTCGATGCCACCCTGCTCGTGCGGTCGGCGGCGGCCGCAGGACCCCTACCCGATGACCACCCCGCGGCGGCCCTGTGGTGGCGCATCCTCGACCTGCTACCGCAAACGCCGAACCCATACTCTGCAACCTCCGGGGCAGTTCCAGCGAGGCAGAGAAGCACCACGTCACCCGAGCAGCAGCGATCACGGCCGCGCTCGGCGCCGCCTCCCGGGCTCGGCCCGAGTCGCTGAAAGCCTCGACGCATCACAACGATAGATATGCGTTCCGGTTTGTTGCTGAAACCCCCTCCATCAGTTATCAAGACTCGGCCTCCGGCCGGGCGGTGGGTGTCCTCGCTGCGCTGCGGGCCGCGCCGCCCCGATGCGAGGTGACGACCACGCACTTCAGAACTCCGCGCATGTGTCTGTTTTTGCAGCAGCAAACTCCGACGAGCCTGTGATCCTGCGGCATTCCGGCAGTGGCAGCGACGTCGGCGTGTGACTGTGTTCGGCCGCCTGGCGTTGCCGAGTCCAGTGCGGCCCGACTCCGTCGAGCAGCCCGGCTGGTGGCGCAACCGGCGGGTGTTGTGAGGGTGCCGTGTGGGCGCTAGCGTGACGAGGGTCGACGGCGTAGTTAAGCGCACTGGGGCTGAACGTCGCCGCAGACCAGCGTGGATCGACGCTCCTCCCCGCTCCCGATCCGACCACGAATCGTCTCGCCTCCGACGGCGGGACGCTGACACCAGGAGAACTCGGTGACGCCAGCGACTCAGCCGGAAACGAGCGATCTGCAAGATCCGCAAGAGGCTCAGCCGATCGCTATCGAGGCGTACATCTACTTGTACCCGCTGGTGATGATGGATGCCACCCGTCGCCAGATGACGAACGTTGAACCGGGTGAGCGGGTCGGCTTTGGCCCAATGAACGCCTTCAGCCACATACGGACCTTTCCCCCGCCGGAGTTCAAGGCCGTCCCGTGGCCCAACTTCGACACGCTGTACTCGATCGCGTGGCTAGACCTTATCGATGAACCGTTGATTCTCTCCGCACCGGACACCGGCGGACGCTTCTACCTGCTGCCGATACAGGACATGTGGACCGACGTCATCGCCGTGCCCGGTAAACGGACCACCGGCACGCAGGCCGGCCATTTCGCCATCGTGCCGCCAGGGTGGCAAGGAGAGCTGCCCTCAGGAGTGAGACGCATCGACGCCACCACGCCGTATGTCTGGATCATCGGCCGTACCCAGACCAACGGCCCCGACGACTACGCGGCCGTCCACCAAGTGCAGGACGACCTCACCATCACTCCGCTGTCGCGGTGGGGGCAAGAGCCGCGGCCGGTCACGGCCACGATCGACCCAACCGTTGACATGACCAGCAACCCGGTCGACCAGGTCAACCAGATGTCGGCGGCCGCCTACTTCACCTACGCGGCGGCGTTGATGAAGCTCCACCCACCGCACCGGACGGACTGGTCGATTCTGGCCCGCATGCACCGCATCGGCATCGACCCCGGCAACAGCTTTGACATCGAGTCCCTCAACTCGGCGACTAAGTCTGCCCTGCACGAGGCCGTCCTTGCCGGCCAGGAGGCGATCCGGGCGAAGGTGCCAACGCTGGGCCCGCTCGTCAATGGATGGCAGGTGAGCGCCGACACGATGGGTGTTTACGGCAACTTCTACCTCAAACGCGCCGCCCTCGCCATGATTGGTTTGGGCTCCAACCCGGCGGAGGACGCGATCTACCCACTGACTTTCACCGACGCCGACGGGAATCCGCTCAACGGGGAAAACGACTACACACTCCACTTCGACAAGCAGGAGCTGCCGCCGGTCGAGGCCTTCTGGTCGGTCACCTTGTACGACACCGACGGCTTCCAAGTCCCCAATCCGCTCAACCGCTCCGCCCTCGGAGACCGAGACGCGCTTCGGTACAACGCCGACGGCTCACTCGACCTGTTCGTCCAGCACGAGAGCCCCGGTCCGCAGGGAGAGGCGAACTGGCTGCCGGCACCACGCGGCCCGCTGGCCTTGTTCCTGCGCCTCTACGCACCGAAATTGGAGGTACTGGACGGCCGTTGGCGCCCCCCGCCGGTGCGGCGGGTCGGTTAGGCGCTGCAGCGAGTTTCTGAACCGGAACGGCCACTCTCCGGCGAGGGTTCTCCAGGATCGGGCCTCAGTCGAACCCTAATCGACACGACGTACCGGAGGGGGAACCCAGGCCCCGTTAACGGCTTCATCCTTCGGCCAGTACAGGCGCAGCATCAGTATGAATTCGCCCTCGGGAGCCGGGAGCCAGTTGGCTTGCTTGTCAGCCCCAGGGAACTCGTTTTGTATGTACAAGTCCGCTGAGCCATCTGGGTTTTCCTGGAACTTGTCCCGAGAGCTTAACGACGAGCGGTTAATAGAGTTGGCCACCAGGAAGTATTCGCTGTCGTACGTGGTGACGGACCAGAATCCCTGCGGGTGAATTGGTGGGACATCTGCTTGTGTGAGGCGCATTACGTACCTGCTCGCCCCATTCAGCACCTTTCCGTCCCCGTCGAACCGAGCAATCGGATAGAACGCATCGGCGGGCAAGTTCCCACCAACGCCGATGTAAGCAACGAGCGCCCGTTGGAGATAGTCCGTGCCGTAGTGCCCCGAACCGGTGGAAACCATCCACCCATTCGCTTGTCTCTGGCGGGCGTACTGCCTCAGGATCTCCTTACGCGCCGTCTCCGGTACACGCGAAAGTCCCTGCGCCACACTGCTGGACACCTTCGACATATCAAAATCGCCGACGAGCCCCAAACGGTTGAGAATCTCAACCATTGGGGCGTCTTGGGGCGTGGGCGGATTGTCCTTCAACAGGCGGCTAAAGCGTGCAAAAAACTCAGCGGCGCCCAGGTTATCGATCTGATCCCTGGGCGGTGTCGTCATGTCGATACTAGAGTCGACCACTCCCTCATCGAGCCTCGGGCTCGGGTTCCCGAACATCGATAGCGGGACGAGCGTGTACTGATCCTGCAGCGCATGCACAGCCTCGTAATCCTGCGCCGTTCCGGAGGAATAGGTACGGCCAACGAGCAACACCATATTAGTGCCGGACGTGAGCTGCTCGACTTCGGCCGGAACCGCTCCCGTCCATTGAGGCCCGGTTATAGCGTAATCCCCGGCTTTACCGCCGGTCGTTCGCGTACCAGGGTTCCCAATTACTTCCGTCCAACCATCGAGAATTGGCATCATGTAAAAACGGTTGTCTGCATCCGGAACATGCAGAACGTAGGGCCCCCGCGAAAGATCGAGCCACGCAAGTGAATAGAGAGTATCTACGCTGGCACCGGCAATAGTCCGGTCCGATGAGCCGGGAAACGAACGGTGATGGGCGAATTGGCCCATGGGCGACAGCGCGCCCTGAGGCACGGCCACGTTCGTCGTTACGCGTCGAAGAGAATCCATCACAAGGAGCGGATAACCATAGATATAAGCGCTAACGCCAAGCTGAAATGCCTCTTCTTCGTTTAGAGGTTGCTGCTCAGCACCGGAGCCATGGATCGAAGCGGTCATCTCGTGATCCTTCAGAGGCTAAACGAGAAGCGAACAAAGGGGTCAAGCGACGTCGTGCGACATCTGGTCGATGCAACGATCACGGCCAGGAGCGGGTCGTCTTGTGCTAGCGCGATCTCGATTCCGTAGCTGTCCCGCACCCGGAACCACCGCTTCGACGCCTCGGCCACCCGGTGTCCGCCCCGCTCGACCTTGTACTCGTGGTCGACGACGTTCCCCAGCGGCATCGTGCGATCCTCTCCTCGCTTGCGGACGTAGCCTACGCCTCATGCCTCGCCCTGCATGCGCCACCAGCTTCGGGCCCCCGGCGCGTTCAGAGTCGCCCTCGCAAGCGGGTATCGGCGGCAACGGCCCCAGCTCGTGTCGGCAGGGTCCGGCCCCGCGACTGCGCTTATAGCGGACGGCGAGAACCCTAGTGAACATCGGCGAAGGCGACTCGGAAAGCAGGCTCACTGACGGCCGCCGGGACAGCAACGCGATCGAGCACCTAGCGGCAGCGGCTGCGGCCTCATGCCGTAAGCGTCGGCGACGTTGGCCGGTGGCAATCTTGATCAACTTCTCGGGCCCCCCACGGGCCCCGACCCCTCCAGGAAAAGCCACCAAATGAGCCCTCAAAACGACGACGTGAGCCTGAAACACCTCCTGACTAGTCGATTCACCGGCTTCCCAAGCTGACAGTGCGGGTTCGATTCCCGTCATCCGCTCCAGAGGATTGCCCCTGATCAGAGGCCCTTTTTCGCGAACGTCCCGGCTCAACGGCGTTCAACTGCGGCTCGATCGGGCCCTCCGCGGGGCCCCACAACCTTCGGGGCCGGCCGCGATTTGCGCTCCGTGAGCCGGGCGTCGACGGCTGCCGCGATCGCCTCGTCGGCCACGCGGCTGCTGTGCTGATAGATCAGGGCAGCAGCGGGTGAGTGAGTCGTGTCCCATACGAGTCATCAGGTCACGCAGGCTGGCGCCCGACTGAGCGCAGCGTGTTGCCGGTGTGCCGCAGGTCGTGGAGGTGGAGCTTAGGGACCCCGATCTGCTCGCGGGCCTGCCGCCAGCCGACTGCGGGATTGAAGTTTCCGCGATGCCGGCTCGTTCCTCGCCGGCGCCCTTGATCCGGCACGGGTTGACGATGATCAACTCATCTTCGGTCACTGCGGTGTTCAAAATCGCCCGGCTACCGGTCGAGTGTCAATGACCGATTCTCTCGACCCGCCGATGTGGGTGATCAGGTTCGGAGGCATGCCTGTCACCGCGCGTGCGCCACGGCCCAGGACAAGGCGTCGTCGGCGATCTGCTCCCAGCCCTTCTGGGCGGGCAGCAGGTGGGCGTAGCCGGGGTACTCCTTGACCTCAGTCATGGTGTTGGACTTGTAATGCTTGGCGTTCGAGCGCTGGACACTGGGGGGCATGAGGTGGTCCTCGCCGCCAGAGATGAACAGCAGTGGCGGCCGGTCGTCGTTGTCGTAGTTGACGAAGGTGTCCTGGTGGCCAGGCTCCAGGGTGGCCAGTGCACTGCCCCACAGCACCCGCACCGACGCCGGGATGTGGTAGCGCTGGTACAGCGCCCTGGATTCCTCCTCGGTGAAGGTGTTGGTGAACGCGTAGCGCCACTGCTCGAGGGTGAAGCCGGCAGCCTTCTTGCGCCCGACCGTTCGAAGCACCGGGAAGGTCGACTTAAGCTGCGACAGCGGCACGACGGGCACGCCCTCGGTGGGAGCCGAGTTGATCGCCACGCCCACTGCGCCGTAGCCACGATCCAGCATGAGCTGGGTGAACACCCCGCCGGCGGAGTGGCCCATCAGGATCGGCGGCCGCTCCAGCCCGCCGATCACGTCGGTGAGGTGGTCGATGACGGCGGGCACGCTCAGGTTCTCGATCGGGGTCGGGTCGGCGTTGAGAGCCTCGACCTCGACCTCGAAGCCCGGGTAGGCCGGGGTGAGCACGCGGTAGCCCTGCTGCTCGTAGTGGGCCTTCCACTGCTCCCAGCTGCGCGGGGTCACCCAGAAGCCGTGGATCAGGACGATGGTGTCGGGGTTCATCGGTTCTCTCCGTGTTGCTCGAGTAAGGGCGAACAGGTCGGCGCCGAGCTGCTCCTTGTATGTGTCGGTGATGCCATGCGCGCGCTGGCTGCTCGGCTTCCCGGCCCCGCAGGTCGACGCGACGCCTCCAGCCGTCCACCGCGGGTCCACAAGACTACTCGCCGGACCTGGTCGTGGGGAACGGCCTGCGTCCTACTGCCGTGGCCAACGAGCGCCCACAGACGACGTGGACCCGGGGATTCGAATCACAGTGCGGCCACCCGATGGTTGCCGGGACTGGCCACCTCGGAAGGAGAACCCATGACGCTTCAGCGGCTGGTCGCCGTGCTCCGCCGGAACCCGCGCCTGCTCGGCGCCCTCTTGCCGGAGCCTGCACAAAGGCGCCGCCGCCTCGACGTCGGCCGCGTCGGCCGCTGACACCAAGTCGGGCAAGCCCACCGTCGTCCTGGTGCACGGAGCCTTAGCCGACACCTTGGGCTTGCGCAAGCTCCAGGACCAGCGGTTATCCGGTGCTGGCATCGGCCAACCCGCTTGCGCAGCGTGGGCTCCGACCGCGTATGCGGCCCGCGTGCTGAATATGATCAGCGGTCGGATCCTCCTGGTCGGCCACACCTTTCCCCATCAGACGTCCGCGTAGCCGTCCGCATCCGACATGCCACCACATCGGGCGACGGATGGCCATCGCCAGTTCGTCTCTACGATTCTCCCGTGACCGTAGCGACCTTCTTGGCACACAGCCTGCCGCTCGTGCTGATTGCGGCCGTGAGCCCCGTGCTGTTTCTCAACGCCTCACGGGTCGTCCAGGCCGCGGGCATCTCCGCAGGCCTCTGCTTTGCCGGCGGGGCTGCTCTCTGCCTTGTCGCTTTGGGCATCCCGACAATGGGTCTGATGGGTGCAACGACGACGCAGCTGGTCGCTGCCGATCTAGCCTCCCGTGGCGTCGACTTGGCGCTCGCGCTGGTGCTGACCGCGTATGGTGCCTGGCAAGTCGTGCGGAGCCGCAGGGATCGAACTGCTGCTGGCGCGTCGAGTGGGAACAAAGATGGCGCGCTGCCGACAGGTGCTCGCGCGCTGTTCGCCGCCGGGCTGCTGGGAATGCTCACCAACTTTACGAGTCTGCCGCTCTATCTGAGCGTTGCCCAGCGCATCGGAACCGTCGCAACCCCGTGGTGGGCACGGGGTCTGCTGCTGGTCTTGGTGGTAGTTGTTGTGGCGGCGCCTGTCTGGCTCCCCGTCGGGCTCAGAGCTGTCGCCCCGGAGCACTCTCGGCTCGGACCGGAGACCCGACGCAGGATCCAGACGGCCACCCAGCGGATCTCGATCGGCGCCTGCTTCCTGGGCGGAGCGGTGATCATCTGGCACGTCCTCAAAGGCTGAGGACCTCTTGGCTTAGCTAAGATCTCGGTCGCGCGGCACCGGTGCTGGACCCGTTCAAGCCGGTGATCGAGGCGATGCTGCCGGAGGATCTGACCGCCGCGTAAGCAGCGTCAGACGGCCCGCGGGGTGCTGGCCCGGCTGGTCGACGAGCACCAGGCCGGCGAGTTGTCGCATTCGACGGTCCGGGACCCTGTGGCGTATTCATGCGATGACGGCGGGCTCAGGCCGCCGCGAACGTGGGCAACTCGACGCCATCGCGCAGGCTCTTGCCTATGGCGAGATCCGCGACGTGTGGTAATCCGATCAGCCTCAGGGCGCCTTACCTAGGACGTCTCGCTGAGGGTTCCGCTGGCGGATATTCAAAGGCGGGTCGCCTTCGGCCACGTTGGATCAAATGCTCGGTGAGAACTCCCAGCTGACCGGCCACTAGAGCCGGTGGTGCTTCTGTTGCTGCCCGCACCGCTGTACTGGAGGAGGAGCCTGACCACGTTCCTCCGGGAGATCCGCCGCAACAGCCGCGGTGGCGCAAGTCGTCGGGCTGTGCGGTGCGCCGGGTGGGTTCTACGGGCCGCTCGTGCAGTCGTACGGCCGGTTGACAACCGGCGGCAGCGCGTCGAGGGGGATCCCGAGTCCGACGTTGATTCAGGTTGTGATCATCGATAGCGGAGCGGTTCAGGCGCCGGCCGGATGGGTAGTGCTAGCTACAGAAGGTGTCGCAGGTCCAGGTTGGGCGAAAATGAGGAACGAGGATGCTCTGAGATGTTGATCATCGGCTTCGGTGTAACGGAGGTCCTGCTGTCGACGCTGGTCTTCACATGTGAGACCTGCGACAACCACGCCGCCCATCAGCTGACCAAGCAGACCCGCAAGTTCTCACTCTTCTTCATTCCGCTGTTCTCGGTCGGTACGAAATACCTCGACAGCTGTACCGCTTGTGGGCGAATCATCGAGGTCAGCAAGGAGCAGGCAGAGGCTGCGGCCCGGCGGGTCGGCCCGGACCTGCGGTGATTCGGCTGAGGCTTTCACTCCAGCTCAAGGCCGGCTGACCGACGGCCCGGCGCCAGCTCCCAAGTCCAATCTCGATGCTGGCGTCGGCCTTGCACGCCTAGCACAACGGTTCAAGATTCATTGAACGACGTCCGCCACACTTTTCCTGATATGCCGGTCTGCCAGCTGATCATCAACAACCGGATTCGCCGTAGGGTTCGGGCGCGCTGCCGCCGGATGGGACTGTGGCTGGGAGCCGCGACCTGGGCCAGTCCTAGCGTCGGTGACAGCAGTGCGCCCCTTGCGGACTCCGCGAGGGGCGCACCACCGGGTTGCGGCGCAGTCTTTAAGGAACGAGCGCCACTAGATGAGTGAGCGGGTACTTGGCAAACGCTACGGTTTAGCGAGTGTCATCGCGGCTGCCGGACTTCGCCAGACCACGGCTGATCAGGTAACCGATCGTCAACAAGGTGACCAGGAACCAGCCCTGGTAGGCGCTGAACCGTTGACCGTCCTCGTTGACATCGACCACCAAAGAGGCGATCAGGACACCGAGGACCGACAGTACGTAGACGATCAGTTCGGTGGTTTTGAACGAGGGCTTGGTCTCCCTGGCGAGACGGCGGTCGCCATCTCGGGATGCGACAGCGCGGCTGTCGCTGGTCACGGGATTATGGTCGGTCGTGCTGGTGGTCATACTTCTCCTTATGGAGGTTGTCTTTGCCTCGGACGCTTCGGCGCGTCCCACGGATTCCAACTAAATTGGCTCGGATACTTCCACGGTCCAGGGGATCCAACTAAATTGGGTCGGACGCTTCGGCGCGTCCCGGGGGTTACAACTGATTAATACCCGGGTTATTCCGAATACCGCCCTTTTAGGCCTTTTTTCTTGCTGTGCTGTGTGATGTGCGTCGCATTATGCAGGCGCAAGCATGGTGTCCCGAAGAGGCTGGTGGTGTTCGGGGCTAGGCGTGACCACTTGGCCGCGGATGCTGCCGGTTAGGCGCTGAGCGTTGGTTTGGCTGTTTAGGCCTCACTCCTGGGCTTCTTCTTCCTCCCGATAGAGTCGAACTGGGCTGGGTCGATCCCTGTTCGGACAGGAGGCGGGCGCGCTTCAAGTCGGTCGTCATTCTCCCTGAAGAGAGGACCCCCAAAAGCAGAACAATCCCAACCCGGCCCTTTGCCAGACGAGTTGCAAAACTTGACTGCCAGTTCTCGAAGTTGGAGGAAAGAATTGCGGGAAGAAGTCGGACCACGTGAATGGCTCCGGGTGTTGCGCGGCCTCGTTGCCGTCGCTGATCATCACCCACGTGAAGCTACGAACAATCGCACAAACCGTCATCCAGACCGGCGACCTGCCGGTCGGAACGGAGAATGAGGCCAGATGACACGGCGCCGACAACTCAGCCGACCCGGCGAGGACCCGCAGGCACCTTCTTTCCGTTTCGTTGCCACCACTCGGACATCGTTGCCAACGCGCATACCAGCCCGATACAGCGCCTACGTCTGGAGCGGGTGACGGCTGCGGGTGACATCTCATTTACGATCTAGGACTCCCACGTGACATCTGTTGAACAGGCAAGCCAAAGCCGCCGCTGCGCGGTCATCTATAACCCGACCAAGGTCAGCGACAAGTTTCGCGCCCTAATGGAGGACAGCCTCCGAAGAGGGGGCTGGGGGGACACGCTGTGGCTGGAGACTTCGGCCGAGGATCCGGGCCGCGCCATGACCCGGCAGGCCGTCGCAGAACAAGTTGACCTTGTCATTGGTGCTGGCGGGGACGGCACCATCCGCTACGTGGCCGACGGTCTGGCCCACAGCGGGATTCCGATGGGACTGATACCAGCCGGCACCGGCAACCTGCTGGCTCGGAACCTGGATCTTCCACTTGAGGAAGTAGACGCCATCGGGGTCGCCCTTGGCGGGCAGGTACGCCCGATAGATCTGGTCAGGATCACTGTCGACGACCGTCCAGCAGAGCATTTCGCTGTGATGGCAGGGATTGGTGTCGACGCCATGATGATGGACGAGACCGATGAAGACTTAAAGGACAAGGTCGGCTCTGCGGCATACTTCGTCGCAGCGGGGAAGGCATTGGGCCGGCTGCCGGTGCGGATGACGGTCCAACTAGACACCAACCGTCCCGTCCGACGTCACGCCATGCTTTGCGTGATCGGCAACGTCGGCACCCTT
>Ga0307317_10000345_pt1 | contig 13673 bp, 15 predicted proteins | sample ER_DNA_357_FD_194498 | JGI IMG/M metagenome (GOLD analysis project Ga0307317, IMG submission 194498) | Bulk soil microbial communities from the East River watershed near Crested Butte, Colorado, United States - ER_DNA_357 | ecosystem: Environmental > Terrestrial > Soil > Floodplain | place...
CGCCGCGCCGGCGGCGCCGGCGACGACCGCCTGCACGATCATGCTGCCGGAGGCGGCATCGAGGTAAGCCAGGTCCTTCACGTTCGATCTCCTTGCAAAGCGGGCGCATCCCAGGTTCGGGTGCAGCACGGTCGGGGGATTCCGTGGGCCCGTCGACGGGATGTCACGGTCAAGCAGAGGACGATATCACGAGAAAACCACGTGTGCGCCGCGGGCGTTTCGAGTACAACGGACCCATGGGCATTGACATCCGGCCGATCACGCCCGAGCAGGGCGACCAGTTCTCCTCGGTCATGGCGGTCGCCTTCGGCGAGACCTTCACCGCCGAGGAGCTGGCCGACCACGACCGCTGGTTCGAGTACGACCGCAGCATGGCCGCCTTCGACGGCGACCGGATCGTCGGCACCGGTGGGGCCTTCTCGATGGACCTGACCCTGCCCGGGCTCACCACCATCCCGATCGGCGGCCTGACCGCCATCGCGGTGCTCCCGACCTACCGCCGGCGGGGGATCCTGCGGTCGATGATCGCCTACCACTTCGCCGAGTGCGAAGGCCGGGGCGAGCTGGTCTCGGGCCTCGGGGCATCCGAGTCGGTCATCTACGGCCGCTTTGGCTACGGCCTGGCCACCACCTTCGCCGACTACGAGATCGACCCAAGGCGGGCCCAGTTCCTGCGCCAGCCGGCCGGCCGTGGGCGCCTGCGCCTGCTCGAGCCGGAGGAGACGGCCAAGATCGTGCCGCCGCTGTACGACCGCTACCGGCGCGGCCAGCCGGGCGAGCTGTCCCGGCCCCAGGTCTGGTGGGACGTCTACGCCCGCGACCCCGAGTGGGCCCGGCAGGGGGCCAGCCGCCACTACGACGTGGTCTACGAATCGGACCCCGGCCGGGTCGACGGCTGGGTCAGCTACCGGGTCGAGAACCGCTGGCCCAACGGCCTGGCCGCCAACATCCTCAAGGTGCGGATGCTGGTCGGGCTCAGCCCGGAGGCCGAGGCCGCCCTCTGGCGCTACCTGCTGGACATGGACCTGGCCGGCACTGTGAAGCTGACCGACCGGCCGGTCGACGACCCGATCCGCTGGCGGCTGGCCGACCCCAGACGGCTGCGCATCACCGACATGGGCGACCAGCTCTGGCTGCGGCTGCTCGACCTCCGGGGCGCGCTCGCGGCCCGGCGCTACGCGGTCGACGGCGACCTGGTCCTGGAGGTCACCGACGCCCTGCGCCCCCGCAACCAGGGCCGCTTCCGCCTCGAGGGCGGCCCCGACGGCGCCACCTGCGAGCCGACCACGGCCAGCCCCGACCTGGGCCTCGACATCGCCGACCTCGGCGCCGCCTACCTCGGCGGCGCCAGCGTCGCCTCCCTGGCCAGAGCCGAACGTGTCACCGAGCTCACCCCCGGCGCCCTCCTGCGGGCCGACCGCATGTTCGCCGCCTCGCCGCCGCCGGTCTGCACCACGCATTTCTGACCGGCGTTCCGTACCATCGGGCGGTTGACCGCCCGAACCAGGTGGTGCCCGTCAGTCAGATCGAGTCGCCGGCGCGCCCATCGCCCCCGGTCCGCGCCCGGGCCGCTGGGCTGCTCGACGCACGGCTGTTGCTGCTGCTCGCGCTGGTGGCCTGGGGCAGCCGCGGCCTGCTTGCCCAGCTGCTGGACGGCCCGGCGGTGGCGACCTGGTCGACGATCTTCGTCTCCATCACCATCCAGGCGCTGCCCTTCCTGGTGCTCGGGGTGCTCCTGAGCGGGGCCCTGGCCGCCCTGGTCCGGCCGGGCTGGCTGGCCAAGGCGCTCCCGCGCAACGACCTGCTGGCCGTGCCCGCGGCCAGCCTGGCCGGGGTGGCCCTGCCCGGCTGCGAGTGCGCCTCGGTGCCGATCGCGGCCCGGCTGCGGGCCGGCGGGGTCCGCTCGGCCGCGGCCATGGCCTTCATGCTGGCCGCCCCGGCCATCAACCCGGTGGTGCTGGTGTCGACGGCGGTCGCCTTCCCGGGCCGGCCAGAGATGGTGGCGGCCCGGTTCCTGGGCTCCCTGCTGACCTCGGTCGTGGTCGGCCTGGTGTGGAGCCGCGTCGGCCGTGAGGCCTGGATCGACCGCGTCCGCCCCCGCCCGGCCGACGGCGACAGCCGCTGGGCGGCGTTCGCGGCCACCGCCAGAGAGGACTTCCTCCAGGCCGGTGGCTGGCTGGTCGTCGGGGCCATGGCCGCGGCCTCCCTCCAGACCCTGGTGCCACGCGGCCTGCTGGACGCCGTGGCCGGCAACCACCTGCTGGCCGTGGTCGGCCTCGGCCTGCTCGCCGTGGCCCTTGCGGTCTGCTCGGAGGCCGACGCCTTTGTCGCGGCCAGCCTGCGCCAGTTCCCACTCGACGCCCGGCTGGTGTTCCTGGTCGTCGGCCCGGCCGTTGACGTGAAGCTGATCTCGCTCCAGGCCGGGGTGTTCGGCCGACGGTTCGCGCTCCGCTTCGCCCCGCTGACCTTCGGGGTCGCGGTCGTCTGCGCCGTGGTGGTCGGGCGGTGGCTGCTGTGAACGACCGCCGGACCCAGGCGGCGATGCTGGCCCTGGTGGGGGTGACCGCCATGTGGCTCGGGCTCACCGACGCCGCCCTGTCCTATGTCCGCGGGTCCCTACGCCCGGCCCTGGTCGCCAGCGGGGTCGCCCTGCTGGTCCTGGCCGCGGCCGCGCTGGCCCGCCGTGGGCCCGGGCCGGGCGGCCACGGGCACGACCACGGCGCCCCGCGCAGTGGCTGGCTGCTGGCCCTGCCGGTGCTGGTGCTGCTGCTGGTGACGCCGCCGGCCCTGGGCTCGTTCGCGGCCACCCGGCAGGCGGGCTCAGCCGCCGCGGCCGCCGGCGACCCCGGCGGGGTCTTCCCGCCTCTGCCCGAGCCGGTGGGCGGGGCGGTCCCGCTCCCGGTCAGCGAGTTCGTGACCAGGGCCCTGTACGACAAGGACCGCACGCTGGCCGGCTCCCGGGTCCGGCTGCTCGGCTTCGCCGCGCCCGCCGAGGACGGCGGCTACCTGCTGACCCGCTTCAACCTGTTCTGCTGCGCCGCCGACGGGCAGGCCTACCAGCTGAAGGTTCGCGGCGACGGGGCCCGGCGCCAGCCCGACCAGTGGCTGGTGGTCGAGGGCCGCTGGCGGCCCCAGCGGGTCTACAGCGGGATCGCGCCCTCCGGGGTGCTCCCGGTGCTGGTGGCCGACTCGGTCACCCCGGTCCAGCGTCCGGCCGATCCCTACGAGCACAACCTCTACGGCCTCTAGACCGCCGATCGGGCCGTGTTGCAACGTCTTGCAACTGCATTGCTAGACTTTCTCCATGGGCAGCAGTGGGAACGGCACCGGGGACGCGGTCGAGCTGCTGCGCGCGCAGGGGATGCGGATGACCCCCCAGCGGCTGGCCATCGTCGACGAGATCATGTCGACCTCGGGCTACGTCATCCCGACCACGGTGATCGAGCGGGTGCAGGCCCGCGTCCCCGGGGTCAGCCCATCGACCGTGTACCGCACCTTGGAGCGGCTCGAGCAGGTCGGGGTCCTGACCCACGTCCACCTCGAGTCGGGGGTCGGCTACCACCGCCTGGAGGAGGTCCAGCACGCCCACCTGACCTGCTCGCGCTGCGGCGCCGCCCTCGAGCTGCCGCGCAGCTCCCTGCGCAGCCTGGAGCGGCTGATCGAGCGCGACCACGGGTTCCGGCCCGACTTCACCCACCACGCCATCGCCGGGGTCTGCGCCGACTGCCACCGGGCGGCCGAGCGGCCGGCCTGACCTCGGCCGGGCTCAGCAGCGGGCCTGGCACTCGGGGACCTCGGCGCCGGCCGCCTTCCTGGCCGCCCGCACCGCTCTGACCGGGGACAGGTTGCCGCCGTCGCGCCAGGAGTCCAGGTAGCGCTGGGGCGGGACCATGCCCCGGCGCACCCACCAGATGCCCGGCCGGGTCGGCCAGGAGATGCCGAAGTGCAGGTGGACCGGGGTGATGCTGGCCGAGCCGGAGTTGCCGACCCGGCCGAGCAGCCGCCCAGCCCGGACGGTGACCCCCGGGGCGATCCCAGGGGCGACGGCCTCCAGGTGGGAGCCGTAGTAGCGGACGCCGTCCACCCCGACCAGTGACACCGAGCGGCCGCCCCGGTCGGCCCCCCGGTCGCTGGCCTGGCGCCAGGTGTCGGTCCGGGTGACCTCGTCGACCCGGCCGGCCACCGGGGCCACGAAGGCGCAGCCGCGGCCGGTGAACATGTCCGCCGCCGGGTAGCCGCTGTGCTGGCCGTAGGTGGCCCGGCAGCCGGCCACCGGGTAGCGGTACCGCACCGGCGCTGGCGCCGCCGTCGTGCTGGGCTCGGCCGGGGCCGAGGTGGTCGACGGGGCGGCGGTGGTGGCCGGGGGTGCGGTGGCGCCGGCGGCCTTGGGGTCGTCCGATCCCGAGCAGCCGGCGGCCGCCAGGGCGAGAAGCAGGGCCAGCAGCAGCGACCTTGCCGGCCGTCGACGGCGGTTCATGGGAGGGACGCTATGCCCGGGTGGGCGGGGCCGCCAACCAGCCGTTGCGCTTGTCGGGGGTCGGCCTTACAGTTGCAAGCTGACTATAGATGCAACCAGGTCGCAACTGGTGCCGGCCGGAAAGGGAGGGCACGTGCACATTCCCGACGGCTTCATCAACGCCCCAACGTCGCTGGCCGCCGGGGCGGTGGCCGCCGGTGGGGTCGGGGTCAGCCTGCGCCGCGCCGCCCAAACGCTCCAGGAGCGCCAGGCGCCCCTGGCCGGGCTGGTCGCCGCCTACATCTTCGCCGTGCAGATGCTCAACTTCCCGGTGGCCGCCGGGACCAGCGGGCACCTGCTCGGCGGCGCCCTGGCGGCCGTCCTGGTCGGCCCATGGGCGGGGGCGCTGTGCGTGGCCGTGGTCCTGCTCGTCCAGGGCCTGCTGTTCGCCGACGGCGGCCTCAGCGCCCTCGGTCTCAACATCATCAACATGGCCCTGGTCACCGCCTGGGGCGGCTACGCGGTCTTCCTGCTGCTGCGCCGGGCGATGCCGGCGACCAAGACCTCGGTGACCGTCGCGGCCGGCATCGCCGCCGGGATCTCGGTGGTGCTGGCATCGCTCGCGTTCGTGGTCGAGTACGCCATCGGGGGGAGCGGCGCCTCGGTCGGGACGGTGTTCGCGGCCATGGTGGGCGTCCACACGCTGATCGGCATCGGCGAGGGGATCATCACCGCCCTCACCGTCGGCGTCGTCCTCGGTGTCCGCCCCGACCTCGTCTACGGGGCCGCCGACCTCCAGGCGCCGCTGGTCCTCGGCCCGAAGCCGGCCGAGACGGCGAGGAAGGCGAGCTGACCCGTGCGCTCCTCCAACCTCCGCCTGTTCATCGCCGGCGGGCTGCTGGTCGCCATCGGGCTGGCCATGCTGGTCAGCGGGTTCGCGTCCGGCTCGCCGGACGGGCTCAACAAGGTCGCCGAGGACCACGGCTTCGCCGCCAACGCCAGGCAGCACCTGTTCGAGAACGGGCCGCTGGCCGGGTACGCGGTCAAGGGCGTCAACGGCGACCGCCTGAGCACCGGCATCTCCGGGCTCATCGGCGTGCTGGTCACCTTCGGCATCGGGCTGGCGCTGTTCGCCCTCCTCCGGGCCATGCGCTCCGGCGGCCACGACCGGTCCGAGCCGACCCGGGCGCCCTGACCCGTGGGGGCCGGCCACGCCCACCCGCTCTACCTGCCGGGGACGAGCCCGCTGCACCGTGCCCCGCCCCAGTGCAAGATCGCCGCCAGCCTGCTGTTCGTCCTCGCCGTCGTGGCCACCCCCCGCGAGGCCTTCTGGGCCTTCGGGCTGTACGCCGTGGCCCTGGCCGGGGTGGCCACGGTCGGCCGGGTGCCGCTCACCTTCCTGGCCAGGCGCCTGGTCATCGAGCTGCCGTTCCTGCTGTTCGCGGTGTTCCTGCCCTTCGTCGGCCAGGGCGAACGGGTCGAGGTCCTCGGGGTGCAGATGGCCGTCGGGGGGCTGTGGGGAGCGTGGAACATCGTCGCCAAGGGAACCCTTGGGGTGGCCGCATCGGCGATCGTCGCCGCCACCACCCCGGTGGCCGAGCTGTTGCGAGGCCTTGAGCGCCTGCGGCTGCCCAAGCTGCTCGTCACGATCGCCGGGTTCATGGTCCGCTACGCCGACGTGATCGCCGACGAGGTCAGACGGATGCGGATCGCCCGAATCTCCCGAGGCCACGACCCCCGCTGGATCTGGCAGGCCCGGGCGGTGGCGGCCTCGGCCGGGACGCTGTTCATCCGCTCCTACGAGCGGGGCGAGCGGGTCTACCTGGCCATGGTGTCGCGCGGCTACGCCGGGGCGATGCCGGTGCTCGAGGACCTGGGCGCGACCCGGGCCCAGTGGCTGGCCGCCCTCTGCCTGCCGGCGATGGCCGCCCTGGTCGCCGCCACCGCCTGGGGGGTCCGCCCATGACGCCGGCGCTCGAGGTCGAGGGCGTGGCCTTCGCCTACCCGGACGGGCACCAGGCGCTGTTCGGTGTCAGCTTCGCCATCCAGCGGGGCGAGCGGGTGGCCCTGCTCGGGCCCAACGGGGCCGGCAAGACCACCCTGGTCCTCCAGTGCAACGGGGTGCTCCTGCCGGGCGCTGGGCGGGTCGTGGTGACCGGGCTGCCGGTGGCCACCGAGCACCTCAAGGAGATCAGGCGCCGGGTCGGGATCGTCTTCCAGGACCCCGACGACCAGCTGTTCATGCCAACGGTGGCCGAGGACGTGGCCTTCGGGCCGGCCAACCTGGGCCTGCGCGGGGCCGAGCTCGAGACCAGGGTCAAGGCCGCCCTGGCCGCGGTGGGCATGGAGGAGCACGCCGGCCGGCCGCCCCACCACCTGTCGTTCGGGCAGCGGCGGCGGGTGGCGGTGGCCACCGTGCTGGCCATGGAGCCGGACATCCTGATCCTGGACGAGCCCTCGTCCAACCTGGACCCGGCCAGCCGCCGCGAGCTGGCCGAGATCGTGACCGGCCTCGACGTCACCATCCTGATGGTCACCCACGACCTGCCGTACGCCCTCCAGCTCTGCCCTCGGGCCCTGGTCATGAACGGGGGCGCGATCACCGCCGACGGGCCGACGGCCGAGCTGCTGGCCGACGCCGAGCTGCTGGCCGCCAACCGCCTCGAGCTGCCCTTCGGGTTTGACCCGGCGGCCCTGCGCGCCCGCTGACCGGGCGGGCGGCGCAGATCCCGGCACCTTCGCCCGGCCGCGTATGCTTTGCCGATGGAGTTGCGTGGTCTGGCCCTTCGGCTCCCGCTGGCCGGCGCGGCCGTCGCCGGGGCGGTGGTCGGGCACGGGCTTGCCTACGGCCTGGCCGTTCCCGAGCCCGGCCGCCGGCTGGCCGTGCTGGCCGGCAGCGGCCACGCCTACTGGTCGGCGGCGATCGCCGCCGCCATCGTGCTCGGCCTGGCGTCGCTCGGGGCCACCCTCGCCCGCAGCTTCCGGGCCGGCCTGCGCCCAGGGGGCCGGCCGTCCGCCGAGCCGCTCGGGCGCCTGATCGCGCGCCTTGCTCTGCTCCAGGTCACCATCTACCTGGTCCAGGAGCTGATCGAGCGGGCGGCGGCCGGGGTCCCGCTGGGCGGCCCGGTGAACGGCCGCCTGCTCCTCACCGGCATCGCCGTCCAGCTGCTGGTCGCGGGCGCCCTGGCCCTCGGCCTGGCCTGGGCCGGGCGGGTCGCCGAGGTCGCCGGCCGCGCCCTGCGCCGCCGGCGGCTGCAGTGGGCCGACCACCGCCCAGCCCGCCTCCGCCCCACCGGCTGGGTCCGCCCGGCCATCCTCCTCGCCGCCGGGCTGGGCGGCCGGGCACCGCCCTCGCATTGGGCTCGCTGAGGGGCACGTAGGAGACTGCACCATCGCGGTCCCTGATCCATTTGGGGGAGCCCACTTCCCCAGTCGCCCCCCAGGAGCGCCACTGCCATGGATCGGCGTGTGCCAGAGGTTGTGGAGGACATCATGAGCAGGAGAACCGCCGCCGCCGCGGCCGTCGTGGCCGTGCTGCTGGTCCCGCTGCTGGGCGTGCCAGCCTCGGCCCACGGCGAGCACAAGGTCGCCAACTACACCCTCGAGGTCGGCTTCGGCACCGAGCCGGGCTATGCCGGCGTGACCAACAGCGTCCAGGTGATGATCAGCAACAACGGCAAACCCGTGACCGATGCCAAGGGCCTCAAGGTCGCCGTCAGCACCGGCGACGCCGAGCCCAGGCAGATGGCGCTGGAGCCGTACTTCGGCGACGACTTCGGCGAGCCGGGCGACTACCGCGCCTTCTTCATCCCGACCGCGCCCGGCGCCTACACCTTCAAGCTCACCGGCTCGCTCGGCGGCAAGAAGATCGACCAGAGCTACACCTCGGGCAAGGACGGCTTCGACGAGATCGTCGACCCGTCCGAGGCCCAGTACCCCGCCCCCGAGCCGACCGGCTCGCAGCTGACCACCCGGCTGGACCGTGAGACGGACCGCATCAACGCCGTCCTGGCCGCCGACCGCGAGGCGGCCGACAACGAGCTCGCCAGCGCCCGCCGGACGGCGACGATCGGCCTGGCCGTCGGCGCCCTCGGCCTGCTGGCCGCGATCGTGGTCGGCGTGCTGGCCCTACGACGGAGGAGCTGACGGCAGTGCGCCCGATCGAGGGGCTCCCCGCCGGCTGGTGGCTGGGCCGGGGGTTCGTGGCCGCCCGGTGGTTGCGCCGGGCTGGGCTGGCCGCCGTCCTGGCTGTGGTGTGGCTGGTGGCCGCGGGGATGCCGGCGGGCGCCCACGCGCTGCTGCGCGAGTCCGACCCGGCGGCCGGGGCGTCGCTCGACCAGGCGCCCCGCCGGGTCGTCCTCACCTTCACCGAGCGGCCCGAGCCCGGCCTCTCCAGCATCCAGGTGCTCGACACCGGCGGCCAGCCGCTCCAGCGAGGCGACGGCGCCCCGGTCGAGGGGGAGCCGCTGCAGTTCGCGGTCGGCCTGGGCGACCTGGCCGACGGTACCTACACCGTCAGCTGGCGGGTCGTCTCCAAGGACGACGGCCACGTCACCGCCGGCTCGTTCGCCTTCGGGGTCGGGGTCCCCGCCCCGACGGCCACGCCTCAGGCCCAGGCGGCCCCCCAGGGCGCGACCCAGACCCCGTCGGCCGCGGCCACCGCCGCCCGGCTGGCCCTCTACGCCGGGCTCACCATGCTGGTCGGCGTGGCCGTCACCGGCCTGGCCGTCACCGGGCGGGTCCTCCCCTCGGGCGCCAGGGTGCTGCTGGCCGTCGCCGCCACCCTGACCGTCGCCGGCGGGATCGCGCGGTTCCTGGCCGAGAAGGCCCGCATCGACGCCCCCCTCGGGACCCTCCTCGACTCCTCGACCGGCCAGGGGCTCCTCCGGCTGGCCGTCGGGGTGGTGGTGACGGCCGTGGCGGTCTGGTTCCTGGCCGCGGGCCTGCGCCAGGAGGGCGCACGGGAACCCGCCCTCGCCATGGCAGGGCCCCCGGAGGGGGAGCCGAGCCGCCCGCCGGGTGGCGTGCCGCCGGATGTCCACAACCCCCCCGGCCCGGAGCCGGTCGACGCCTGGAGGCTGGTGGTCGTCGGCGTGGCCGCCGGGGTCACGATGCTGCTGCACGTGCTGGTCGGGCACGCGGCTGGGCCGTCGTCCCTGCGGAGCGTCAACCTGCTGGTGCAGTGGCTGCACCTGCTCGCCGTCGGCGCCTGGATCGGCGGGCTGGTCTGGCTGCTGGCCGGGCTGCGGGGCCGGGAGCGGCCCGAGCAGCTGGCCTCGGCGGTCCGCTTCTCCAAGCTGGCCGCCCCGGTCCTCGGCCTGGTCGCGGTCACCGGCCTCTCCCGCGCCCTGCACCTGGCGGGCGGCTGGCACGGGCTGCTCGACTCGCCCTACGGGCGCTTCCTCGACCTCAAGGTCGCGCTGTTCCTCGGGCTGGTGCTGCTCGGGGCCCTCAACCACTTCCGGGTCGTGCCCGCGCTGGCCGACGGCGTCCGGCGCCTCGACAGCCTGCGCCGCAACGTCCGCGGCGAGCTTGCCCTGGCCGCCTGCATCCTGGCCGTGACCGCCGTGCTCAGCCAGCTGCCGCCGGGCAAGTTCGTGGTCGAGCAGGCCTCGGCCAAGCCACCGGCCCCGCCCAGCGTCCAGGTCGAGGGGAGCGACTTCGCCACCTCGGTGCGGATCGCCCTCACCGCCTCGCCAGGCACCGCCGGCCCCAACAACTTCACCGCCAAGGTCACCGACTACGACTCCGGCGAGGACTGGCCGGCCACCCGGGTCGCCCTGCGGTTCACGCCCCGGGGCCAGCCGGAGATCGGGCCCTCGACCCTCGACCTGGCCAAGGCCGGCGACGGCCTCTGGCACGCTCAGGGCAGCCAGCTCTCGATCGCCGGGCGCTGGGTCGTGGTCGGCCTGGTCGAGGGGTCGGGCCCGGCGGTCACCGTGCCCATGGAGCTGGAGGCCCGCGCCGCCCCGCAGCCGGTCAAGGTCTCCGAGGCGCCCGGCCAGCCGACCCTCTACACCATCACCCTGTCCGCGGGCGGCACCCTGCAGGGCTACATCGACCCCGGCCGACCTGGCCCCAACACCGTCCACTTCACCTTCTTCAACCCCAGCGGCGACGAGCAGCCCACCGACAAGGCCCGCGCTAGGATGACCAAGGGGTCCGGCGCACCCGAGGCGCTGACACTGATCCGCCTCGGCCCAGGGCACTTCGCCGCCAATGTCGACCTCGAACTGGGCCGCGTGTCGTTCGCGATCGACACCACCACCGGCCGCAGCAAGCGCGGCGGCCGGTTCGAACAGCTCATCGAGTAGAGGACCACCATGGTGCAACGCCGTACCCAGCGCCCCCGGAACCGCCGCTTCCGCGCCGCCGTGGCGGTCGTGGTCGCGGCCCTGGCCCTCGCCGCCTGCTCCAGCGACGGCGACAACGGCGGCCAGGCCGCGACAGCCACCACGGCCGCCGTCGCCGCCGACCGCCCCAGCAGCCCGGCCAAGCTCACCATCGAGACACCCCGCCAGGGCCAGACGGTGAAGCAGACCCGTCCCGAGCTGGTCCTCGCGCTCGACGGCGGCAAGGTCGTCAACCAGACCACCACCCGCGTCCAGGGCGACGAGGGCCACATCCACCTCTACGTCGACGGCAAGCTCGTCGCCATGAACTACGGCCTCCGCCAGCGGCTCCCCCAGCTCCCCCCCGGCCAGCACGTGGTCCAGGTCGAGTTCGTCGCCGCCGACCACGCCCCCTTCGACCCCCGGGTCCTGACCCAAGCCGCCTTCGAGGTCGCCGGATGACCAACACCCAACGGTGGGGGAGCGTCGCCCATCGCCGCGGGTGGGTCGCCCGGTTGTCCACAGTCCCCGGGCCCGCCCCGGCGGCTGACCCGGGGGCTTGGTTGGTGGTGGCCGGTGGGCTCCTCTTCCTGCTGGCCCGCCCGGCCCTGGGCGGGGCGGCGTTCGCGGTGCCGCTGCTCGCCGTCGGGTACCTGGTGCTGCTGGTGGGGGCGCTGGCGGTGCGCCGGGACCAGGTCAACCCGCCAGCCCGGGCGCCCCTCGGGTGGACGGCACCTCTGCTGCTCGGGTTGGTCGGGGTGGCGGGGGCCGCGGTCGTGGGCGGGCCGGTGGCGGATCGGCGGGCGGGGGGTGTGGCGGTCGGGCTGGCGTTGGGGGCGGCGGTGGCCGAGGAGGCGTTGTTCCGGCGGGTGCTGTACGAACGGCTGCTCCGGTTCGGGGTTGTGGCTGCGGTGGTGGGGAGTGCCGGGGTGTTCGCGCTGGTCCATCTGCCGGCGTACGGGCTGGCGGCCATGCCGGTCGACCTTGGGGCCGCGCTGTTGCTGTCGTGGCAGCGGTACGCTTCGGGCCGCTGGACGGTTCCGGCCGTCACCCATGCCGTTGCCAACCTCCTGGCGGTGACCTGAGACCATGCGCCACCTGCGTGCAGTTGTCCCGCTCCTCGTCCTGCTGCTGGTCGCCTCCTGCACCAGCGACCCCCCCGACCCGGTGCGGGTCGGGGCCATCTACCCGTTGAGTGGCACGCAGGGGATGGGCGGGATCGACGAGTACCACGGGGTCCGGGTCGCGGCCGAGCTGATCAACGCCGAGGGGGGCATCGGCGGGCGGCCGGTGGTGCTCGACCAGGTGGACGTGCCCGAGGCGGACGCCGCCCCTGGGGCGATCAGGGCGCTGGCCGACCGGGGGGTCGACCTGGTCGTGGGCAGCTACGGCAGCACGATCTCGAGCCCGGCGGCCACGGCCGCCGCCGGGCGGGGGTCGCTGTTCTGGGAGACCGGGGCGGTGGGCAAGCTGGCCGGGCCGGGCGGGGGCGACCTGGTGTTCCGGGTCGCCCCGACCGGGGGGCTGCTGGGCCGGGGGGCCATCCGCTTCGTCGCCGACCAGCTGGCCCCCAAGCTGGGGCGGCCGGCCTCGTCCCTGCGCTTCGCCATCGCCGCCGTCGACGACGTGTACGGCGCGGCGGTGGCCGACGGCGCCCGGGCCGAGCTGGGCGACCGGGGCCTGAAGGCGGTGGCCGACGTCGCCTACGACCCGCGCCGCTACGACCCGGCCAAGGTGGTGGCCAGGATCGCCGCCGCCCGGCCCGACGTGCTGTTCGTGGTCGCCTACCTCCAGGACGGGGTGGCGCTGCGTCAGGAGCAGGTCCGCCAGCACCTGCCCCTGCTGGCCAGCATCGGCACCTCCTCCAGCTACTGCATGCCGGAGTTCGGGGCGCTGCTCGGCGACGACGCGGTCGGCCTGTTCGCCTCCGACAAGCCCGACACCCACGGGATCAACCCGGCCGGCCTCGCCCCGGGGGCCCGTGCGCTGCTGGAGCGGGCCGACGCCGCCTACCGCAAGGCCAACGGCCACTCGATGAGCGCCGCCGCCCTGGCCGGCTTCTCCGGGGCCTGGGCGCTGTTCCGCCACGTGCTGCCGGACGCGAGCTCGATGCGGCCGGCCGACGTGGCCGCCGCGGCCCGCAAGGTCAGGGTGCCGGCGGGAGGCCTGCCCAACGGCAGCGGCATCGAGTTCGCCCCCGCGGGCAGCGCCGACGCCGGGGCCAACCTCCGCGCGGCCAGCGTCATCTGGGAGTGGACGGAGGTGAACCGGCGCGAGGTGACCTGGCCGCCCCAGTTCGCCACCGCGGATATCGCGGCCATCCGCCCGTCCCGATGAGCACTCCCGGCCATCGCCAGCTACGGCCTCCGGACGAGCGGGCGTCCCGGTCCTGGTCCCGGTCCGGGCTTGCGCTCCTGGCCGGGGTCGGGATCGTGGCCCTGTACCTGGCCGGGGCGGCCGTCAGCGGCCGGGCCAGCATCCTGGCCAGGCGTCCCCTCCTGGACGGGCTGGCCCCGCCAACCCCCTACCGCTGGGTGAACCCGCCCCCCGACCTGGCCGCCGGCAACAAGCCGCCGGCCTCGACCCGCTTCACCCTCGGGCTCGCCCTCGAGGGGTCCCAGCTCGGCGCCTTCTCGACCGGCGACGGGCAGGTCAACCTGGTCCTGAGCCAGGGCGCCGTGCCGCCCCGGTCGGGCCAGACCGGGGTCGAGGTGACGGTCGACCCGGCCGACCCGGCGACCCTCGGGCCGGTCCCCTCGGGGCTGGTCGGCGCCGGCAACGCCTACCGCATCCAGGCCAGCTACCAGCCGTCGGGCGCCAAGGTGGAGGCCCTCGGCGGTCAGTCCAGCGTCGGCCTCGTCTACCCCCTGCTGACCACCGCGGTC
>Ga0307317_10000350_pt1 | contig 13632 bp, 15 predicted proteins | sample ER_DNA_357_FD_194498 | JGI IMG/M metagenome (GOLD analysis project Ga0307317, IMG submission 194498) | Bulk soil microbial communities from the East River watershed near Crested Butte, Colorado, United States - ER_DNA_357 | ecosystem: Environmental > Terrestrial > Soil > Floodplain | place...
GCTGAAAGCGAACGAGGCCGGGAACCATGAACGCCACCGGCGGGGTCGCGAACATCCCAGCGAAGACCATCAGCAGCATGAGCGAGGCCAGGCTCCGTTGGCCAAACACGTAGCGGAGGCCGTCCGCCATCGCCCCTCTGATCCCTGCGCTCGCCGCCGCGATCCGCGCCCGCGAGGCGGGCAGGAGCAGAAGCGCCCCGAGAACGGCGAGGAAGCTGAAGGCGTTGAGGCCGAAGACCCAGGTCGGCCCGACCGACGCGAGGAGGACGCCGGCGATCGCCGGGCCCACGAAGCGCGCGACCTGGAGCGCGAGGCTGTTCAGTGCGACGGCGCTCTCCAGATCCTCCTCCGGGACGGTCGCTGCGAGCATCGACTGGAAGGCCGGGAAGCTGAGCGTTCCGAGCGTCCCGCCGATGAAGGCGAGCAGGCCCATGAGGAAGACGCTGAGGGCGTCCGTGGCCCACAGGACAGTGAGCGCGATGGCCACGCCCATGTTCCCGCCCTGGAAGAGAAGGAGGAGCTTGCGGCGATCGAAGTGGTCGGCCAGGACGCCCGCGGGCAGGGCGAAGACGAGATTAGGGATGGTGTTCAGGAAGCCGATGATCCCGAGCGTCGCGGCCGAACCACCGAGCAGGAGCACGACGTAGCCGAACGCGCCCGCCTCGACCCAGCTCCCGGCAAGCGACAGCAGCACCCCACCGAAGTAGATCTGGAAGCTCCGGTGGCGGAGGGCACCGGCGGCCGCCTTCCAGTCGCCCCTCCGGTCTCGCGTGCGCGGGGCCGGCTCAGGAAGCGGCGCGCCCTGGAGGGCGTGCACCCCGCCGGTCACCGCGTATGCGTCGAAGCCCCGGTCCCTCAGCCAGTGCGCCACACGGACGCTCGTCGCCTCGCGCAGTCAGGTGCAGACGAGGACGATCGCGCGGTCGCGCGGAAGCTCGTCGAGCCGCCCCGGAATCTCGTCGGGCGGGATGCGAAGCGCGTCCTCGAGAGACATGGGGTCGTCGTCGTGCCGGCGAACGTCTCCCAGCAGGGCACCTTGTGCGAGGAGCTCATGCGCCTCGGCGGGCGCGATCCGGAGCGAGGAGCGCCGAACGGCCGACGGGATGTGGTACCGGCGAGTCGGCGCCGACACTAGCGATGCGACCGCCGACATTCGCCGGGTCCCTGGCCCGCGATCACGCTGCGCGCTGTTGTGTCCTCGGTCGCATCCATAAGGCCACTAGGGATGCTCCCTGCGTCCTCCCAGCGCTTGCTTCTCGCAACCCAGGAACCGGGCAACATCACCGGCCGCATCACTACGGCCAGCGCGGCGCGCGGTCGAAGCGCTCGAGCGGCTTCCAGTCCTCGCGAACCGGCGCGAAGACATCGATCATGACCGCCCCCTCCCGCCCGGTGTGGACCTCGTGCGGCGTGTTCGCCGGGATCGACCATGTATCGCCCGGGCTGAGCTCGCGCGTCTCGTCGCCGACACGGAACTCGACCGTGCCGGAGATCATGATCCCCATCTGCTCGTTCTCGTGGCTGTGCTCGGGAACGACGCTGTCGGGGTCGAGCTCGATGAGCCCGAGCGTGAGCCGCTCGCCGTGAACGGCACGGCCAGCGACGCCCTCCCAGATCTTCTGGGGCTCGAGCCTGCTCGTGTCTTCGAAAGCGCTCAGAGACCCGATCGTATCCTGACCGGCCGCGAAGCTCTACACCTCGACTCCATACGCCTCGGTGAAAGCCTCCTGCGCGTACGCCAGGGACGCGTAGCCGAAGCCCTTGTCTCCCCAGCCGGTTCCCCAGCTGTTGCGGACGATGAAGCGGTCGGCCGTGTAGCCGACGAGGGCAACCGCATGGCCACCGCGCGTCGACGCGGGGTTGTAGGTATCGAGGTTCCCGCCGGTGATGCTCGCGTCGTCCCAGGTCGAGTCCACGTCGAGGCGGACCATGATCGGCCCGTTGTTCGCGAGCCAGGAGCGCCAGGCCGAGAGGTTCGTGCCGAGGTTGAAGTACGCGAGGATCTTCCGCAGGGCGGCGATCGCGTAGAACGTTTTCGCCTGGCCGGTGTAGAGCTTCCCGGTCGCGAAGGGAAGCGTGATGTCCCGCACGACCCCAAACTTCCGTGCGACGTCGAGCGCCGTCTTCAGGCTCGTGCCCTCCGTCTCGATGAAGGTCGTCGGGCGCGACACGAACGGGTCCGACTCCTTCGCCGCCATCCACATGAATCGCGGCGAGAGGAGCTGGCTCGTCGTCAGCTTGCCGGCCTTGACGAAGTGCCAGCGGAGGAGCGAGTCGGCGCTCGCCCAGCCGACGCAGGAGCCCGTCGAGCCCTGGTCGTTGATCGTCCACCAGGTCGTGCGCAGGTCCTTGGACGTGGGGACCGTGGCGGCCGCGGCAGCGACCTCGGCCCTGGCCGCGTCCTCGAAGGTCCAGTCGTCCTCGGTCTTCGGCGACGGCTTGCAGTTGAGGATCCGCTTCTGGCGGCGTGGGCGCGTCGTCCTGCGCCGTGTGGTCTTGCGTGGTCTGGCCATGTGGGCCTCCTCCCTAGTAGATCCAGATCGCCGGGTCGCGCACGCTGCTACCCGTCGTGTTCGGCCCGACATGCCGGACGTCGACGTGGCGGACGAGCCCCGACGCGCTCTGGTAGCCGATCCCCGAGAAGCGCTTGAGCGCCTTGACCGCGCTCGTCGTCTTCACCGGGTCGAGGTCGCACGCGTTGCCATACATGTGCTGCGAGTTCTTCGCGGCGCCGGGGATGCTCGCATTCTTCTGCGGATCCCGGTAGCCGGAGACGACCGAGACGGGCTTGCCGACGAGCTCGCGGTAGTCCTCGAGGCCGAGCACGAGATCCCGGCTCACCTTGATCCAGCCGTTCCCGCTCGACTTGAACTCCTTGAAGGCGAAGTTCGGCGAGCACTTCCCGCCTTGCTCGACGGAGGACTTGAGCGCCTCGAGCGTCTTCGCACCTGCATGCCCGTCCACGAGGAGCTTCGAGAAGGCGAAGCCGCGCTGGAAGTCCTCGACTGCCGCGAAGGTCTCCGCCCCCCAGGCGCCGTCCACCTTCAGGGGCCAGCCGAGCTCCTTGAGCGCGCGCTGGACTTCGCGCGTCGTCATCGTGCCATCGTCGGCGGGCCTCACGGTGCCGCGGGCGAAGAGCTGCCCTTCGGCCTCACGCCGGCGGACGAGCCCTTCGAGCGTCCGCGAGCCGGCCTTGACCCAGCGGTTCAACTGCTCGGGGACCTCGTCGTACTTGCCCCGGTTCAGGAGCTTGAGCAAGGTCGACTCGCGGAAGGCGCCCGAGCCGATGTTGAAGACGAAGCTCGTGAGCGCGTCGAACTGGTCCTGCTCGAGCGGGACGGTCACAGCCTCGTTGACGGCCGCTGCAGCCGAAGCGGCGTCCTCGCCAAGGATCTCGAGCCCCCGCTCCCTCGTGACGCCTCGGCGGAACTCGGCGCTCTCGGAGCCGTCGCACGAGCCTTGGTGCACGAGGTGTCCGTAGCCGATCGTGCAATGGCCGGCGGCATCGTCGTAGAGATCCGACCGGAAGCCTTCGAACCCGGCGATCAGCCGGATGCCGGCTTTGCTCAGCTTGCGCTTGCGCCTGCGCGGCGTCACGGCCCGCTTCGTGTGGGTCGTCCTCGTTTTTGTCGTTGCCATCCGTCTCCTCCCGATTGCGGCCTTACGAGCTCGCCGGCCGCAGGAGGCGAGAACAACCAGACTGAAACGGCAGGCGGCTCTTGTCAAGCGGGGCTTTGAGGCGTAGCCTCGGCGAAGGAAGAACAGTCTGTCTGCGGCAGGGAAGGAGGGGCCACCCGTGTCCCAGGCAGAACTGAGGACGCTCGAAGACGGAGACGACGGTGGCGCGCCTTCGCACGGAGCGCTCGTCTTCCCCGAGCTGATCTGGAAGCACTACTGCTGGCAGCACGCGCTCCACCCAGAGCGCTACGGCAAGGGGCGGAACGGCGGCCAGGCCCAGAACGGTGACGTGCGCCAGCTCTACCGCTCGTACCGCCGCACCCTGGACAGGTTCGAGGGCGACGCGGGCGAGATCGTCGACGCGTACTGGTGTCTCACCGACGCCTCCGCGGTCGTGCTCACGAGCAAGCAGACCTCCGGCTGGCCCCGCCGGCACGACCTTCGTCTCTACCGCGCCACCGACTGGGTGACGAGCGCCGCTCCGCGGATCGCCGCGCTCCTGCACCACTCCGACTCGCTCGCGATGAAGGCGAACGAGATCCTGCCGACCGTGCCGAAGCGGATCGCGCTCAACTGGATCTTCTCCGAGCAGAGCTTCCTGCTCGGCGTGATCGAGCGGACGGACGGGAAGCCGAGCGATAAGGATCTCGATTCGGTCGTCGCCGAGCATTCGGAGGAGCTCAAACGGATCGAGCGGTACTACGACCGCGCTGCGAGCAAGACTGCGCGGCTCGTCTACTTCCTGGGGATGCTCGTCGGCATCCTCATTCTCGCCGCGCTCGGACTCGCGATCTCGGCAATCCTCGGGATCTCCACCGACCTGAACCTGCGCTCGACCCCGACCCAGAACTTCTTCGCCTCCTACGGCGCAGGCGCGGTCGGCGCAGTCGTGAGCGTGATGCTGCGCATGCGGCCGGACACGCGCACGGGCTTCTCGGTCGACTACGAGGTCGGCCGCGGCCCGCTCTTCTGGCTCGGGGCCTTCCGGCCCGTGATCGGGGCGATCTTCGCCTCGGCCCTCTACTTCGCGCTCGAGAGCGACTTCATCCAGCTCGGAACTATCAATCAGCAGAGCACGTTCACGTTCTATGCCTTCGTCGGCTTCCTCGCCGGCTTCAGCGAGCGCTTCACGCACGTGATCTTCGGCGAGGCCGAGCTCACCGTGGCCCAGTCGCTCGGAGCCACGCCGGCAGGGCGCGACTCGACGAAGCCCGACGAGCCGCCGCCGGTGGACAACCCGGACGACGCCGCCTAGTGCGGCGCGGCCTCCTGGATCTGCTCGGCGACCTCGGCCCGGCGGTGATGCTCCTTGCCCTTTCGGAACTCCTCGATGTAGCCGTCGAAGTCCCAGGTCGCGAGGAACTGCTCGGCAGCCTTCCGACCTGACTCGTAGAGAGCCTGCTTCCGTGCCTCCGTGATCTCGAACTCGGTCGTGCCGATGCCGAGGGTCGGTATCGGGATCGTCCGCGCGAAGTTCGCCTTCTCGACGTAGAGCCGGTCGTGGGCCTCCATCATCGTGTCGGCCATCGCCTTCACGTATTTGAAGAGCCCGCCGAGCCCGCGGGGAGCCCGCTCGGGCGCCGGCAGCCGCGCGCCGATCGGCGTCGTCGGGTGCGGCTCGACCAGGAGCAGGCCGAACGTGGGCCACGTCGGCACCTCGTCGTCCGGGCAGTCGAAGAGCCACACGGGGAAGTTGGAGAGCATCCCCCCGTCCACGATCACGTGCTCGCGGTTCGTCTTCTCGTTCGTGATCGAGACCGGCTCGAAGAAGATCGGGATGCTCATGCTCATCCGTACGGCCCGGGCGACCTCGAGCTCGTCGGGATCGATCCCGAACTCGCCGGCATCGCGGGGCAGCACGAGCAGCCGGTGGGACGTCGTGTCCGACGCGATCACCTGCAGCCGATACCGGTAGCGGGGGTCGTCCCCGAACTCGTCGGTCGCAAGGGCGGCGAATGTCTTCGCGCCCTTGGCCTCCAGGAGCTCACCGATCCACTTCTCGAAGTACCGGCCCTCGTAGATCCCGAGGTCCTTGACGATGCTCACGCCCTTGCCGGCCAGGGGAACCTTGTCCTCCCAGGCCGTGTCGCGGAACTTGAGGAAGTCCATGCCGAAGATGACGTCCTTCAGCTCCGTCGCGGTGTAGCCGGCAGCGATGAGCGCGGCGGTGATGGCGCCGGCCGACGTGCCGGCCACGTTCTGAGTGCGAAACCCGTGCTCCTCGAGCACCGAGTAGGCACCGGCTAGGCCTATTCCCTTGACCCCGCCTCCCTCACAGACGAGGTCGCAATAGTTCCGGTAGAGCTCTTGTTCAGCCACGGCGCACCTCCCAGGGCGCGAAGCCGTCGGCCGCAGAGCAACGACTGTCGGTCAGTCCCATCCAACTCTGTCACAGGAATATGCTGAACGCCAAGCTACGGGAGGTCGGTCATGTCGCTGAAGCTGAACATGCTGCCGCCGAGCGTGAACAACATGTCTGTTCGCGTCTTCGTGCGGGCTGCGGGGCTCCCCTTCGAGGAGGAGAACGTCTGGGGCCAGACCCAGTCGGACGAGTATCGAGCCAAGGTCCCATCGGGGCTGACGCCCTCCGTCGAGACCGAGGGGCTGCCCAAGGGAGCGCTCTGGGAGAGCTGCGCCGTGATGATGTACCTCGCCAGCCGCGAGGGACTCACGAGCCTCTACCCCAGCGATCTCGAGCGCCGCGCGATGGTCGACAGCGCGAACTTCTACACGATGAGCATCCTCTATCCGCTGGTCGCGCGCGCCACGTACCCGCGCCTGAGCTTCGCCGGCTATCCGGGCGAGGTCTCGACCTCGGATGCCTCCGACGAGGGCAAGGAGGCCGCGCGGAAAGCAGCGGAGGAGGCGATCCCGAGCATTCTCGAGGTCTACCGCACGTTCTTCCTCGCCGACGACCCCTTCATCGGCGGCGAGGAGCCGTCGATCGCGGACATCCGGCTCGCGAGCACGCTCGAGTTCCTGGCCGTCTCGGACGTTGAGCTCCCGGCGTGGCTGAAGGAGTACATGGAGCGCGTCGAGTCGGCGCTCGGCGATGCGTACTCGGAGCCTGCCGGCGACGTGCGCGGCTACATCGCCCAGGCCACGGGCCAGGCGGTCGCGAGCTGAGGATCGAGACGGGGCGCCACCCGCAGGGGCGGCGCCCCGTTTCCCACCGGCTCAGGCAGGCTGCTGCGAGTACATGAGCGAGCCCGGCGTGGTCAGCTCCTCGCCGGTCTCGAGCAGCGTCTTCAGGCCGGAGAGGATCATCGGCCAGCCGCCGTAGAGCTCGTCGTTCGCGCCCTTGCGAAGCTGGTCGTGGATGACCCGAAGTCGGCACGAGTCCGCGACCGGCTCGATCTCCCACGTGACCCGTGACGTGCCCTCGGCCTTCACGTCGTCGCTCCAGAGGGCGTTGAAGCTCTGGACGAGGCGGCGAGGCGGGTCGACCTCGAGATTCTCGCCCTCGGCGAGGGGACCGTCCGCCCTCGCGTGCTGGCTCGTGTAGGTCGAGCCGGTCGTCCAGTCGGAGTTGACGCACACCCCGAAGGAGTACTTCGCGCGCAGCTCAGGATTTGTGATCGCCTCCCAGAGGCTCTCCGGGGTCGTCTTGATGTAGATCTCGAACACCTTCTCCATCGTCTTTCCCTCCAGTTGTCGTTTGAGGCCGGTCAGCGTGGCCGCCCACGGCTCCGCGTACTTGCTCACCCAGCGGTCGTGGACGAGTCGGATCGGAACGGGGTTCAGGAAGTGGAGCTTCTCGCGCCCTCGCCGCTTCGTCGTGATGAGGCCGGCGGCCTCGAGCACCCGCAGGTGCTTCATGACCCCAATCCGGGTCATCGGCAGCCGCTGCTCGAGTGCGCTCAGCGTCTGTCCGTCCTCCTCGAAAAGCGCGTCGAGGAGGCTCCGGCGAGTCGGGTCTGCGAGGGCCTTGAACACCGCGTCCATGCCGGCATGATATGTAACCCTTTGGTTACCTGTCAAGCAGATGCCCAGCCAGGTGATTGCCGGGCGGAATTAGTTCGACTGCGGCTCAGGCCCGAACCGCGCGGTCATTTACGCGGGCGACGTCACGGTCAACTGCGAAGACGTCAAGGTCGTCTCCTAGTCACAGAGCGGCCTTGAGGGCCATGATCCGGCTGAACGAGGCCGCGAGGCGGTCGTGCGGGACCTTCGCTGCCTTCGCCGCGTCGAGAAGCGAACGGAAGACGCTTCGCGAGGACGCCTCCGAGCCTGTCAGTAGGAGCATGTCCGTTCCAGCCTTCGCCGCCTTGAGCGCGAGCGGGTTCGTCGGGATCCCGCGCGAATTCGCTGCACCGTCCAGCGAGTCGGTGATCGTCACGCCCTCGTACCCGAGCTTTCCGCGCAGCAGGTTCGTCCCAATAGCCCGCGACCAGCCGGCCGCGTGGCTTCGGTCGTACGCCCTGTAGAGCGCGTTCGAGAGCATGACGAGCGGGACGTCGTTTGCCACGGCGTGCCGGTAGGGCCTGAGGCCCGGCGCGAGCTCGCTCCGCGTCGCGTCGATGTGGACCACGAAGTCGTCAGTGTTCTTCGTGGCGAAGCCGAGCCCGGGGAAGTGCTTCATTGTCGCGAGCGCGCCACGGTCGCCAAGACCGAGCGCGAACGCGTTGGCCAGGCGAGATGTCTTGCGCGAGCCGAACGACCACGTGCGGCCCTGCTGGTAGAGGAAGGACGCCGTCGAGACCGGCACGTCCGCGACGGGAGCGAAGTCGGTGTTGATTCCGAGCCCCACGAGCCCCAAGCCCGCTTTCCGGCCCTGGGTTCGCGCGGTGGAGCTCGAGCCGAGGTCGCCCATCTGGGGCGGCGAGAGCGTCGGTGGGATCCAGGACACCGTCTTGACCGAGCCGCCTTCCTGGTCGACGGCGATGAGGAGCGGCGGCTTGCCTCCTTCGGCCGCGGCCTGCTGGAGCTCGCTCGTGATGCTCTTGAGCTGGGCCGCGGACGAGAAGTTGAAACCGTGGATGATGACGCCGCCGATCCTCCCGCGCCGCGCGCGGTCGAGGAGGGAGGCGGACGGCGCGTGCCCGTCCATCGAGACGACGAGCTTCTGCCCGATCAGATGCTGGAGCGAAGGCGCCCGGGAGGCGAGGGCAGACGCCGGCCAGAGCGAAGCGGCGACGGCGAGGGCTGCTGCGGCTAGCCGGACGAGCATACGGAGGAAGCTACCGCGCCTGGATCTATCGCGGGCAACAGGCCCGCAACGATTGGAGCGCGCGGATGCGCCGAGCCCGCGAGAGGCCTGGGGTTCGCCCTATTCCGGATCGCTACACGAAGGAGACCGCAACCTCATCGCTGTCGAAGCTGCGGCCGTCCGCGCTACTCGAGCGCCCTGCCTTGATCGCGTCGAACTCGGGCTTTGGTGGTCGCGGCACCGTCGAGCACGGGCTTCGCTTTACGATCGCCGTCGCCGCGCCGCCGCTCGAAACAGCCTCGCGCCCGTAGTCCTCGAAATGCTGCTCAACGGCACAACCCGTGGAGACTTTTCCACGCGGGTATGTGGCGCGAAGCACATTGATAGCGTTGCCCGTCGATGTCATACGAGGAGACGGTTCACGATGTGGTCAAGGTTGTCGAGGCCGTGGGAGCCTCAATCATGGTGTTCGGCGGCCTCGTGGTCTTCGCCATGTATGTCCCGCACATGCTCAGCCCTACGAAGAGGCCGGGCTCCTACGAGGCGCTTCGTCGCCAGCTAGGTCGGTGCATCCTGCTCGGCCTCGAGGTGCTGATCGTGGCCGACATCGTCCAAACGATCATCGTTGAGCAGACCATCGAGAGCGTTGTTGTGCTGGGCGTGATCGTGATCGTACGAATCCTGCTCAGCTTCTCCCTCGAGGTCGAGATGGACGGCATCTGGCCGTGGGACCGTTGGCGTCGCGCTGACCCAGACCCGGGTTCGTAGGATCAGCGCCGCGTAGCCGGCGATCTTCCCCTTTCCAGCGTCGATGATCGCCTCCTGGAGCGAATCAAGGATGCCGAGGCACCGTTCTGGCGCCATGTGCGTGAGCCGCTGTCGGCCCAACAGCAGGAGTGATCAGAACAGCTCGACGGGATCGCCGAGGCGCACACGGCCGGGTTCGGCGACGGCCGCGTAAACGCCGAATGGGAGCGGCTCCGTAGCCTGGACGTCCCGCCGATATGCCGCGAGCGCCTTCAACGTGTCAAGGTCAGGCTCCCCGGTTTCCGGATTCTGCGTCGTGACCGCGCACCGGCCGACGTTGCCCTGTGGCACGACGACCGCTCGTCCGATTCGAACGCGACGGCCGAGCCACTCGTCCTCCTCGTGTTCCGCCAAGCCATCGACGCCAAAGTTCATCCGGAAGCGACGGCCATCGACGCCCTCGACGCCGAGGAGGCGCGCGATTGCGCGCAGGGAGGCGGTGCCGAGGAGGGTGGTCGCGCCGCTTCGCATGCGATCCGTGGCCGGCCCGGGAGCCCGGACAAGCCGGAGGTCACAGCCGGCGGAGTCGGAGATTGCTTCGCCCCACGGTCCCTCGACGACGCGGACGTGAACGGATGTGCCCCAAAATTGGGCGTCGAGCGCTCCGTTGAGGTGAACATGGTGAGAAAGGGTCGTACTGTCCGGGAACGTAAGCGTGAGCAACTCGGTCTGATCGTCGTAGCGCGGGACGATCTGCTGGAGGATGCCAAGGCCCTTGCTGTTCACGAGCCGGTCGTTCTCGTCAACGAGGAAAAACTGTCGATCCCCCGCCACTCCAGCCTCCGTCACTTGGCACTCGTCGAGCTGGCGGAGCGAGAGACCCTTGACGGGGCAGTGCGAGATCCAGGCAACGCGAGCGCTCACGGGTCGAAACCTACCTGGCGCCCTCGTCCGCACCGCTCACGCATCGCCAGCCGGTGAGACTACGGCCAAGGGCGGTTCGGGCTTGCGTTCCGTCATTACAGAATTGCGGTTACACCGACTGTGCTCAAGGGACAGGACGCTCGTGCAGGTCAGCGACCTAGGCCACGGAATCGTCGTGGCGGCGCTTCCGCGTGTTCAGTTGATCGTCGGCGGACATGTTGGGCATATGTCGCTTCAACGGATGGACAATGTAGGCATTGTCGTCGAGGACCTACCGGCGACGATCGCGTTCTTTCGCGAGCTCGGCCTCGAACTTGAAGGTCAAGCCACGGTCGAAGGAGACTGGGCGGGGCGTGTCACTGGACTGGGCGACCAGCGCGTCGAGATCGCCATGATGCGCACGCCGGACGGCCACAGCCGGCTCGAGCTCTCGCGATTTCTCACGCCGCCTGTGGTCGCCGATCACCGGAACGCCCCGGTGAACGCTCTGGGCTACCTGCGTGTCATGTTCGCCGTGGACGACATCGACGATACGCTCGCCCGGCTCCGCAAGCACGGCGCGCAGCTTGTCGGCGAAGTGGTTCAGTACGAAGACGCGTATCGGCTCTGCTACATCCGGGGACCCGAAGGACTTCTCATCGGGCTGGCCGAGGAGATCGGCTGACGCCGCGGCTCCTCGCCTCAGGGGTCATTCCGGAACACTGGCCCAGCCGAGGGCAGTTGGGCTCATGCATCGAGTCGGAGCACGACCTCGTCCGTCTCCTCGTTGCGCCCATAGGCGAATCCGCGCCCCTCGCCCACGATAAGGAAACCGCACTTCGTCAACACACGAATCGACGCGGCGTTGTCGCTCGCGGCGCCAGCGTAAAGCGGACGGGTTGCCTCCAGCTGCAGGAACTCCTGTAGGGCACGCGTGGCGAGACCGCGGCCCCAATCTTCACGGCCGATCCAATAGGTGACCTCGCGGTGACCCTCCAAGTCGAAGCTCGCAATGTGACCTACGACTCGACCGTCGACCTCGATGACCCTGTTCGTGGTAGAGACGTCGCTCCTCAGCCGCGCCCACCGTCGCTCGAAGCTAGGTCGATCATCGGCCTCCGGCGAAGTGAACGCGGCCATCCGAATCGCGTCGGGATCCGTCGCGTGCTCGAACAGCACGCCGAGATCACGATCTTCGATCTCGCGAAGGACAAGCTGTCCGGAGTCCTCCCGCACGGCCGTTAACGCTAACTGTCGCAAACCTCGGGTGACATTCCCGAACACTGGCGCACTGCAGTGTTTCGTACCATCTACGTGTGGAGGCGGGAGTACGCACCGGCGGATGCCTCTGCGGGGCGGTCCGCTACCGCGTGCGCGGCGACCCTGTACACGTCGGACGCTGCCACTGCGCGGATTGCAGAAAGGAGTCTGGAAGCGCGTTCATTGTGTATGGGCATTGGCCCGTCGAGGCGTTTGAGGTGAGCGGTGAGATCTCAAGCTATGGTGGACGTGGCTTCTGCCCTCTCTGTGGGTCTCGACTGCTCGATCCAGTCGGTCCCGGTGACACGCTCATCGAGATTCGGCTCGGAAGTCTGGATGAGGCGCCCTTCGAACTGAAGCCGGAAGCCGAGGTCTGGGTGAAGCGGCGCGAGAGCTGGCTCCTGCCGGTCGAGGGGGCAGCGCAACACCACGGAAATCGTCCGTAGCGCTCTGGCGTCATTCCGCAACACTCGCGCAGGCGAGGGTCCTGCGCTCAACTGCAGACCCCCCGTTCGGAATCGACGTCCGAGCTAAGGACCGTTTGCCCAGTGCCGATGAACCGGCTGTGCCGAACGCCCGCCGACTCCTCCGGGAAGCTCAGAACGAGCAGCGCTTTCGAGCGGCGAACGATCCCGATCCCCTCAGGCCTGCAGGCAGCGCCGTGAGGTTCGTCTGCGAATGCGCGAAGGTCGAATGCGGCGAGTTCGTTTCCTGCTCGCTTGGCGACTACATGCGTATCCGGAGCTGGCGTAGCCGATTCCTCGTGGCGGCCGGACATGAAGACCTCGACCTCGAGCGGGTCGTGGAGCGGCACCAGACCTGGCTCATGGTCGACACGCTGGAGCCTGTCCGACTTCGCTAGAGCGTTGCTCTTAGGACCCGCCGGTAACTCGCCGATGGGACTGAGGAGTGAACTCCAACGAGCCCACGACACAAGCCGCGAACGCGAACCACCGCGCCGTTCAGTTCGAGAAGCTTGCGCTGCACTGGGCGCAACGAGGCGATCTACGGCAAGCAGCCCTCGCGCTTCGAAGAGCGCGCTTAGAGGCCCAGACGGCGCTGCTCGAACGCTACCGCGAGGTAGCCGAGCAAGGCCACTGAACGGCCCACAGCTCGAGTACAAGCCGGGGCAGGGGGAGGATGCTATCGCCGGGTTCCGCGCTTAGGGTGGCCGCCACACATGAGACGTCTTCAATTGGCTGCGAGAAGAGCTCCCTTGGCTCCGCCGCTGGAAGGTCGAGGATCAGATCGCCTACGGAGGGGCGATCGGAGTCAACGAGGATGGAACGCCGAGGCGCAAGTCCTCAGGGCTTCCGCCCGAGTAGCCGAGCGACGGCGGCGGCTCTACTGCGATCTGCCCTCATCAGGCGGCTGGTCGTCGTGGTGTGTCCGGGCGCTCAGATGCTCTCGCGCACGGCCGGCGTCCTCGGCCTTCTGCCTTATGTAGTTCTGCGCGATCGCACTCAGGAAGAGGACCAGCACCCCGAGTCCAATGAAGATGTAGATGATCGTGAAGATTCGGGAGAAATCGGTGGTCGGGGTGAGATCTCCGTAGCCCACGGTGGCGAGGGTCACGACTGAGAAGTAAAGGGCCTGGATGATTGTCCAGTCCTCAACGGACCAGTAGAAGATCGTCCCCGAAAGCAGCAAGACGCCGACGACGACTGGCAGCGCCTTCGTCTCGGGATCGCGCCAGACGGCGACGATCGCCCTCGTAAATCCCCGCAAGGCAAGGAGAAAATGGAGCACGGGGCGCCATTTCGCCACATCCATGTGCGTTCCTGGGCACTCTGTCGGACCGACCAGGGGGTGCATCAGGACTTCTTGCCGAGCAGCCGAGCGACGACGGCCCCGAGGAGCTTCCGCCCTGAGCGCCGGCCGTTGTCGAGCGCGGT
>Ga0307317_10000352_pt1 | contig 13559 bp, 12 predicted proteins | sample ER_DNA_357_FD_194498 | JGI IMG/M metagenome (GOLD analysis project Ga0307317, IMG submission 194498) | Bulk soil microbial communities from the East River watershed near Crested Butte, Colorado, United States - ER_DNA_357 | ecosystem: Environmental > Terrestrial > Soil > Floodplain | place...
CTTCAGCGCTGAGATGGACATAGACCACGGCACGGGGCCGGGCCCGATCCGGGTCGACTGGCGGCGGGGTGATCTGCAGCGATCGATGGGCAGTCTCGTTGGTGGTCTGGTCGGGGTTGGCGGTTGGCTCGGCGTTCTGCTCTGCCTCCTCGAGGACGACTGCGTCTGCGTCCTCGTGTTCGGTTGGGTCTTGGGCAGGGTCGGCGGGTTCGGGGGGTCCGTCCCAGTTGTCGTGTTGGTGTTGGCTGAGCAGCTGGAGGGCGTGGGCGGGGTTGGGCGAGGATGCCAATGGCTTTGGAGCGGCGCATCTCAACCGGATCAGGGTCGCCTTGGTGGGTGAGGATGTCGGCGATCCGGTCGATGGTGGCTTTGAACCAGATGGCATCACAGGCGGCGGCGCGGGCAATGATGAGTTTGAGGCCATGTTCGGAGTTGCGGCCGAGCCGGACGAACCGCTCGCTCGCAGCAGCGGCGGCCTGCTGTTCAGCACCGACTGGGTCGGCTTGGTAGATGGTTGCCTCTAGCAGGGTCTGCAGCCGCCCCCAGGGCAGCGCCCCCAACGATGGGGCGATCCGGGCATCCACGTATGCGGCCTGGTCGGCGCTGAGATGGTGGGTGGCGGCAGCAATCCACCTAGCCTGGTAAGCCGGCACCTGACCAGCCAAGGCGCCCGCCCAGACCAACCGGAGCCGATGCCGCAGGTCCAAGGCGTCGCCGATCAGCCGGCATGCGGAGCCCTCTGAGATCCGCAACACACATCCCAGCTCGGCGGGGGCGAAGTCGCCGACGGTGGGGGTGCCGTCTCCGCCTAACCGGACTGGGCGTTCGGTGCCGGGCAACCGACTCTGAACAACCCGGTCGCCGGGATGCAGATCGGCCCAGTGTGCTCCGATTTGGAGCCGCCGAGTCTCGGCGGTGATCAGGCTGTGTTCGTTGGCCTCCGCTGCGGCCAGGGTGCCGGCGGCGACCCACTCGGCGACACCGAATTCGCTCACACGATCTGGCGCGCCGCCGACCGCCGCAGGTGCTCGCGAGCTGACGCAGGTGCCTCGCTCAGGCGAGGCTTGAAAATCCTGTCGAAATATCGATAGGAGAAGAGAGCGGGGCCTGACGCGGTGCGGCTCATGACCTTCGGGAGGGGATATGCGGGACTGGTCGATGCACACCCCTACTCCGGAGCCGGGTCAGCACCGTCTGCTGCTGCAGCGACTCCCCGACCAGGTCGATGCCATCAGCGCTGCCGCTCGGAACGTGATCGGCCACTACCGGGCCGAGCTGGCGGATCCGCCCGGATTGCGTCGGGAGGAGTAGCCGACGCCGGCGACCAGGTCGCTGAAGACGACCTCGCCGACCAGTACGCCCACGACGACCGCCTTCCCCCTGGCGGCACCGTGACCCAGTACTCACCCTTTGGCGCACCGCCACAGCTCGTCCGACTCCGGCCGCTGGAGTCTTGACCTTGGCCCGTCTCGCACCCCATTGGGTCACCGTGTGCTAGCGGCGATGGTGGGCGCTACCCGGAGCGCGTTGGCCGCGATGGTGAGGGCGGGATTGAGGGCAGCCGAGGACGGAAAGAAACTGCCGTCCACGACGTAGAGGTTGTCGACGTCGTGGCTGCGGCAGTCAGGGTTGAGAACGCTGCGGACGAGGTCGGTGCCGGCAACCGCAGTGCCGCACATGTGGGAGTTGGTCGCGATGCCCATGTGTTCGGTGAGCGCGATCGGATAGCCGGCCTTGCGGACGGCTCGACTTACTCGTTTGACCAACTCCTTGTGTGGGTCGAGGTTGTTCGGGGTCCAGGTGATCATGATCTTGTCGCCATCGATGGTGACCCGATTGTCCGGGCGGGGCAGGTCCTCGGTGGTGAGGTAGATGTCGAGGCTGCGATCGGTGATCATCTTCAGGGCCCACATCGGCGCCCAGGAGCGGGCCGACTTGATCATCGGGGCTCGTAGCTTGCCGAGCATCTGGAGGTTGCCGAGCGGGTAGGGGGTGTCGGGGCCGGCCTCGTACCAGTCGTTGAGGCCGAGAGTCTTCTGCCACGCGGTGTCGTTGCGTCGGGCCGGGTTCACGGCCATGAAGAAGGTGCTGTTGTGGACCATGTAGTTGCGGCCAAGCAGCCCGGAGGAGTTCCCGAGTCCGTTCGGGTGCTGGTCGCTCACCGAGCGCAGCAGCAAGGCGGTTGAGTTGACCGCCCCACCGGAGACGACGTAGGTCTTGGCCTCGATCCGAACCGTCCGCTCGCCAACTTGGGCATCCGCGGCCGTAACGGTGTGCCCGTCGCTGCTGGTGTGCAACCGGCGGACGTACGCGCCGAGCAGGAGCCGCACCGTCGGTGACTCCAGAGCGGGCCGCACCGCGCGATTTTCCGCGTCGCTCTTGTTGCCGGTGGGGGAGGGGGAGCCATCGGCGGTCGCATCGGCGCGCCGTTCGGTCATTGATGGCAGGTGCATGCCATTGGCCATGTGGAACGGGTGCAGGCCCTGCTGGTGGAGCCGTACGGCGAGCCGTTCGACTGCGGGTTCGTGGCTGAGCGGCGGATAGGGGTACGGCACGGAGTGCTCAGGCTCGGTCGGGTCCTCTCCAAGTGCGCCGTGCACCTCGAACAGCTTTTCAGCCTTCGCGTAGAACGGCTCGAGATCGTCATAGCTGAACGGCCACGCTGGAGAAACGCCGTCGTGATGGGCCACTTCCTCGAAATCGCTGCGGCGGAAACGGGGCAGGCAGGCGCCGTACATCTTGGTGTTCCCGCCCACCCAGTAGTAGACGCCTGGTTGGAACGGCTGCCCGGTCTTGGCGTCGTACCAGGGCTTGGAGGTGACATAGCGCTTCTTGATGAACACGTGGTCCGGTTGGTTGTTCTCCGGCTCCCTGGGCAGGAACTGGCCGCGCTCGACGATCAGCACGTCCAGACCGGTGTCCTTCAATGCCCAGGCAAGGGTGCCGCCACCCATGCCGGAGCCGATGATCACAACATCGGCGGTAAGCGTCGCCTGCTCGGGGTTGACGAGCGCGCCATCCCGTAGCGGCTGTGGTGCTTGCTCAGTCATAGCGGGGTCCTCGTGGAGTTGAGCAAGGCGTCGACTTCCTTGCGGTGCGGCATGGCGGCCAGGTCGCCGCGACAGGTAGTGACCAACGCCCCCACGGCGGCACCTTGATCAACTCGTGCTTGCAGGCTGCAACTGGCAAGGAAAGCGGCGAGGTAGCCAGCGGCGAAGCCGTCGCCGGCGCCAACGGTATCGATCGGGGTGACGGTGAACGACCGCGACTGAGCGGTCTCCCCGTCGGCTGTCCAGCCGCGCGCGCCTGCTGCGCCTAGCTTGATCACCACTTCGTGTACGCCGCGCCGCAAGTAGAACTGCGCGATGTCATTGGGTTCGTTGGCTCCGGTCAGCAGCCGCCCTTCCGCAAGACCCGGCATAACGACAGTGGCGCGGGCGGCGACGGTGTTGATCATGCCGCGCATCTCCTCCTGGTCGGGCCAGAGGTTAAGGCGGAGATTGGGATCGAAGGAGACGCTGAGGCCGGCGTTAAGGGCGGCGTCCAGGAGTGTCAGTGCGGCCGCCCGAACAACGGGGGAGATGCCGAGCACGATTCCGGTCAGGTGCAGATGCTGGATCCCTTCCAGCAATAAGACATCGTTGGTCAGCAATGCTTCGGCATGCCGGGCGAATGCGGTTCCGTGGCGGACCTGCAGCACCTCAGGATCGCCGTCGGCCCCGCTGGCTTTGAACATGAGCGCAGTGCTACCGGCGGCGCGGCGTATCACCGGAGCGATGCCGAGCTGATCAACAGCATCGGCGAGGTAGTCACCATGTGCGTCGTTGCCGAGAACACTTGCCCACGTGGTACGGACCCCAAGCCGTGTGAGGCCGACGGCGACATTGAGCTCCGCACCACCAGGAAACCGAGTGAACTGGGTCCCGGTCCGCAGGTTGTCTTCGACGCTGGCGTAGCCGACCAAAGCTTCCCCGAACGTCAGCACCGAAGGTGGCGAGTTCATGACGAGACCGTCTCGCCGATCACCGCGTGTACGGCTCGGCAGCGGTCGCGGAGCGTGCCGAGATCGCCACCCTTCAGAGCGTCGCCCAGCAATGGCCCGCCGATGCTGACCGCGACTGCGCCCGCGTCCAACCACTCACGGGCGGCGTCGAGATCAACCCCACCGGAGGGCACAGCCTGCAGCTCCGGGAACGGGCCGCGGAGGTGCTTGAGGTATCCGGCGCCGACGGTTTGAGCGGGAAAGATCTTGACCGCGGTCGCGCCGGCATCCCAGCCGTCGGCGAGCTCGGTGGGGGTCAGGCCGCCAGGGAAGACCGCAATCTGGCGTTCGACGGCGAGCTTGATCACCGGCAGGTTCATGGTTGGGGTAACCAGGAATCGTGCGCCGCTTTCGATCGCACGTTGAGCCGCTGAGTCGCTGAGGACGGTGCCGACACCAATGTCGGCAGTGTCCGCGTACCGGTTGACCAGGTCGGCCAGGGCATCGAGCAGGCCGGGTGTGGTGAGGGTCAACTCCAGGCTGAGGATGCCTTCCTCGGCGAGCACGTCGCACACCGGAGCAAGAGCGGAGACGTGCGAGGCGCGGAGCACGGCGATCACCTTGCTGGTGGTAAGCCGGTCGCTCAGCGGCGGTCGGCTGATCGTGGCGCTCACGGCGCTTGCACCGCCCGGGCAAGGGTTTCGACGAAGAAGTACTCGCCCCACATGACGCTCTCGTCGACTCCGAGTTGCTTGGTTTCGTGGTACGAGCCGTGCTTGAGTACGCCCTCCCACTCGTCCTCGTGGGCGACGAACTCCGGCTCGCAGAGCCGGGCGATCGTGGCCTCGGCGTGGCTGTGGTACCGCTGCGCAAGATCGTCGTCGGTCACGAGGGAGGCGAGCATGATCAATCCGCCCGCGGCGCAGGCGGCGGCCGAGGATTCCCAGCGGCGTACAGGATTCGGTTCGTCGAAGTCATTCGGTGGCACTGGGTCCGGCCCGCTGGTGTGCTCCAACCAGTAGTCGGCATTCAGTTGGGCGGTTGCCAGCCAGTGCGGGTTGCCGGTCAGGGCGTACATGGAGGTGAACCCGTACAGCGACCAGGCCAGCCCGCGCGCCCAAGAGGAGTCGTCGCGCCAACCCTGCTGGGTGGTCTGACGCAGGAACTCTCCGCTATCAAGATCAAAAATGCCTTCGTGGCTAGTCGATCCGTCGCCGCGTACCAGGTACTTGCGCGTGGTCTCGCAGTGCTGCTCAGCGACGTCGAGCAGATGTTGATCACCTGTTTCTAGCGCAGCCACCGCGATGATGCCGACGTTCATCATGATGTCGATGAAGATCGAATCCGGCGCTAGGAACGAGCGCAGGAACGTGCCCTTGCTGTTGAACCGAGTGGCCATGGTCTTGCCACCCTGAATGATCACCTGCCGGCGGGTGTCGTCGCCGGTGAGTTCCCACCACTTCTTCCATGTCGGGCACAGCACGAAGCCAAGATCATGAACTTGATCGTCGTACTGACGTTCCTCGACGAGCCTGCTGTAGTGCTCGGCGCGAGCCTTCCAGTGGCTGCCGAGTCCCAGCTCATAGAAGAGCCACATTTGACCGCCCAGGAAGCCTTCGCACCAGTTGGTCCAGGCTTCTCTCCCATGCTTCCAGTGGCCGTGGTCGGTATAGAGCGGGAAGTAGCCGGGGTAGTCGGTAGCCAGTCGCAACACTTTCCAGGCGGCGACCTCGAGCGCAGTTCTAGCGGCCGCCTTCGTCGCCTCTTGAAAAGGCAGGCTGCGGCGTTCCTTGACTCGCCGAGAATCCCAGTACACGGGTCTCTACCTCACTTCTCGCCGACGCCGCCGACCCAGGAAGGTGCTTGCGCGCCGGTCCGGATGATTGTGCTCTTGTGTTCGATGTACTCATCGATCGCGGTGCGGCCGAGCTCCCGGCCGATGCCTGAGGCGCCATAGCCGCCGAAGGAGACCTCGGGGAAGCCGTCCATGTAGCAGTTGATCCAGACGGTTCCGGCCTTGGTTGCTCGCGCATAGCCGAGCGCGGTGTCGATGTCGCGACTCCACACCGCGGCGCTGAGCCCGTACCCGGTGGCGTTAGTGATCTCCACGGCCTCAGCAAGATCGGCAAACCTGACCACCGACAACACAGGCCCGAAGATCTCCTCTCGAGCGACCCGGGCGGTCTTGGGTACGCCGGCGAGCACGGTCGGGGAGTAGTAGCGACCGCGATCGGAAGTCAACCGATCGCCGCCCAGCGCAATCGAGGCGCCCTCCTGCTGACCAAGATCAACATAGCCGCTGACCACGCCGAGGTGCTTCTCGGAGATCAAAGCGCCGACCTTGGTGGCTGGGTCGAGCGGGTCCCCGACGGTGACATCCTGCGCGCGCTCCACGATCCGTTCGGTGAACTCGTCGGCGATATCGGCGTGCACCAGGAGTCGAGAGCCGGCGTTGCAGCACTCGCCTTGGTTGAAGTACGCGCCGAAGACGACCTTCTCCAACGCCGCGTCAAGATCAGCATCGGGGAAGATCACTTGCGGGTTCTTGCCGCCCAGTTCGAGGCTCACCTTCTTCAGGTTCTTGGCGGCCGCCTGGGCGACCATGCGGCCGACGCCGGTGGATCCGGTGAAGGTGGTCATGTGGGTGCCGGGATTACTCGACAGCCAGCCGCCGACGTCGCCTCCGCCATGGACGAGGTTGACAACGCCATCGGGCACCCACTCGTCGTGCAAGATCTGGACCAGGCGGGTGGTGGTGCCCGGTGTTAGGTCACTGGGCTTGATCACCGCCGTGCAACCGACTGCCAAAGCGAACGGGAGTTTCTGGGAAACGATCAAGAGCGGGAAGTTCCACGGGGTGATCACTCCGACGACACCGACCGGTTCCTTGACCGTCACCGCCAAGTAGTTGGGTCCCAGGTGGTTGTGGGCGTCCCCGTACGCGTGCTGGGCAAGGCTCGCCGCGTAGTACCAGATCCCCGCTGCACTAGCCACCTCGTCCTTGGCCTGCGAGATCGGCTTGCCGGATTCGAGGGTCTCGATCAAGGCGAGCTCGTCACGTTCGGCTTCGATCCGGGCCGCGACCCGCCGTAGCAGCGCGGCCCGCTCAGCACCCGAGGTCCGCGGCCAGTCACCCGTGCTGAAGGCCTTGTGGGCTGCGGCAACGGCAGCGTCGATCTCGGCTTCGGTGGCGCTGTGGTAGCTGGCGACCCGTTCGTCGTGGGCTGGACTGTCGCGCAGCACCTCCTCGCCGCCGCCGACGATGTCGCGGCCGTCGATGATATTGGGCCAATTGTTCGCGGTGATGTTGGTCGGTGCGGTGCTGGTGATCATGGTCATGGCAGTGCTTTCGCTCGGTGCTGATGCGTACGGGGTTCAGGTGCCGCGGTAGTGCGGGTCACGTTTCTCAGTGAAGGACGCGAACCCTTCGACCGCGTCCTCGGTAAAGGCGGTGGCGGCTGAGCTGATTTGCTCCACAGCCTGGTAGGCGTTGCCGGCGTCGATCGCCTGTTTGGCCATCTGCACGGCGATCGGGGCTTGTCCGGCGATCTTGACAGCCAAGGCATGGGCGGTGTTGATCACCTCAGCCTTGGGCGCAAACTGGTTGACTACACCCCAGGCCAGGGCCTGCTCCGCGGTCAGCGGCTCGCCAGTGAAGATCAATTCCTTGGCTCGGCCAGCGCCCACCAGGTCGCGGAGCCGACCCGTACCACCCCAGCCCGGCAGCGTGCCAATGCCGACCTCGGTCAGGCCGAGGGTGGCGTCCTCGGCGAGGATCCGCAGGTCGCAGGCCAGGGCGAGCTCGAAGCCACCGCCGTAGGCGTTGCCGGAGACAGCGGCGATGGTGGGCTGCCGCAGTCCGGCGAGGTGGTCGAACACCCGGTGCCCAAGGCGAGTCCACTGCGCCCACATGTCCAGCGGCTCCAACATCTTGAAGCGTTTGATGTCGGCGCCGGCGCAGAAGGAACGGTTCCCTGCGGCGGTGAGGAGGACAACCCGCACATCCCGGTTGGCGTCGAGGCCGATCAGGATCTGCTCGAGCTGCTCCAGCATCTCCGGGGTTAGCGCATTGTGCTTGGCGGGACGGTCGAGGCAAATGGTGGCGACCACGTCGACCTCGACGCTGATCTCGCCAATGTCCGGCTGCGCGGATTCGCTCATGTCGGCCCCATCTCTCATATTGGCGCGTCGCTCGGGTCGGGCGGAGTGAGACCGTGCAAGGCGTGGTGCGCGCCCTTCTCGCCGATCATGGTCGAGGTGGCCATGGTGTTGCCGCTGATCAACTTCGGCATGATTGAGGCGTCGATCACTCGCAGACCCTCCATACCGCGAACCTTGAGCTCTTGATCAACAACCGCAAGATCGTCGTCGCCCATCTTGCAAGAGCCGACCGGGTGGTAGTCGGTCTTGGCCCACTGCTTGACGTACTCGCGGATCTCCTTGTCGGTCTCGACCTCGGCGCTCGGCAGATACTCCTTGATCACGAACGGCTGGTACGCCTTGCTGCGCATCATCTCCCGCCCCCAGCGGAACCCCTCCAGCGACTTCTCCCAGTCGTAAGGGTCGGTGAGGAAGGCCGGATCGATAGCGGGCGGGTCGTCCGGATTCGCGGTATCCAGGGTGACCGAGCCGATGCTGCGAGGCCGCAGGTGGCAGGTGTTGATCGTCATGCCATGACCCTTGACCCGCATCCGGCCGTGGTCGATCACGTATGCGGGTAGAGCGTGCATCTGGATATCGGGGGTGGCGACGTCCCGGGTGCTGCGTACGAACATCCCGGCCTCACAGACCGAGGCGGTGATCGGCCCGGTCCTGGTGGTGATGTACTGCAGTCCGGCCAGCGCCGCCTTGTCGGGTCGGTCGGAGGAGTTGTAACTGACCGGGATGGTCTCGGCGGTCAGATAGACGTCCATATGATCTTGGAGGTTCTTGCCAACTCCAGGCAGGTCGTGGACGACCGGGATGCCGAGCGGGCGCAGCTCATCGGCCGGCCCAATCCCCGACAGCAGCAGCAACCGGGGGGAGTTGACTGCGCCGCCGCTCAAGATCAACTCCCGGTCGACGCGTACGTGCTCCGGCTTCCCATTGATCATCATGTCCAGACCGGTGACCCGGCCGTTTCGCACGATGATCTTGCGGCCCAGTGCGTGGGTAACGACCGCGAGGTTCTTGCGCGACCGAATCGGCTTCAGGTAGGCGGTGGCGGTGCTCTCGCGGCGGGCGTTCTTCTGGGTGACGTCGTACCAGCTGACGCCCTCTTGCGCCGCGCCGTTGAAGTCGGCAATGAACTGGACTCCGAGCTCTTGGGCGGCGCGAACGAACGCCTTGCTCAGGGGGTTGTGCTGGACCTGCTCTGTGACGTTCACCGCGCCCACGCTGCTGTGGTAGCGGTCGTTGAGGCGCTCGTTGGCCTCGGCCCGCCGGAAGAATGGCAGCACCTGCTCATAGCCCCAGTGTTTATTGTCGAGCGCCGCCCAGGCCTCGTAGTCCTCTTTCTGGCCGCGGATGTAGATCATCGCGTTGATCGAGGTGCTACCGCCCAGCGTGCGGCCCTGCGGGTACCACATCTCCCGGTTGTTCAGCTGCGGCTGCGGAACCGTGGAGAACTCCCAGTTGTACCGCGGGCCGCTGAGCTTGGTGAACCCAACGGGCATGTGGACCAGCGGCGACCAGTCCTTACCGCCGGCCTCGAGCAACAGCACGGTCGTGTTGGGGTCGGCGGAGAGGCGGTTGGCGACGGCACAGCCGGCGGCGCCTGCACCGACGATCACGTAGTCGTAGTGGGTGGCCGGCATGGTGGTCGATTCCTTATCGGGTAGGGATGGCGGGAGCGATCCGAGACGGCTTGCGGGACAAGATCAGCTCCATCGGTCCGGGTCGAAACAATGCGGCGGACATGAACCGCAGGTCGGGGCTCACTAGCAGCGGAGTGTCGGCCTTGGCGAGGACATCTTTTTCAAGATCAACTCCGGGCGCTATCTCGATCACCATAAGACCGGACTCGGTCAGCTCGATCACGCAGCGTTCAGTGACGTAGAGGACCTCCTGGCGGCGTTTACGGGCCATCTCTCCCGAGAAGGAGATCTGGGCGATCTCGGGGACGAATTTGGCGATCGCGCCGTCGGAGATGATCTTGAGTTGGCCGTCGATGATCTGAATATCCTTCTTGCCGGCGGTGAAGTAGCCGGAGTAAACGATCTTGGGCGCCCTGGTGACGATGTCATTGAAGCCGCCCACACCTGCAGTGACATGCGGCCGAGCGGCGAGGTAGGAGACATTGACATCGCCCGCGCCGGACACTTCCAGGAAGGAGAGCATCGCCACATCGAAGCCGCCGCCTTGGAGCAGGGTGAACTGATCAACGCTCTGGACCAGGGCCTGCGGGTTCAACGCGCAGCCGAACGCGAAGCCGGTCGCGGGGAACCCGCCGACCGCGCCCTGCTCGATCACCCAGGTGACGTCCTCGGCATGGCCCTCCTCCAAGAGCACGCGGGGAATGGCTGCGGAGATTCCGAAACCCAGATTGACGACCGCGTCGACCTGCAACTCGGCCGCGGCCCGCCGGGCGATCACCTTCTCCAGACCGAACTCGACCGGTTCGATGTCGTCGAGGTCACGGTGCACCTCCCCGGAGAGGGCCGGATCGTAGACGGTCTGGGTGGTCTGCATCTGGTCACGGGCGACGACGATTGCGTCGACCAGAATCCCTGGCACGTGTACGACCTGGGTCGGCAGTTGAGTGTCGGAGAGTCGTTTGACCTGGGCGATGACGATGCCGCCGTTGTTGTGGGCCGCGTAGGCCTGGTCGAGGGCGCCGAGCGTGCCGCACTCCTGCTCGTAGGAAAGATTGCCGTACCGGTCGGAAGTCGTGGCGCGGATGATCGCTACGTCGACCTTGACCGCTGGGTAGAACAGGTAGTCGTTGCCGCCGACCTGCATCAGCTGGACGAAGTCGTCGGTGACGGCGTTCATCTTCGCCCCCTCGAGCCGCGGATCGGCGTAAGTGCCAAGGCCGACCTCGGTCAGCACTCCCGGCTGCCCCGTCGAGGCGGCCCGGTGCATCTGGAACAGCACACCGGAGGGAATGTTCAGGGCCTGAATTTGATCATTGTGGATGAGCTGGCGGATGAGCGGCGGATCGAGTTTCGAGCCGCCGGACGGATAGGAGCCGGCTAACACCCGCCGCAATTGTCCCGGCCGGCACAGATGGTCGATCCCCTTGATCCCGTACATGTCACCGGCCGCGATCGGGTGCAGGGTGGTGAGGTTCGTTGGCGCGCCGGTTTCGGCGTAGCGCTGCCCAATTGCCTTCAGCACGGCATCGGGGCACCCGAGCCCAGAGGAGGAGGAGACAGTGATGACGTCGGAGTCGCCAATTAGCCGGGCGGCTTCGGCGCCGGTGAGCACTGGCACGGTGCGCATAGTGGGATAGATCCTCCGGAGGCGGGTCAGCTTCAGGGCAGCGGTTGGGGACGGGGGCAGCCGCAGGTCTCCCGCGGCTCGAGCTTGGTAGGGAACTCCTCGCGTACGGTCGGCTCGGTGGACCCAGCGGCGCGCTCCAGCACCAGCTGCGCTGCACGGCGGCCGGTCTCCCTGGCGGGCACGGCAACGCTGCTCAGGGAGGGTCGATTGAGCCCGGCATCGTGGACGTCGTCGAAGCCAATCACTCGGACGTCCGATCCGACGCCGCGGCCTATGTCGGCCATCGCGTCCAGGACGCCGAAAGCGACCACGTCGCTGAAGCAGACAATGCCGTCGACCTCGGGATCGTTGGTTAGCAGCGCCATTGCCGCCTCCCGCGCCTGCGGCCGCGCCGGCTCACATACCACCGAGTGGTCGGCATGGAGTGACAGGCCGTGCTCGTTCAGGAATGCTGCTACGCCGCCCGCGCGCTCCTCGCGAGCTGAGGAGTCGGTGAAGCCGCCGACGAAGGCGATTCGGCGGCAGCCGTGGCTGTACAGATGCTCCGCGGCCGCATACCCGCCATCGCGGTTTTGCGCGCCCACATAGTCGACATCGAGGCCGTACAAGCGGCGGGCGAGAAGCACGAGGGGAGTGCCGAGAAGATCCGGCAGGTCACTGGGCGTGGTGCCGTGGGCTGAGACAAGGACAATGCCGTCCACGTTGCGTTCGACTAGCGACCTGACAAGGCGGTGTTGCAGGTCGCGGTCTTCACCGCTGACGGCTAGCAGTGGCACGGTCCCGCTGCTGGTCAGGGTGTCCTGGAGCCCGGCGGCGAACTCAGCGAAGTACGGGTTGGTGATGTTGGTCAGCACCACCCCGATGGCGTCGCTGTGCTGGGTGCGCAGCGATGCCGCGGCGCGGTTGTAGACGTATCCGAGCTCCGTCATCGCCTCGCGGACTCGGTCGCGGGTCTTCGTGGCGACCAGAGGGCTGTCGTTGAGCACAAGGCTCACCGTGGCGCGGGAGACGCCGCAGTGCCGCGCCACGTCCATGAGCGTTACACGTGCCAAAGAGGTCACCCCTGAAGAGAATTTAGATCGATCTAAGTCGATGTTGGTTCAGAAGTCAAGCGCCACGAGTTGACATCTCGCGGAGTGCTTTAAGGAAGAGAAGTGGTGTGCTCGTCTCCCGCGATTTCCGAGAACCAGCGTCCATGGACTGGTTCATGCGGCGTCTTCATGCGGCGTCGGGTGTTCGTCTGCGGCGTCGGGGGTGTTGTTGGCGTTGGGCGTGGAGGCGTCGGATGCGGGTGTTGATTTGCGGTCGTTGTTGTTGGTCGATCCACCAGGGCGGTATCCATTCGGGCAATCCATCCTCGTTGATGCGGCAAGTCCAGCCTTTTTGCAGGAAGTGGGTGTGGTGGTATCGGCAGAGCAAGCTCAGATTGCAAACACTGCGTTACGCGTACCTAGCAGTGGCCTGTTGGCCGGCTCCCGCCCCCCACTAGTCGGCCCCGCCAGGAGAAGTGATCTCCGCGACAGGGCCTAGACCGGAAAGGACCCGGCCTTGTCCAAGTCAACCACCCTCGCCAGCGCCCGAGTGAACGGCTCAGAGATCATCATCGAGCTACAGAGCTCGGCAGGCACGCCCCCCTTCATCCTGGTCACCTGGCCTCCGCAGGCCAGCACCATCGCTCCCGTACGCTTCAACGCGGTTGCCTCCGACGTGGCAAAGTTGTTCGCTCGCGCCGCAACCGCATTAACCCAGATCCGGAGAGATCGCCGCTCGCTGTCTGAGGATGAGCCTCGATGAGCGACGTGTTGCGCACGCCAACATTGTCGAGCTATGCGTATCTTGGCTGCCGCGATCGTGGCATCGCTGTGGGGTACCACAGCCTTGGTGTCTACCACGGGATGCTTGAGTACGTGATCATGATCATCCGGACCAAGATCGCTGCGACGGTCCATGCCTCGCCCTCCGGTGCAGGTGTCCTTGAGGGCGCCGCCGCTGATACGCCGTCTGGCGTGGTCGCCGGTGTTGTTCCATCGACATCACAGTCGCTGACGGCAAGACCACTCGGAGCGAGGCAGAAGATCGACGTACGGGTCGGTCAGAAGCTGCGGGTGGACCCGGCGGAGCCCTCGTAAAGCTGCGGCGCGGGACGCGACTGATG
>Ga0307317_10000360_pt1 | contig 13449 bp, 10 predicted proteins | sample ER_DNA_357_FD_194498 | JGI IMG/M metagenome (GOLD analysis project Ga0307317, IMG submission 194498) | Bulk soil microbial communities from the East River watershed near Crested Butte, Colorado, United States - ER_DNA_357 | ecosystem: Environmental > Terrestrial > Soil > Floodplain | place...
CGCCCGTTGAAGGAGTTCGGCGCGCCGATCATCGACGTGTGCGGACCCAAGCCGTTCCTCGCGCACCAGGCGATGTTCGACCCAAGCTTCCCGCATCACCGTTGGTACTACTTCAAGTCCTGCGATGTCCCGGCGCTCACGGACGAGGTGATCGATATCACCGTCGAGCACTCGCAGCGGATCGAGTCACCGTTCACGGCCTTCCCGATCTGGCAGATGGGAGGCGCGGTGTCGCATGTGGCCGAGAGTGACTCCGCGTTCAGCGGCCGCAACGCCGGCTTCACATACAACATCGGCGCCTGTACGGAGACTGCCGACGGCTTCGACGAGGAGCGGCAATGGGTGCGGGACTTCTGGTCGGCGCTCGAACCGCACCAGGAGGGCGTCTACGTGAACTTCCTCGGCGACGAGGGGCAGGATCGCGTTCGCGAGTCCTACGGCGCCGAGAAGTACGCGCGCCTCCGGGAGCTGAAGCGGCGCTACGACCCGGACAACTTCTTCCGGATCAATCAGAACATTCCGCCGGGCTAGATCCGCGCTGGGTATTTCTCAAGCGGAGCCGACGGGATCCGGGCGGCAGCTGATCGCGAGTGCGGCTTTTCCGCAACGGGCATGTGGCCGCGGCGGGATGCGGGCCGAGACTCCTCCGCCGATCATGAGGAGATGGAACGGAGCTACGGAGTCGTCTGGAAGGAGGGCTCGCGCGCGCCGGTGCCCGGCAAGCTCGAGCTGCTTCCTCGTGTCCTGCGACTCCAGGGGCTCGGCAGCACCCGGGAGGTTCCGTATGAGGCAGTGGCCGCGATCCGTGTCGGTCGCTCCGCTTCCGATCGCATCAATGGAGGCCCATCGGTCGTCGTCGAGCGGAACCTGGGTGATCCGATTACGATCGCAACGGTGGCGCAGCCCAGCGTCGTCGGGGAGATCGCCGAGCGGCTGGCGGCGCTCCGCCTCGGAGCGAAGACCAGCCGCCTTGTCGTCGTGATCGTTCCGCTCAAGCCCGACGCGCACGCGAGCGTAAGCCGCCTCCTGAAGCAGGGGCCGCCGTTCGATCCCGCCGCGCTGGAGGCTCTCGACCGGCATGAGGTCTTTTTGACCTCCGACGAAGCGGTCTTCGTGTTCGAATCGCACCTCGGTTCGGACGCGCTGGCGCCGCTGCTCTCTGACCCCAAGCTCTGGGAAGCCGTGTCGGCCTGGGGCGAGTACGTCGCCGGGCCGCCGCGGGTCGCGGAAGAGGCTTTCTCGTGGAGTCGGAGCGAATCGGCCGACGACGTCTCGTTCCTGCCGACGCCCGGCCCCGGCGACAGCGACGGTGGCGACATCTTCTAAAGAGCCAAGAGCTGCCGCGCGGCGCGGGCTGCCACGACGTCCTCGCGGGCCTCGAGCACGATGACTTGGACGGATGTGCCGGCAGCCGCGATGCTGGCGTCCTGCTGCGCGGCGGCGTTGACTCCGCCGTCGATTTCGACGCCGAGGAAGCCGAGCCGCGCGCAGACGGCGGCGCGGACAGAAGCCGAGTTCTCGCCGATGCCGGCGGTGAAGACGATCGCGTCCAGTCCGCCGAGCGCGGTCGCCATGGCGCCGACTGCGGTCGCGACGCGATACGCAAAGACCGCCAGCGCGAGGCGGGCCTCGGGCGCGTTCGAGGCCTCCAACTCCCGGACGTCTCCGGAGAGCCCGGAAAGACCGGCGAGCCCGGACTCGTGCTCGAGCATTCGGTTGAGACTTTCGAGCGTCAGGTGGTGCTCGAGCAGGTAGAGAAGCGCCCCCGGGTCGACCGAGCCCGCGCGGGTCGCCATGGGCACGCCTTCGAGCGGCGTGAAGCCCATCGTCGTGTCAACCGAGCGGCCGTCGCTGACGGCGGTTACCGAGCACCCGCCGCCGAGGTGGCAGACGACCAGCCGCGGCATGCGCACGCGTTCGCTCGCCCATTGCACCGAGAGCCCGTGGAAGCCGAAGCGGCGTACGCCCCAGTCCTCGCGCACTTGCTGCGGCAGTGCGTAGGTCGCGGCCTCCTCGGGGATCGTCGCGTGAAAGGCGGTGTCGAAGACGGCGACCTGGGGGAGTTCGGGCAGCGCCTGCCGGGCCTGCCTGATCGCCGCCAGGGCCGGCGCGTTGTGCAGGGGCGCGAGCTCGACCGCGGCCTCGAGCTCCCGCTCGACCGCGTCGTCGATCACGACCGGCTCGCGAAAGCGGATGCCGCCGTGGACGACGCGGTGGGCGACCGCCGCGACATCGTCGGGCACGGCCTCGAGGGACTCCACCGGCGCCGCCGCGCCGTCCGGCTCGACAACGGAGAGCTTCAGGCTCGTCGAGCCGGCGTTGACGCAGAGGATTCGCTTGCGAACCCTTCTTAGAGGACGTGGCGGCTTTGCCGCCGCGTCCGTCTTATCCCCGGTCGCCAAGGGATCTTCCATTCGACCAGGAGGCCGCCCGCTTTGCTCGTACGGCTAGTACGGCCAGATCCAGTCGCGAATCTCCGGATCGTCCTCGCCGTGCTCGCGCGTGTATGCACGCGCGCGGATCCGGCGGTCGCTCATCTCCTGGCGCAGCCGGCCGGCGGTCTCGGCCAGCCCGGGCACACGGTCGATCACATCGATGACGAGGTGGAACCGGTCAAGGTCGTTGAGCATGACCATGTCGAAGGGCGTCGTCGTGGTGCCCTCCTCCTTGTAGCCGCGCACATGCAGGTTCTCGTGATTCGTGCGCCGGTAGGTCAGGCGGTGGATCAGCCACGGGTAGCCGTGGTGGGCGAAGACGATCGGCCGGTTGGGCGTGAAGAGGGCATCGAACTCATGATCGGACAGGCCGTGCGGGTGCTCGGTGTCGGGCTGCAGGCGCATCAGGTCGACGACGTTGACGACCCTCACTTTCAGCTCCGGCACGTGCTCACGAAGCAGCGCGGCCGCCGCGAGCGTCTCGAGCGTGGGGATGTCGCCGCAGCAGCCGAGGACGACGTCCGGCTCGCCCTGCTCGTCGTTCGACGCCCATTCCCAGATACCGACGCCGCGGGTGCAGTGCACGATCGCGTCGTCCATCGGTAGGTAGTTGAGGGACGGCTGCTTGCCCGCGACGATCACGTTCACGTAGTGGCGGCTTCGAAGGCAGTGATCGGCGACCGAGAGCAGGGTGTTCGCATCGGGCGGCAGGTAGACGCGGATCACCTCCGCCTTCTTGTTGACGACGTGGTCGATGAAGCCAGGATCCTGGTGCGTGAAGCCGTTGTGGTCCTGGCGCCAGACGTGCGAGCTGAGCAGGTAATTGAGCGATGCGATCGGGCGCCGCCAGGGGATTTGCCGCGTCACCTTCAGCCACTTCGCATGCTGGTTGAACATCGAGTCGACGATGTGGATGAACGCCTCGTAGCAGTTGAAGAGTCCGTGTCTGCCGGTCAGCAGGTAGCCCTCGAGCCAGCCCTGGCACTGGTGCTCCGACAGCACCTCGACGACCCTGCCCTCCGGCGCGAGATTCTCGTCCGTCGGCTCGATCGCTTCCTCCCAGACCTTGTTTGTCGCTCCGAAGACGGCGTCGAGCCGGTTCGAGGCCGTCTCGTCGGGCCCGAAGAGGCGGAAATTTCGCGGATTGGCGGCGACGACTCCCTCGAGCCAGTCCCCGAGGACGCGGGTCGGCTCGCTGAAGGTCGTGCCGGGCGCCGGGACCTCGACCGCATGGCGGCGGAAGTCCGGGCAGACGAGCTCCTGCATCAACTCGCCCCCGTTGGTGTGCGGGTTGGCGCTCATCCGGCGCGCGCCCCTCGGCGGAAGCGCCGCGAGCTCCGGCACGAGGCATCCGTTCTGGTCGAAGAGCTCCTCGGAGCGATAGCTGCGCAGCCAGTCCTCGAGGATTCGGAGGTGATCAGGGTTGCCGCGGACGTCGGTGACGGGCACCTGGTGCGAGCGCCAAGTACCTTCGACCGGCAGGCCGTCGACCTCTTTGGGGCCGGTCCAGCCCTTCGGCGTTCGCAGCACGATCATCGGCCACTGCGGGCGGGAGTCGTCACCGGCCTCGCGGGCCGCCTGCTGAATCTCGGCGATCCGGTCGAGGGCCTCGTCGAGTGCGCCCGCGAGCGCCTGGTGAACGGTATCCGGTTCGTCACCCGACACGATCAGCGGCCGCCAGCCACAGCCTTCGAGAAACGAGACTAGCTCGCGCTCGGGGATTCGCGCCAGCACGGTCGGATTGGCGATCTTGTACCCGTTCAGGTGCAGGAACGGCAGCACGGCGCCGTCCGTGCGGGCGTTCAGGAACTTGTTGCCGTGCCAGCCGGTCGCCAGCGGGCCGGTCTCGGCCTCGCCGTCGCCGACGACGCACGCAACCACGAGCTGAGGGTTGTCGAACGCGGCGCCGAACGCATGTGAGAGCGAGTAGCCCAGCTCGCCGCCCTCGTGGATCGAGCCCGGCGTCTCGGGCGCCGCGTGGCTGGGAATCCCGCCGGGGAACGAGAACTGACGGAACAGGTGGCGCAGCCCCGCCTCGTCACGCCCGACGTGCGGATAGAGCTCGCTGTAGGTGCCCTCGAGCCAGGCGTTCGCGACGACGGCCGGGCCGCCGTGGCCGGGCCCGGCGATGTAGATCGCGTCGAGATCGCGCTCGCGGATCGCCCGGTTCAGGTGGACGTAGATCAGATTCAGTCCGGGGACGGTCCCGAAGTGGCCTAGAAGACGCGGCTTGACGTGCTCTGGCCGAAGCGGCTCGCGTAGAAGCGGGTTGTCGAGCAGGTAGACCTGGCCGACCGAGAGGTAGTTCGCGGCCCGCCAGTACGCGTCGATCAGCCGCAGCTCTTCCGCCGGCAGCGTCTGCGTCATTGTCGACGGCAGGCTCATTGCCGCCACCTCTCGAAGATCACGAGCACGCTGAGCTGCTCGTAGCCGACAAAGCGGTGCTCGGCGCCGGCCGGAACGAAGACGGCGTGCCCCTGGCGAAGCTCGACCTTCTCTCCCTCGACCTCGAGCATGCCGCTGCCCTCGAGCACGACGTAGACCTCGTCGTGATCGTGGGGCGACTGGCGGTCTGCCTCGGGCGCCGCGAGGACGTACACGCCAAGCTCGAGCCCGGGCGAGCGGTGGACGACCTCGTAGCCGCCCGTGCCGGCCGCGAGCCTCTCCTTGACGCCGTTGATGTCGAACGGCTCGGCCGCGGACAGAGGGCCTGGTTCGGGCGTCGTCACCCCGGAAGCTTCTCTTAATTTGCCGCCGCGAGCGAGGACAGGTCGGCGTTGACCGAAATGCCCTCGAATCGCCCCGGCGGATCGAGGATCGCACCCGAGCGCTCGGCGAGGAAGGGCGCGAGGTACCTGCCAACGATCTTGCCGGGAGGCCACCAGAGCGCGTCCGTTGCCACGGACGCGGGGAAGCCGGCACGGCTGAGCTCCGCCCGCGCATAGAGCGGCGTTCCGCCCGTGAGGATCAGACCGCGCAGAACGGGCTGGAACGGCTTGGCCGTGACGTCGGCTCCGGCGAGCCAGGCGATCGCCTCGGCCGCCGCGTCGGCCTGCTGTGCCGCGAGGCCGCCTTGCTTGATCGGAAAGGCGGTGGCGTCGCCGGCGGCGAAGACGTCCTCGATGCCGGTCACGCGACCGCCGCCGTCGGTGACGATGAAGCCCTGCGAGTTGCTCGGGATGCCGGCGATCCCGGGCCCCTCCAGCCGCGGCAGAGCGACCACGTGATCGGCTTCGAGCTCCCAGTCGGGCGTGAGCACGAGCGATCTGTTCTCGAAGGCGACGGGGTATGAGCTCGTGCGAACACGGATTCGACGGTCCGCGAGCAGGTCCGCGATCGCCGAGCGGGCGGCCGGCCCAAAGAGCTCCAGCGGCGCCTCCTCGTGCGTGACGACGACGACCTCGAGGTTCGGGAGACGAGTTGCCGTCTGGAGCGCGAGCTCGTACAGCGGCAGCGGCCAGCTGACCGCACCGGGCAGTGCAAAGACGACGCGTTTTGTGTCGTTCTCCGCGAGTTCTCCGAGCAGTGAGCGGAACGCCTCGCTGTCGGCGGGCCCGCGGAAGGTGAAAGCGCCGGGGACGGATTCGACCGGCCGCGCTCCGACCGCGATCAGCAAGACTTCGTAGTCCAGCTCCGTTCCTGCCGAGCTGAGGGCGACGTGCCTTTCGGGATCGACGGAGTCCAGCCGGCCGAGTGTGAAGAGAGCACCGCACTCGTCCGCGATGTCGCTCAGATCGAGACCGTGGATGCGGCCGAGGCCGAACGGTTCGGCCACGGCCAGTGGGCGGTACCAGAACTGAGGCTCGGCAGCCAACAGCTCGATCGAGACTCTCTCCTCGGCATGACGCTTGAGCGCGAGCAGAGCCTCGAGGCCGGCGACGCCGCCGCCCGCGATCAACACGTGCAGCGGCCGGCCGGTGGTCGGGCGTGCGTTCATCCGGTCACGCGGATGGTCAGCCGAAGGACGTTGTCCTCGCCGATCGTCTTCATCGCCATGCCGGGGTAGTCCTCACCAGGCTTGGTCGTGAACCTGTAGACGCCGACCCTGACGAAGGTGACTCGGACCGACGCGCTCATGTGGCGCATCGCTGGGCCGGGGCGGTAGCGGACCGCGGGGCCGCTCGTCTTCACGAGCTTGTGCGACATGATGTCGTTGTCGAGGAACGTGATCGTGCCGCCGCGGGCGAGAGTCGTCTTTTGAGTGGCCAGGTACGGACCGCCGTTGACCGACCAAGCGTGGCAGCCCTTCATCTGGTGCCTGATCGTGATAGTCGACTTCGCCGGCGCCTTGGCCGCCTGCCGCTGCGGTGTCGTCCCCGTCAGTGCGACGCCGGCCGTGAGGCCGATCCCGACGCTGAGCCCTGCCAAGATGATTAGTAGTCGCTTCATAGGAAAGCTCCCTTCTTCGTTCACACAACTGTCGACGCTCAGCGGGGGCGCGGCATCCGAGTGCGACCTGAAGGTTCATGCCGGGTTACCGCAGGGCCATTGCGGCTTTTTGCGTACTGCGCGGAGCGGCGGGCTTGTCGGCTGTTACCAGCTCTTGAGAGCCGGGCGGAGCGAGGGCGGCGCGAGCCGGACGCGGGCGTCGACGGCGACGCAGCGGTCGGGAAGTGCGATCACGGGGTTGAGATCCAGTTCGGCCACCTCGGGCACGTTCTCGGCCAGCACCGAGAGCCGGTGCAGCAGGTCGACGAGCGCGGGCGCGTCGGCCGCCGGCGTCCCACGGAAGCCGGCGACGAGTTGGCCCGCCTTTCCCTCTCGGACGAGCTCGTTCGCGTCCACATCCGTGAGTGGAGCGATTCTGAACGCCGCGCCGCCGATCAGCTCCGCGAAGACTCCGCCGGGACCGAACGCGACGAGCGGCCCGAAGACCGGATCCTGGACGATGCCCGCAAGCAGCTCGGCGCCGCCGGTGACCATCGGCTGCACGAGTACGGGCGCCCCGATGCGCTCCGCGGCGGCGCGAACCTGCTCCGGGTCCCGGAGGTCGAGAGCGATGCCGCCCTGCTCGGTCTTGTGGGCTCCGGCCGCAGCGGTCTTGAGCACGACTGGCAGGCCGAGCTCGCTCGCGGCGTCGACGGCTTCGTCGACCGTCTGCGCCATCCGCTCCGGGACGATCGGCACGCCGTAGGCTTCGAGCAGGCCACGGGTCGCTTCGGCGTCGAGCCAGGCCTCAGAGCGCTCCTCGAGCGCGGCGTCGACGATCCGCCTCGCAGCCGGAGCGTCGACCTCGGGTGGCGGCGGGACCGTCCCGGCCAGCCGACGGAGCCACTCGGCGCGCGTCACGGCGAGGCCGAGGGCACGCGCCGCCGACTCCGGATAGGCGAACGACGCCACGGAGCTCGCGCTCGTCCGCAATGCCGCCGGCGTCCCCTCACGGCTGATCAGGACGGCCAGCACCGGTTTATCCGTGCCGACACGATCGACCGCCTCGAGAATCGCGCCGGCCACCTCGTCCGTACCTGCGACGACGGGTGGAACGAAGAGGACGATCAAGGCATCGAGCCGTTTGTCCGCGAGCAGCGCAGGGATCACCGCGTCGAACGTCGCCGCCGTGGCCGAGCCGAGCAGGTCGACCGGATTTGCGAGGCTCGCGTCCTCGGGAAGCAACGGCTGCAACGCCGCCCGAGTCTCTTCGCCCAGCTCCGGCACTTCGAGACCGGCGGCCGCACAGGCATCGGCGCAGAGGATTCCCAGGCCGCCGGCGTTGGTGAGCACGCCGACGCGGCGTCCGCGCGGCAGCGGCTGGCTCGAGAGAAGGGCCGCTGCGTCCACCAGCTCCTCCAGCGTCGCGGCGCGGATCACCCCGGCCTGCCGGAAGAGCGCCTCGACTGCGGTGTCGGAGCTCGCCAGCGCGGCCGTGTGCGAGCTCGCGGCCCGCGCGCCCGCCTCGGTCGAGCCCGACTTCAGCGCCAGCACAGGCTTCTTGCGCGCGACGCGCCGAGCGAGCCGGGCGAACTTCTGCGGGTTGCCGAAGGACTCGAGGTAGAGCAAGACAAGCTCGGTCTCGTCGTCATCCTCCCACCACTCGAGCAGATCGTTCGAGGAGACGTCAGCCTTGTTGCCGATCGAGACGAACGCCGAAAAGCCGAGGCGGCGCTCCGAAGCTTTCTCGAGCAGCGCGAGCCCGAGCGCGCCGCTCTGAGACGAGAAGGCGATCGGGCCTGGCGGCAGCGGCCGCGGGCCGAAGGTCGCGTTCAGGCCGAGCCGCGGCACCGCGATCCCGAGGCAATTCGGGCCAACAAGCCGGCCACCGTGCGCGCGAACGAGATCTAGCAGCCGCTCCTGGCGTTCGCGGCCCTCGGCGCCGACCTCTGCGAAGCCCGAGGAGATCACGCAGAGCGCCTTGATGCCACGCATGAGCGCGGCCTCCGCTGCGTCGATCACAAGCGGCCCCGGCAGGCAGACGACGGCCAGGTCGACCACCTCGGGGACATCCGTAATCGACTTGTACGCAGGGACGCCGCCGACGGGCTCGCCGTCCCGATTGACCGGGTAGGCGGCGCCGCTGAAGTCGGCAGCGAGCACGTTTCGGAACAGCTCGCCGCCGATCGAGCCGCGGCGGCGCGAGGCGCCGATCACGGCGACCGACATCGGCTCAAAGAAGGGGCGGAGAGAGGCAGTGACGGCAAGGTGATCGCGCTCGTCGACACGCTCCCGATAGCGCTCGGTCGGTGCGATCGGGAAGCGGACTTCGAACTCACCGTCTTCCAGCTCTCGAGTCACCTCGAGGCCGGTGCCCTCGAAAACGCCGAGCATCGCCCGGTTCTCCGGCATCACCTCGGCGACGAAGCGCTCAATGCCCTGCTCGGCCGCCAGCGCGGCGAGCCGCTCGAGCAGGCGGGTCCCGATCCCGCGCCCCTGGAGCTCGTCCGCGACGGCGAACGCAGCTTCGGCGGCACTCTCGTCGCGTAGCCGCATGTACTCGGCGACCGCAACGATGCGATCGTCGAGCTCACCGACCAGGACGCCGCGGTCCTGCCAGTCGGGGTCGAGGAAGTGACGCACGAGATCGTCGTCGACGCGGCGAACTCCGTGAAAACGGAGGTAGAAGCTCCGCTCCGAGAGCGCGGTGAAGAAAGCGGCGAGGGCGCCCGCGTCCTCCCGCGCGGGCGCCCTCAGCCTCAGGGTCGAGCCGTCGCGGAGGATGACGTCGACCGAGGCGGCCGTCTGATCAGTCGCTGCTGCCGACAAGGGCAAGCTCTCTCTCCGCTCCTTTCTCGCGGACTGGCTCGGCTTCGAGCACGACTTTCAGCGCGTCCGTTTCCGCAGCCGCCGCGAACGTGTCGTAGGCGGCCATCGTCTCGCCGAGCGGGAACCGGTGCGTTGCGAACGGCGTCGCGTCGAGCCGCCCCTCGACGATTAGCTTCAACAGCCGCGGCGTCGTGACTGTGTCGACCAGACCGGTAGTGATCGTCACGTCGCGGATCCACAGCTTTTCGAGGTGGAGTGTTGCCGGATGCCCGTGAACGCCCACGTTGGCGACTCGGCCGCCGGACCGGACGAGCTCGGTGCAGAGCTCGAACGTCTCAGGCACACCGACCGCCTCGACCGCGACGTCGGCGCCGAGGCCGCCGGTCAGCTCCATCACCCTTGCGAGAGCGTCCTCGCTGGCGCTGTTGATCGTCACGTCGGCCCCGAGCTCGCGTGCCTTCTCCAGCCGCGAGTCAGCGAGGTCGATCGCGATGATCCTTCCCGGCGTGTAGAGCTTTGCGGTCAGCACCGTTGCGAGCCCGATTGGGCCGGCCCCGACGATTGCGATCGTGTCGCCGGGCGCGAGCGCGCCGTTGAGCACACCGACCTCGTAGGCAGTCGGGAGGATGTCGGCGAGGAACAGCACCTGCTCATCGGTCAACTCGGCCGGAAGCTTGTAGACGGACGTGTCGGCGAACGGCACGCGGGCGTACTCGGCCTGGAGGCCGTCGATCAGGTGGCCGAAGATCCAGCCCCCGCCACCCGTGCAGAGCCCGTAGCGGCCCTCTCTGCAGAATGCGCAGCGGCCGCACGATGTGATGCAGGAGACGAGCACGCGGTCACCCGGCTCGAGCGTTGTCACCGCTGCGCCGATCTCGACGATCGTGCCCACTGCTTCGTGGCCGAGGATCGTCCCCGGCCGTACCTCGGGAACGTCGCCCTTCAGGATGTGAAGGTCGGTCCCACAGATCGTGGCTGAGTCGATCCGGACGATCACGTCGGTCGGCTCCTGGATCCCGGGGTCGGGCTTCTCTTCCCAGCTGCGAAGCCCAGGCCCGTGATAGACGAGCGCTTTCATGGCTCCTCCTTTCGCTTGCCCTCACTGTCGTGCGCCCGGGCAGCGCTTGACATCGGCAAGCCTACGGAGAAGCCGTGCGGGTTTTCCGCAACCACGACTGAGGCTCGAGGGCGCGGAAAAGCCTTGCGCGCGTTCATTCCGGCCGGTGGGTCACCGCCTCGATGTTGTTGCCGTCCGGATCGTGCACGTAGGCCGCGTAGAAGCTCTCGTGGTAGTGCGGGCGCAGGCCGGGAGCGCCGTTGTCCTTCCCGCCTGCCGCCATGGCCGCCTCGTAGAAGGCCTCCACTGCAGCGCGATCGGGAGCGCCGAACGCGACGTGCGTCGCGCCTCGATCGGAGCTCGAGCCGAGCCAGAAGTCGGCCATCCCCTCGCCGGTGCCGAAGCCCGCGCCGCCTTCAAAGTCCATCTGCAGCGAGTAGCCGAGCGGCGCGAGTGCCTGCGAGTAGAAGCGCTTCGCCTGCTCGAGGTCGCCGACGTTTGCGGTTACGTGGTCAAGCATCAGTCCTCCCTCCATGGCCCGGACCGGGCCTGGTCGATGGCGCCTCGCGAGCCTATCGCCCTGCCGTCGTACCGGAGTAGGCTGAGCATGTGGGCGCGGTCAGCTCGAACGAAAACCGCCTCCGCGCGCTCGTCGAGACAGGCGTCGCGATCACCTCAGAGCTGTCGCTGGACGCACTTCTGCAGCGGCTCGTGGACGCGGCCTCTGAGCTCACGGGCGCCCGCTATGCAGCGCTGGGTGTGATCGACCGCAGCGGCTCCGAGCTCGAGCGCTTCCTGACTACGGGGATCGATGCGGAGACGCACGCCGCGATCGGCGAGCTCCCCCGCGGGCGCGGGATCCTCGGCGTCCTGATCCGCGAGGACGCGCCGCTCAGGCTCCACAACCTCGGCGACGACCCTCGTTCGGTCGGGTTCCCGCCCAATCATCCGCCGATGGGCACCTTCCTCGGAGTTCCGGTCCATCTGCGAGGCGTCGCCTACGGCAACCTCTACCTGACCGAGAAGGCCGGCGGCGAGGACTTCACGGACGACGACCAGGAGCTCGTCGAGCTGCTCGCAAGCCAGGCGGCGGTCGCGATCGAAAACGCGCGCCTGTACGAGGCCGCGACGGCATGGTCGAAGCAGCTCGAGTCGCTGAACGAGGTCGGGAACGCCCTCGCGACGGAGACAGACCTCCACCGGCTGCTCGACCTGGTCGCCCGCCGTTTGCGGGAGCTGCTCGGCGCCCGTCTGGTGACGGTCCTGCTCCCCAGCGGCGACGAGAAGCTGCGTTTCGCTGCGGTGGCCGGCGACCGGGGCGAGCTCACCGGTGCGACGATCACCCGCTCCACCTCGAAGAGCGGCCGCGTTCTGGAGCGTCGCCAGAGCGAGCGTGTCGACTCGGTGCTGGACGACCCCGACGTCGACCATGAGGCTATGCGTCTGATCGGAGCCAGCAGCGGTCTCTGGGTGCCGCTGCTCGTCCGGGGACGGGCGATCGGGGTGCTCGCTGCTCACGACAAGCTCGGAGCCGACGTCCGCTTCACGGACACCGATCTGCGACTCGCCGAGACCTTCGCGGCCCGCGCGGCGCTCGCGGTCGATCTCTCCGAGCGCATTGCGCGCGACTCTCTCCGCCGGGTCGTCGAAGGCCAGGAGCTGGAGCGCCGGCGACTGGCGCGGGAGCTCCACGACGAGACCGGGCAGGCGCTGACGTCGATCCTGCTCGGGCTCAAGGCCCTGGAGGAGAGGTCGGAAGATCCCGCTTCGCGTGCCGCGACGCAGGAACTGAGGGAGCTCGTCGTCTCGACGCTGCAGGACGTCCGCCGGCTGGCCGTCGAGCTGCGCCCGAGCGCGCTCGACGACTTCGGCCTGGTCGCGGCTCTGGAGCGGCTCGCCGCCTCGTTCGCCGAGCAGACGGGGATCTCGGTCGACTTCCAGACCGCACTCGCAGACGAACGGCTTCCCGAAGAGGTCGAGACGGCCCTCTACCGAATCGTCCAGGAATCGCTTACGAACGTCGTCAAGCATGCTCAGGCCCGCCGGGTCAGCATCCTGCTCGCTCGGAATGATGGGGCCGTCAAGGCAGTGGTGGAGGACGACGGACAGGGCTTCGACCCGGCCGAGCAGACCGACGGCGGCTACGGGCTCATGGGCATGCGTGAGCGCCTCGCCCTTTTGGGCGGCCGCCTGGAGGTCGAGTCCGGCCGTGACGGTGGGACGACAATCGCCGCCGAGGTGCCCATCCAGTGAGCGCACGCATCCTGATCGTCGACGACCACGCGGTTGTCCGGGCAGGTCTGGCCATGCTCGTCAACGCCGAAGAGGACCTGGACGTGGTCGGCGAGGCTGGCAGTGCCAGTGAGGCGATCTTCGAGGCCCGCACCGCGAAGCCGGACGTCGTCCTGATGGACGTGATGATGCCCGACCGGAGTGGGATCGAGGTTGTCCCGCAGCTCCTGCACGAGCTCCCCGACGCGAAGGTGCTCGTCCTCTCGATGCAGGACGATCCGCGCTACGTGCGGGAAGCGTTCGAGGCCGGTGCGAGTGGGTACGTGCTCAAGGAGGCCGCCGACACCGAGCTCGTCGCAGCGATCAGGGAGGTCGCCGGTGGTGGGCGTTACGTACATCCCGAGCTGGGCGCCCGGCTCGTTTCGGCCGAGACGGCCGAGCGGCGACGCGCGGAAGAGGACCCACTCTCAGACCGCGAGCGCGAGGTCTTGCGCCTACTCGCGCTCGGCCACACGAACCAGGAGATCG
>Ga0307317_10000365_pt1 | contig 13397 bp, 11 predicted proteins | sample ER_DNA_357_FD_194498 | JGI IMG/M metagenome (GOLD analysis project Ga0307317, IMG submission 194498) | Bulk soil microbial communities from the East River watershed near Crested Butte, Colorado, United States - ER_DNA_357 | ecosystem: Environmental > Terrestrial > Soil > Floodplain | place...
CGTCATGCCGGCGATGTGGTCGGCGACCCGTGTGGTCAGGTCGCCGGGGGCATGCTGGTGCTCCGCCGGAAGCTCGTCCGGATGCTCCAGGTAGTACTCGAAGAGATCCCGGAGCAGCTTGACGGCCTTGTCGTGGTCCTCGTGCGCTCCTTCCCGGAGATATACCTCCGCGAACATGAAGTCGCGGAGGTCGTCCAGCGCCCGGAACACCGGCGAGGACAACCGGATGTCCGGCTTCCCGTCGCTCTGCTCGACCAGGTCGCTCACGAGGGTGTTGATCCGTGCCGAGTGCGTCCGACCCAGGACGTCCAGGGGCCCCGCCGGCAACTCGTCCGCCCGAAGCACGCCGGCCCGGATGGCATCGTCGACGTCGTGGTTCACGTACGCGATCCGGTCGGCGAAGCGCACGATCTTGGCTTCGAGCGTGGACGGGGGCGGCATCGACCAGGGATGGTGCAGCATCCCGTCGCGGACCTCCCACGTGAGGTTGAGCCCCCGCCCGTCATCCTCGAGGTATTCCACGACGCGCAGCGATTGCTCCGAATGGCGGAACGGCCGGCCGAGGAACGGGGTGAGCGCCTGCTCCCCGAGGTGTCCGAACGGTGTGTGGCCGAGATCGTGCCCGAGCGCGATGGCCTCGGTCAGATCCTCGTTCAGCCGCAGTGCGCGGGCGACCGTGCGCGCGATGTGACTGACGTCCAGCGTGTGGGTGAGTCGCACCCGGTAGTGATCGCCTTCCGGCGCGAGGAACACCTGGGTCTTGTGCTTGAGGCGGCGGAACGCCTTGGAGTGCACGATCCGGTCGCGGTCGCGCTGGAAGCACGTGCGGATCGCGTCGGGAGGCTCGGACCGTTCGCGGCCGCGGCTCTCGGCGGCCAGCACCGCGTGCGGCGAGAGCGTGTCGCGTTCGATCTGCTCCGAGCGTTCACGGGGGGTCACCATGTTCCCCATGGTAGCGGCGGGCTCCGACGCGTTCGCTCACGAACCGAACACCCGGTAGTGGAGGTACGCGAACGTCTCGCGGAGGTATGCCCTCCCCCGGGTCTCCTCGGTGGTATCCGCCGAGGTCCAGGTGGCGGACGCGTAGCCGGTGATGCCCACGTCGCTCGCGATCGCCTCGATCCGCGCGTTGTGCCACGGATCCGAGACGAGGAACGCGCTCGTGAGACCGCGATCGTAGAGCGCTCCGGCGGCCGCCTGCAAGCTGTCGAAGGTGGTGTGCCCGACCGGGAGGGCGAGGACCGCAGAGGACGGCACCCCATGGCTCACGAGGTAGTCACGGCCCGCCTGCGCCTCGGTCGTCACGTCGCCCGGCTGGTTGGACCCGACGGTCAGCACGAGATCGGCGCGACCTTGCTGCCAGAGCAGGAGCGCATGGTCGAGCCTGCCCTTGAACAGCGGTGACGGTCTGCCGTTGTACTGGGCCGCGCCCAGGACAACGATCGCGTCGGCCCGCCCGACATCGCTGGCGTCGTCGTGGTGCGCCGCGCGCCACACGACGACGCCGGACGCGCCGATCGCGATGAGAGCCAGGACCAGCCCGAGGGCGAGGAGGGTGAGGATCGGGTGCCTGCGAACCAGGCGCACCGCTGAAGGCTAACAGCGCCTGTGTTCGACCAGCCGCGTCCCCGGCACGCGCTAGTCAACGCACGTCGATGCCACCGCTCCTATCCATCCCGGGTGGGCGCCCACCGGATCGAGCATCGCTCGAACCGCATCGCGAGTGTCGTGCCAGACGCCGAGCACGTACCTGCCGTCGTATCGGGACGGGAGCGCCGAGTAGCACGCCGACGGCGACACCACCACGTGCGTGACGGAACCCTCAGCGAGGGAATCGACGAGCCCAGCGTACGGCGCGTCCAGGTCGTTGGGATCTTCGGCCGAGGCGATGACGGCGAGCCACACCTGTCCGGGAGACGTGGTCGGAGGGGAAGCGGACGTGGTGACGGCCGGTGATCCGCTCGAGCACGCTGTGGATACGGCCATCGCGCAGATGAGCAGAACTGGCCCGAGCCGGCCCACCAGCCTGCCCTCAGACGGAGACAATCCAGCTCCATCCCGCGAACGCCGGCACGGTCGCGCGGAACCGAGCGAGCTCGGCCTCGGAGTCGACGCCGGCGGCCACCGGGATCAGCACGGCCCACACACCGGGCCGAACGACCGCCGGCTGGGTCTTCGCATCGATGATGCTCGGGGTCGAACCGAGCGCGGATCCGATCGTCGCCGACGCGTCACTCGCGGCGGCGACGCTCGAGAAGTCGCCTACCAGGATCGCATCGCCCGCCGGCGAGGAGGTCGTCGTGTCGGCTCCGCTGATCGACGAGCTTCGGCTTCCCGACCGGACGTCGGGATCCGCGCGCTCGAGCGGGTCGACCATGACGGCACCGCAACCGGCACCTTCCAAACTGCCATCGGCTCGCTCACGCCGGATCAGCCACCCTCCCGTCGCGCCCTCGCGCAGGTTCCACAGCCGAGCGTCGCCGTCGAAACCGGCGAGGTACATCTCGCCCGGAAGCGCTCGCAGCCTCCACGCGATATCTCCTCGGAGCTGCCAGAGCTCGTACCGCGGCGCGCGATCGATGGACGCTCGGCCGCTCACCCGCACGAACTGGATCGACCCGTCGGGCGCGAGGAACGGCGTGCGAACGATCGACCACCGGTCGGGACCACCGCGAAAGTGCGTCGATCGGACCCACCGAGACGAGCGGAGGTCGTAGCGCCAGAGGTTGCTGAGGTACTCGTCTTCCGGAACCGCCGCGGTCGGCGGGGCCGCAACGGCGACGACGATGGTGCGGCGGGACGCGAAGACGGGCGAGAACGTCATCCCCTCGCGTGTCGGCCCAGCGATCCTCGTGGGGGTCCGCGAGCCGGCCGGAACCAGCCGCAGCCCGGCCCGCTCGGCCCAGACGAGGTCGCCCTGCGCCGACAACGACGGCTGGAGCGCCTCGTCTCGGGTGGCGAAGCGCCGGATGCCGCGGCCGGTGACCGAGACGACCATGTCGCCACCCTTCCGGTCGCGAACGTACGCCGTGCCGACGCCCGGACGTGACGAGACGTGTCGAATGACGCCCCGGCCGCCGTCCGGCGGGACGACCACCTCGGTCCCAGCCGGGCTCGTCTGTGAGATCGCGGGGCCGTCGGCGCCGGCGAAGCCGGCGCCGACGGCCAGGCTGTGCATGTCCGAACGGGCCGGTCCTCCGCCGCCGCAACGAGCGACGGCGGACGCGGGGGGCGCGGCCCCACCGGGCCGGGCCGCCACCCCGAGCGCCCCGACCGCGACGGCAATCACGAACGTGATGACCTTCTTCATGAGCCCTCCCTCATCAGTAGTCGGTCACGTACTGGAAGTGCATGGGATCGGGCCGCGAGCCCCAGTTGATCCCCCAGAAGAACCCGTGGCCCGGGAAGGGGCCTCGCCACACGTTGGGGAGGTACCGGCCGTAGTCGTAGCCGTCGGCACCCTTGCCGTTCCAGACGGATTGACCGAGCGGATTGCGAGCAGAGTTGGTGTCGATGGCCGCCCCGAAGGCGTGCACCGACCATGATGTCGACCCGCGGATCGTGCGGCAGTTGTAGGCTCCGACCAGGTAGTCGACCGCCCCATCGTTGTGGTCGTGCGCGACGTGGTTCCGGATGTTGTAGCCCACGTCTCGCGCGATGTAGGGGTGGTAGTAGACGTACCCCGCGACGTTCCGCGCGGACTGTGACGGCCACCACGACCGAGAGTTGTTCGCCCGGTCGCTGCACGGTTGCCCGAACGTCTGCACCAGGTGGGTGTATCCGGAAGGCCGGGGCGGAACGCCCGCGTCGCTGTGATCGTGGACCCAAGGGTCGATCACCACGGCATACGCAACCGTGGGGCCTGCGAAGGCCGCCGCGAGCGCGACGGCCATGGCGAGCCTGCGCGCGAAGATGCCGAGTGCCAAAGGACCTCACCTCCTCTGGGGGAGGAAGCTCTGACCGGGACGGTCGAGGAGGCTATCCCCTCGGGAAGCGCGACTCCGTGACGCCGGTCACGCCGGGCTCACGGATCCGTCATGCGGATGTCGACGCGTACTCCCCTACGGCGGCTTGGCCGGCCGCCAGGCGAGCCGTCTCCACGCGGAACGGGGAACAGCTCACGTAGTCCAGCCCCAGCTCATGGCAGAACACGACGCTCGCCGGGTCGCCGCCGTGCTCACCGCAGATGCCGATGTGCAGTTCCGCGCTGGCCGCGCGTCCCTCGTCGGATGCGATCCGCATCAACCGCCCGACACCGTCCACGTCGATCGTCACGAACGGGTTCGCGGGAACCAGCTTGCGCTCCTCGTAGAGCCCGACGAACTTGCCGATGTCGTCGCGGCTGAACCCGAACGCGGTCTGCGTCAGATCGTTCGTGCCGAACGAGAAGAAGTCGGCGGCCTCGGCGATCTCGGCGGCCGTGACCGCGGCGCGTGGCAGCTCGATCATGGTCCCCCACTCGAGATGCTCGAGCGACACGCTCTCCCGCGCCTGGATCTCGTTCGCAACGGGCTCCAACTCCGCGCGCATCTGGATGAGTTCGGGAGCCGTTGCGACCAAGGGGATCATGATCTCGACCTTCGGGTCCCCACCCGCCGCTTTCGCTTCGCACGCCGCCTCGACGATCGCGCGCACCTGCATCGCGTAGAGCCCCGGCTTGAGGATGCCGAGCCGGACACCCCGCAACCCGAGCATCGGGTTCGTCTCGTGCAGCTGCCGAACCTTGGCGAGCTCGCGCTCCTTGTCAGAGACGTCCTCACCACGCTCCTCCCCGAGCGCCACTTCGACGGACAGCGTCGTGAGGTCCGGCAGGAACTCATGCAGCGGGGGGTCGAGGAGCCGGACGGTGACCGGCAGCCCGTCCATCGCTTCGAAGATGCCGATGAAGTCGCCCTTCTGCAGCGGCAGGAGCCGCTGATACGCGGCCTCTTCCTCAGCCTCGCTCTCCGCGAAGATCATCTGGCGCACGGCGTCGACGCGTTCCTCGCCGAGGAACATGTGCTCGGTGCGGCACAGGCCGATGCCCTCCGCGCCGCGGGCGCGCGCGTTCGCGGACTGGTCGGGGGTGTCCGCGTTGGCGCGCACGCGGAGACGCCGCCGCTCGTCCGCGATCGCCATCAGCCGCTCGAACGCCTTCCAGATCTTCTCCCGGCGGGCTTCGGCGTCGCCGGCGCGAGCCTTCTCGAGCACCGACTCCTCGAGGGGCAGCTCGCCGACGAAGACGTTGCCGGTGAAGCCATCGATCGTGATCGTGTCGCCTTCCTTCACGGTCGTCCCGTTCGCGGTGAACGAGCGCGACCCGAGGTCGATCTTGATCTGGTCGGCGCCGCAGACGGCGGGGATCCCCTCGCCGCGGGCGACGACGGCCGCATGCGAGTTCGTGCCGCCGGCCGACGTCAAGATCCCCTGCGAGGCGATCATCCCGTGATAGTCGTCGGGGGTGGTCTCGCGGCGCACCAGGATCACCCTCTCGCCGCTCTCCTTCGCTCGTGCCTCGGCATCGTCGGCCGAGAACACCACCGCGCCGGTCGCGGCGCCGGGCGAAGCGTTCAGGCCGCGCGCGATCGGCGTGGCGCCGTCGGTCCTCGCCCGCCGCTTGAACAGCTCCTCCAACCGATCGGCGTTGACGCGGAGCAGCGCGGTGCTCTCGTCGATCAGTTGCTCCTCGAGCATGTCGGAGGACATCACCCATTCGGCGAAGGCGGTCCGCTTCCCGATCCGGGTCTGGAGGATCCAGAGCTTCCCCTTCTCGATCGTGAACTCGATGTCGCACATGTCCCGGTAATGACCTTCGAGGGTGTCCATCACCTGGATCAGTCGCTCGTACGAGGTCGGATCGAGGTTCTGGAGCTCCGCGAGCTTCAGCGTGTTGCGGATGCCGGCGACGACGTCCTCGCCCTGAGCGTTCGGCAGGTAGTCCCCGTACGGGACCTTCTCGCCCGTCGAGGGATCGCGGGTGAAGGCCACGCCCGTGCCCGAGTCATCCCCGCGGTTGCCGAACACCATCGCCACGACGTTGACCGCCGTCCCCAGGTCGTCGCTGATCTTGTTCTGGCGGCGGTAGTCTCGAGCGCGCTTGCCGTTCCACGAACGGAAGACCGCGTCGATCGACAGCCGGAGCTGGTCCTTCGGGTCCTGCGGGAACTTTTCGTTCGTGTGCTCGCGGTAGATCGCCTTGAACCGCTCGATCAGCGTCGCGAGGTCGTCGGCGTCGAGGTCCGTGTCCTGGGCGCCGGCGAACTTCGCGTCCTTCGCCTCGTCGAGCGCTCGCTCGAAGGCGTCGGCCGGAACGTCCATCACGATCTTGCCGAACATCTGGATGAACCGGCGGTAGGCGTCGCGGGCGAACCGCACATCGCCCTCGGTCTGCTTCGCGAGACCCTCCACCGACCGATCGTTCAGCCCGAGGTTGAGAACCGTATCCATCATCCCGGGCATCGAGAACTTCGCGCCGGACCGGACCGAGACGAGGAGCGGGTCGTCGGGATCGCCGAGCTGCTTGCCCATCGTCTCCTCGAGCCGGGCGAGGTGCTCGCCGGCCTCCTGCAGCATCTCGGGCGGCGGACCACCGTCCCGAAGGAACCGGAGGCAGGCCTCGGTCGTGATCGTGAACCCGGGGGGGACGGGGAGAGCCATGTTCGTCATCTCGGCGAGGTTGGCGCCCTTGCCGCCGAGGAGGTCCTTCATGTCCTTGTTGCCTTCGGAGAAGTCGTAGACGTACTTGGTCACGGCGCGCCTCCGGCGAGGTCGATCGGAACGGAAGCGTCAGTCTACGGCGAGCCTTCGACCTGAGCTCCAAGCGCATAATCCGGGGCGATGGATATCGCCGGGTTCCTGGCCGCGTTCCCACCCTTCGACGGGCTCGATGACGGCCAGCTCGACCGGATCGCGTCCGCCGCCCAGGTGGAGTTCTTCCCGGCGGGCACCACGATCCTCGAGCGCGCCGGCGAGCCTGCGGCCTCCCTCTACGTGGTCCGGAAAGGGGCGGTCGAGATCCTCGATGACGGGCGGCTGCTCGATCTCATCGGTGAGGGAGAGACCTTCGGTGAGCTCTCTCTCGTTTCGGGGCAGGGACCCGTCGCGAGCGTCCGCGCTGCCGAGGACACCCTCTGCTACTTGATCCCACGGAGCCTCGCGGAGGAGTTGCTCCAGAGCGCCAGCGGTACCCGATTCCTCGCGTCGGTCGCGCGTCGACGCCTGGACGCGAAGCGAACCCCGAGCGAGATGCCGGACATGCTCGCCACGGTGGGAGCGCAGGTGCGCCGTCCCCCCGTCACCGCGCCGCCCGACTCGACGGTCGCCGAGGTCGCGTCCCTGATGACCGAACAGCGGGTGTCCTCGCTCCTCATCAAGGTCGGCGATGACTGGGGGATCGTGACCGACCGCGATCTGCGCTCGCGGGTCCTAGCCGCCGGACGCAGCGCCGACGCCCTCGTTGCGGAGATCGTGACGAGCCCGATCGTGACGGTGTCGGCTGAGACTCGGGTCGGGGACGTGCTCCTCGGGATGCTCGAACGGGGTATCCACCATCTCCCCGTGACCGACGGCACCGGCACCGTGGTCGGCATGGTCACCGACACCGACCTGCTCGGCCTCGCCCGGCAGTCCCCGTTCGCCCTCAAGAGCGCGATCGAGCGCGCGGCGAACCACGCTGCGGTCGTCGCGCTGGGGCGCGACCTCCCCGACGTGGTCGCCGCGCTCGTCGACTCGAGTGTGGACCCGGTCGACATCGGGCACGTGATCGCGGTGACGATCGACGCCCTCACTCGGCGGTTCCTCGAGCTCGGCATCGCTCGGCTGGGCGAGCCGCCGGTCCGGTGGGCGTGGCTCGCGTTGGGGAGCGAAGCGCGTCGAGAGCAAGCCATGTTCACCGATCAGGATCACGCGCTGGCGCTCGAACCCGGCGATCCTGCGGACGAGGACGTCGACCCGTACTTCGCGGAGCTCGCACGGTCGGTCACGGACGGACTCGAGGAGGCGGGCATCCATCGGTGCCACGGGAACGCGATGGCCGAACACCCGCCGCTCCGGCGGTCGCTCGACGGCTGGGTCGAGGCGTTCCGGGGATGGATGCAGGATCCAGGCGCCGAAGGCAGCATCCTGTCGTCGATCGTTTTCGACTACCGCCAGATCGGCGGGCCCCTCGAGACGGAACCCGCCCTCGACGAGGTCGTGCGGAGCGCACCGCAGGCGTATCCGATGTTCGTCCGGCATCTCTCTCGGCGAGCCCTCGACCTGAAACCGCCGACCGGGTTCTTCCGGGACTTGGTCGTGGAAGCGAAAGGCGAACACGCGGGCCGACTCGACATCAAGCACGGCGGCATCACGATCGTCACCAACCTCGCCCGCGCCTACGACATCCGGACGGGGCGGAGCGACAAGGGCACGTTGGAGCGGCTGCGCGCTGCGTCCGAATCCGGCCAGATCTCCGACGGGTCTCGGGAAGGGCTCGAGGAGACGTTCCGCCTCCTGTGGGCGATCCGGCTGGAGCATCAGGTGACGCAACATCGCGCCGGGGCTACCACGGATGACTTCGTCGACCCGCAGGAGCTGGGGCCGGTTCGACGCCGCGCGCTCAAGGAGGCTTTCAGGATCATCGCGGCCGAACAGCGAGCGCTCCATCTCGACCTGGGCCTGGGATGACCTCGGCCCGCCCCAACGCTCCGGAACGTCGGTCACGCCGCGGGGATTGGCGAAGCGCCGAGCTGGTAGCCCTGGACTTCGAGACCACGGGACTGGACCTTGACCGGGACGAGGTGATCTCGTTCGGCCTGATCCCCGTCCTCGGTGGCCGCATCGATCTGTCGGGTCAGCTCTATCAAGAGGTGGCGCCCGGCGTGGAACCGAGCCGCTCCTCGATCCCGATCCACCACCTCCGCGCACAGGACCTCGCGACCGCGCCCGCGATGCAGGAGGTGGCCGACGCGCTCCGGGGCGCGCTCAGCGGAAGGTTCATCCTCGCGTGGGCGGCCGAGGTCGAGATCGCGTTCCTGCGGAAGGTGTTCGGCGGCGGGAGACGCGCCTGGCGCAGACGCACGATCGACGTGCGAACGCTGATCATGGCCGTCGAACGCCCGTCGGGCGATGCCGGCCGCTGGCCCGGCTACTACGCGCTGTCCGCGGCAGCAACGAGGTTCGGGGTGCCGGTCGAACAGACGCACCACGCGCTCGATGACGCCTTCATGACGGCGGAGCTCTTCTTGGTGGCCGCCAATGCCCTGGAGGCCCGAGGCCGCGGCTCGATCCGGGATCTCCTGCGGATCACCGCTCGGAGATAGTGGTCTCGAGCCATCCACTCTTGCGGCGTGCCGCCGGTGTACGCTGCCTTGCAGGCTTCGACGGAAGGAACCGGCCATGGCTCACGCGAAGGACAAGGGCGCTTCGAAGAACGTGAAGAAGAAGGCCCAGAAGAGCGTCAAGGAGAAGCGCGTCGAGAAGAAGATGAAGAAGGACGCGCGGGAACGAACGCTCGGCGAGTGACGTTCAGCCCCGTTGCTGGGCCAGCATCCGCAGGAACGCGACCGCGATGTCGGGGCGGATCCCCTCCGGGACCGCCATGTAGTGCCCGTCGACGATGTCGGTGACCGAGTCCCACGCGTTCAGCAGCGTCTCCGGGCCGGTCGCGAAGCGTGTCGAGAGACCGGCAAGCACCACGACGTCCGGGTTCGCGCGACGCGCCTGCGCGGTTTCGCTCTCCACGAAGGACCGGTAGATCGCCGGGTCCGCTTCCAGCAACTGCCCTTGGATCTCGACCACGTCTGACAGGCGGGCGGCCGCCGCCTCGATGCCGCAGCGGAGGTAGGCTGCCGCCATCGTCTCGGTCACCCCTCGTGTGCAGTCCCCCCCGGGGACTTCGACCAGGCTGGGGTGCGGGGTGATGATGACGCCGTATCCGGCCGAACGCGCGGCGTCGGCGAACGCTTCCATCGCGGCCACCGGGTGCCGCTGCTCCTCAAGCGGGGTCGCGGTCCACCACTCAGGGTCGTACATCACGTACCGGACCGACGGATCGATCGCTCCAGCAGCCAGATCGAGCTCGAACTGCCGCTCGCTCGCCCACACGTCGGTCGCGGTGGCCGCGTCGAGTCCCCCACCGAGCACGTAGGACCCGCGTCGGTCGAAGTAGAGCGCGGCGATCGCCGGGTCGATCGCACGCAGGCGCTCGATCGTCGTCGGCGTCGCCATCCATCGTTGGCGCAACGGCGGCGCGTCGGGAAGTTGGGCATGGAACATCGCGGGGACGGCGGCGACGGCGACGAGGGTGGCGAGCAACGGCGCGAACACCCATGCAGCAGCCGAACCGATCGATCGCACACGTTCGTTGGATGGCCTCTGCATGGGGACCTAACCCTACCCCCAGGTTTCGGCCTGATGGAACCCAACCTGAGGGGACGATCACGGCTCCGGACGGACCGCCGGCCACACGATGCTCGCCACAGCAGCGACGATCGCCGCAGCAGACATCCCGGCGGAGAACCACAGGAGCCGGGTCGAGGCCAGGAAGCCCCGCGCGGCCACGGCCAGCGTGAACCCTGCAGCCGCCATCAGGAGGAACGCGACGATGTACAACCAGAGCCGGGCATCCCCCGAGGGCGTCCTCACAGACGATCCCGCAGGTGCTCCACCAATGACCCGACCGGGATGCGCTCCTGCGTCATAGAGTCTCGGTCGCGGATCGTGACCGCACGATCGTCGAGCGTGTCGAAGTCGACCGTGACACAGAACGGGGTGCCGACCTCGTCCTGACGGCGGTACCGGCGCCCGATCGAGCCGGCGTCGTCGTAGTCACACATCCAGTGAGGCTTCAGGAGGTCGAGCACCTCCCTGGCGGCGGGGACGAGCCGCTCGTTCCGGGAGAGCGGAAGCACGGCCGCCTTGATCGGGGCCAGGTCCTTGTGCAACGCGAGGAGGGTGCGCTTCTCGGTGCCACCCTTCGCGGTCGGAGCCTCCTCGACGCGATACGCGTCGAGGAGGAACGTGAGGATCGCTCGGTCCACGCCGACGGCCGGTTCGATGACGTACGGGTGGTAGCGCTCCTCGGTTTCGGGATCGAAGTACGTGAGGTCCTCGCCCGAATGCCGCTCGTGCGCCTTCAGGTCGTAGTCGGTTCGGTTCGCGACGCCTTCCAGCTCGGCCCAATCGGTGAACGGGAAGCGGTACTCGATGTCGACCGTCCTCTTCGAGTAGTGCGAGAGCTCGTCGGCATCGTGGTCGCGCAAGCGGAGGTTGTCCGGACGGACGCCGAGCTCGGTGAACCAGCGGAGCCGTTCCTGGATCCAGTAGTCGTGCCACTCCTCGTCCGTCCCCGGTTTGACGAAGAACTCCATCTCCATCTGCTCGAACTCGCGCATGCGGAAGATGAAGTTCCCGGGGGTGATCTCGTTCCGGAAGGCCTTCCCGATCTGCGCGATCCCGAACGGGACCTTGCGACGTGCCGTCTGCTGGACCGTCGAGAAGTCCACGAACATCCCCTGAGCGGTCTCGGGGCGGAGATAGACGTTCTCGGCTCCGTCTTCGACGGGACCCATGTGCGTGCGGAACATCAGGTTGAAGTTGCGTGCGTCCGTGAACGTGTGGTTGCCACAGTTGGGGCAGGTCTTCGGGTCCCCCGGCAGATCGTCCGCCCGGAACCGCTGGTGGCAGTTCCGGCACTCGACGAGCGGGTCCGTGAAGACCTCGAGGTGCCCGCTCGCCTCCCATACCTTCGGAGACATGATGATGGCCGCGTCGAGCCCGACGACGTCATCGCGCATCTGCACCATCGCGCGCCACCACGCATCTTTGACGTTGCGCTTCAACTCGACCCCGAGCGGCCCGTAGTCCCACGACGAGCGCAAGCCTCCGTAGATCTCGGACGACGGGAAGACGATGCCGCGGCGTTTCGCGAGCGAGGTGATCTGTTCCATCAGGTCGGGCATGACCCGAGCTCCCTTCCCGGCCGCTGGGAGCGGCCGCTGGCGTGGGAGGAATGGTAACGGTGACCAGCGGCGGCCTGGCGCTCCGGCGCGAAACCACCACGCGTGAGCCCCATCCGGCGCAGCTCACGTCCACACCGCGGGTTCCGAGAGCCTTCATCTGAGGCCCGCTCGGGCCGACACAAAAAGATGACGATGCCCTCTCCACGAACGTGCCGGAGATGCACCGAACCGCTTCTCCCCGATCTCCCGTGGTGCCCGGCGTGTTACGAGCCGGTCCGGCAGTTCGCGTCGCGAGCTCCTCTGCATCACGGTGACTTCGTCGGCTCACGCATCGCGACGAGCGGCCACGTCCCGCATCGTTCGCGTTGGGAGAAGAGCGCAACGACGTTCGGGCCGACCGGCCGCGTTGTCGCTACGGTGATCCTGCTCGCGACCCTTCTCCCGGCGATCTCCTTCGGGAACATCGTCTACGTGCTCACGTTCCCGGTCGCGGCCGCGGTCATGCTCAAGGCGATCTGGGCGAAAGGGTGGGTCGTGCCGGACGAACCCGACCTGCCGCCACTGCTCGTGACCGACACGACGCACCCGCCGCTCACGCGTGAGGAACGGGCGGGGCGGATCGCGCGTTGGACGCTCGGGGTCGGCGCGCTCCTCGTCTTCGCCGACGGACCGGTCCCCGCGAAGGCGATCGTGCTGGCGCTGGCAGCGATCGTCCTCCCCTGGTGGTTCTTCCGGGTCTATCTGGACCGCTGAGCCTCAGGCGTCTTCAGCGATCGCGCCGAATCGACGTTCCCGTTTCTGGAAGTCGCGGATCGCTTCGAACAGTAGCTCGCGGTCGAAGTCCGGCCAGAACACCGGCGTGAACCACAGCTCGGAGTACGCAGCCTCCCAGAGCAGGAAGTTCGAGATCCGCATCTCGCCGCTGGTTCGGATGAGAAGGTCGGGCTCGGGCATGTCGCTCGCGTACAACCGCTCGGCGATCGCTCGTTCGTCGATCTTCTCGGCCTTGAGCCGGCCGGCCTGCACGTCGCGCGCGATCTGCTTGACGGCGTCCACGATCTCCACCCGGCCGCCGTAGTTGAAGGCGATCGTGAGGGTCATGCCGGTGTTCGCGAAGGTGAGCTCCTCGGCGATCCGGATCTCTTTCAGGACCGAGCGAGGCATCCGCCAGTTGCGGCGCCCGATGAACCGGATCCGGACGTTCATGCGATTCAGCTCGTCCCGGCGGCGACGCAGCAATCCGCGGTTGAAGTTCATCAGATACAGGACCTCGGCCGGCGGCCGGGACCAGTTCTCGGTGGAGAACGCGAAGACCGTCAGCCACTTCAGACCGACCTCGACCCCGCCCTTGATGGTGTCCCAGAGGGCCTCCTCGCCGGCGCCGTGGCCCTCCGTGCGCGGCAGACCCCGTTGGGTCGCCCATCGCCCGTTGCCGTCCATCACGATCGCGACGTGATCGGGGACCTTCGTTCGGTCGAT
>Ga0307317_10000368_pt1 | contig 13374 bp, 14 predicted proteins | sample ER_DNA_357_FD_194498 | JGI IMG/M metagenome (GOLD analysis project Ga0307317, IMG submission 194498) | Bulk soil microbial communities from the East River watershed near Crested Butte, Colorado, United States - ER_DNA_357 | ecosystem: Environmental > Terrestrial > Soil > Floodplain | place...
ACGGCCTCGCCGAGGCCGCGGCCGCCGCAACGGGAAGCGACCTCGTCATCGTCCGCACAATCGCGCCGGACGAAGGATGTCTCGTCGCCCGCGCCGTCCGCGCGGAATCGTCCGCGCTCGCCGCCGAGCTCGAGGGCTCGCGGCTGAGCCTCGACGGGCTCGACGCGGAGGAGCTCGAGTCGTCCACGTCGAGCTCGGACGAAGGTCTGCCGGCCGCGATCCGCGACGTCGCCTCACGGGCGCGGGCGGAGACGATGGGGGTCCACCCCGTCCGGGTCGGCGAGCGGATCGTCGCGACCCTGGAGCTCTACCGCACCAGCGACACGCCCTTCGAAGAGCGCGAGCGCATGCTCGGTCGCCTCTCGGCGGCGCACATCGGAATTGCCGTCCGGCTCGAAGGAGCCGGCCGGAACGAGCTGGGGGCCAACGGGCGGGCGCTCCCGCTGGAGCTCCTCGGCGAAGCACTTGTCGCCGGTGCGGACGAGGCAGAGACAGCGGAGCAGGTCGTTCGCCTGGCCACGCTCGCGACCGGGGCGGTCGGCGCAGCCCTCTGGCGCGTCGAGGCCGACGCGCCGCTTTCGTTCCTCGCACGGCACGGGTTCAACAGCGAAGCTCCCGATCACGGCCAGGGGGAGGAGGACGTCCGGGCCGCGCTCGCCGACCGTCAGCGGGCGTTCGTCTCGCGGCGCTCGTCGGGCGGCAACGGATCGGGCGCCAGCGTGGCGACGATCCCGCTCGGAGAGCCTCCTGTCGGGGCGCTGCAGCTCTACTTCGACGCCGAGCCGGACGAGAACGCGCTCGCGATCCTCGTGCCGTTCTCGGCGCGCGCGGCGCTCGCGCTCAGGCGAAGTCGCAGGGTCGGCCTGATCGCGACCGCGCTCAGGCGCTCGCAGACCATCATCGGCGTCGTCAGCCAGGCGATCGCCCAGCTCTCCCTCGCGCACACGCTGGAGACCGCGGTCGAGAGGATCGCCGAGCTGACCGCGAGCGGCCACGTCGCGGTCTACCTACGCGAGGGCCATCGGCTCACCGCTGCAGCCTCCCGCGGGCTCGAAGGCCCGCACACCGATCTCGCCGAGCGGCTGCTCGAGCTCGCCCTGGGTCCGTTCCGCGGCCGCGGCTTCCTCTTCATCGAGGACATGCGCCGCGACCCGCGCCTCAAGGGCCTCGAGGAAGGCTGGGAGGCGAACGGCATCCGCCGCGCGCTCGTCGTCCCGCTCATCGTCCACGACGAGGTCATCGGGGCGCTCGCGGTGTACAAGTCGCGGGCCCGCTCCTACCGCGAGGGCGAGGAGAGCCTGCTGCTCGCGCTCTCCAGCCAGCTCGCGGTCGCGGTCGAGAACGCCCGTCTGCACGAGCGCACCAAGGATCTCGGCGAGGTGCTCGAGGCGACGCTCGACTCCGAGCGTCGCTCGACCCGCCAGCTGCGCGGGCTCTACGAGATCTCGGCCTCCTTCGCCGAGAGCCTCTCCCTCGACGCCACGCTCGCGGCCGTCACCAAGGCGATGGTGCAGCTCTTCGACCTCGACGCGGCCGTGATCCGCATGCCCGGCGCGCGCGGTGAGGTTCTGGAGTCGAAGGCGATCTACGTCGGGGAGCCCGCCCTGCGGGAGACCGCGGAACGCCTGCTCGCGCTGCCGCAGCCGATGGACGCGCCGCTCGCGCGACGGCTGCTCCGGTCGGGCCGCCCCGTGCTTCTGCAGCCGGGCATGGCCGACGGCCGCGACGCGCATCGAACCCTCGAGCCGTTCCTCGCCCAGGGAGGAAGTGCGGCCGTCCTCCCTCTCGCGACTCCGGGTGAGACCCTGGGCACGCTGACGCTCCTCTCCCTCGACCCTGCGCGGCCTCTCGAGCGTGAGACCGTCGACGTGGCGATGACCGTCGCCGGCCAGGCAGCGCTCGCGATCGACAACGCGCGCCTCTACCAACAGCAGAAGGATTTCTCCGAGACCATGCAGCGCTCGCTGCTCCCCAGCGCGCTCCCGGATGTCGGCGGGATCGAGGTCGGGCACGTCTACCAGTCGGCGGCGCAGGTGGACGTGGGCGGAGACGTGTACGACTTCCTCCACCTCGATGACGGGCGGCTCGCCGTGATCCTCGGCGACGTCACGGGCAAGGGCATCCAGGCCGCTGCGGACATGGCCATGGCGAAGTTCAGCTTCCGCGCCCTCGCGCGCATGCACCCGGAGCCCGCCGACTTCCTCGCCGCGGCGAACGAGGTCGTCGTCGACGAGATCGAGACCGGGAAGTTCATCACGATGCTCTACGTGCTCCTCGATCCCGAGTCGAGCACCGTCGCGTGCGCGAGCGCCGGCCATCCGGCCGCGCGCGTCGTCACTCCCGACGGCCAGGTCGGGGAGCTGGGGGGCCACGGGCTCGCGCTCGGCATCGACACCGACCAGGAGTACGAGGTCGCGCGGGACGAGCTCCCGCCCGGGACGACCGTCGTCCTCTACACGGACGGGGTCATCGAGGCGCGCCGCGACGGCGAGCTCTACGGCGAGGAGCGGCTCGACGACCTGTTGCGCCGCCGCGCCGAGCTCGGCGCACAGGAGCTCGCCGAGGCGGTGCTCGCCGACTGCAAGAGCTTTGCCGGCGGGGAGCTCTCGGACGACTGCGCCGTGGTGTGTCTCAGGCTGAGTCCCTGACGGCCGCGGCCGTGCCCGTCGCCTCGGTCAGCCGCCGGCGGCTCGGAGTCGTCGTCTTCACCGCGGGCGCGGGAACCCTGGCGACCGAGATCGCCGCCTCGCGGCTCCTCGCGCCCTACTTCGGGAGCTCGACGGTCGTCTGGGCCAACATCATCGGGCTGATCCTCGTTTACCTCTCGGTCGGCTACTGGATCGGAGGCAAGGTGGCCGACCGCCGGCCCGAGCCTCGCCTGCTGGGGTGGATCGTGCTCGTGGCCGCGCTCGTCATCGCGGTGCTCCCGTTCGTAGCGCGGCCGGTCCTCGACTTCACCGTGCAGGGTCTCGACACGATCAGCGTCGGCGCCGTCGTCGGCTCTTTCTTCGCCGCACTCCTTCTGTTCGCGGTGCCGGTGACGCTCCTGGGCGCCGTCTCGCCGTTCGCCGTTCGCCTCGCCCTCGACGACGTCTCCCAGGCGGGCGCGGTCGCCGGACGCCTCTACGCCCTCTCGACGCTCGGGAGCATCGTCGGCACCTTCGTCTCGGCGCTCGTCGCCATCCCGCTCATCGGAACGCAGCGGACGATGCTCGGCGCCGCGGCCCTGCTCGTCCTCGCGGCCGCGCTCATGCTCGGCAGCCGCTGGCAGATCCTCACCGTCGGGATGGCCGCGCTCCTCTTCGTCCCCGCAGAGACGATCAAGGCGACGTCGGGCCTCGTCTACGAGACGGAGTCGGCCTACCAGTACATCCAGGTGTTGCAGCGCTCCGACGGCTCGCGTGTCCTCCGTCTCAACGAGGGCATCGTCAATCACTCGGTGTGGAGGCAGGACACCGTGCTCACGGGCGGCGAGTGGGACATGTTCCTCGTCGTCCCGCCCCTCCTCGACCACCCGCCCGAGCGGATGCTCGTGATCGGAAACGCGGGCGGGACGACGGCCCGGGCGTTCGGGGAGCTCTACCCGGATGTGGAGATCGACGGTGTCGAGATCGACCCGAAGGTGACCGAGGTCGGGCGCCGTTACCTCGGGCTCGGCGACAACCCGCGCCTGCACGTCGTCACGGCTGATGGCCGCCCCTATCTAGCCGGGACGGACGAGCGCTACGACATCATCGCCGTCGACGCCTACCACCAGCCCTACATCCCGTTCTATCTCGCCACCGAGGAGTTCTTCCGCCTCGTCCGCGATCACCTGGCGCCCGGCGGAGCCGTCGCGCTGAACGTGGCCGCCGTGCCCAGGGACGAGCGCCTCTCGGACGCGCTCGGCACCACGATGCTGACGCAGTTCCCGTCGGTCTGGCGCTGGCGGGCGCTCGAGTTCAACCAACTCCTCCTCGCCTTTCCCGAGCAGGTCTCGCAGGCCGAGCTCGAGAGTCGCATCGCCGCGATCAGCCCCGCCGCCGAGTCGCTCGTCCCCGAGTTTCGCGCGCGGCTAAGTCCCATGGGCCGCACCGGCGAGCCGCTCACCGACGACCGCGCCCCGGTCGAGTGGCTGACCGACCGGATGATCCTCGGTTACGCGGCCCACGGCGGCGAGCTCGAGCAGGATCTGCTCCCGACCGCGCCCGGTCCGTGAGCCTGCCGAAGCCGGCGGGCGGCTACTTGAAGGTCGCCCATCGCGGCGCCTCCGCGCTCGCGCCCGAGAACTCGCTCGCCGCGCTCGACGCCGCGCTCGCGGCCGAGGTGGACATGGTCGAGCTCGACGTCCTCGCGGTGGACGGAGGGCTCCGCCTCGCTCACTCGGCCGCGCAGGTTCAGCCGGACAGTCCGGTGCTCGAGGAAGCGCTCCGGCGCTTCGCGCGGCAGGCGCCGCCACGGATCTGGCTCGACCTCGACGTGAAGACGCCCGGCCACGAGGAGGGGATCGTGCGGGGCGTCGCCGCGCACGGCCTCCTCGAGCGGACGCTCGTCACGTCCTTCCATCCGCAGGTGCTTCGGGAGGCCAAGCGGCTCGAGCCACGCATCGCCACGGGCCTGGCGTACCCGAACGACCGCCACGGCCTCAGCGAGCGACGCCCGTTCCGCGTCTTCGTCGCGCCGGGGCTTCGCGTGCTCCGCGCGGCGCTTCCTGCCCGCATCGGCGGCATGCTCGCCGGCGCCGGTGCGGATGCCGCCATGCTCCATCACGTGCTTGTGACCCCGAAGGTCGTCGCTCGCTGCCGCGCAGCCGGAGCAGCGGTCCTGGCGTGGACGGTCGAGACCCGGGACGACCTCGAGCGCGTGCTCGCCGCAGGAGCGGACGGCGCGATAGCGAATGACCTCAGCCTGTTCGATGAATAGGATTGGAATCATGATGCGCGGGCTCGCCGCAACCGCTTTCTTCGTCGGTGCTCTGGTCGCCGCGGCGCCGGCGTTCGCCCAGACGCCGCCCGCCACGATCCAACCCGGTGTGACGATTCAGGGAATCGACGTCGGAGGCATGACCGCCGACGAAGCGAAGGCCGCTGTGGTTGCCGAAGTGAAGACCCCGTTCAAGCTCCGCTTCAGGGCGAGGACGCTCGAAGCCACGCCATGGCAGCTCGGTGTCCGCACCCACGTCGCCTTGGCGGTCACGAACGCGCTCGCGGCTGCTCCTCCCGCGGACGTGCCGCTCACCGTCTCCATCGAGTTCGCCCAGCTCCGCCACTACGTGGCGAGGCTGGACAAGCTCCTCTCCCGGGAGCCGCGGGACGCGCGCGTCCGGCTCAGCCATCTGCGGCCGCACTTCACGAAGTCGCGGGAGGGGTTCAACGTCCTTCGTCAGCCGACCCGCACGCTTCTGAAGGTCGCGATCCGCGCGAACTCGCGCGGCCCCGTGGCCGTCCAGTACCGCGTCGTGAAGCCCGACGTGACGCGCTTCAACTTCAAGCCCGTCGTCGTCATCCGACGCGGGTCGCATCGCCTCTACCTCTACAAGGGAGCGCACATGCGCTTCCGCGCGAGCTTCGGCGTCGCAGTCGGGCAGCCGATCTACCCAACGCCGACCGGCAAGTTCACGATTGTGACGATGCAGCGGAACCCGTGGTGGTACCCGCCGGACACCGCCTGGGCAGCAGGCGCGAGCCCGATCCCGCCCGGTCCGGGCAACCCGCTCGGCACTCGCTGGATGGGCCTCTCAGCCTCCGGAGTCGGCATCCACGGGACTCCTGATGCCGCCTCGATCGGGTACTCGGCGTCACACGGCTGCATCCGGATGCGCATCCCGGACGCGGAGTGGCTCTTCGAGCGCGTCGAGGTCGGCTCCACGGTCTTCATCGTGAGGGCGTAAGTACACTCGGAGGCGGCATGCCCGGCCGCCTGAGAATTGCCCTGCAAGCGGCCGCCGTTCTGGTGGTCGCGCTGCTCCTCGCCCTCCTGGGCTGGAAGGTGTTCAATCCCGACGAGGCGCCTGATGCCGGTCGCCCGGCGCCCAACTTCACGCTGCCGCACCTGAACAGCGACGAGCCGGTGAGCCTTGCCTCGTTCCGCGGCAAGGCCGTCGTGCTCAACTTCTGGGCGTCCTGGTGCGGCCCGTGCAAGGACGAGGCGCCGCTCCTCGAGTCGGCGTGGAACCGCTACAAGGATCAGGGCGTGGTCGTCCTCGGCGTGGATGCACAGGACTTCGACGTCGACGCGCAGCGATTCGTCGACCGGGCGGGGATCACGTATCCCGTCGTCCGCGACAAGCACGGCTCGACACTCGGGCACTACGGGGTGACGGGATTCCCGGAGACGTGGTTCATCGACGCACAGGGGAGGATCGTCGGCGAGCACGTCGCCGGGCCGCTCACCGAGGAAGACCTCGAGCGCAACATCAAGATCGCGCTCGGCCGACCGGCATGACGCGGAAGCTCCTCGCCGCGCTCGTCGTCGCGCTCGCCGTGGTCGCGCCGGTGGCGGCGAGCGAGCAGAGCCCGACACTTCCGGAGCTCGAGCGCGAGCTCATCTGCCCGACCTGCCACGAGACGCTCGCCGCGTCGACCTCGCCGATCGCCGAGCGCATGCGCGCCTTCATCCGCGCACGCATCGCGGCCGGGGACACGAAGTCGGAGATTAAGGGCAAGCTCGTCGACCAGTTCGGGGAGAGCGTTCTCGCCGCCCCGCCCAAGAGCGGCTTCAACCTGCTCGCATGGGTGCTTCCGCTCGCCGGGATCGTGCTCGCGGCGGGGGTGGTCGGCTTCCTCGCCTATCGCTGGAGCCGGAGCCGGAAGGCGGAGGAGCCAGGGCCTTCCGCCAACGGTCGCTTCAGCCTGGATCCCGAGCTCGAGCGCCGGGTCGACGAAGAGCTCGCCCGCTACGACGCCTGAGGCTTAGCCCATGGAGGCCAAGATCCCGCTCGCGTTCGTCGCGGGCCTCCTGTCCTTCGTCACTCCCTGCGTGCTCCCACTCGTGCCCGGCTATCTCTCAGCGGTGTCCGGCGTGCAGATCGGGGTGGGCGGGAGGAAGGTCGTGGCCGCCAGCATTCCCTTCATCGCCGGCTTCACGCTGGTCTTCGTCGCGCTCGGCGCGTTGGCCGGCGCGGCCGGCGGGCTCGTCCACGACCAGCGCCTCCTCTCCATGGTTGCGGGCGTGATCGTCGTTGTCTTCGGCTTCGCCTTCATGGGCCTCTTGCCGTTCCCCTGGCTCGACCGCATGGTCGCGCCGGAGCTCGTGGAGGGAGCCCGCCGCCGCGGCTCGCGCGCCCTTCTCGGTGGCGCCTTCGGAGTCTGTGCCGCTCCGTGCATCGGCCCGGTGCTCGCGACCATCCTTGCGCTCGCGGGGGATGCCTCCACGGCCGCCCAGGGGTCGCTGCTCCTGCTCGTCTACTCCCTCGGCCTCGCCGTGCCGTTCGTCCTCGTGGGAATCGGCTTCGACCGGGCGATGGGCGCCTCGCGCTGGCTCCGCGACCGCTACGACGCGGTCAGGTTCGTAAGCGGAGCGCTCCTCGTCGCACTCGGGCTCCTGCTCTTCTTCGACCGCTTCTGGTGGATCCGCATCGCCTTCAACCGCCTCTTCGAGAAATTCGGCGTGGACGTCTAGTCCAGGCAGTCGCTGAACCAGCCGCGGGCGAGCCGGATCGCCTCGGCCCGCGCCTCGGCTCCGCGCACGACCGCGCGCCGCTCAACCTCGTCGAGCCACGCGTTCATCCGGTGTTCTGCGTCGGGCTCGACGACGAATTCGTTCCAGCGCGAGGCGGCGAGGGCGATCGCCATGTTCATCTGCCGCAGCCGAACGGGGTCGGCGACCCGCTCCACCCCTTCGCGCTCGAACCAGAGGGCCACTTTTTTCGCGAAGCAGGCGGTCGTCGCCATGCGGGCCAAGCTAGCAAAGGCCCTGTCTTCCGCCCTCGCGGGATGGTACGCTCCCGCGCGTGGCGACGATCCTGCTGGCGGGGGTCGATCTCTTCTTTCGAGGAAAGCTGGACGCGCTTCTGGGCGGGTCTCACAAGCTGATCACGACCGACAGCGTGGATTCGCCAGACCTCGTGATCTGCGATCTCGCGCGCATCGATCCGTACGAGGTGGCCGACTCCTGGCCCGACATTCCCATCCTCGGGTACACGAATCACACCGACACCGCCGGCCTGCGAGCGGCGCACGAAGCCGGCCTCGACCAGGTGGTGGCGCGCTCTGCACTCGCCGAGCGGGCACCGCAGCTAGTTGAAGAGCTCGTTACATAAACTGGTCGGCGATGACCTACATCATCGCCGAGCCCTGCATCGACATCAAAGATCTGTCCTGCGTGGACGTATGTCCGGTGGACTGCATCCACGTGTTCGACCGCATACTCATCATCGACCCCGAGGAGTGCATCGACTGCGGCGCATGCGAGCCGGAATGCCCGGTCGAAGCGATCTTCCCGGAGGACGCGCTCCCCGAGAAATGGGAGCCGTTCGTGAAGATCAACTACGCCTACGGCGACGGAGCGGACGTGATCAACAAGCTGGTGGACGAATACGCCACCGAGCACAACGTCCAGAACCCTCCGCTCGACCAGCGATAGCGCGGCTCGCGGAGCTCGCGCCGGGGCTCTGGCGCTGGGAAGCGCCGCATCCGGAGTGGGTGCCCGGCGCCTCGGCTGACAGCCCCGCCGACTGGCCCGAGCGCGTCGGGTCGGTCGCGTACGAGGGCGCCGACGCGTTCGTCTTCGTCGACCCGCTCGTCCCGGAGGAGCTCTGGCCCGCCCTCGAGGAACGGGTGCGAGCCCACGGTCGCCCGGTCCGCGTTCTGACGACGATCGGTTTCCATCGCCGCAGCCGGGACGAGGTCGTTCGGCGCTTCGACGCGACGACCTCCCGCGCCAAGCCGTCGCTCCCCGAGGGCGTGGAGACGGTGATCATCCGGCGGGCGGGGGAGACCATGGTCTGGCTCCGGGCCCTCGGGCTCTCGTCGCGGGCGATCGGCTCCTCGGGGACGATCATGGGGCCCTCCGCATGTGCCCCCCGGGCTGGCTCCGCTACCTGGAGCCGGGCCTGAGCTACGAAGAGCTGCGCGAGGCGCTGCGCGCGCTTCTCGACCTGCCGGTCGAGATGGTGCTCGTCTCGCACGGCGAGCCGGTGCTGCAGGGCGGCCGAGCCGCCATCGAGCGCGCGCTCAGCTGAGGCGGGCGAGGAAGCTTTCGACTGCAGCCCGCCAAGCCTCAGGCTCGTCGAGGTGGACGTCGTGACCGCCCGGAAGCGTGACGAGCGTTGCGGTGGGGAGCGCCCGCACCATCTCCGCCGACTCTTCGTCCGAAAGGTCGCCGCGCTCTCCCCGCACGATCAGCGTCGGCGCCTGAATCTGTCGCCATTCGTCCCAGCGCGCGTCAGCCGCCCCGGCGATCGCCTCGACCATGACGTCGACTTCGAAGGAGGGGAGGAGGCCTTCTTCCGTCTCGTCGAGGTTACGGGCCCACGCTCGCCCGGCCGGCGTGCCGCCGAAGAACTCCTGCGCCGCGTCGCGGGACGGGAACATCGGCCACGCCGAAAGCAGCTTCCGGATCTCCTCCGGTTGCCCGGGCTTCGCCTCGACGGGCGAGGCCTCGGCGATCACGAGCCCGCGTACGAGGTCCGGCCGCGCCGCGGCAACGAGAAACGCGGTGTGCCCGCCGAGCGATTGGCCGATGAGGACGGCCGGAGCCAGCGCGAGCTCGTCGATCGCTGCGATGGCGTCCGCCACGAACGCCTCGCGCGAGACGTCGGCCGGCCGTCGCTCGCTCCGCCCGTGCCCACGCTGGTCGAGTGCGACGACGCGGTGAGTTGCGGATAGCCAGGCGGCCGTTTCCTCCCACTCCACGGCGGTGCCGGCGAGCCCATGCAACAGGAGGATGCCAGGGCCTTCGCCCGCGAAGTCCAGCGCCTCCAGCCGGGCATCCCGGCCGGTGACCGGGACCCACCTCACGCCGGGGTGAGCCGGAGCCTCGGCGGCAGCCTGCTCTCCAGCGAGAGCGCTCCGGCTCCGGCCGCGAGGCAGGCGACCGCGGCGAGCGGCCAGAGCGCGAGCGGCTCGGCCGCGAGGATGAAGCCGCCGATGGCCGGGCCGAGGAGAAAGCCGAGATCCCAGGAGTTCGTCGAGACCGCCATGTAGCGCCCGCGGAGCCGCGGCGGGGCGAGGTCGGCTACGAGCGCGCCCTGCACCGGCCCCTGGAAGCACTCGCCGAGGCCGAAGAGGATCACCGCGAAGGAGAAGATCGCCACCGCGGCGGCAGCCTCGAATGCGGCTCCGCCGATGAAGACGAAGATCCACGAGACCGCCCAGAGGACGCACATGGCGGCGAGCGAGCGCATGCGGCTGCGGCCCTCGAGGAGCTTGGCGACCGGCAGCTGTGCGACGGCGACGATCACGGTGTTCAGGAAGAAGATGAGCCCGATCTCGCGCTCGCTGACGCCCGCCTCGTTCTTCGCGAACACCGGCAGAAGCTCGATCTGCGCGTAGCCTGCGGTCACGAAGACGACGTTCAGGCCCGCGATCCCGAGGAAGACGTGGTTGCGGAGCACGTCGAGGTAGCCGCCGCGCGGCATGTTCGGATCCGCCGCCGCGATCTCCGGGTCGGGAACGAAGAAGAGCATCCCGACGAAGAGGAAGAACGTCAGCGCGTTGACGGTGAAGAGCACGGTGAAGCTCGATGCATCCGAGGTGGTGGCGATCAGGCCGCCGAGGAGCCCGCCCAGCCCGATCCCGAGGTTGCGGGTCACGCGCTGCAGGGCGAAGGCCCCATGCCGGCGCGCCTGCGGGGTCAGGCCGGCCAGGAGGGCGGACTGACTCGGCCAGAAGCCCGCGTTCCCGATACCCGCCACAATCGCGGCGAGAACACCGTGCCAGGGCTCCTGGACGAGCGGGAAGCTTCCCCAGCCGATCGCCTGGAGGATGAGCGCACCCGCGAGCGTCAGGCGGCCTCCGATCTTGTCGATGACGACGCCGATCGCCGGCCCGCAGACGATGCCGGCGGCCCCCGAGGCGGCCACGATGAGCCCCGAGATCCCGAGCGAGAAGCCGCGCACGTTGTGCAGGTAGATGACGACGAACGGATAGGCCATGCCCGTCCCGACTGCGTTCATGAGGCCGCCCGCGTTCAGGATCCAGACCGAGTGAGGCAGCCTCGGGTCGAGGCTGCGAAGGTAGGCCCCGACGCGCCTCAAACGTTGCCCAGAGAGGCCCAGACCTCGAGCTTGGAGCGAACGCGGCCGATGACGTCGTCCGTGAACTCCGTGGTGGACGCGTGGCCGCCGAGGTCGGCGGTTCTCGTCCCCGCCGAGACGGCCTCCAGCGCTGCCTCACGGATCGCCCGTCCGGCGGCGCGTGCGTCCTCGTCGTCGATGTGGGAGAGGAGCGCGGCGGAGGCGAGGATCATCGCCATCGGGTTTGCGACGTTCTTGCCCTGGAGCGCGGGGGCCGTGCCGTGCGCGGCCTCGGCCATGAGCGCACGCGGCGTGTAATCCTCGTTGAAAGCGACGAGCAGGGACTCCGAGCCTGCGATCGAGCCGAACAGGGGCAGCACGAGGTCGGAGAGGATGTCTCCATCGCGGTTGAGCGCCGGGATGACGAGCGCCTCGCCCGCCGACCCGATCAGGAGCGCGAACGTCGCGTCGATGAGCTGCGGCTCGTAGGCCACCTCGGGATGACGCTCTGCGGCGGCGTCCATCTCCTCCTTGAGCATGCCCTCGTAGACGGGGCTCACCGTGTACTTGGGCCCGCCGAAGACCTTCGCTTTCGTGCGCTCGGCGTGGCGGAAAGAGAACTCGGCGACGGCGTGGCAGACGCGCCGTTCGATGCGCTCTGTGCGGAAGGCGACCTCCTCTTCGCCGTCGCCCTCGCGCCACTCCTTGGCGCCGTAGGCGTCGCCGACGGCCATGCGCACGACCGAGATGGGATAGAAGGCCCCGCCGATCGGCACGACTCCGGGGATGCGGCGCCCGGTGCGGACGATCACGTGGCCGCCGATCTCCTCCCGCAGGATGCGATTCGGGCTGCCGACGTCGTCCTTGCCCTCGGGCGTAACGGTGGCGGCTTTCAGGCCGAGGCCGTGCTCCCGGATGGCTGTCGCGGCCTCGTGGACGACCTGGTTGTCCGTGCGCCGACGGGCCTCGAGCGAGAGGTCGAAGCGCTGGAGCTCGAGCTCGAAGCCGATCGCGTCGGGCGAGAGGATGCGGACGGCCTCTTCGAGCAGTTCCTGCCCGGTCTCGTCCCCCTCGAGGATGGCGATGGTGCGCGTGTCCACCGCGCCGAGTCTAGTGACTGCAACCTCGCGCAGAATTGTTGCGACTTGGTAAGCTCGCCGCGCTCAAGCGGGGAAACGGGGGCCTCCAGTAGCGGGAGTTACATTCGATCGGGTTGCGAAGGTCTATCCGGACGGCACTCGTGCTGTCTCGGATATGAGCCTCGGGATCGAGGACGGCGAGTTCATGGTTCTCGTCGGGCCCTCGGGGTGCGGCAAGACGACGGCCCTTCGGATGGTCGCCGGGCTCGAGGAGATCAGCGAGGGGGTCCTGCGCATCGGCGACCGCGTCGTGAACCACGTGCCTTCTCGCGACCGGGACATCGCGATGGTCTTCCAGAGCTACGCGCTCTATCCGCATCTCTCGGTCTACGACAACATCGCCTTCGGGCTCAAGCTTCGCAAGGAGAAGAAGGCCGAGATCGACACGCGCGTGAAAGAGGCGGCGCGCATCCTCGGGCTCGAGCCGTTCCTGAAGCGAAAGCCGCGCGCGCTGTCAGGCGGTCAGCGCCAGCGCGTCGCCATGGGGCGCGCGATCGTACGGCGCCCCCAGGCTTTCCTCATGGACGAGCCGCTCTCGAACCTCGACGCGAAGCTGCGCGTGCAGACCCGTGCCGAGATCGCACGCATCCAGGACGACCTCGGCGTCACGACGCTCTACGTCACGCACGACCAGATCGAGGCGATGACGATGGGCGATCGCGTCGCCGTCATGCGCAAGGGGGAGCTGCAGCAGGTCGCCTCGCCGCAGGAGCTCTACGACCGCCCCGTCAACCTCTTCGTCGGCGGCTTCATCGGCAGCCCGGCCATGAACCTGATCGAGACGACACTCGAGGCTTCGAACGGAACGCTGCACGCGCTCGTCGGCGACGAGCGCCTCGGGCTCAGCTCGGAGCTGCTCGACAAGCGGCCGGCGCTGAAGGGGTTCGAAGGCAAGCTCGTCGTGCTCGGCATCCGGCCCGAGGATCTCGAGGACGCGGCGATCGAGACCGATGCGCCGCCCGACCACCGCCTGAAGGGCAAGGTCGAGCTGACCGAGGCGCTCGGCTCCGAGATCATGGTGCACATCGGGGTAGGGGTCCGCCCGGCGATGACCGAAGAGGTCCGCGAGCTCGCCGAGGA
>Ga0307317_10000373_pt1 | contig 13346 bp, 13 predicted proteins | sample ER_DNA_357_FD_194498 | JGI IMG/M metagenome (GOLD analysis project Ga0307317, IMG submission 194498) | Bulk soil microbial communities from the East River watershed near Crested Butte, Colorado, United States - ER_DNA_357 | ecosystem: Environmental > Terrestrial > Soil > Floodplain | place...
TCGGCGGCGGCGCCGTTCTCTCCGAGAAGACTCGCGAGCGGCTGCGCGCGAACGCCTTCGTGGTGCACGTCGAGGTGAGCGTGGGGACGGCGTGGGAGCGGGTGCGCGGCTCCGACCGTCCGCTGGCGCGAAACGAGGACGACTTCCGCGCCCTCTTCGCGGAGCGGGCCGGTGTCTACGCCGGTGTGGCGGACGCAGCCGCTGCGGGTGCAGAAGAGACGCTGCTCGGGTCCCTCGGCATCCAGGCCCGCGGCTCGGCGCTCGAGCCACCCGCCCCTCCGGTCGCCGTGGTGGCGGACGAGTACGTGCTCACGCTGCACGACCCTCCTGTCCAGGGGCCTGTGCTCCCAGTCCCGGCCGGCGAGCTCGCGAAGACGCAGGCGGTCGTCGAGGGCCTCTGGACCGAGCTCGGCCTGGGGCGTGCGGGGACGCTCGTCGCGTTCGGAGGAGGGTCGACGACGGACGTCGCCGGCTTCGCCGCCTCCACCTACCTCCGCGGCATCGACTGGATCGCCGTTCCGACGACGCTCTTGGGCCAGGTCGATGCGGCGATCGGCGGCAAGACGGGGATCGACACGTCGTCCGGCAAGAACCTGGCGGGCACCTTTCACTTCCCACGCCGCGTCCAGCTCGACGGCCGCTATCTCGCCACGCTTCCGGAGGCGGAGCGGCGGGCCGGCATGGCGGAGGTGGTGAAGACAGGCCTCCTCGCGGGCTCGGAGGTCTGGGCGCTCCCGGAGGACGAGATGGTGCGCGCCTGCGCGGCCTTTAAAGCGGCGGTCGTCCTCTCGGATCCGTATGAGCGTGAAGGGCGGCGGACGATCCTTAACCTCGGTCACACCTTCGCCCACGCACTCGAGACCGGCTCCGGCTACACCGTCTCGCACGGCGAGGCGGTCGCCCTCGGGCTCCTCGCCGCGCTACGGCTTTCGGGCCTCCCGACCGACCCCGTCGAGGAGCTCTTGTGTCCCGAGCCCGTCGCGGCAGACCTCGACGCGGCCTGGGCGGCCCTCAAGCGCGACAAGAAAGGCGAAGGCGTCTTCGTCCTGCTCGAGGCGCCCGGCCGGCCGGTCGTGACGACGGTCCCGGACGACGCGGCCCGGCAGGCGCTCGAGTCCCTGATCCGGAAGTAGACTCGGCCCGGTGCAGGTCGTCGTCCTCAATGGGGTGAACCTGAACGCGCTTGCAGAGCGGGATCCCGCGCTCTACGGAGGGATGGCCTACCCGGAGCTCGAGACTCGGATCTACGAATGGGCGCGCGAGCTCGGCTGCTCGGTGCGCTGCTTCCAGACGAACGACGAAGGGGAGTTCATCGATCTTTGCCACGAAGCCCGGCGCTGGGCAGATGGCGTCGTCGTGAACCCGGGGGCGTGGACCCACTACAGCTACGCGGTGCGCGACGCGCTCGAGCTCTTCACGGTTCCGGTCGTCGAGGTGCACCTCTCGGACATCACGAAGCGCGAGGAGTGGCGCCGCGTCTCGGTGATCGAGGACGTCGTCGATCACCGAGTCATAGGCAAGGGCCCAGACGGGTATCACGAAGCCCTTGTGTTTCTCACGCACAAGGAAACGGGCGCGTCTTGAACACCCGAGTTGAGCGCCTGCGTAGTGAGCTCGAGGGGCTCGGCGTCGCATCGTTCCTCGTCTCCAACCCAGTGAACGTGCGCTATCTGACGGGGTTCGAGAGCTCGAATGCGTTCGTCCTCGTGAATCAGAAGGACGTCGTGCTGATGACGGACGGACGCTACGCCGAGGCCGCGCGCGCTGTCCAGGGAGTCGACGTCGCCGTCGTCGAGAGGGACTTCCTCCCCGGTGTCGCCGGGCATCTGGCGGAGCTGGCCGCCGCGCCGGTTGGCTTCGAGTCCGACCACCTGACCGTCGCGCGCTACGCCGACCTCCTCACCGCCGGAGTCGAGCCCGTCCCGGCTGCGGCGGTGCCGCTCACCCTCCGCGCAGTCAAGGAGCCGGGCGAGCTCGAGGACATCCGCCGGGCTGCGCGTATCGTCGACGACGTTCTCGCTGGGCTCGTGGACGAGAGCCTCGTAGGCAGGACGGAGGCCCAGGTCGCCTGGTGGATCGTGCAGGAGATTCACGACGAGGGCGCTGACGACGTGTCGTTCGCGCCCATCGTGGCCTCGGGCCCCAATGCCGCCCTTCCGCATCACCATCCCGGCGGGCGCAAGATCGGGACAGACGAAACGGTGGTGGTCGATCTCGGCGCCAGGGTGAACGGCTACTGCTCCGACTGCACTCGCACCTTCGCGACGGGCGACCTCCCGGACGATCTCCAGGAGGCGTATGCGGTCTGCCAAGCGGCACAGGCGGCGGCCCTCGCCGAGGTGCGGGCTGGTGCCGATCTCCGCGGGCTCGACGCGATTGCGCGGATGGAGATCGAAGCCTCCGGAAACGAGGTGGCGCACGGGCTCGGGCACGGCGTCGGGCTCGAGGTGCACGAGCTTCCCGTCCTCCGGCCGACTGCGGCCGGAGCGCTCGCTCCGGGCAACGTCGTCACGGTCGAGCCGGGCGTCTATCTCTCGGGGCGTGGGGGCGTCCGCATCGAAGACCTCGTCGTGGTCACGGAGAAGGGCGCGGAGGTGCTGAGCGGGTTCACGAAGGACCTGACGCCGCTCAATTAGCGGCGCCGGCCGCAAGAACGGTTGCCGTCCTCACGGCCGCGACCACTAGAATCGCTCCTCCTTGGCCGAAACCGTCTCGACCAACCAGTTCAAGAACGGCATGCACGTCGAGCTCGACGGGCAGGTGTGGAGGATCGTCGAGTTCCAGCATGTCAAGCCCGGAAAGGGCGGCGCCTTCGTGCGCACGAAGCTGAAGAACCTCGGCTCGGGCTCGGTCGTCGACCGCACGTTCCGCGCGGGCGAGAAGATGTCGCGCGTCCGCACCGAGACGAAGAGCGTCCAGTACCTCTACGACGCCGGCGACGAGGTCGTCTTCATGGACACCGGCAACTACGAGCAGATCTCGCTTCCGCACGGCGAGCTCGAGGACCAGCTTCCGTACATGCAGCCGTCGAGCGAGGTGATGCTCCTCGTAGTCGACGGGCGGCCTTCCGGAGTCGATCTCCCTGCCTCGGTCGAGCTCGCCGTCGTCGAGACCGAGCCCGGGGTCAAAGGCGACACGGTCTCGAATGTGACCAAGCCGGCCACCCTGGAGACCGGGGCGGTCGTGCAGGTGCCGCTCTTCGTGAACGTCGGCGACCGAATCAAGGTCGACACGCGCGAGGCGCGCTACATCTCCCGAGCCTAGGCGGGCGCCGTGCCAGCTCTCGTCGACACCAGCATCCGGCTTCTCTCCCAGGAGCCGCTCGCGCAGCAGATGCAGTCCTCGCGCGTGCTCGAGCTGGCCGAGATCCTCGACACGGCTGGCTTCACGTACCTCGAGGTGTCAGGCGGTGGGTGTTTCGACTCCGCTGTGCGCCGCGGGGTGGAGAGCCCCTGGGAGCGGATCCGGGCGATCCGAGCCCGCTGCTCCACGCCCTTGGGCATGGCGCTCCGAGGACGGTTGCTCGTGGGGTCGCGGCCCCTGTCCCGCGACCTCGTCACGCGCTTCGTTGCGAGCGCGGCGGCGAGCGGCATCGACATCTTCCGGATCCACGATCCGCTGAACGACCTCGCCAACCTCCGCGACGCCGCCGAGGCCATTCGCGAAGCCGAGAAGGAGCTCACAGTCGGCCTGGTGCACAACCCGACCCCGAACGGGGGAACCGAGATCCTGCTGGAGCGGGCTCATGGTCTTACCGAGCTCGGGGCATCTCGCGTGCTCATCCACGACCCGTCGGGCTCGCTCGACCCGGCCATGGCCCGCGAGCTCGTCGAAAGGGTAGGCGAGGCGAGCGGGCTGCCCGTGGGGCTTCACTGCCAGGGCGCGGGTGGGGCAGCGCTGGCCGCGTCACTCGAGGCGGCGCGCGCAGGAGCCGCCGTCATCGCCTGCGCCCTCTATCCGATCGCACTCTCCCTCCACCGGGTCTCGGCGGAGTCCCTCACGAAGTCGCTTGCCGGTCTCGGCGTCGACTCGGGCGTCGATCTCGAAACCCTTTGGCGCGGGTCCGAGCTCGTCGACGACGCCCTCGGCGACGAGCCGGTGCCTCCACTGTCGCCGCGCGTCGCGGTTCGCGCCGCCGAGCACAGCCTCCCCGCGGGCCTGGTTGCGGAGCTCGACGCGAACCTCCGCGCGCACGGCTTCTCCGACCGGCTCGACGAGGTGCTCGACGAGCTCACGGAGCTGCGCCGCGAGTGCGGGTGGCCGCCACTCGCTTCTCCGATCGGCCAGATCCTCGGCTCGCAGGCCGTCCTGCACGTGCTCTCGGCGCAACGCTGGCAGGTCGTGGTCGACGAGCTTCGCGACCTGATCGAAGGACGCCTCGGCTCTCCTCCCGCCGAGATCGATCCCGTCGTGAGCCGGGCCGTCCAGCTGATCGGCGAGGGGACGAAGCGCGAGGAGAAGCCGGTCGAGATCGAGGACGTTCGCGATGCGGCCGAAGGCCTGGCGGCGAGCGACGAAGAGCTCCTCCTGCTCGCACTCTTCGGGGAGGAGGCAGAGCCGCTCCTCCAGTCGATCAGGAGCCGTGGAGGCGACGCGGAGGGGCTGGCGCGTGCCGGGCTCGAGCAGGGTGAGGCGGAGCGGATCCGTGAGCTGATCCGCATCGTGCAGGAGTCGGGGATCGGCGAGGTCACGATCGAGCAGGGCGAGACGCGCGTCACCGTGCGGCAGAGCGACGAGACGACGGCGGCGATGGGGGGCGGGGCGGCTCCGGCGCCCGCTGCCGATGGCGAAGCGCCCATCGTGCCGCCCGCCGACGGAACGATCCGCATCGAGTCGCCGATGGTCGGGACCTTCTACCGTGCGCCGGAGCCGGGTGCGGCTCCGTTCGTCGAGGAGGGCGATCCCGTCGCGCCGGGTCAGACCCTCTGCATCCTCGAAGCGATGAAGCTCATGAACGAAGTCAAAGCGGATGTCGAGGCCGTCGTTCGCAAGGTCTGCGTCGAGAACGCCCAGTCGGTCGAGTACGGGCAGATCCTTTTCGAGCTCGAGCCGCTGAACGGCCGCCCGCTCGACGCCCTCTAGTGTCCCTTCGGGTCGAGGAAATCCCGGGGCCGCCGCGGGCCTCCCTCCACTTTCAGCCTATCGTCGAAAAGCACGCGTGTGGCGCGCGGAAGGTCGAGAGTCGGGATCGAGAGCGGGGGCCATGTTCCGCCGCGTCCTGATCGCTAACCGCGGCGAGGTCGCCGTCCGCATCATCCGCGCCTGCCGTGAGCTCGGGATCGAGACGGTCGCCGTCTACTCGACTGCAGACCGCGACAGCCTCCACACGCGCATGGCCGACCGTGCCGTCCACATCGGCCCGCCGCTTCCCGCGGAGAGCTATCTCCGCATCCCGTCCCTCGTCGCGGCCGCTACGACGACCGAGTGCGACGCCGTCCATCCGGGCTGGGGCTTCCTCGCCGAGAACGCCGCGTTCGCCCTGGCTTGCGAAGACAACGATCTCGTCTTCATCGGGCCGCGACCCGAGACCATCGAGACGATGGGCGACAAGATCGCCGCCAAGACTGCCATGGCCGCCGCGGGCGTCCCCCTCGTGCCCGGCTCCGACGGCGCGGTCGATCTTGAGGAAGCCCGCGAGATCGCCACGGAGATCGGCTTTCCGATCCTCCTCAAGGCCCCGGCCGGCGGCGGCGGGCGCGGGATGCGTCTCGTCGAGTACGCAGAGGACCTTGAAGCCTCGTACCGCACGGCCTCCTCCGAGGGCCAGTCGGCCTTCGGCGACGGGTCGCTCTACGTGGAGAAGGCGGTCGTCGGCGCGCGACACGTCGAGATCCAGGTCCTCGGCGATGGCGAGGGCGCCGTGCTCACCCTCGGCGAGCGCGACTGCTCGATCCAGCGCCGGCACCAAAAGCTCGTCGAGGAGTCCCCGTCGCCCGCCGTCACGAGCGAGATCCGCGCGGAGATGGAGGGTGCTGCGAAGCGCGCATGTGAGGCCCTGCGCTACCTGGGCGCGGGCACGATCGAGTTCCTGCTCGACGCCGACGGGCGCTTCTACTTCATCGAGATGAACACGCGGCTGCAAGTCGAGCACCCGGTCACTGAGCTCGTCACCGGCATCGACCTCGCGCACGCGCAGCTGGCGGTCGCGGCAGGGGATGGGCTCCCCGCCGAGGGCCGCGTGGAGCTGCGCGGGCATGCGGTCGAGTTCCGCATCAACGCCGAGGATCCGGCCGACGACTTCAAGCCTGCCCCCGGCCGGGTCACGCGCTTCCGGCCGCCGCTCGGCCCGGGCGTGCGCGTCGACACGCATGTGGAGGAGGGCTACTCGATCCCGCCGTTCTACGACTCCCTGATCGCCAAGGTGATCGTCTGGGGCGAGGATCGAGAGGTCGCTCTCGCCCGTGGCCGCAGGGCCCTCGACGAGCTGGAGCTGGACGGCGTGCCCACTACCCGCGAGCTGGCCCTCGACATCGTCTCGAGCAGCGAGTTCGCGAGAGGCGACTACACGACCTCGTTCCTCGCCGACGCGGCGCGGTCTCTCGAGTCGCTGCGCGGAGGAGCGGCATGAGCAGCGGACGGCGTGCAGCCCGCAGGGCGGCCCTGTTCGTGCTTTACCAATGGGATGTGACCGGGCAGCCGTTGGCCTCGCTCTACGAGGGCGACCTCGATCCGTACACCCAGGAGCTCGCCGAGGGGGTGGCCGCGGAGGCGCAGGCGCTCGACGAGACGATCGGGGAGGCCTCGAGCGACTGGCGGCCCGACCGGCTCGGCGCCCTCGAGCGCAACATCCTCCGCATCGCGCTCTACGAGCTCGACCGCGACGAGGTGCCGCTCGAGGTGGCGATCGACGAGGCCGTGCGGCTCGCGCGCCGCTATGCGTCGGACGATGCTGCAAAGCTCGTCAACGGCATCCTCGGCAAAGTGGCAAAGGAGGCGAGACGATGAGCACCCCGGAACCCCAGTCGGTCGCACGCTTGCAGGACCTCCTCGACAGGCTCGAGAAGGCGCGCGCCCAGCTCGAGGCGACCGAAGACCCCGAGCAGGCGGTCGACGTCCTCCAGAGCCTCGCCGAGCTGGCGAAGGAGATTCAGGCGGAGATTGACCGGGCACGGCGGGAAGGGCCTGAGTGAGATCCGCCGACGAGCTTCGCAAGCTCGTCGACGATCGACTCGCCCAGCTCCCGCTCACCGAGGAGCTCGGTGAGCTCGAAGACGCGCTGCGCTATTCGCTCCTCGGCGGCGGGAAGCGGATCCGGCCGGTCCTCTGCCTCGCGACCGGCGAGGCGCTCGGGCGCGATCCGAAGGAGGTTCTCCCGGCCGCCTGCGCGCTCGAGCTCGTGCACACGTTCAGCCTCGTTCACGACGACCTCCCCGCACTGGACGACGACGACCTTCGCCGGGGTCAGCCGAGCTCCCACGTGCGTTACGGAGAGGGTGTGGCGATCCTCGCGGGCGACGCGCTCCTGACGGAGGCGTTCCGGCTCGTGCTCTCCTATCCCAGCCCCGAGCCCGCCCGCGAGCTCGCCGCCGCCACACTCGGGATGATCGGCGGCCAGTTCGTCGACGTGACCACCGACGGCGACCTCGACGGAGAGGGCCTCGTCCGGCTGCACGAGCTCAAGACCGGCCGGCTGCTGCGCGCCTCGGTGACGTGTGCCGCCGCGGTCGCCGGGCTCTCGCCGTCCGAAAGGGAGCCCTGGGCGACTTTCGGGGAAGAGCTCGGCCTGCTCTTCCAGATCGTCGACGACATTCTCGACGCGACCGGGACCGCTGCGGAACTGGGCAAGACCCCGGGGAAGGACGAGGCGGCCGGGAAGGTCACCTACGTCTCGCTCCATGGTCTCGACCGGGCCAGGGACCTCGCCGACGCCGCTCGCATGCGCGTGAACGAGCGCCTCGCCGGCCTTCCAGCGGACACGACGGTGCTGGCCGAGCTCGTCGCCACGATCCGCGACCGCCGCGCGTAACCCCTTGACGATTGCGGCGCAGGGCAGGCGTTACGCTCTCGGAGTGAGCAAGAAACGGCTGGATGTCCTCATGGTCGAGCGCGGCCTCGCCGAGACGCGCTCGCAGGCGCAGGCCCTCGTCCTGGCGGGGCGGGTGCCCGGGCACGCGAAGGCCGGCGAGCAGGTGGACGACTCCAGCGAGATCGAGGTCGAGGCCGGGCCGCGTTTCGTCTCGCGCGGCGGCGAGAAGCTCGCCCACGCGCTCGAGGCCTTCTCGATGGACGTAGAAGGTGAGGACTGTCTCGACGTGGGCGCGTCGACGGGCGGGTTCACCGACTGCCTCCTCCAGGCGGGCGCCGCCAGGGTCTGTGCGCTCGACGTCGGCTACGGGCAGCTGCATCCGAAGCTCCGCACGGACCCGCGGGTGACCGTGCTCGAGCGGATCAACGTGCGGAATCTCGAGTGCGCCACGTTGCCGTTCAGGCCGACTCTGGTCACCTGCGATGTCTCGTTCATCTCGCTCTCCAAGGCGCTTCCGCCAGCGCTCGCCTGCGCCGCCCCCGGGTGGCGAGCGCTCGTCCTCGTCAAGCCTCAGTTCGAGGCCGGCCGGGCCGAGGTCGGCAAGGGCGGCGTCGTGCGCGACCCGGAAGTCCATCGGCGCGTCGTCGAGGAGATCGGCGCCGGCGCTCCAGGATGGGGCGCGACGGTCGAGGGAAGCATCGATTCTGGTCTGCCGGGGCCGAAGGGAAACCGTGAGTTCTTCCTCTACCTCGCCGACGCGGGCTAGCGTGGGCGGCAAGGTCACCTGCGCGGCGGTCTTCACCCACGGCCTGCCGGAGCGGATCGGAGACGCCGAGAGCCGTGTCCACGCGCTCGCGGCCGAGGCCGGCGTCGAGCTCGCGCCGCTCGATGAGGGCGGCGCTCCGGACCTCGTCATCGCCCTTGGCGGCGACGGAACGATGCTGCGCGCGCTCAGGGCGACGCTCGGAACGTCGACGCCCGTCTTCGGGATCAACTTCGGGCGCATGGGCTTCCTGACGAGCGCCGAGGGCAACCGGCTCGAGGAGGCGATTCGGCGGGTCTTCTCCGGCGAGTACAGGATCGTGGAGCTCTGCACGCTCGCCGCCGCCCTTGCCGACGGCCCGCAGCTGGCGGTGAACGACGTCGTGGTCACGAGCGCGCAGCCGGGACGGATGGTCGAGCTCGGCTGGGAGGTCGGCGGGGAGGAGCTCGGCTCCCAGCCCTGCGACGGCCTCATCTGCTGCACGCCATCGGGATCGACGGCCTACAACCTGTCGAACGGCGGCCCCGTGATGATGTGGGGCCTCGAGGCGATGGCGATCACGTTCGTCGCGCCGCACTCGCTCCACGCGCGCCCGCTCGTTCTCCCTCGGGGGCACGATCTGACGGTCACGAACCGCTCGCCCGCGCAGCACGTGACGGTCCTCGTCGACGGCAAGTCGGTCGGAGACCTGGAGCCGGGCGCCGGGCTCCTCGTCTCGCTGGGCGAGCAGACGGCCACCCTCGCGGTCCTCCCCGAGGTCAGCTTCTTCACCCGCTACCACTCGGTCTTCCCCTAGCAGCCGTGCTCCGCAGCCTGCGCATAGAGAACCTCGTCCTCATCCGCGAGGCGAACCTCGTCTTCGGGCCGCGCCTGAACGCCGTCACGGGGGAAACCGGGGCCGGCAAGACGATCCTCGCCCAGGCCATCGGCCTCCTACTCGGCGCTCCGGGAGATGCGGGCTACCTTGGCCCCGGCGCCGCCGAGGCTTACGTCGAGGCCGACTTCGACCTCCCCGAGGGAATCCTCGACGAGGAGGGACTGGAGACGCTCGCCGAGCTCCGCCCTGAGGACGAGCGCGGGCTCGTGGCCTCCCGCCGCGTCTTCGCCGACGGGCGCACGCGGGCGTACGCGTGGGGGAGAGCCGTTCCGCGCGAAGAGCTGGCCGCCCTCGTCGAGCGGCTGCTCGCGATGTCAGGTCAGTTCGAGCAGCGCCGCCTCGCGCAGCCGTCGTTCCAGCTCGACGTCCTCGACGCCTTCGTCGGCGAGGAGCAGATCCGCCTGCGGAGCCAGCACGCCCACGCCTGGCGGGAGCTGGGCCAAGCGCGAAGGAAGCGGGAAGAGGTCGCGAGTGCAGAGGCCGGCCGGGCCGAGCGGCTCGACGAGCTCCGGCAGCTGGTCGAGCGCACTCAGGGGATGGCCCCGGAGACCGAAGACGCCCTCCGCGCCGAGCGGGAGCGACTGCGTCATGTCACGGAGCTCGCCGAGGCGGCGACGGAAGCGGCCGAGGCGCTCTCTTCGGAGCACGGCGAGGCCGGCGCGATCGACCAGCTCGCAACGGCGGCGAACGCGCTCATGCCGGTCACGAGCCTCGCCCCCGAGCTACAGGCCGAATACGTCAATCTCGGCGACGTCGAAGCGCGCCTGAAGGACGTCGCATCCTCCCTACGTGGGTTCCTGACCTCTCTGGAGGCGGAGCCGGGACGGCTCGAGGAGGTCGAGGGCGAGCTCGAGCGCATCACGGATGCGCGACGTCGCTTCGGCGCCGCCACCTATGAGGAGCTTCTGAGCCGCGCCGGGACGGCCCGAGCCGAGCTGGAGGGTCACGAGGCGGGGGTCGATCCGCTCGCCGCTGCGGAGCAGGTGCTCGCCGAGGCGGAGGAGCGCGCTGGCGCGCTCGCCGACCGGCTCTCGCAGGCGCGCCGCGCGGCGGCGATCCCCTTCGGCGAAGCGGTCGCGGCGGAGCTGCAAGGCCTGGGGATGGGGGACGGCGAGTTCGAGGCCAACGTCTCCGATCGCGACCACGGGCCGAGCGGACGGGACGAGGTCGCGTTCCTCATCCGCCCGAATCCCGGCCTTCCCGTCGCTCCGGTGGCCGAGACGGCCTCCGGCGGCGAGCTCTCGCGCGTCGCCCTCGCCCTCAGGGCAGTGGCGCACGCGGGAGCGGGGGAGCGAACGATCGTGTTCGACGAGATCGATGCGGGGATCGGTGGCCGGACCGCCCATGCCGTCGCGGAGGCCCTTGGCCGGCTCGCCGAGCGCGCGCAGGTGCTGACGATCACGCACCTCCCGCAGATCGCCAGCGCCGCCGACGCGCACTTCCGCGTCGAGAAGGTGCCGGGCGACCCGACGCACACGCGCATCGAACGCTTGGCAGAATCCGCCAGACGGGAAGAGGTGGAGAGGATGCTCGGCGGAGCGGAGTTCATCGAGGCGGTCCGGCAGTGAGCTTCGTGGAGTTCACGGGCACGGCGCGGCTGGACAAGCGCACGAAACGCCTCGTCGGGCGGCTCGGCCCGGGCGACATCGCGATCATCGACCACCGCGACCTCGACCGCGTCTCGGCGGAGGAGCTGCTCGCCACCAACGTGCGCGTCGTCATCAACGTCTCGCCCTCGGTGAGCGGGCGCTTCCCGAATGCGGGGCCGCTCGACCTCGTGCGCGGCGGCGTCCGCCTGATCGACGTCAACGGCGACTCCGACCTCTTCGAGGAGGTGCGCGACGGCGAATCCCTGGTCGTCCGAGGCTCCAGCCTGTTCCGCAACGGCTCGCGGCTGGCTGCGGGGCGCACGCTGACCGAGAACGAGCTGCAGGAAGCCCTCGCCGAGCAGCGCGGCCGGGTGACCGAGGCGCTCGAGAGCTTCGCCGAGAACACGCTTCTCTACCTGCGCGACGAGGCGAAGCTCCTGACCGAAGGCGTCCGGCTCCCGCAGGTGCAGACGCGCTTCCGCGACCGCCACGCGCTCGTCGTCGCCCGCGGTCCCGGGATGAAGCGCGACCTGCGGATCGTCAAGCCCTACATCCGCGACTTCAGGCCGGTGCTCGTCGGCGTCGACGGCGGCGCCGATGCGCTCATCGAGGCCGGCTACAAGCCCCACCTGATCGTCGGGGACATGGACTCGGTCTCCGACCGCGCGCTCGAGAGCGGCGCCGAGCTCGTCGTCCACGCCTATCCCGACGGCAGAGCTCCCGGCCGGGAGCGCATCGACCGCCTCGGCCTTCCGTCGGCGGTTCTGCCTTCGCCGGGCATCAGCGAGGACGTCGCCATCCTCCTCGCGCACGAGAAGGGCGCCGAGCTGATCGTCGCGGTCGGCACCCACTTCAACCTGCTCGAGTTTCTGGAGCGGAACCGCGAGGGGATGTCGTCCACCTTCTTCACTCGCCTCAAGGTGGGGGACAAGCTCGTCGATGCGCGCGGGGTGTCGAGCCTGTTCCGCGGACGGGCGGGTCTCGGGCCGATGTTCCTCTTCGCCTTCGGCGGACTGGCCGCGATCGTGGCCGCGGTGGCGGTCTCGTCCGACCTTCAGCGCTTCATCGAGCTCCTGGCGCAGCGGGTGCAGTCCATCCTCGGGCTGTGAGGGAGGAGGCAGCGCAGGTTCTTCCGGTTCCCCGGGAGGACGTCTGGGCGCTCGTCTCTCAGCCCTTCCACCTGCCCGACTGGTGGCCCGGCTACACGGGAGTTGAGCCCGACCGGCGCGGGCTCGACGAGAACGCGCGCTGGGCCGTCGTTCGCAGCGCTCGACCCGGCTTCATGCGCAGGCCCCACGGAACGGGTCTCATCATCATCCGCAGCGTGATCCCCGGCCGCGAGCTCGCCTGGCACGACCTCGCGCAGAAGCTCGACATGGGCCTTCGCCTCGAGAACGAGGGCCGCGAGACCAGGGCGACGGCTTGGGTCGAGGGGGCGTCATGGCGCTTCTATGCTGAAGGGGCGCGCTCGCTGCCTCCGCAGGCCGTCGCCCGGCTGCACGACCTCTGCGACACTGCTTCCGGCCTTTGAGATGTTCGACCTTCGCTATCACCTGGCCTCGCTCGCGGCCGTGTTCATCGCGCTCGCGGTAGGCATCCTCCTCGGCGTCGCCATCTCCGGGAAGCTCTCGGCAGCCGACAACGCGATCGCGCACGACCGCATCGACCAGCTGAACGACCAGCTGCAGCAGGCCAACTCGTGGGCGGACATCATCGGGCAGCGGAACAAAGCCGCCGAGCAGCTCCTCGAGATCAGCTATCCGGCTCTGATGGAGAACCGCCTCGACGGCAAGAACGTCGGCGTGCTCTTCGCCGGCCCGGTGGACGGCAGCGTTCGCTCGGCAATCGAGCGCACGCTCTCGGACGCGGGCGCCGGCGATCCCGTGCGCCTGATCGCCGTCGACACCCCGGTCGACGCGACGGAGCTGGACGGTGCGCTGAACGGGGAACAGACGCTCGCCCAGTACGCGGAGGGTGGCGACGACTTCGCCGGCCTGGGGACTGCGCTCGGACGCGAGCTCGTCGACGGCGAGGGCACGCCGATGTGGGACTCCCTCTCGAGCAACCTCGTCGAAGAGCGCTCCGCATGGACGAGCACGCCGGCTCTCGACGCGGTCGTAGTCGTACGCTCCTGGGCGCCTCCCGAGGACC
>Ga0307317_10000393_pt1 | contig 12933 bp, 9 predicted proteins | sample ER_DNA_357_FD_194498 | JGI IMG/M metagenome (GOLD analysis project Ga0307317, IMG submission 194498) | Bulk soil microbial communities from the East River watershed near Crested Butte, Colorado, United States - ER_DNA_357 | ecosystem: Environmental > Terrestrial > Soil > Floodplain | place: USA...
GCCGCCAGCGTGTCGAGGACGGGGGTCTCTGAGGGTGCGGAAGCCATGATGGTTCCCTTTCGGTTGGGGACGAGGACATACCGTCGTGCGCGCGGGGCGCCCTCGCATCACCCCGGCGGGATGAACAACCACCGGCGCACCGGCCCGCAGGAATCACTACGCCGGAACGGGCGGCTACATCGCGATTGCGTTCGACCTCCTCGAATGGGCCGTCGGCTCCTGCTCGACCGAGCACCGCGATGGGATGAGAGTGGGGCGGGACGGCGAGCCAGGGCCCGATATCACCCAGGCGGGGCGATGCGTGCCGTTATCGGGTGATCGACGCTTGCGTCAGCGGCGCAAGGGCGCCGGATCCGTCAAGCCACCCGAAGGAGAGAAGGCATGGCAATTGGCCCGGTCCAGCTGATCGTGCTGGGCTTCCAGCAGCCGGATTTCCACGGCGAGATCATCGCCGAGCTCGAGCGCCTGCGCGAGAGCGACACCGTCCGCGTCATCGACGCGCTGGCCGTCTACAAGGACGCCGCGGGCGACGTCGAGGTCGAGCACCTGAGCAACCTGTCGGAAGAGGAGGCGATCGAGCTCGGCAGCAAGGTGGGCGCGCTGGTCGGGCTTGGCATCGAGGGCGAGGAAGGCCTCGAGGCCGGCGCCGAGGCGGGTACCGAAGCGGCCGCCGATGGCGTGCAGGTGTTCTCCGACGACGACGCCTGGGACGTGCTCGAGGAGATCCCGAACGACTCAGCGGCGGCGCTCGTCCTGATCGAGCACCACTGGGCGGTGCCGCTACGCGACGCCGTCATGCGCGCCGGCGGCTTCCGCCTCGCCGACGGCTTCATCAGCCCGCTCGACCTCGTCGAGATCGGCCTCGTCAGCGCCGGAGAGGCCGAGCAGCTGCACGCCCACGAGACCGCCGCCGCCAGCACGAACTGACGGCCCTGACCACATCGAGGAGACACGACATGTTCAGAACACGCAGAGTCGCACGCCGCACCGGCCGCCGCACCGCGCGACGCGTCTCACGACGCCGGTAGGCAGCCCACTCCACCTGAATGGCCGATGGCCCGGCTCGAGAGCAACACCGCTCATGACCTCTGACGACGAGCCGGGCCTGCCGGGAATCGGCTCCGAGCTCCGCGCTGAACGACTCGGGTTCGCGCTGCGCAGCATCGCCGTCGAGCTCGTCGACGAGCGCCGAAAGGTCGCGCAGCTGCGCCGGGAAGTCGCCGATCTGAGAGCGCGGCTCGCGTCTCTCGAGCCGCAGGCCTGCGACCAGGCTGCATCCCGCGCCACCGGGAGCGGGCCGGGCGCCAGCGACGCCGGCACCAGCCCGACCGAGGGCCGCCAGCACGAAGGTCCGCAGAGCTCTTCGCCTCGCGTTTGCCCTCCCGAAGGCGCGAGCCGCAGGCGGCACGTCCGACCGTCGTCGGCGCGCCGGATGTTCCGGTGCACATACGTACTCGGCAAGCCCTCTGCCTCAGACGCAAGCGTCTCGGCCTGGCCGATCACGTCCTCAGTGAGCTGAGATCACGTTTCCCGTGAGCGACGGCTCGTCGATGAGCAGGAAGAGCCCATGTGACCACCGACGAACCGCCGAAAGCGGATTACGCGTGAACGGCGGCCCGTGCGGCGGGTGCGTCAGCGCACACCGGCGGCCTGGGCGCTCTGCGTGGGACCGAGCAGCGCACCGATGATCCACAGCACCGGGAAGACGATCCCGATGAAGAACAGCACGTAGTGGCCCTTTCGGAAGGTCGCCAGGCCGAGCAGGACGAACAGCGTGAGATACAGGGCGCCCAACAGGATCCAGAGGATCATGGGTGCCTCCTTTCAGATGTCCACGAGCCTGCACCCTGCCCGGCGCAGAACCGATTGTCGGATTCGGTGGCCGCCGCTGGACCGGCGTCCTCAGGGCTCGGAGCAGCGAGCCCCCCGTCGATCATTCGACCTACGCGGTCTCCGTCAGTTCACGGCTTCACCTGCCGTGTAAGCGTCTGCTCCAAACGATCCAGGCGAGCCACCAGATCATCGAACCGCGCCTGGTCTCGGTCCTCGGCTGTCTGCTTCCCCTTGTCCTCGGCTCGCTCGCGCTCGCGCACGGCGCGCGTGACGAAGGTGGAGGTGATCGCGGCAACAAGGATCGACACGAACGCGATCCCCCAGAGCATCACGAGCACTGCGACGATCCGACCGGCGGTGTGTTCCGGCGTCACGTCGCCGTACCCGACCGTGGTCACCGTCTGGATCGCCCACCACAACCCGCGGCCGATGCTCGGGTACTCGCTGGGATCGAGCAGCCGCATCAAGAGACCACCGCCCACCACGACCAGCGTGGTGGCCAGGGCGATCACGCTCGCCGCGTTGCGCACGGATACCGGCTCCCTGAGAAACCGGGACATGCGCCGCTCGATCAGCCTGGGACGCGGCATCTCAATCGAGCCGCTTACCCCGAGGGTGTGACGGCTTGCTCGGCGACCCCGGCCGGCGGCGTGGGCTCGGCGTGCGCCGGCGCCGCGACGAGCTGGCCGCCCTGGAGCGTCTTGCGCCAGCCCGCGAGGATGCCGTGGACGCTCGCGGCACCGAGGATGGGCTGGGCGGGTGCTTCCAGGTGCGCCGGGTGGAGGATGAAGGGGCGCGTCTGAACGCCCCCGATCCCGCCGTGGAAGCAGATGAGCTCCTCGAACGCGCAGCCCTCCTCGAGCTCGGGGTCGTAGAAGCTGCCCACCATGATGTCGGCGACGTGCTCGAATCCGTCGGTCCGCAGGAGGTGCGTGGGCGCGGTGGGCGAGAACGGCGCCAGCGGGTCCTCGCCCTCGACGCGCCCGTCGGCGAGGTAGTGGGCGCCCCCGGCGCCGAGCGCGACCGGCCCGCTCTCGGAGGAGTGCACAAGCAGCCAGCCCACGTGCGGATGGGCGCGGAGGGCGGGGAGGAGTTTCGGGTGGCGCGCCTCGATCTCCTCGAGGGTCAGCCGGCGCGACTCCTCCATGAGGTAGATGAGGCCGAGGTTGCCCGAGCCGAGGACCACGACCTCCTGGTCGGAGACGTCGTTCTTGGCCTTTTTCGCCTGCTTTCCCGTGGCCTCGCTGACGGCGAGGCCGACCATGGAGTTCTGCTCGTCGCCGCCGGCGATCCCGGCGACGTCACCGTGTGCGAGGGAGCGCTCCACGAGCTCGTCGAGGCCGTATCCGTTGCGCTGCTTGAACGTCGCGCCCTGCGTCTGTCCGTGGTCGGACAGGACGACGATCTCGTAGGGCCGTGGGGCATAGCGGCGGGCTCGGTCGATCTGCGCGAAATGGGCGTCGAGCTTGCGCAAGGCCTCGAGTGTGTCGGCGCGCTCGAGCCCCGAGTGGTGTGCGACCTCGTCGTAGCTTGAGAAGGTCGCGTAGACGGCGGGGCGCCCGCGCATCATGTCGGTGAGCACTCCGGAGACGATCAGGTCGCGCACGAAGACGCAGAGCGCGCCGCGCATCAGCGGGTAGATGCCGCCACGATGGCCGCGCGGAAGCACGTCGCGGCGGATGGCACGCAGGGCCGCGATCCACTCGAGGATGACCTCGAATCCGAAGAGCACGAGCGTGCGCGTGACGTTGTCGCCGTTGGCCAGAAACGCCCGGTAGCCCGGGTTGGCCTTCTTCTCCTCCTCCATCCGGCTGACCGTGAGGATGACGTCCTGCGCTTCGCCGGAGAGCAGGTTGCCGCGGCTCGAGCCGCCGTCGGTGAGCAGCCCGATGCCGGTCGCGCGCCGGCGCTCGATCTCCGCGCAGTCCTGCGGCGCCGAGCACGTCATCATCGTTCCGGTCTCCTTCTCGACCCAGCGGAAGGCGGGGATGTCCTCGTTGGAACCCAGCAGGATCCCCGCCTGGCTTGCGCCCGTCTGGGAGGAGAGATCCGTCTCCCACTCGGCCAGATGGTGCGTGTCCTCGGCCAGCCAGCGGGCCATCGTGGGGGCGTTGCCGTCGCGCATCGCGCGCCGCAGAACGGGCAGCGCGAGCCCATCGATCTCCAGGTAGACGATCCCGGGGACGTGGGTCTCGTCGATGATGCCCTGCCGACGCGCGATGCGCTGCGCGATGCGCAGCGAGTACGTGTCATCCGAGCCGACGAGGACCGCGAGGGCGACGCTCACCGCGGCGACCACCAGGGAGGCAAGCAGCGCCCAGCCGAAGCCGTCCACCCGGATGATCCCATCGGTCAGGGCGTCAGCCAGGAGCAGGATGGCCGCGTCGGCTGCCAGGACGAGCAGGAAGCCGAGGACGAGTGTGGCGGGCAACCGCACCGCGGCGAGCACGGGCGGGATGACCGCGTTGAGCGCCGCGGCGATCGCCGCGACGAGCAGCGCCCCCCAGAAGCTCTCGATCCCGACCCCTGGCAGGAGCCCAGCGGCCACCATCAGGGCCACGCCCGTGGCGAGCCACGAGACGAGGAGTCCGAAGATCGTGAAGCGGGGACGTTCGGGCTTCCAGGCCGATGATTCGCCGTACGTCGGCTCGGAATCGCTGGGCATCACGTTCTCCTTCTCAGTGGGGTGCGCGTGCAACAAGCGGTGCCTGGCGTCGGGCCGCTGCCGCGAAACTCACGGTACGAGCGCCCGCCATCGGGTCGCATCACCCAGCGGGGATGAAACCCACACAAAAGTCATGCCGCCCCACTGACGATCAGCGCCCTTCATGGCGTTTGCGCCGGCGTTCCTGGCTCTGCTCGCGCAGCGTGTCCCAGCGCGACCGCGCTTGGGCGGTGACCTCGTCCCATTGGTGCTGAACCTCGTCGTCGGCGGGCTTTTCGCCCCGCCGGATGCGGCCGAGCTCCTCGTCGATCTCGCGGCCCGCTGCCGCCGAGCCGACGAGGACGACCATGACAGCGAAGAGCGCCGAGATCATCGCGAACACCGCGCCGATCACGCCGTAGCGGGTGGAGTAGCTGCTGAACAGGTGCGGCACATACACCGTCGCGCCGACCGAGTAGAGCGCGAGCAACACCGCGCCGAAGATGCCGAACGGGAGCAGGTCCTGGCGCTCGATCCGCTTGGCGCTGAGCACCCGGCCGCTCCAGACCAGGAACGCTGCGGTCAGCGGCGTGGCGAGCAGCGCCGCGCTGAGCTCGAGGCGGGTGCGCCCCAGCACGGCATGCAGAATCCCGCTGAGGGCGAGATACAGCACGAGCCCGCCGATCCAGAGCAGCCCGTTGAACGTGTTGCGCACGCTCAGCGGCTCCAGCTCCCACGTCTGCTCGACCAGCCGCTGCACGCCGCGAGTGAAGCTCAGGACCGCGACCATGAGGAACAGGAACCCGAGGATGCCGATGCTCGTGCTGCTGCCCTCGGGCGGCGCGAAGACGTCCTTGACCGCCTCGGCGCCGCCTCCGGTCAGATCGTAGCGGTCGATGATGCGGTCGGCCGTGCCCTTGCCCCCCAGCTGCGAGGCCACGGCGCTGACGACGATCGTCAGCGGGATCATGGCCGTGAGCGCGCCGGAGGCCAGCGCGATCGAGCGGTCGAAGCCCGCCACCTTCTGAAACCGGTTGACGACGCGCAGCACGAACTCCGGCCGCAGCCAGAACGTCAGCGACCGCACGACGCGCTCGCGGTCCACGCGCCGCCGCTTCCGTTCGAGGGGCTCGTCGCCCGCCATGGCTCACCTTCTCAGGGACCGCGTGACGCTCAGCGTGCTAGCTCGCGCTCGTCCTCTCCGAGAATGACGATGCCGTAGACGACCCAGACGCACAGGAAGAAGACGGCCAGCGACCACCACGGGTTGGTGCCGCCGATAGAGAACAGGGCCCCGATCGCACCAAGGCTGGCGCCGATGATCCCGATGATCCGGCCGTACGCGTTGGCGGCCAGCAGCGAGAAGCCGCCGGTGAGCTGGATCACGCCAAGGACGATGAGGACCCAGCCCATCGTGTTGAGGTCGTCGAGAATGAACCGCTTCTCGTTGACGAAGATGTTCGCGCTGTCCAGCGCGCCGATGCCGTAGACGATGTTGATCGTCCCCGCGATCAGCAGCAGAATCGCGGCGAATGTGGCTCGACCCGTACCTCGCATGGTGTACCTCCTGGGTGGTCAGCTGCAGTCCGAAGCGATGCCGACCCTAGGCATGCCCACGCGAGTTCTCGTCACCCTGCTGGTATGAGATAAGGCGTCACCGCCGCGCGTAGGGCGCCTCGCGATGAGGCGTCGCGGAAGCTCCTGTCGATCTCGTGGCGTCAAGCTCGCCGCGGCGCTGCAGATCGCGCCGCTCACCGTGCAGCGCAAGCGCCAGGGCGCCGATCCGCAGCCGTTCGTCGCCGCTCCGTCTCACCCGATTGGTATGAGATGGAGCGTCCCCGCCAGGCGTAGGCTCGCCCCGCGATGCCCGTCGCGGAAGTTCCCTTCGATCTCGTGGGCGTCAAGCTCGCCGCGCCATCGGCCCGGCCGGGCACCGTGTCCAAGGTGGACGTGATCGGCCGGCTGTGCGCGTCGACCCTGCCGTTCGCGACCGTCGTCGCGCCCGCCGGGTATGGCAAGACGACGCTGCTGGCGAAGTGGGTCGAGGCTGATCCGCGTCCCTTTGCGTGGGTCGCGCTCGACGGAGGAGACGACGATGCGGTGGTGTTCCTGCGCTACATCGTGGCCGCGATCCACGGCGTCGAACAGCTCCCGGCCGAGGTGTTCGCGGCGTTGTTGGGTCCGGGGGGATCCACCTGGACCAACCGCGTGCCACGCGTGGGGAGCGCGCTGGGGGCGCTCGAGCGCCCACTGGTGTTGGTGCTCGACGACCTCCACGCCCTCGCCAACCCGTCGTGCCTGGACGTGCTCGCCGCGCTCTTCGAGTACGTCCCGGCCGGCTCGCAGATCGCGATCGCCAGTCGGGAAGACCCCGCACTCCCGCTCGCCCGCTGGAGGGCGCACGGTTTGGTGCACGAGATCGGCGCGGCGGACCTCCGGCTGGACGAGCAGGAGGCCACGCTGCTGCTTGCAGCTGCCGGAGTCGAGTTGCACGCCGACGCGCTTTCCCAGTTGACCGAGCAGACGGAAGGTTGGCCGGCCGGCCTGTACCTCGCCGCGCTGTCGATGCAGGCCGGGGCACCTGGCCCGGCGAGCCCCGCGAGCTTCACCGGCGGCGACCGCTTCATGTCCGAGTACTTCCGTTTCGAGCTGCTGTCGCGGCTGCCGCCCGCCGAGGCGGAGTTTCTCACGCACACCTCGGTGCTGGATCGCATGTGCGGGGGCCTGTGTGACGCCGTCCTGGAGACGACACGGTCGGCACACACCCTCGAGTCGCTCCAGCATCGAAACTGCTTCGTGATACCCCTCGACCGGCGAGCCGAGTGGTATCGCTACCACCACCTGTTCGGCGAGCTGCTGCGCGACGAGCTCGAGCGCGGCGAGCCGGATAGCTGTCCTGAGCTCAACCGTCGGGCGATGGCCTGGTGCATCGCCAACGACCTGCCCGAAGCGGCGGCCGTCTACGGGCACGCCGCGGGCGAGACCGAGACAGTCGCCGGCCTGGTCGACGCCCTTGCGCTCCCGACGTACTACGACGGCCGAATTGAGACGCTGGAGGAGTGGCTGGGGTGGTTCGACGATGACGAGCTGGTGCGGTACCCCGCACTCGCAGTCATCGGCGCCTGGGTCCGCGCGCTGACGGGGCGGCCCGCCGATGCCGAGCGGTGGCTCGGTCTCGCCGACGGGGCAACCTCGACGCTCCCGCTCTCGGATGGCAGCTCCACGATCGAGCCCTGGGTCGCCACGCTGCGGGCGTGCATGATGCCCCATGGTGTCGAGCAGGCGCTCGCCGACGCCGATCTGGCGCTGACGCAGCTCGCCCCCGAGAGTGGATGGATCCCGGACGCGCTTCTCGTTCGCGGCATCGCCCAGGCGTTGCTCGGCGCGACTCCTCGCGCCACGCAGGACCTCACGGCGACCGTCGAGAAGGGGATGGCCATCGGCGCCGTGGACGTCGTCATCGCGGCGCAGGCACAGCTCGCGCTCCTCGCGGCGCAGCAGGGAGCCTGGGGCGAAGCAGGACAACGCGCACTTGCGGCACAAGCGCTCGTCGAGGAGGCGGGCCTGGGCGACTACGCAGCGAGCGCGATTGCGTACGTGGCGACGGCGCGCGTCGCCCTCCATGAGGCGAGACCGGAGGATGCCCGCGCGGCGCTGACCCGCGCGCACCGTCTGCGACCGCTGCTTGACCATGGCATCCCCTGGCTGACCATCCAAGTGGGGCTCGAGCTCGCACGCGCTCATCTCGCGCTCGCCGACGCCGGCGCCGCCCGCACGATCCTCACCGAGACCGAGCAGGTGCTCGAGGTCCGTCCGCACATGGGCTCGCTGATCGAGGACGCGCGGGAGCTGCACGAACGCCTGGCCGCCACCTCCGGTTCGGAGGGTGCGTGGGCGATGAGCCTGACCGGGGCGGAGCTGCGCCTGCTTCCCTACCTAGCCACCCACCTCATGTTTCCCGAGATCGCGAGCAGGCTGTTCATCTCGCGCAACACCGTCAAGACCGAGGCAGTTGCGATCTACCGCAAGCTCGGTGTCTCCTCGCGCAGTGAGGCGATCGAGCGCGCCGTGGAGGTCGGGCTCTTGGAGAGCTCGGTCTATCCGTCGCGGGCGAATCTCATCCCCGAGGGATCGGCGCCGGGTCGATGAACGCCGGGCGTTCCGGCCACGAATTGCTCGCGCGAGCTGGTGCGTAGATCATTGGGTGTTCGCCGCCACTCCTTGTAGTCCGATTGGTCTGAGATACGGTCGTACCACCACGGTAGGCTCGCCTCGCGATGGCGGTCGTGGAAGTTCCCTTCGATCTCGTGGGCGTCAAGCTCGCCGCGCCAGCGGCCCGCGCGGGCACGGTGGCGAAAGCGGATGCGATCGGCCGGCTGTGCGCCTCGACCTTGCCGTTCGCGACCGTGGTCGCGCCCGCCGGGTATGGGAAAACGACGCTGCTTGCGAAGTGGGTCGAGGCTGATCCGCGTCCGTTCGCGTGGGTCGCGCTCGACGGCCGAGACGACGACGCGGTCGTGTTCCTGCGCTACATCGCGGCCGCGATTCACGGCGTCGAAGCGCTCCCGGCCGAGGTGTTCGAGGCGTTGTCGGGTCCAGGGGGATCCACGTGGACCAACCGCGTGCCGCGCGTCGGGAGCGCGCTTGGGGCGCTCGAGCGCCCGCTGGTGCTGGTGCTCGACGATCTTCACGCCGTCGGCAACCCGGCCTGTCTGGACGCGCTCGCCGCGCTGTTCGAGTACGTCCCGGCCGGCTCGCAGATCGTGGTCGCCAGTAGGGAAGACCCGGCATTGCCGCTTGCCCGCTGGCGCGCGCACGGGTTGGTGCACGAGATCGGCGTGGCGGACCTCCGGCTGGACGAGGAGGAGGCCGGGCTGCTGCTTGAAGCTGCCGGCGTCGAGTTGCAATCGGACGCGCTTTCCGCGTTGACCGAGCACACGGAAGGTTGGCCGGCCGGCTTGTACCTGGCCGCGCTGTCGTTGTTGGCGGGGGCGCCGAGCCCGGCGAGCCCCGCGGGCTTCACCGGCGGTGACCGCTTCACGTCCGAGTACTTCCGCTCGGAGCTGCTGTCGCGGCTGCCGCCCGCCGAGGCGGAGTTCCTCAAGTACACCTCAGTGCTGGAGCGCATGTGCGGCGGGCTGTGCGACGCCGTCGTCGAGACGACGCGCTCGGCACGGACGCTCGAGTCGCTTGAGCGCAGGAACTGCTTCGTGGTACCGCTCGACCGGCGAGCCGAGTGGTATCGCTACCACCACCTTTTCGGCGAGCTGCTGCGCAACGAGCTCGAGCGCAGCGAGCCGGACATCACTCCTGAGCTCAACCGTCGGGCGATGGCCTGGTGCATCGCCAACGACCTGCCGGAAGCGGCGGTCGTCTACGGGCACGCGGCGGGTGAGATGGACACGGTCGCCGGCCTGATCGACGCCCTTGCTCTGGCGGTGCACTACGACGGCCGGCGGGAGACCTTGGAAGAGTGGCTGGGCTGGTTTAGCGATGACGACTTCAAGCGCTATCCGGCACTCGCCGTTGAGGCAGCCTGGGTCCGAGCCCTCACAGGCCGCCCTGCGGATGCCGAGCGGTGGCTCGGTCTCGCCGAGGGGGCAACCTCGACGATCCCGCTCTCGGATGGAAGCGCCACGATCGAGCCGTGGGTCGCCACCCTGCGGGCGGGAATGATGCCCGACGGTCTCGAGCAGGCGCTCGCCGACGCCGATCTGGCTGTCCATCAGCTCTCCCCGGACAGTGGGTGGATGCCGGCCGCACTGTGCCTGCGCGGAGCGGCGCACGCGCTACTCGGCGCAACCGACCGCGCTGCGGAGGACCTCACCGCGGCCGTCAGAGTCGGGCTGGCGAGCGGGGCCGCCGAAGTGGTCATCCTCGCGCAGGCGCAGCTCGGGCTCCTTGCCGCCAACCAGGGAGCCTGGGGCGAGGCAGGGCAACGGGCGCGGGCGGCACAGGCGCTCGTCGACGAGACGGGCCTGGGCGACTACTCATCAAGCTCGCTCGCGTACGTGGCGGTGGCGCGCGTCGCGCTGCATGAGGCGAGACCGGAGGATGCGCGCGCGGCGCTGACACGCGCGCACCGTCTGCGACCGCTGCTGGATCACGGTCTTCCCTGGCTGACCATCCAGGTGGGGCTCGAGCTCGCACGCGCTCATCTCGCGCTTGCCGAGGCCGGCGCCGCCCGCACGGTCCTCTCCGAGACCGAGCGGGTGCTCGAGGTTCGTCCGCAGATGGGCTCGCTGATCGAGGATGCGCGCGGACTGCGCGAACGCCTGGCCGCCACCTCGGGCTCGGAGGGTGCGTGGGCGATGAGCCTGACGGGGGCGGAGCTACGGCTGCTTCCCTACCTGGCCACCCATCTCATGTTTCCCGAGATCGCGAGCAGGCTGTTTATCTCGCGCAACACCGTCAAGACCGAGGCGGTGGCTATCTACCGCAAGCTCGGTGTCTCCTCTCGCAGTGAGGCGATCGAGCGCGCCGTGCAGGTCGGGCTCTTGGAGAGCTCCGTCTACCCGCCACGGGCGAATCTCATCCCGGAGGGATGACGCGCCGGCGGCCCGCGCCAAGTGGAATAGGCGCAGGCTCCAATGGACGAATACAAGCAGCGCCTGCGGCGGCTTGCCGTGCACGACGATGCGCTCCTCGACGCGATCGCGGTGGAAGCCAAATCCTTTGCAACGTCGGTCATCGACGAGCGGACCGCGGCACTCGTGCGCGTCGCCGCGACGATCGCCGTCGATGCGCCCCCTTCCTCGTTTCAGCACGCCGTGGCGTTCGCTCTCGCAGCCGGGGTAACGAGTAACCAGATCGTCGCCTGCCTGGAGACGGTGACGCCGGTGACGGGCTCCGCGCGAGTCGTCGGGTGCGCCCCGAAGGTCGCGCTCGCGCTCGGCTACGACGTCGACGCCGCCCTCGAGCGGTACGACCCCTGAGGAGCTGCACGGCGTGAGCGGGCCGGAAGAGCGGGAGGGCGCACCCGAGCCCTACGCGAGCGCCAAGCCGTTTCGTCCGGCCAAGCCTGACCCGCTGTTGCAGCGCGCGATCCCGGTGGCGAAGGAGCTGCCGGGCTACCGCGCCCCGACCGCGCGCCGGGACCTGTTGGCCGGCGTCACCGTCGCCGCACTCGCAATCCCGTCGGCGATGGCTTACGCCGAGCTGGCCGGACTGCCCGCGGTCGCCGGTCTCTACGCCCTGCTGCTGCCGACCGTGGCGTACGCGTTCCTGGGCTCATCGCGGCAGTTGATCGTCGGACCGGAGGGCTCGCTGTCCGCGCTCGTGGCGGCGGCCGTGCTTGCGCTCGCCACCGCCGGCAGCCCAGAGGCCCTCGAGCTGGCCGGCGCGATGGCGCTGCTGGTCGCGGCGTGCTTCCTGATCGCGCGGGTCTTCCGGCTCGGCTGGCTGGCCGACTACCTCTCCCGACCCGTGCTCGTGGGCTACATCCACGGTGTCGCCGTCGTGCTGATCGTCGGCCAGCTCGGCAAGCTCACCGGGATCGACGTCGACGCGGGCGACCCGATCCCCCAGCTGGTCGAGCTGGGTCGCGAGATCGGGGATGTGAGCGCGCCGACGCTCGCCGTCGGCGCCGCCGCCCTGGCGCTGCTGCTCACCGCCCGCTACCTGACGCCGCGGCTGCCCGCCGCGCTCGTCGTCGTGATCGGCGCGATCGTGGCCTCCAAGGCGCTCGGACTCGACGAGCACGGCGTCGCGGTGGTCGGGGACATCCCGGCCGGGCTGCCCGACCTCCGGGTGCCGAGCCCTCCGTGGGAAGACGTCGTCGCGCTCGCGCCGGCCGCGGCCGGGCTGTTCTTGGTGTCGTTCGCCGACGAGGTGCTGACCGCGCGCTCGTTCGCCGGCCGCCACGGCCAGCACATCCGCGTCGATCAGGAGTTGCTGGCGATGAGCGTTGCCAGCGCGGCCGCGGGCGTGACCCAAGGCCTGCCCGTCGGCGCCAGCGGCTCCCGGACCGCCGTCAACGACAGCATGGGCGCGCGGAGCCAGATCGCCGGCCTGCTCGCCGCCGGCGCCATCCTGCTCGTGCTGCTGTTCCTGACCGCCCCGATCGCCTACCTGCCCAAAGCGGTGCTCGGCGCGGTGATCATCACGGCCGCGATCGGCCTGATCGAGCCCGCCGTCTGGCGCGAACTGGCCAACACCGACAAGGTCGAGCTCACGATCGCCGCCGTGACCGCAGCGGGCGTGATCATCACCGGCGTCCTGGAAGCGATCCTCTTCGCAGTGGGCCTGTCGATGGTCGACGTCGTCCGCCGCAGCGCCCGCCCCCATGACGCCGTGCTCGGCTGGGTCGACTCGCTCGGACGCTGGGCCGACGTCGCGCGCAACAACGACGCCAAGGTCACGCCGGGCGTCGTCGTCTACCGGCTCGACGATCGCCTGTTCTTCGCCAACGCCAGCTACGTCAAAGGCCGAGTGCAGGAAGCACTGCGCGGCGCGCC
>Ga0307317_10000395_pt1 | contig 12914 bp, 12 predicted proteins | sample ER_DNA_357_FD_194498 | JGI IMG/M metagenome (GOLD analysis project Ga0307317, IMG submission 194498) | Bulk soil microbial communities from the East River watershed near Crested Butte, Colorado, United States - ER_DNA_357 | ecosystem: Environmental > Terrestrial > Soil > Floodplain | place...
CGGGAACCAGGTCCTATGCGGTCGCGATGATCGTCCTGGCCGTGTTCGGGCTCATCGGACTCGGCGCGGCCTGGCTGCTTCCTGCCAAGCTCGAGCGGCAGGAGAGTTGATCTTCATGACGGACGCGACTACGGAGTTCTTCCAAGAGCTCGCGGCGCGTGGGCACGAGCCGGCGCTTGCGAAGGTCACGGGCACCCTCCGCTTCGACTTCGCGGCGAATCTCTCTTCGAGGTAGCTGCTAGGGCGCGCTGCTTTCGGCCGTCGGTCGGGCTGGCAGCCGTCGAGTAAACCAGAACGCAAGGAAGGCGAAGACGGCGACCGCGCCGAGGGAGCGCTTCAGCGCCTGGAGCTGGGCGTCGCCGTAGTCGCTCGCGACCTCCGCCGCCTGCGCCTCCGGTAGCCCCGCCTCGAGCGCGATCTCCTTCGCCTGTTGAACGGGCACGATGTCGATGCCTTTCTCCGAGGCGTTCACGATCTGCTCGCGTACAGGCGGCGGAATCGCCTCGTTCTGCTCGATCCGCGAAATGAAGCCGTTGGTGAGTCCGAGGATGAGGACCGACCCAATGAGCGCGGTTCCGAGCGACGCGCCGAGGTTCTGCGCCGTTCCTTGCAACCCGCCCGCCTCGTTCGTCTTCGACGGGTCGACCGAGGACATGATCACGTTGCCGAGCTGTGACATGAGGAGGCCGGCCCCGATCCCGAAGATGGCAAGCGCAGTGGCGAAGCCGCGCTCGTTCAGCTCCACGTCGATCGTACCGACCAGGAAGATCGCGGCGATCGTCAACGCGGCGAGCCCGAGCTGTGAGACGCGCTTTGGCGCAAACCTCGCGGCGAGCCTCGGCCCTGCGAGCGCGGCGATCAGCATCGTGATCGACATCGGGAACAGCTTCTTTCCCGTCTCGAACGCGTCCAGGCCGAGCACAACCTGGAGGTAGACGGGAAGGACGAAGAACGTCCCCAGGAGCACGAGCTGCTGCATGAGGAGCGTCGAAAGCCCGGCCCGCAGAGGCTCGATCCTCAGCAGGGAGCGGTCGAGCAGCGTGTCCCGCCCGTGGCGCTCGCGCCGCTCCTCCCATGTCGCGAATGCTCCGAGAAGCGCGACGCCGGCCAGAATCAGGAACGGCACGACCGAGAAACCGAGCGGCGTGATCTCGTGGCCGCCGATAGTCAGGGCCCCGAGAGGCTCGATCCAGCCCCACTCGCTGCTCTTGAGGATCCCGAAGACGGCAAGGCCCAGGCCGAGAGCCGAGAGCACCGCCCCGACGAAGTCGAGCCGCGGACGACGCTCCGCGCGCGGCGCGGACTCCAAGAACCGGCGCGACAGCAGGATCACGATCACGATCACGGTTTCGCCCGCGAAGACGACACGCCAACTCAGTGTGGTCGTCACCCAGCCGCCGATCAACGGCCCCGCGGCGATTGCCGCCCCAGCGGCGCCGCCGATGATCCCGTAGGCGAGCGCACGGTTCTTCCCCTCGTAGTTCGCGGCGATCAGCGCGGCGATCGCGGGGATGACGAGCACGGCTCCCAGTCCCTCGATCAGCGACCAGCCGACGAGAAGCACCGCCAGGTTCGGGCTAAGCGACGTCGTCAGCGAGCCGAGGCCGTACACGGCGAGGCCGATCGCGAACGCTTGGTTGCGACCCAGGATGTCGCCGAGCTTCGCGCCGACGAGCATGAACGCCGCCATCACTAGCGTGTAGGCCGTGATCGCCAGCTGCACACCCTGAATGGTCGTGTCGAGATCCGCGACGATCTGCGAGATCGAAACGTTCATGACGCTCGAATCGAGCACCATCACGAACTGCGCAGCCCCGAGAATCAGGATCGGGATCCACTTCCGCATCCGCCGACTCTAAAGAACCCGGCTTGGATTCAGTTGGAGAGCCTCGACTCGATGTTGTCGAGGCGCTTGGCGAGTTGGGTTAGCCCGTCGGCGATCGTTTCGCTATTTCCCTTCCTTCTGCCGCGCCACGGGTCGAAGTTAGGCTGAGCGCGTGAGCAGGGCGCTCGAGCGGCTGGAGGAGGGGCGTGTGATCGTCGGCGACGGCGGCACTGGCGCGCTCATCACCGCCGCGGTCCCGCGGCTCCGCTGCCCCGAGGAGGCGAATCTCAAGGTGCCTGAGGCGGTGATCGGCGTCCACCTCGGCTTCATCCGCGCGGGCGCGGAGCTGATCGAGGCGAACACGTTCGGCGCGAACCGGCGCAAGCTTTCCGCCCAGCTTCTCGACGACCGGCTCGAAGAGATCGTCGAGAGCGGCGTGCGGCTGGCCCGCGAGGCCCGTGACGTCTCCGGGCAGCCGGTGCTCGTCGCCGGCTCGATCGGCCCTCTCGGAGACCTCTCGGGGAGCCAGGGAGCCGAGGACGCCTTCGAGGTCTTCTGCGAGCAAGCCCGGCTGCTGGAAGGGCGCGGCGTCGACCTGTACATGGTCGAGACCTTTTTCGAGCTCGACGAGCTCGTGACCGCGATCGAGGCGGTCCGCTCGGTCTCCTCACTACCCGTCGTCGCCCAGCTCACCTTCGACGAGGACGCCGAGACCCTCGCGGGCGTGCGCGCGCGGGAAGCGGTGACGAGACTCCGAGGCCTCGGAGTCGCCGCGATCGGCGCCAACTGCGGCCTCGGGCCCCAGGCGGCGCTGGCGGCCCTCTCCGAGATGGCAGCCGAGGCCGACGGCATCCCGCTGACCGCCCAGCCGAACGTGGGGCTTCCGAGCAGGAGGGGCGGCGCGCTCGTTTATCCAAACGCGACCGCGGACTACTTCGCGGAGTTTGCCGCGCAGGCGCGGAACCTCGGCGCCCGCATCATCGGGGGCTGCTGCGGCACGACCCCGGCGCAGATCGCGGCGATCACAACGGCCCTGGAGGAGGAGCGCGAGCCTCGGGTCCAGTTCGCGACGGTCGAGCGCGAGGCCGCGGTGGCAGTTGCGCAGCCCAGCGAGAAGACGCTCCTGCAGCGCAAGCTGGAAGCGGGGGAGTGGGTCGTCTCCGTCGAGCTCGACCCGCCCAAAGGAACCAACATGGAATCGCTCCTCGGCGCGGCAGAGCACCTCAAGGCCTCGGGCCGCGTCGACGCGACCGACCTGAACGACAACCCGATGGCGCGCGCCCGGCTTTCGGCCCTCATGGCCGCGGTGGCGATCGAGAGCAAGGTCGGCCTGGAGACGATTCCGCACGTGACGCCGCGCGATGCCTCCGTGATGGGCCTGCAGTCGCAGCTCCTCGGCGCCCATGCGGCGGGCATCCGCAACGTCCTCGCGATCACGGGCGATCCTCCGCACGTCGGCGACTATCCGGGCTCGAGCGGCGTCTACGAGGTCGATGCCATCGGGCTCACGGAGATGCTCTCTCACCTGAACCGCGGCGAGGACTACTCCGGGAAGGCGATCGACTCGCCGACGTCTTTCTACTTGGGCGTGGCCGTCAACGCGTCGGCTGCGGAGCTGGACGCCGAGGTCGAGCGCTTCCGCAGGAAGCTCGACGCGGGGGCGCGCTTCGCCATGACCCAGGCGCTTTTCGACATCGGCTACTTGGACCGCCTCATCCAGGCGCTCGGAGGCGAGCTGCCCGTGCCGGTCCTCGTCGGGATCTGGCCTCTGACGAGCTTCCAGCTCGCCTTTCGGCTTCACAACGAGGTGCCGGGGATCACGATCCCAGGGGCGATCCAGGAACGGCTCGCCTCGGTTGGCCCCGACGCCCGGTCGGTCGGCTTCGAGCTCGCCCGGGAGTTGATCGAGGCGGCCCGGGATCGCGCCGCAGGCATCTACGTGATCCCGCCCTTCCGAGAGCCCACGGCTGCTCTCGATCTTCTCGACGGCTAGAATCCATCCCATGTCCGAGCTGGCGACCATGCGGGTGAAGAGCGGCCTGGCCGAGATGCTGAAGGGCGGCGTGATCATGGACGTGACCACCGCCGAGGAGGCCCGGATCGCCGAGGACGCAGGCGCCGTCGCCGTCATGGCGCTCGAGCGCGTGCCGGCCGACATCCGCAAGGAGGGCGGCGTCGCTCGCATGGCCGACCCGTCGAAGATCAAGGAGATCCAGGAGGCCGTGACCATTCCGGTGATGGCGAAAGCCCGGATCGGCCACTTCGTCGAGGCCCAGATCCTCGAGGCGCTCGAGGTCGACTACGTCGACGAGAGCGAGGTCCTCACGCCGGCCGACGAGGTGAACCACATCGACAAGTGGAAGTTCAGCGTCCCGTTCGTCTGCGGGTGCCGCAATCTGGGCGAGGCGCTCCGGCGCATCAATGAAGGCGCCGCCATGATCCGCACCAAGGGCGAGGCGGGCACCGGCGACATTGTCAACGCCGTGCGCCACATGCGGGCCGTCATGGGCGACATCCGCCGACTCCAGTGCACGCCCGAGGAGGAGCTCTTCACGCTGGCGAAGGAGATGCAGGCGCCGTTCGTCCTCGTCAAGGACGTCGCCGAGCGCGGGCGCCTGCCGGTCGTCATGTTCACCGCGGGTGGGATTGCCACCCCGGCTGATGCGGCTCTCTGCATGCAGCTCAGCGCGGACGGAGTGTTCGTCGGCAGCGGGATCTTCAAGAGCTCGTCGCCCTCCGCGCGCGCGAAGGCGATCGTCGAGGCGACGACGCACTTCCGGGATCCCGATGTGCTCGCGCGCGTGTCGGCCGGGCTCGGCGAGCCGATGCGCGGCCTCTCGACCGCGACGCTAGCGCCCGAAGAGCTCCTCGAAACGCGCGGCTGGTAGACCAGCTCGACACCGCGCTCGCCGAAGCCGAGCCCGAGCCCTACTGGCTCGCATCGCCAGATCGGCCTGCTCTGCGCGCTCCGCTCGAAGGTGAGGTCGAGTGCGACCTGGCGATCGTCGGCGCTGGGCTCACGGGCCTTTGGGCCGCCGTCGAGGCCCTGCGGGCGAATCCGGACCGCTCCGTCGTCCTCCTGGAAGGGGAACGGATCGCCTTCGGCGCGAGCGGGCGAAACGGCGGCTTCACCGATTCCTCGCTGACGCACGGGCTCGCCAACGGCCTCTCGCGCTTCCCGGAGGAGATGCCGAGGCTCGAGGAGCTCGGGCGCGAGAACCTGGAGGGGATCGTCGTGGCGATCGCGGAGCTCGGGATCGACGCGCGCTACGAGCCCGTCGGCGTCCTCGACGTCGCGACCCGGACGCACGAGGTGGAGGAGCTCGAGGAGCATGCCGAGAAGCTCCGTCGCTTCGGGTGGGAGGCAGAGTGGCTCGACCGCGACGCTGTGCGCGCCGAGATCGACTCGCCGACCTATCTCGGGGGCATGTGGCAGAAGACCGGAGTCGGGATCCTCGATCCGGCCCGGCTCGCCTGGGGTCTCTCCGCTGCTGCCGAGTCGCTCGGCGCCGCCGTCCACGAGGCGACTCCGGTGCTCGACCTCGCCCAGGACGGCGCCGGGGTCTCGATCTCGACCCTCGGTGGGTCTGCGCGGGCGCGCCGGGTCGTGCTCGCGACCTCGGCCTTCCCGCCGCTCGTTCGCTCCATCCGCCGCTACGTCGTCCCGGTTTACGATTACGTCCTCGTCACCGAGCCCCTCTCGGCCGAGCAGCGCGAGACGATCGGGTGGAAGAACCGCCAGGGCGCGGCCGACTCCGGGAACCAGTTCCACTACTACCGGCTGACGAGCGACGACCGCATCCTCTGGGGTGGCTACGACGCCGTCTACAACTTCCGAAACGGCCTCGGCCCGCACCTCGACCAGCGCCCGGAGACGTTCCGGATGCTCGCGCAGAACTTCCTCACGACCTTCCCTCAGCTCGAGGGGATCCGCTTCGAGTATCGCTGGGGAGGGGCCATCGACACGTGCAGCCGCTTCTGCATGACCTTCGGGCGCGCGCTCGGCGGCCGCGCGGTCTACGTGGTCGGCTTCACGGGCCTTGGAGTCGGCGCGAGCAGGTTCGGCGCCCGGGTCGCGCTCGACCTTGCTGACGGCGTCGACTCGGAGGTCACGCGGCTCAAGCTCGTCCGTACGCGGCCCTTGCCGTTTCCTCCTGAACCGCTGCGCTGGGCCGGCATCACCCTCACCCGCAAGGAGCTGGCCCGTGCCGACCGGACGGGAAGCCGCGGCCTCTGGCTCCGCGCTCTCGACCGTCTCGGTCTCGGCTTCGACAGCTAGCCTCGCCGTCCGGCCTGCGCGGCATTGTCCCGCGCGTGAACACGGCTCTTCGCGTCCCGTGGTCGGGCGCCTCGTTCCTCGCCTACCTGGGCGGGCTCACGATCTTCTTCGCGACCGGGGCGCTTCTCGGCATGCTGGCCAACGACCATGGAGCGGCCGGCTTCGTCCTCCTGTCGCTGTTCGTGCTCGCAGTCAGCCTCGTGTTTGCGTTCACCGCGAAATGGAACGGGCATCCGGTCACCGCGGGCCTCCTGGCGCTCTCGACTGTCCTCGCCGTCGTCGTCTTCGTAGGATCGCTCTGGAGCTGGTTCGGCTGGCTCGACAACCCCAACCCCGGCTTTCACGGCTTCCATTTCGGGCTACTCGTCCTCGAGCTCGTCGCGGTGATCGCCTCTGCGTTCGCGCTCGCGATCTTCCGGTTCCCGCTCCTCGTCCTCTTCCTTGCCGGCTCGGCCTGGTACTTCGGCACGGACTTGATCTCGGGCGGCGGCGACTGGACGGCGATCGTGACGATTGCGGTCGGACTCCTGTTTCTCGCAGTGGGCCTCGGGATCGATGCGAGCGAGTCGAGGCCGTTCGGCTTCTGGCTCCATGTCGTCGCGGGCCTCACGATCGGCGGTGGAGTGCTCTGGCTCTTCCACGACGGCACTCTCGACTGGATCGTGGTGGGGCTTGCGGGCTTGCTCTACATCGCCCTCGGCGATGCCATGGCGCGGTCGAGCTGGATCGTCCTCGGTGCTTGGGGCTTCCTTCAGTCCGCCGAGTTCTTCGCGGACCAGTGGTCGGGCCTGGGCGAGAACCTCTACTTCCTGTTCCCGCTGTCGTACATCTTCCCGTTCGGGATCGACTTCGAATCAGTACCGGAGCAGCACACGCACCTGTGGGTAGGCGCGCTCGTCTTCTTGGTCACCGGTCTCTTCTTTATCGCGCTCGCGCTCTACCTTGCGCGTCGGCGCCGGGACACCGGGGCAGGCCGCAGGGCTCCTGTAGGCCCTCTCTAGAATTCAGGGCATGAGGATCGGCGTTCTCGCCCTGCAGGGGAACTTCCGCGAGCACATCGCAACGCTCGCCGGTCTCGGCGTGGAGGCGATCGAGGTTCGAAACCCCAGGCAGCTAGCGGGCCTCGACGGTCTGATCGTGCCGGGGGGCGAGTCGACCGCGATCGGGCGGCTGATCGGCCTCTACGACCTGGAGGAGCCGCTGCGCAAGTTCCCCGGCGCGATCTTCGGCACCTGCGCAGGAATGATCCTCATGGCTCGCGACGGGCTCATGGGACAGGTGGACATCGATGTCAGCCGCAACGCGTACGGCCGCCAGGTGGCGAGTTTCGAGGCCGACTTCCCGCTCGAAGGGGAGGACAAGCCGTTGCGGGGGGTTTTCATCCGCGCGCCCCGCGTGACCGACGTCGGCGCCGGCGTGGAGGTACTCGCCGAGCTCGACGGCGATCCGGTCCTCCTCCGTCAGGGGCGGTTCCTCGTCGCGTCGTTCCATCCGGAGCTGACCGACGACACTCGCGTGCACGCGCGATTTCTCGACCTGGTGAGGGAGGAAATGCATGTCGGGGCATAGCAAGTGGTCGAGCATCAAGCACAAGAAGGGTGCGGCTGACGCGAAGCGCGGCAAGCTCTTCTCCAAGCTCTCACGCGCGATCATCGTCGCGGCGCGGGAGGGAGGGCCCGACCCGGATGGAAACGCCACGCTCGCGACAGCCATCCAGAAGGCCCGCGACAACTCGATGCCGAAGGACAACATCGAGCGCGCGATCGCCCGGGGGGCGGGAACGGCCTCCGACGGGGATGCCTACGAGCACATCACCTATGAGGGCTACGGGCCGAACGGCGTCGCGCTCTTCGTCGAGGCGTTGACCGACAACCGCAACCGGACTGCTTCCGAGGTGCGGCACATCTTCTCCAAGAACGACGGCAACCTCGGCGAGTCGGGGTCCGTCGCATGGCTCTTCGAGCGGAAGGGGGTCGTGCTCGTGTCGGAGTCGGTCGACGAGGACGAGCTTACGCTCGCCGCCGCCGACGGCGGGGCCGAGGACGTCGTCCGCGAGGGCTCGAGCTTCGAGGTCATCTCGGCGCCCGACGACCTGCGTCCTGTGCGAGAGGCCCTTGACGCGGCCGGGATCTCGTACGAGTCGGCCGACCTGACCATGCTCCCGAAGACGACGGTGCCGGTGGAGGACGAGAGCGCCGCGAAGAAGCTCCTGCGGCTCATGGATGCGCTGGAGGAGAACGACGACGTCCAGGACGTCTACGCGAACTTCGACATTCCCGAGCGGATCCTCGAAACCGCCACCCCGTAGACAACTGTCATGGGGGATTTCCTCATCCTTCCAGCGAGCTTCTGCCGATAGGGGTCTCGTGCGCGTAGAAGTGAGTGATCCAACCCTGCTCGAAGACCTGCGGCGTTATCTCCTCCAGAACGGCTGTCCGAGCGAGTCCCGGTCGGCCGACATCTGCGAGGTGCGCGTCCTCTGGTCAGAGGGCGACCGTTCCGAAACTGCGGACCGACTGAAGATCTTCGGGCACCTGCGCGAGTGGTGTGCCGAGCATCCGGGCGTCAAGGCGAACATCCTGACGTGATTTCCGCACGGGGAGGAACGTCCGCTCCCGTGCGTAACCTCGATGCGTGAAGGTCCTCGGTATCGACCCGGGTACTGCAGCGTGCGGATACGGAATCGTCCACGCAAGCGGCGGCCGCCTCAAGGCGGTCGAGTTCGGCTGGTGGCAGACGCCTGCTCGCGAACGTCCCGAGCTGCGCTTGAAGCAGATCCACGACGCGATCGCAGAGCTCATCGAGCGGCACGAGCCGGAGGCGGTCGTGCTCGAGGAGTCCTACGTCGGCGCCGACGCCCGCATCGCGCTCTCCGTCGGGCAGGCGCGCGGCGCCGCGCTCGTCGCCTGCGCGTCCGCCGGCGTCTTGTGCGCTGAGTATCCGCCGGCAAGCGTGAAGAACGCCGTCTGCGGTTACGGCCGCGCTGAGAAGGCACAAGTGCAGCGCATGGTGAAGGCCATCCTCGGCCTCCAGGACATCCCGCGACCTCATCACGCTGCCGATGCGCTCGCCGTGGCGATCTGCCATGCGCTCGCACCGCCCTTGGCCGCGCTCGCGGGGAGCGCACGGTGATCTCCCGTCTTCGCGGGCGCCCGGTCGCCTGGGATGCGGACGGCCTGGTGCTCGACGTGAACGGCGTCGGCTACCGCCTCTTCGCGACGCCGAGCGCCGTGAAGAAGGCGGACGGCCAGGACGAGGTTGCCCTCGAGACCTACCTCAACGTGCGGGAGGACGCGCTGCAGCTTTTCGGCTTCGCCGATGCGGACGAGCGCGAGCTCTTCGAGCAACTCCTCTCGGTTTCTGGCGTCGGACCCAAGGTCGCCCTCGCCATCGTCTCCGGCTACTCGCCCGCCGAGCTCCGCCGCGCGATCGTCCGCGAAGACGATGCGCTCTTCCAGTCCATCCCCGGCATCGGCAAGAAGACGGCACAGCGGGTCGTCCTCGAGCTGAAGGAGAAGATCGCGCCGCTCGCAGCGGTCGAGGCTCCGCACCTGGGCGCGGGCGACGGGCACATCGTCGCGCGCGACGCCCTCGTCGAGCTCGGCTACTCGGCCGCGGAGGCCGAGCAGCGGCTGGCGACCGTCGACCCGGACCTCCCGCCCGCCGAACGGGTGCGCGAGGCGCTTAGGGCCGCATGAGCGAGGAGCGCGTGACCACGAGCGTGCTCGTCCCGGAAGAAGAGGACTTCGACGGTTCCCTCCGGCCCCGGAGCCTGGACGAGTTCGTCGGCCAGGAGCGGATCAAGGAGCAGATGGGCATCGCCCTCGAGGCGGCGAAGGGGAGGGGCGAGGCGCTCGACCACGTCCTCCTCGTCGGACCGCCCGGGCTCGGCAAAACGAGCCTCGCATACATCGTCCGCGAGGAGCTCGGCGTCGGCATCCGCTCGGTCGCCGGCCCGGCGCTCGAGCGCAAGGGCGACATGGCCGCGATCCTGACCTCACTGGAGGAGCGCGACGTCCTCTTCGTGGACGAGATCCACCGCTTGAACCGAGCGGTCGAGGAGATCCTCTATCCCGCTCTCGAGGACTATCGGCTCGACATCATCGTCGGCCAGGGGCCCGCCGCTCGTACGCTCACCCTCGACCTGCCGCCCTTCACGCTCGTGGGCGCGACGACGCGGACGGGCCTGCTCACGACACCGCTCCGCGACCGCTTCGGCATGACCTACCGGCTCGACTACTACGGTGCCGAGGACCTCTCGACCATCGTCAGGCGCTCGGCACGCATTCTCGGCGTCGAGATCGAGGAGGAGGCGGCCGAAGAGGTCTCGCGCCGCGCGCGCGGGACGCCGCGCGTGGCAAACCGCATCCTCCGCCGCGTGCGCGACGTAGCCCAGGTGCGCCACGACGGCGCGGTCACGCTCGCGATCGCGCAGGAGGCGCTCACGCTCCTGGAGGTGGACGGGGAGGGGCTCGAGCGGATCGACCGTGAGCTCCTGCGGACGATCGTCGGCAAGTTCGACGGGGGCCCGGTCGGCCTCTCGACGCTGGCGGTCTCGCTCGGCGAGGAGCCGGACACGATCGAGGACGTCTACGAGCCCTACCTGCTGCAGCTCGGACTCATCCAGCGGACTCCGCGCGGCCGCCTGATCACGAAGCTCGGTCGCGCGCACCTCGGCACCGCCGCTGAGGCCGAGTCGAGCCTGTTCTAGTTAGCGTCTGTATTGGAGGTCGTGCCAGGAAGGAACGGGCGCGAGCTCGAGGAGAGCCCGGCCTCCGCGGGGATCGCGGTAGCCAAACTCCGAGCTCCGCTCGTCCCAGGCGACCTCGAGGAGGTTCTCCTTGACGCGGTGGTCGAGCCACGCGCCGCGGAAGATCAATTTTCTGAGCCAATAGACGAGCGATTCGTCCCCCATGACGGCGAGCCGCTCCCAGTTCCGGACGAGGTAGTCTCCGAGCTCGCTCCGCGGGTCCGCGATCCGTCCGTGGGCGGTCAGCTCGACGAGGTCGCTGGTCTCGTCCTCCTCCAACTCCCCGGCCTCGACGAGACCCAGCTTGACCGCGGCGGCGTTGACGCGCTGCTCGAAATCGGTCTGATTGAAGCTGAACCGATAGCCGAGGAACTCCACCACGAAGTCGTCGCCGGAGAGGTAATTGGTCTCGGACATGCGGCTTTGAGAATAACGTCCGACCCGCGCTCTACGGTCTCTTGCATGTACGAGGGCACGTGGAGGATGACTCCGTGCCCCCGCCCCGAGGTCACAGCGCTTGCACGTGAGCTTGGCCTCTCCGAGACGACGGCCAGCGTCCTCGTCAGGCGGGGGTACGACGACCCTGGGAAGGCGCAGGCCTTCCTCGACGCCGACGTGCCCGAGCACGACCCGTTTCTCCTCGGCGACATGGAGGCAGCGTGCGCCGCAATCCGCTCGGCGATCGATAGCGGGAAGCCGATCTGCGTACACGGCGACTACGACGTGGACGGCATCTGCGCGACGGGGCTCGCCGTCACTGTCCTGCGCGAGTTGGGCGCACAGGTCTCGTGGCACCTCCCGAGCCGCTTCGAAGAGGGCTACGGCGTCTCGCGCGAAACGCTCGCCAGGCTCGCGGAGGAGGGCTGCGGCCTCGTCCTTACCGTCGACTGCGGGATCACGGCTGTCGAGGAGGTCGCGGGAGCGAAGGCGGCCGGTCTCGACGTCGTCGTCACCGATCATCATCGCCCGGGCTAGACGCTTCCCGACTGCCCTGTCGTCGCCACGCGTCCCTCCGAGTATCCGTTCCCCGAGCTCTGCGGCACCGGCGTCGTCTACAAGCTCGCCCAGGCCCTCGGGGCCGAAGGTCTCGACCGCCGGCTCGACCTCGTCGCTCTTGCGACCGTCGCGGACGTCGTTCCGCTCCTCGACGAGAACCGCGGCCTGGTCGCGGCGGGCCTGAAGCGGCTCGCGGTGACGACGAACCCGGGCCTGCGCGCCCTCATGAAGGCTGCGCGCGTCGATCCGGCCACGGCCGACGCGGGCGCCATTGGCTTTCGGCTCGCGCCGAGGATCAACGCGGCGGGGCGGCTCGGGCATCCGGGGACTGCGCTCGAGCTTCTCCTCACCGAGGATTCGAAGGAGGCCGACCGCCTCGCGGGCGAGCTCGAGACGCTGAACCGCGACCGGCAGGCGGTCGAGGACCGGATCCTCCGCGAGGCTCTGGCCCAGGTTGCGGAATGGCCCGAGGCCAACCAGCGCCGGCGGGGATACGTCCTGGCCGGCGAGGACTGGCACCGGGGGGTCATCGGCATCGTTGCGTCGCGCCTCGTCGAGCGCTTCCACCGGCCCGTCGTCCTGATTGCGGGCGGGGAGGAGGAGTGGACCGGTTCGGGGCGCTCGATTCCGGCGTTCGACCTCCACGGCGCGCTCGGCGCCTGCGCGAGCCTGCTCGGACGCTGGGGAGGCCACCGTGCCGCGGCCGGCCTCTCCATCAAGCCCGACAACGTCGAGGCGTTCGCGGAGGCGTTCGCGGCCGAGGCTGCCGCAGCGCTCGCGGAAGACGACCTCGCTCCCGTGGTGCATGTGGATGCCGTCGTGCGGGGCACCGAGCTCTCACTCGGCCTCTGCGACGAGCTCGAGCGCCTCGCGCCATTCGGCCTCGGAAACCCCGGTGTCACGCTCCTCGCGGTCGGCTGCGAGCTGTCCGAGCTCGGAGCGGTCGGCGAGGGCAAGCACCTCAAGCTCGCGGTGAAGGCCGACGGCGCGCGATCGGGTGCGATCGCCTTCGGGCAGGGAAGCCAGCTCGACCGCTACCGGCGCCCTGTTCGCTACGACGTCGC